>WNFR01004095.1_pt1 | contig 15040 bp, 11 predicted proteins | sample 5400221 | NCBI WGS metagenome assembly WNFR01 (sample SAMN13153357, study PRJNA577476) | soil metagenome | isolation source: 40 cm soil under Madrone tree | place: USA:California | collected 2016-06-14 | reverse complement strand
TCCCATGCGCTGTTTAGGACTTCCGCGGGAAACTGTTTCGCAGGATCGCGGCTGAAATCTTGGACAACGGCAGAACCTCTTCAGCGGCGCCGCGAAGAATCGCTTCTCGCGGCATTCCAAATACCACACAGCTCGCCTCGTCTTGGGCAATCGTAAGCGCATCGGCCTGCTTCATCTCCAGGAGGCCGTCCGCCCCGTCGTCGCCCATTCCGGTCATTAAAATACCCAACGCGCTGGCGCCCGCAGCTTGCGCTACGGAGCGGAACAGCACATTTACGCTCGGGCGATGGCGTGACACCAGCGCCCCATCGCGCACCTCGAGAAAATAGCCAGGACCGATGCCCCGGACAAGCGTGTGCCGGTTTCCAGGGGCTATATAGGCATGGCCAGGAACAACTTTATCGCCATCTGCCGCTTCTCTTATTTCGATTCGGCAAATCCCATTGAGCCGCTTTGCAAATGCCGCCGTGAACCCCTCGGGCATGTGTTGTACTACGACAATTCCGGGACAATTCTCAGGCATCTGTTCGAGCACCTGCAGCAAGGCTTCCGTGCCTCCGGTCGATGCCCCGATGGCAATAATCTTTTCCCTTTGCTGCGCGGGTGCCGGCAGGACCATCGAAGGAATCACAATGTCGGCCGATTTACATTTCGAGGACTTGCCACGGAGCATGCGGAACTTGTTCACTCGCGCCGTCGCCGCTGCCCGAACCGTATCTTCCAGCAATACAGCGGACTCTTCCAGAAAGCCGCGCAGGCCGATCTTCGGTTTGGTGATGATATCCACCGCACCGAATTCCAGGGCCCGGATTGCTTCTTCGGTCCTGGGACCGGTCAGCCCCGAACACACCACCACGGGCACCGGATTCTGCGACATGATTTTCTCGAGAAAAGTCATGCCATCCATTCGCGGCATTTCCAAATCCAGGAGAATGACGTCCGGCGGAAACTTTTTCATTTTTTCCATGGCGATGATCGGATCGGCCGCCACGGTCACGCGGAATCCACGCTTTTCCGAAAGTACCGCCACAAGGACTTGGCGTACGATGGCCGAATCATCCACCACGAGGACATTCAAAAGGTCGGAGCCGCCCGGAGCAGCGGCGGCGAGCGTCTCGGTGAAGTCTTGATGCTTATCGGAGCTCACGTCTTTTCCTGTTCATGAAGGCCCGTGCCAAATGGTTGACACGGCTTCAAGCCAATCATTCGACTGCGACGGCAGTGTTGCGACGCTGCAGAATGCAGAGAGCGCCGCCGCGGGCCAGGGGGCCTTTTGGCGACGGGAAAACTTTCGGTGCCACGAACTGCAGCTTATCCGCTACGCCATGCAGGCTTTCCGCATGGCCAAGAAATAAATAACCATTGGGGGTCAAATATTTCCCCAGGCCGTCGACCACTTTTATCTTCGTCTCCCATTGAAAATAGATGAGCACATTGCGGCAGAAAATCAGGTCAAATGGGCCAGTAACCGCATACGGTTCCTGTGTGAGATTGAGCCGCTGGAATCGGACGACGTTCCGCAGTTCCTCTACCGCTTTGATTTTACCTTTTTCCGGTCCGAAGCCTTTCAGGAGGAACTTTCGTTGGTATTCAACTGGAACGCCTGATATTTTCTCGACAGGCCAGATTCCCGTCGCCGCGCGAGCCAACACCTTCGTCGAGAGGTCCGTCCCAAATACATCGATCTTCCATCCAGCGGAAGCCGGAAAATACGTCAATAACGTCATGGCCAGTGAATAAGCTTCTTCACCCGTCGAGCACGCCGCGCTCCAGGCCCGGATGGTCTTGCCTCGTTTGCCTGCCTCGGCAGCCGCTATCCATTCTGGGAACACGCGGCTACGCAAGCAGTCAAATGCGGCGGACTCGCGGAAAAAATGGGTTTCATTGGTACAGATGCAATCGAGCATCCGCACCATTTCGTCGGGATTGGCTTTCACTCGCCGGTAGTAAGCAGAGAAAGAGTTCAATTCCAGAGCACGGAGTCTCTTCCACAATCGGCTGACCAGCATCGCGCGGTTCTTTGCGCCGAGATGGATTCCCGATTCGCGGAGGACGAGAACTTGGAAAAGTTGAAACTCCTCCTCCGCAAGATCTGGAATCGGTTTGGACAACACCAGCTGCGAATACGCCGGGGTTTCTCCGGAGGCCATTACGCTTCCAGTTGTTCCGTGGCGCTCTCTCCTGCGTCGCTCCTCGCGTCCACTGCCTCGGGCTGAAGAGTGGAAACCGTCAACAACTCGGTGTTGCTCAAGACGCTGTCGATGTTCAAGATCAGTGCAAATTTCTTGCCGAGTTTGCCCATCCCGAAGAGATACTCCAGCCGCACGCGCGTCCCAAATGCGGGAGGCTCCTCGATATCCTTGGGAGCGAGATCGATGACTTGGTTGACCGCGTCCGCGATCACTCCCATCACCGTCCGTTCGGTGTCTTGCTCGATCTCCACGATCACGATGCAGGTTGTCTTGGTTATCGGCCGCTCCTCAAGTCCGAAGCGCACCGCCAGGTCCACAACCGGGACGACATTTCCCCGCAGGTTGATGACGCCACGAATCCACTCCGGCACTTTGGGCACCTTGGTGACCGTGGTGTACTCGATGATCTCTTTTACCCTCTGGATGTTGATTGCATATTCCTCATCCGTGAGAAAAAAGGTCAGGTATTGCTGTTGAACCACTTCTTCTTTTTCTTTGATTTCCATGATTTCCTCCGCTGCCTAGATTCGGGCAAATGACTCGGCGTAGTCGCCGTTCGGCTTTCCCGCGCTCGCGGATGAACCATGGTTGTCGTGGCCGTTGGAGTCCTGGAAATGGGTGTTCTCGGCCTTGCGCTTCTTGCCCGCGCGATGGTCGCCAACCGAGCTGACGCGGAAGAAGCTGATCATGTCTTGCAAGGCCTCGGCTTGTGAAGCGAGCTCTTCTGCAGTGCTGGAAAGCTCCTCGGCGCCCGCGGCGTTGCGCTGCGTGACCAAGCCAACCTGGCTGATCGCCCCATTGATTTGGTTCACGCCGGCAGCTTGTTCTCTGGACGTCGCGGCCACTTCTTGCACCAAATCCGCGGTCTTTTGAATTGACGGGACGAGTTCGGCCAACAGTCCGCCCGAACGCTCCGCGACCTGCACATTAGCCACCGCCAACCCGCCGATCTCCTGCGCCGCTGTACGGCACCGTTCCGCCAGATTGCGCACTTCCGCTGCCACTACAGCGAATCCGCGGCCATGTTCGCCCGCACGAGCCGCTTCGATGGCAGCGTTCAATGCCAGCATGTTCGTCTGGTAGGCAATCTCTTCGATGACCGCGATCTTCTCCGCGATCGATTTCATCGCGGAAACGGATTCCTGAACGGCTTGGCCGCTTTGTCCAGCGTCTTGTGCTCCCTTTCGGGCCATCTGCTCCATTTTGCGGCTGTTTTCAGCGTTTTGCGTGACCGAGGCGCTCATCTCTTCCATGCTGCTAGTCACCTGCTCTACTGCAGCCGCTTGTTCGCTGGTGCCCTGAGAGACGATACTGGCCGACGAAGCCACCTGCGTGGCAGCCGTGCTCACCGATCCGGCGCCCATGCGCACTTCGCCGATCATTTCGTTGAGCTTGCCGGTCATCTTAGCCATGGCCCCAAGCAAGCGGCCGAGTTCATCGCCGCGATCTGCGTTGATGGTCTTGGTCAGATCTCCGGCGCTGATGTTCTCGACGACTTCGAGCACCTCTTGGATAGGTTTGGTAATGCCCCGCGAGATCACCAGCGTGACAACGATGCTGACAACGATCGATACGATTGAGAAAACTACCAGCGTCGTTGTCGTGGTCTTGGCGATTTCGGTCACCGCCGGTACCAGCACTTCCGCATGACGATTCGTCAGCTCCGTGGCAAGATCCTCCAGCCGGTGAATGGAATCCTTATACTCATTAATCTTGGCGTTGCAATCCTGCGGCGTATGCAGCTTTCCCTCTTGAATCATGCCCAAGACCTTGGTGTACCCGGTCTCATAAGTCGCTAAGTCTTCGCGCATGGAACGAAGTGCTGTCTTATCGTCCGACGAAAGCTGGAACCTGTCGAGTTCCGTTAGCGTGTCACGCAGTTTTTGCCGCTGCGCGTCCCATTTGGCGGCGTATGCACCCCTGACTTGGACTTCTTCAATATTCAGGAAGGTATCCTTTTCGAACCGACGCAGTTCCAGTGTGGTTGCCTTGGCGCGTGCGGCAAGCGTCACGACTTTGGCGTCCCCTTCCAAAACTTTCAACGTCTCCCGCGTTATGGCTTCTACTCCCCAATAGCCGCTAAGACCCATGGAGATGAGAAGTACCACGATCAGGCCGAAACCGATCGCTAACCGTTTTCCAATCGACATATTCTTCAACATGCTGCTCTCCTTCGAACTTTATTCCGAGTGCGGCCACGCGCCGCCTCGCACTTCCGAAAATGGCCCTACTGCGAAACTAGTTCGGCGCTCCGGCGGATCGCTTCCTCACAGAGGGCCGGCACATCCATAATCAGCGCCACTCGCCCATTGCCAAGAATCGTCGACCCGGAGACGCCGCGAATTCCTTGAAACAGCCGCCCCAGCGGCTTGATTACCGCCTGCTGCTCACCCAACAATTCATCCGCGGCCAGACCTGCGCGTCCCCCGTGGTATTCCACCACAATAATTTTTTCCCGGGCCGGTGCGGCACCACCGCATTCGAACAGGTCCCGGAGCCGCACGTACGGCAAAGCTTCGCCTCGCAGATTGATGACTCCGCCTTCCTCGGAACTGTGCTTCTCCGCCGGCAGTTCGAGGCACTCCTTGACGGAGCTGAGGGGGATTACGTAAGTTTCCGTCCCCACTTTAACGGCGAACCCATCAATGATCGCCAGCGTGAGCGGAAGGCGTATGGTGAACGTGGTCCCTTGGCCTTTGCGGCTCTCCAGTTGAATTGCGCCGCTCAGCGCATTCACATTTCGTCGTACTACGTCCAGACCCACGCCGCGGCCGGATAGTTCAGACACTTTGTCCGCCGTCGAAAATCCTGGCTGAAAGATGAGGTTGTGAATTTCGGCTTCACTGAGGCGGGCTCCCTCTGGAACTATTCCTTTCGCCCTCGCGTGCTTGAGAATGCGCTCGTGATCAAGGCCTGCTCCGTCGTCGGAGATCTGCACCACGATGTTCCCGGAATCGTGAAAAGCTTGCAGCACGATCTTTCCGCTGGGATCCTTACCCAGCGCGCGGCGCACTTCAGGCGTTTCCAATCCGTGGTCCACCGAGTTTCGAATCATGTGCATAAGCGGGTCATGAATGTGCTCGAGGATGGTGGTGTCCACTTCCACGTCTTCACCCACCACCAACATGCGCGCAAGCTTCCCGCTCTTTCGGGCGGCGTCGCGTACGCTTCGCGCAAACCGGTGAAACGTCGGCCCGACCGGGACCATGCGAATCTTCATCACCAGTTCTTGCAACTCGAGGAATAGGGCTTCCAATCCGTGATGGGACTCCAGAACTTCGCGCCCGCTAGCCACTAGGCCAAGCTTTTCCTCCAGGATTCGCCGCTGTCGCCCTTGTGCAATCGCGAATTCCACCGTCAGGTTCAGCATGCGATCGAGCTTCCCTACATCGACGCGCAGACTCTGCACCGCGGCTTTAGATACGGTAGTGCTGGCAGATGCTTCCGGAAGTGTTGATGCTGAACTCTCTGGCGAACCGGTTGTCTGTGAAGTCTTGAATTCAGCTGTCATCTCGGCAAGGCGCGCGCTCATTGCCTCGTGTTCTGGTAGAAGGCTTTCTTCCCCCTCGACCGCTCGCTTAGCCATTTGCCGAAGGACGTCCACAGCCTGGAGCAAAATGCTGATCACTTCGTGCGACAGAGCCACGATGTTGCTGCGGCAGAGATCCAGCAGATCCTCGACATTGTGCAGGAATCGCGCCAGCGCATTGAACTCCAGCAAAGAAGCGTTGCCCTTGATGGTGTGCGCCGCTCGGAACAGCGAAGAAACCAGTTCGCGATCCTCAGGACGGGTCTCGAGCGCCAGGAGCAATTGCTCCATTTGCTGTAAACATTCCTCGGTCTCTTCTCGAAACGACTGCAGCAGCATTTCCCGATTAATTTCCATAACTCCTCTACAAAACCTTTATTTCTGCGTCGCCTGTATCCGTTCGAAACACGATGCGTTGCCCTCGGTCCACGCCAACAACAGTGGACACCACCGGAATCTGTGCCTTCGCTAGTGTTTCCAGAGCCATTTCCACGTTGCGGCTACCGAGGTGCTGTTCCTTATGTGCAGCTGGTTCGCGCATCGAGCTGAACAAGCAGCCTCCGCCAAACACCTTGGCTCGAAGTTGTCCGCGGCTTGCTCCGGCTTCCAGCAGCTTCTGCAGCAGTATGGAAATGGCTACATTGCCGTAACGCGGCGACGCTACTCCCGTTCCATCCCAGCTCGGGAGCAAAAAGTGTGTCGCACCGCCGATGGCGTTAACCTCGTCCCAAATGCACACTCCAACGCAAGAGCCGAGAATAAAAACTATGGATTTTGCTTCTGCCGAAGCGAAAACCTGTCCGGCATGTAGAAAGTGTGAATTTGACGAACCGGAATCGCGGCTTTCGGCCGACGGCCCCGCCGCGAAAACGGGCGAGGCATGTTTCACTATTGGATGCGACTTCACGTTGACACCTGTCTCCCTTGCAACCTCTGAAACTTCATGGCTACTGCGCCGTAAGTCTCCAGGAATTTCACCAATTCGTAGTCGGCCCATTCCAGATTGTTCTTCTGCGGAAGAAGGCCAAAGATAGCAATGACGCCGACAATCTCCCGGCTGGACTTCAGAATCACGCAGGCTGTCAAGTTTTTCTCGTAGGGTAGAAGCGCTCCATCCTGTTGGCGCTCTTGAAATTGGCTCAAACCCTGCTGCACCGCGCGGCCGAACATACCGGCGCCGCATAGAAAAGGCTGCAGGGCCTCTGCTTCAACGCCCGAAGACCATGCCAGGGAGAAGGTTTTCTCCGCGGCGTGATAGTCGAAAACTGCTATCTCCTCGGACCCGAGCAGATTGGCGATGATTTCGGCGATGCCCTCAAATACATCGCCCTGTTCCAGGCTCTGAATCAGCCGCGCGTTCGCCGCGTTCAACCGCATCAGCAGAAAATGATTTCGCTCAATCTGTTCGCGCAGTGAGAGCTGTTGCACGCGCACGCGCAGCTCTTCCATTCCTGTAGGAATCAATGCGTTTCCGTCGGCCGGCTCGGTCGGGCAACCCACCTTCGTCGGCGGACGGCTTCCATTTCCTGTGCCTGTCATGTCTTTCCCTCGCTACTCTTTCCTTTAACTTCTATTATAGTTAACCGTGTCTAACTACTCGCCGAGGTATGCTTTCAACAGATCCAGTAGCTCCGTGTCATTTACTGGTTTTGTCAGGTAGTCGCTGCACCCGCTCGCATACCCTTCTTGAACGTACTGTTCCTCTCCGCGAGTAGTCAGCAAGATGACGGGAATTTTTTCCGTCTCCCTATCCTTTTTCAGCACGCGGCAGGCTTCCAGTCCGGTCATCCGTGGCATCACGATATCCATCAGGATCAAGTCCGGCTTTTCCCTCTTCGCTCTTTCCACGGCCTCTTTTCCGTCCACGGCGCTGATGAGCACGTAATTTGATTTTTGGCTGAATATCATCCTGTTCACCAACCTCGCGGTGCAGGAATCATCCACCAGAAGAATTTTCTTGGTCGACATTGCTTTCTCTCCCTTTTAGCTTTACCCAATTGCTCGGTGGTCCTTCAATCTATCTGTGGATTTCAGGAAACACTCTGCGGACCTCTTCCATGAGACCTTCCGGCATTTGACTTTTTTCTACAAATCCGTCCGCGCCGGATTGCAGGCATGCGGCGCGTAGCGAAAGGCCGTTCAATTCCGTAAAAATCAAGATGCGCAATTCCGGGAACGACTTCCGCAACTGAGTCGCGGCCTCGAGACCGGTCATTTGCGGCATGCTTAGGTCTGTTAGCACCAGGTCCGGCCGGAAGCGCTCGGCTTGATGCAGAACAGCCAGGCCGTCATTCGCCGTCCCGACGATTTCGAACTGCCCCTCGAACTCGAGGTATGCGCAAACCGCGCGCAGTGCGGTTCTCGAATCATCGGCCACCACCACTCGAATTCTCCTGGTAATGTGTTCCAATCCAAACTCCCGTTGCATACCAAGGCCCTGACTTCTCTGACACAGTCTGGATTGTTCGGAGATGGAAAGTAATTCAGCTTATTCCCTAGGGAATCCCCTGTAGCCAAGTACAGGTCCGCTGGTCAATAACACTTGTAGAATGTGCAGTTCAGAAAAAAACGAGAGGGAAGGAGGGAATTGTTAACTAGAAGTCTGGAGAAGCGCGCTTCGCAGGGCGCAGAAAAAAGAGCATCCTTATATATACAGCGTTGGCGATGCGTGACGAGAAGCTGCCTTGTAAATCGCTGGCATCCCATTGGTAGTTATGGAGTTAGGGGCAGAGAACGATGTAGGGGAAAAGACTCCTAACTGGCCGCCAAGGAGTTATTTCGCGGGGAAGCCGCTCTGCAACGGGAGCGCACCTGCTGTAATGCGTTGCAGCTGGCGATGGGGAGCGGGACCGGTGGATTGACGAATCACAAACTCGGGCTCAATGGCAATCTCGGGAACGTATTCCCCGCGCCCTTCAATGAGATCAACAACAGTCTGCGCCGCGATTTGCCCCATCTTGATCAGTGGCTGCCGCACCGTTGTGAGTCCAGGATTGGCGTACGCCGCGCCGGGAATATCGTCGAAGCCGACGATGGAAATGTCTTCCGGAACGCGGAGGCCCGCTTCGTGGATCGCCCAAATCGAGCCGATCGCGGAAATGTCGTTGTAAGCGAAAAGTGCCGTAAAGGGATGCTTCCTTGCGAGCAGTTGCTTGGCGAAGGGATAGCCAATGGCAGGGGTCGAATCGATGCCTTCGAGTTGGGTGGTCAGTTCAGGGCGAATGCGAATTTCGAGCTGCTGGGCTACTTCGCAGATTGCGTTCCAACGCACGGCGGAATCCGAACTGATGGTTTGCCCTTTGATGAAGGCGATTTCCTCGTGACCGAGATCACGAAGATGTTCGAGGGCCAGCCTCGCGGCGCGCTTGTGATCGAGGACGATGTTGGTCACGTTTTCGACGCGCTCGTGTCCTGCCACTGCGACAGTGGGCAGAGCAAGTTTCTCCGTGAGCGATGTGTCGGTGGTGATGAAGCCTTCCACGCCACGCGTCAAAAGCATTTGCGCGTAGGTTTGCAGAAGCTTGGGATCATGGCGATGAATCACGGTTAAGAAGAAATAGTTGTTCTTGCGAAGATATTCTTCGATGCCGCTGATCACCAGCGCGCCATAAGCGTCGCCGATTTCTTCAGCGATCACGCCAATAGTGTAGGTTCTCTTCAAGCGCAGGGAACGCGCAAAAAAATTAGGCCGGTAGTTGAGAGCTTGCGCGGCTTCGATGATGCGATTCTTGGTATGCTCGGGAATGGAGCGCGCGGCGGGAGAATTGTTCAGGGCGGCTGAAACCGTTCCCGGGGTCAGGCCTAGGTGCTGAGCAATCGTCTTTAAGGTGACCTTATCGTCGTTACGGACGGCAGACTTCTTTCGAGGAGGCGGGGTCATTGAGAGGTTCTCCGCACATCTACCAAAATTGGGATATGGGAAATGGTGCGCCCAAGAGCGAGAGCGCAGCCTGCGGCGCTCCCCCGGCATCCCGTAAACCGCGATTCTAGCTCAACTTGGACCTCGACGTGAACGCAACTGAAGCGCGAAGTCATGGCGAAGTTCTGCCTTCGAATTGACATAGTCCTACACTTATGCGGATAAATTGCTTCACTGCCGCCTGCCCCAAACCAGGAGGGTTGCGTGCCCCCGTTCCGGCTCGGCGTAGAATATCATTATTTTTTCTTTAGAATATCATTATTTCTGCTTGACAAGCCCGCCCAAATGGATATAAATACCCCGCTAGTAGAAAAGCATTACGTCAGGTAGTGCTTAGGGGTTGGGTTCTTTTTTTGAATGCAATGGGGTGAAAGAGAAGTGAATCCGAGGCAATTTGTTTTCCGTGCGGATATCATGCTCTCTTCTTTCGCGCAAAATACTTCCTCGAGGGGTAAACGAATGAAGATCCGATTTTTCAATGCAAAAGAATCGTTTAGCAATTCGCGGGTAATCATTTCGCTGCTCGCAGTTCTTGCGCTCATTCTCGGTACTTCTCTAGCCGCTCGCGCGCAGAACTTTACTGGCTCCATCCGCGGCACGGTTACGGATGAGCAAGGCGCCGCAATCGCGGGATCCGACGTCATGATCACCAACGTGGACACCGGCTATTCGCGAAGCGTCAAGACCGACAAGGATGGGTCCTATTCGTTCCAGAGCCTTCCGCTCGGGCGCTATACTCTGAACGCGTCGGGGCAAGGCTTCAAGGCTTTTCAAGAAAAGGATATCGTCCTTCACGTCAACGACAGCCTGACGATTGACGCCCAGTTGAAAGTCGGGGCCAAGACCGAAACGATTGAAGTCATCGCCACGTCGAACCAGGTCGAGCTCGCCAATGCGGAACTGAGCGGCACGGTTGCGGGCGCCCAGATCACCCAATTGCCGTTGAACGGCCGGAGCTTTGCCCAGTTGGTCACCATGGTTCCCGGCGTCGAGACTGATGGTGGTTTTAGTTACGACAAGAAAGGCGTCAACGGGGGCGCGGACCTTTCCGTCGGTGGTGGTCCTTCTAATGCCAACCTTTGGCTCGTGGATGGCGCCAACAACGTCGACGTCGGTTCGAATCGCACTCTCCTCATTTATCCGTCCCTTGACTCTATTGAGGAGTTTAAGATCCTACGGAACAGCTATAGCTCCCAATTCGGCGGAGCCGGTGGAGGCGTAATCACCATCGTCACCAAGGCGGGGACCAACGATTTTCACGGCAGCGCCTATTACTTCGGCCGCAACGACATTCTGGATGCCAAGGACACCGTTCTTAAGTTTTTCAATCCCACAGCCCAGAAGGATTCGATTCGGCGGAACGACTTCGGAGGCTCCGTTGGGGGCCCCGTCAAGAAGGACAAGATCTTTTTCTTCATATCGGAGGAATGGAACCGGCTGATCCAGGGAAAAGTGCGCAGTGCTCATGTTCCCACGCCTTTGCAGCGCACCGGGGACTTCTCCGACTCCGCCCTGGATACTAAGTTCAGCACCGCCACAACAACGGGCTGCCTTCTGAATGGCGGACTCCACGATCCGGATCCAGCAGGCAATCCCACCGCCCCGTTTACGGCCTCTCCTTCCACTCCCGGTACGATAGACGTCATTCCAACGTCGCGTTTGAGCCCCGCAGGTCAAGCAATTCTGAACACGTATTTCACGCCGACGCTTCCTCGGTTGACTGGTGGTGTGCTGACTCCCAACTATGGTTGCGGCACCAACTGGGCAAAAGCTTTTGGTCAGCCGACCTACTGGCGTGAAGATAGCTTCCGCGGGGATGTGCGCCTCACGAAGACTTTAACGGCGATGATGAGATACACGAATGAGTCCTGGACCTTTGGACCCTCCGCAGTTGGTAATTCCGGTTGGGGGGCGGATTCAGGAGCTTCCCAGATCCAGGAGGCGTGGAGCCAGCCAAGCCGCGTTGCTGTCGGCCGGCTGAGCAAAACTATCGGCACAAGCGCCGTGAACGATTTCCAGTTCTCCTACTCGGCGAATCGCATCAACATCACTCAAACGACTCAAGCAGCGCAGGCGCTCAATACCGTGATTCCGACGTTTTTCCCGAATCCGAATCCGACCAGCAATCCGCCAGTGTGGATCAATGGCGGCGGCCTCCCCACCATTTGGAGCTTTGCGCCCTGGCACAACGGAGAGGATCTCTACACCTACCAGGATGACTTTTCAAAGGTCATACGGCGCCATACGCTAAAGGTCGGTGTCCTTTACAGCCGGAATTCCAAGAACCAGGATAACTTCTCCCAGAAACAGGGTGTTAGCTTTGGCCCGGTCGGTTACAATGGCTGCAAGAACATCACCGACCCCGGATGCACCACCTTAGCGGACCATACCACGCAGTACGGCCCTGCTGATTGGATTCTGAAGAACACGGCGGTCGGTTGGGGCGAACAGAACACCATTTTCAAGAAACAAGGACGCTGGCAGAACTTTGAACTCTATGCCCAGGACGACCTGAAGGTGACTAACCGCCTCACTCTAAACCTCGGGGTACGGTACTCTTATTTCCCGAATCCTTACCAGAATGATGATCAATTCACGATTTTTAACCAGGCGGCGTTTAACCCCTCACTTGGCAACCAGCCATGCAACGGGTTGTTCTACTCGGCGGGTCTCTTGGCGAATCCCTGCCCACCGGGAACGGGCGGATTGCCAGGTCCCAACCGGGCTATACAAAACAACTTTCATCTCGGCTTCGGTCCTCGCCTTGGCGTGGCCTGGGACCCCACTGGAACAGGGAAGTGGGCGGTCCGAGCGGGATTCGGTCAGTTCTACAACCGTGACGACATCTTTGTGACGGACGGAACTGCCGGCGTAAACCCGCCGTTTGTTGCCAGCTTCACCTCGCCTAACGGCAATGGAAGATTCCTTGACAATACCAACCCCCTTCCCGCTTGCGGCAATGCCGCAGCAACTTGCTTTGGCACTGGTTTAGGGGTTGCGGGAGTTGGCCAGGATCTGAGCAACCGTGCACCTTATGTCTTGCAATATAACCTGACCATCCAGCATGAGCTCTGGAAAGACACACGGTTCGAGGTGGGATACGCCGGCAGCAAGACAAAAAACTGGACCACCAATTACGATGCCAATGCCGTTCGTCCGGCTGACAGGCTGGCCTTTGCGCAGTCGAACGGCAACGCAGCAGGAAATTTGCTTAAGCCTTTCGATGCCCTGAAATCCGGCGGCATCGGGATGTATTCGCATCATGGCAGCGCGGAGTATGACTCGTTGCAAACAGCATTCACCACGCGTTTCCAGCGCAATTCAACCTTCCAGCTATCCTATACATTCTCCAAAACCTTCTCGGATACCTCACTGCATATCAGCAATGGAGCCGGGAGTCAGGTCGTAGACCCGTTCAATCTGGGAGCTGGCTATGGGCCGGCTACTATCAACCGGCCACATATCCTTGGCGCCAACGTGATTTATAACCTGCCCACCTTGCAGAACATGGAGCGGTATGTCCGGGCTGCCCTCGGTTCTTGGCAGCTTAGTTCGATCGTCAACATCTCGAGCGGGTCCTCCTATACGCCAGTCATCGGAGGCATATCGAATGTCAACGATCCGGCTGGAATCGGCAACGGTGGAGGGAACCAGCGGCCCAACTTGGTGCCGGGACAACCATGCCGGAACCCCAGCTTTGCTAACTTCCAATGGATCAACCCGAACCGGTACACCATGAATGGGCTCAAGCTGGGTACGATTGGGAACTCTCCGATCGGCGACTGCCTGGGGCCACCCACTCGCACCGTGGACTTCTCGGTTTCGAAGAACTTCCATGTAACCGAGCGGATTAACGCGCAATTCCGGATGGATGCCTTCAATCTCTTCAACCATCCGCAATATGGGAGTCTAGGCAACAACCAGGGTTTCACTGGTATCGGCTTCAATGCTCCGAACACCGTCGCGAGTCCCGAGTTCCTGGACAAGAATGGAAACCCAACAACCAGTCTGGCGAGTGCGGTTTCGATCCAGAACAGTTCACCGAACGCCATTACAGGTACGGTAGGAACGCAATCGGACCGCAATCGAGAATTCCAGTACTCGATCAGGTTCACCTTCTGATCGTACTGGCACCACCTGCTCCTTCACCGTCCCGCCAAGCCCATCGAGGGTCTTGGCGGGACGCTTCATTGCTGGCGAGCTCTTTGATGTTCCGTTTGAATTGCTCCAGTCATGCCCTGGCCTCTTAGGCATAAAAACTGTTTGGGATACAATCAAGACATGCTCCGGACACGCTGGTGGCGTTTTTTATCCATTCCTTCCGTTCTCATCCTTATTCTCGCTTTCACAGTCCCCTCGCGTCCGCAGGCCCCGAGCCAGCAGCCTGGCAGCGTCCGTGTTCCTCTCCCCAAGCTCCCCACACTGGCCAAGAAGGACCGCAGCGGTTTGCCGCCGGTGCCAGTTTTCAAAGATGTTGCCAAGGAAGTCGGCCTCACCGCGGTCCACATCGCCGCCCCCGAAGCCCACTACGTCATTGATTCGACCAGCGGCGGCGCGGGACTCTTCGATTGCGATGACGATGGGCGCCTCGACGTCGTCCTCATTAACGGTTCGACCGTCGAACGCGTGCGCGCCGGTGGCGACCCGCTGGTCACCCTCTATCACCAGGAGGCTGACGGCACCTTCAAGGACATCACCAAGGAAGCCGGTTTGACGCGGCGCGGCTGGGGCATGGGCATGGCTGTGGCCGATTACGACAACGACGGCAAGCTCGATCTATTCGTCACGGGCTTCGGCGGCAGCGCGCTCTACCACGGTCTCGGCAACTGCAAGTTCGAGGACGTCACCGAAAAGGCCGGTGTCGGCGGCAGCGGCTTTATGACCGGCGCGGCCTGGGGCGACTACGACCGTGATGGTTTCGTCGATCTCTACGTCTCCCGCTACTCCCATCTGGACATGAACAATCTCCCGCAGTTCGGCAGCAACAAATTCTGCCGCTTCAAGGGAATCCTCGTGCAGTGCGGCCCCTGGGGCCTCGAAGGCGAAAGCGATTTTCTCTATCACAATCGAGGTGACGGAACCTTTGAAGAAGTCTCCGTGAAGGCCGGCGTCCATGATGACATCGGCTACTACGGCCTCGGCGTCATGTGGGTCGACTATGACGACGACGGCTGGCCCGATCTCCTCGTTGCCAACGACTCCGTCCCCAACTATCTCTATCACAACAATCACAACGGAACGTTCACCGACGTGGGAATGCTCAGCGGCGTAGCCCTCAGCGGCGAAGGCATGGAACTGGGCAACATGGGTGTTGACTGGGGCGATTACGACCATAGCGGCCGTCTCAGCTTCTTCGTCACGCACTTTGAGGAGCAGCCCAATTCGCTGTATCGCAACATG
>WNFR01004094.1_pt1 | contig 15042 bp, 15 predicted proteins | sample 5400221 | NCBI WGS metagenome assembly WNFR01 (sample SAMN13153357, study PRJNA577476) | soil metagenome | isolation source: 40 cm soil under Madrone tree | place: USA:California | collected 2016-06-14 | reverse complement strand
CCACACCTGGTAGAGGATGCCGGGGGCCGAGATGAACAGGCCGCAGATCAGGGCGACCTTCATCTGCACCCAGAACGCCTCCGCGGGCGCCGTGAAGACGAGCTTGTAGCCGAGCTTCGTCACCGGACGGGCCAGGAAGTCGGTGATCTTCTCGCTGAATGGAAACGCGATGAGGAGGCCGCCGAGCAGGAAGTACAGGCTGCGCATGATGCGGGTGCGCAGCTCACCCAGGTGCTCCATGAACGGCATCTTGTCGTCGACGGAGAAGCGCGGCATCTAGCGCGGCTCTCCCGCGGGGGGAAAGTGGCGGAGGGCGGCGGCGCCTCGGCCGACCTGCAGCGCGCCGCGGATGGCCGCCGTCACGTACGCCTTGGCCTCCGTGATCGCCTCGATGAGCGCGCGGCCGCGGGCGAGGCCGGCCGCGATGGCCGCCGAGTACGTGCAGCCGGTGCCGTGGGTCGCGGGCCCCTCGACACGCGGCGCGGGAAAGCGCGTCAGCGTCCGCCCGTCCCAGAGCACGTCGGTCGCCGCGTCCTTGAGGTGGCCGCCCTTCACGAGGACGTGGCGCGGCCCGAGCGCCCCGATGCGCCGCGCCGCCTCGGCCATGTCGGCCTCGGAGTCCACCGCCATGTCGGCGAGCACGGCCGCCTCGTGGAGGTTCGGCGTCACCACGGTGGCCAGCGGGAGCAGCTCGCGCACGAGCACGTCGCGCGCGGCCGGCTGCAGCAGCGGATCACCGGAGGACGCGATCATCACGGGATCGACGACGACGGGGGCGCCGCGATGCGCGCGCAGCCGCCCGGCCACGGTGCCGACGATGTCCTTCGTCGCGAGCATGCCGGTCTTGATGGCGTCGGCGCCGAGGTCGTCGAGCACGGCGTCGATCTGTCGACCGACGAACTCCGGGGGCAGGTCGAGGACGCCAAGCACACCGAGCGAGTTCTGCGCGGTGACGGCGGTCACGGCGGACATCCCGAACACCTCGAAGGCCGAGAACGTCTTGAGGTCAGCCTGGATGCCCGCGCCGCCGCCGGAGTCCGACCCGGCGATGGTCAGGGCCTTCGGAACGGTCATAGACTCATGCAGTATACGCTGCCCCGCCGCCGCATCATCCGGTGGACATTGACGTCCCCGCCGCGCGCCGCTACCGTGGCGCCATGAGCGAGCCGCTCATGCGCACCCGCCGCTGGACCCGCCAGGAATACGGTCGGTTGATCGATCTCGGCTTCTTCGGCGAGGACCGCAAGGACAACAAGGTCGAGCTGCTCGAAGGACGGATGATCGTCGCGGAGCCGCAGAACACACCTCACGCGACGGCGTGCGATCTGGCGGGCGAGGCCCTGCGCGCGGCGTTCGGATCGGGCTGGCGGGTGCGAATGGGACTGCCGATGGCGATGGATCCTGACTCGGAGCCGGAACCGGACCTCGCCGTCTTGCGTGGCTCGCCACGTGACTGGCTGGCCGACCATCCGGCCACCGCGGCGCTGGTGGTCGAAATCGCCGATACCAGCTTGCCCTTCGACCGGGTTGTCAAAGGCCGGGTGTACGCCGCCGCGGGCATCGCGGATTACTGGATCGTGAACCTGCGCGATCGTGTCGTGGAGGTGTACCGCGAGCCGATCCGCGGCACGCGTCGCGCACACTATGCGGCGACGCACGTCGCCCCTCCGGGCGAGACGCTCACGCCGCTCGCCGCGCCCGGCGCCCGCATCGCCGTCGACGGCCTGTTGCCGTGAGGGGCCCCGAGATGGCCCGCCGATTATCGTGAGGGGCCCCGACATGGCCCCTCACACTCCCCAGCGCTCGGACGCGCCCCGGCAAAGCCGTGGCGCGCCTCGGTAACCGTCTCGGGTTCACGCGCGAATCACAACGACGAACTCGCCGCGCGGCGGTGTCGCGCGCAGGCGATCGAGGTGGACGGCGGCGGGCGCGCGCACGATCTCCTCGAACTGCTTGGTCAGCTCGCGCGCCACGACGATCTCGGTGTCGCCGAAGACCTCGGCGATCGCCTCGAGCGCGGCCACGATGCGGTGGGGTGACTCGTAGACGACGACCGTCGTCTCCAGCTCGCGTAGCGCCTTCAGGCGGTTCAGCCGCTTGCCGGGCTTCACCGGTAGGAAGCCGTCGAACACGAAGCGATCCGCCGGCACGCCCGCCGCCGACAGCGCGGTGGCGACCGCCGACGGTCCGGGCACGGGGACGACATCCAGGCCGGCCGCACGCGCGTCGCGCACGAGCAGGAAGCCGGGGTCGGAGATCCCCGGCGTGCCGGCGTCGGTGACGAGGGCGACGGAGGCGCCCTCGGCCAGGCGCCGGAGGATCTGCGGGCCGCGCGCGAGCTTGTTGTGCTCGAAGTAGGAGAGCGTCGGCGTGTGGATGTCGAAGTGCGACAGCAGCGCGCGCGTGCGGCGCGTGTCCTCGCAGGCGATCAGGTCGACCTCGCGCAGCACGCGGAGCGCGCGCGCGGAGACGTCCTCGAGGTTGCCGATCGGGGTCGCGACGACGAAGAGGGTACCGCGGGCGCTCAGGCTACGCGGACTGTTCGTGGGCTTCGGAGACCAGCACCGGCCGCTCGTGGTTCATGATGACCTCGCGCGTGATGATGCACTCCTTGAGGCCCTGGATGGACGGCAGCTCGTACATGATCTCGAGCATGACCTCTTCGAGGATCGCGCGCAGGCCCCGGGCGCCGGTGCCGCGCTTGAGCGCCTCCTTGGCGATGCAGGCCACGGCGTCGTCGGTGAACTTGAGGCGGACCTTCTCGAGGTCGAAGTACTTCTGGTACTGCTTGATGATCGCGTTCTTGGGCTCCTTGAGGATCCGCACCAGCGCCGCATCGTCGAGGTCGTGCAGGGTGGCGATGACGGGCAGGCGGCCGACGAACTCGGGGATGAGGCCGTAGCGCAGCAGGTCCTCGGGCTGGATCATGGCCAGCAGGTCGCCCACGCGCCGCTCCGTATGGCTCTTGATCTCGGCGCCGAACCCCATGCCGGAGCGGCCGACCCGGTTCTCGATGTTCTTGTCGAGGCCGACGAACGCCCCACCGCAAATGAACAGCACGTTCGAGGTGTCGACCTGGATGAACTCCTGGTGCGGGTGCTTGCGCCCGCCCTGCGGCGGAACGTTCGCGATCGTTCCTTCGAGAATCTTGAGGAGCGCCTGCTGCACGCCTTCACCGGACACGTCGCGCGTGATCGAGGGGTTTTCGGACTTGCGCGCGATTTTATCGATCTCGTCGATGTAGACGATTCCGCGTTCCGCGCGCTCGACATCGTAGTCCGCCGCCTGGAGCAAGCGCAGGATGATGTTCTCGACGTCTTCTCCGACGTACCCCGCCTCGGTGAGCGTCGTCGCGTCGGCGATGGTGAAGGGCACGCGCAGCATCTTGGCCAGCGTCTGCGCGAGCAGCGTCTTGCCGGAGCCGGTGGGGCCGATCAGGAGAATGTTGGATTTCTGCAGCTCGACGTCGCCATTGTCATTGCCCGACTCGATCCGCTTGTAGTGGTTGTGGACGGCGACGGAGAGGACCTTCTTGGCGCGCTCCTGGCCGACCACGTACTGGTCGAGGACGGTCTTGATCTCGGCGGGCTTGGGGAGCGAGCGGATCTCCCGCGACTTCTCCTCTTCCCACTCCTCGGCGATGATGTCGTTGCAGAGCTCGATGCACTCGTCGCAGATGTACACGGTGGGGCCGGCGATGAGCTTGCGCACGTCGTTCTGGCTCTTGCCGCAGAACGAGCACTTCAGGGTGCCGTTGCCTTCGCGCGCTCGACCCGCCATCGCTGCCTTCCTTACTTCTGGACTTGTGCCGCGAGCGCCTGCGCTTCGCTGATCGCCCGCGTCGTGGGCTTGGAGGAGATGACTTCATCCACGATTCTATAGTCCTTGGCCTGCTCCGCGGTCATGAAAAAGTCCCGGTCGGTGTCCTTCTGGATCTTGTCCATGCCCTGGCCCGTGTGGTGCACGAGGATGCGGTTCAGTTCCTCGCGCATCCTCAAGATCTCCTTGGCCTGGATGTCGATGTCGGTGGCCTGGCCCTGCACGCCGCCGAGCGGCTGGTGGATCATGATGCGCGCGTGCGGCAGCGCGAAGCGCTTGCCCTTGGCGCCGGCGCAGAGCAGCAGCGCGCCCATCGAGGCGGCCTGCCCCATGCAGATGGTCGAGATGGCCGGCTTCACGTACTGCATCGTGTCGTAGATGGCCATGCCGGCGGTGACGGAGCCGCCGGGCGAGTTGATGTAGAGGTAGATGTCCTTGTCGGGGTCCTCTGCCTCGAGGAAGAGCATCTGCGCGATGACGAGGTTGGCCAGCTCGTCCTCGATGAACGTCGGCAGGAAGATGATCCGCTCTTTGAGCAGACGCGAAAAGATGTCGAAGGCGCGCTCGCCGCGGGGTGTCTGCTCGATCACCATCGGAACCAGGGCCATCACCGCTCTCCTTTATCTCCGCGAACATCTCCGTGAACCGTCGCGTGGCCGATCAGGAAATCGAGCGTCTTGCGCTCGCGGAGCCCCATACGGAGCGCCTCGAGGTCGCCGCTCTTCTCCATCATACGCCGCACGGCCGGCGCCGGGCGCTGGCTTGCGCGGGCGATCTTCTCCACCTCCGCCTCCACCTCGTCATCGCCGGCGGCCAGCCCCTCCTTGTCGGCGATGGCCTCCAGGAGGAGCGCGCGCCGCACGCCCTGCTCGGCGCCCGGCCGCAGCTCGCCCACCAGCTTGGGCACGTCCCACCGCACGGCGTCGGGATCCACCCCCTGCCGTCGCATCCGCTCGCGCGCGTGCTCGACCTGATGCGCGATCTGCCGCATGACCATCGCGTCGGGCACGGTGAACTCGTGGCGCTGGAGCACGGCGCCCACGACCTTGTCCTCCAGCTCGCGCCGCTGCTCGGCCTCACGCCGCGCCTCGAGCTGCCGGCGAACCTCGGCCCGCAGCGCCTCGAGCGTCTCGAACTCCCCGAGCGACTTCGCGAGCTCGTCGTCGAGCGCGGGCAGGATCTTCTCCTTGACCTCGCTCACCTTGAGCGTGGCCGTGCCGCCCTTGCCGCGCAGCGACTCGAGGCGATGGTCGTCGGCAAAGCGCAGCGCGACGTCCTTCCCCTCGCCGGCCTTCATGCCCACGGCGGCGCCGTCGATCTCCGGCATCACCGCGCCGCTGCCGATCACGAAGTGATAGCCGTTGGCGGTCGTCGCCTCGTGCGCCTCGGGGCGCAGCGTGTAGTCCACCACCGCGAGGTCCCCGACAGCGGCCGGGCGATCCACCGCGCGGAACTCCGCCTGCTGCTCGCGCATCTGCTCGAGGGTGGCGGCCACCTCGTCGTCGCCGACGGCGCTCGGCGCGTGCTGCACCTCGACGCCCTTGTAGTCCGTGAGCGCGATCGCGGGCTTCACCTCCACCACGGCCACGAACGAGAGGGGCGCGTTCTCCTCGAGCTTGACCTCCTGGAGATCGGGCTCGTTGACGGGATCGAGGCGCGCCTCGGTGAGCGCCTGCCGGTAGACGTCGGGGATGAGGTGCTCGGCGACCTCACGCCGCACGTCGTCGGCGAAGTGCAGCTTCACGAGCGAGCGCGGCACGTGTCCCTTGCGGAAGCCGGGCAGGCGCGCTTGCTTCTGGACGCGGCCGTACGCGCGCTCCCATTCCTTCTGGACGACGTCGGCGGGTGCCTCGACGGCCAGGCGGCGCTTGCAGGCCTCGAGCTCCTCGACCGCCACCTTCATGAACGCACCACGCAGACCAGCGTCATTCATGCTCCGATTTGGTGCGAGAGGGGGGAGTCGAACCCCCAAGGGCTTTTACACCCACCGGATCCTAAGTCCGGAGCGTCTGCCAGTTTCGCCACTCTCGCGAGATAGCGCGAGTTCGCGCGCCCAGAGCATACCCAGCGCGGGGCGGGGTCGCAAGGATCGCGGTGTTTTGTAGGAACGACCCGAGGGTTCTGGTCACAGTGGCACCCGCCTTGAAGCCTTCTTCGGCGAGGTGCTAGAGGAGAGCGCGGGGATCGGAGCTGAGGAGGCCGGGTCAGGCGACCCGGCGCGGGGTCTCGCGCGCGGGCTCGCGACGCTCGATGAAGTCGCGATACTCGGTGCGAAACCGTATCACGCAGTCGGGGCAGATGCCGTCGGTGAACTTGAGCCCCCAGCCGGCCCAGGACACGACGCCCTCCACGAGCGGGTAGCCGTGGTACCGCGGATGCCAGGCGCAACGGCTCAGGAGCATGCGATCCTTCCGACATTCATCGCGCGCGTAACGGCTGCAACGGCTGTGCCCGGCCTCGTTTGCCGCGGAATCCTGGTCACTTGCCGCGCATTCGCGCCGCCGAAACGGAAAATCTGTCCCCTGTCTCCCCGGCAAAAACCTTCCCGCAGCCCGGCCCCTCGGTGCGGGCATAATCGAACGTGATCTTCCGGACGACGTGGTCCCGGTGGTCCGCCCGGCTCCGCGAGGCGCGGGAGGCGCGGCTCGTGGCGTGGGCGCGGACGCGGCGGCCGCGCACGCTCGTCGCGCTCGGGGTCGCCGCCGTCGGCGGCGTTGCCCTGCTTGCCCTCGTCGTGTACTCGGCCGTCGAGCTCGCGCGCTTCGACCGTGTCGAGACGCGTCGCGCCGCGCTCGTCTACGCCGCGCCGCAGCCCCTCGCCGCCGGCGTCCAGGTGAAGATCGCCGACCTCGCGGGCACGCTGACGCGCCTGTCGTATACCGAGACGCAGGGCGTCCCCGACGCCCCCGGCCAGTTCCACCGCGCCGAGGGCGACTGGGAGATCCACCTGCGCGGACTGCCGGGGCTGAGCCGCGCCCAGCGCGTGCGCGTCGAGGTGCGCGACGACCGCATCGTCCGCGTCACGCGCGACGAGCGCGACATCGGGGCCGCCGCCCTCGAGCCCGAGGTGCTGGCGAGCGCCGGCGATCGGCCGGGTGAGGACCACCGCCCGGTGCGGCTGCGCGACGTCCCCTTCAGCCTGCTGCAGGCGGTCCTGGCCGCCGAGGATCATCGCTTCTTCGACCACCCCGGCGTCGATCTGCGGGGGCTGGTGCGCGCGGCGTGGGTGAACTTCCGCGCCGGCCGCGTGACCCAGGGCGGCAGCACGATCACCCAGCAGCTCGTGAAGAACCGCCTGCTCGATCCCAAGCGCACGTTCATGCGCAAGCTGGACGAGGCGTGGCTGGCCACGCTCGTCGAGTGGCGGTACAGCAAGGAGCGGATCCTCGAGGCCTACCTCAACGAGATTTACCTCGGGCAGCGCGGGCCCATGGCCATCCGTGGCGTGGCCTCCGCCAGCCGCGCGTACTTTCGCAAGGAGGTGCACCAGCTGACGGTGGCGGAAGCCGCGCTCCTGGCCGGCATGATCCGCGCTCCAAACACGTACTCGCCCACCGCCAATCCCGCGCGCGCCCGCGAGCGGCGCGACGTCGTGCTTGCGCGCATGCGTGAGCTGGGCCGCCTCTCCGACGCCGACTACGAGGCCGCGCGCCGCGAGCCGGTGCGGGCCCGCATCGTCGTGGCGGCCAGCCAGACGGCGCCCTACTTCGCGGATCACGTGCGCCAGGAGCTGGAGGCGCGCTTCGGCAACGGGGCGCTCGACGCGCGCCACGTCCGCGTGTTCACCACCCTCGACCTCACGCTCCAGCGCCTGGCCGAGAACGCCGTGGAGCGCGGGCTGGTACGGCTGGAGGCGCGGCGCCCGCAGCTGCGGGGCGCCGACGATGGCCATCGCCTGCAGGCGGTGCTGGTGGCGCTCGATCCCCCCACCGGCCAGATCCGCGCGCTCGTGGGGGGCCGTAATTATCAGGCGAGCCAATTCGATCGGGCCACCCAGGCCCGCCGCCAGCCCGGCTCCGCCTTCAAGCCGTTCGTCTACGCGGCGGCGCTGACCGCGCCGCCGGGCGGCGGGGGCGGCTTCACGGTGGCCACGTTCCTCGACGATTCACCGCTGACGCTGACCGTCAACGGCGCGCCGTGGTCGCCGCGCAATTACGAGGACCGCTACCAGGGCCGCGTGACCGTGCGCGAGGCGCTTGCGCAATCGCTCAACGCCGCCACCGTGCGACTCGCGCAGGACGTGGGGCTGCCGACCGTCGTCGAGCGCGCGCGCGCATTCGGCATCGAGAGCCGCCTGGACCCGGTGCCCGCGATGGTGCTGGGCTCGTTCGAGGTGACGCCGCTCGAGCTCGCGCGCGCCTACCTGCCGTTCGTCAACGGCGGCCGCCGCACGCCGCCCGCCCACGCCGTGCGGGCCGTGCAGGAGCGCGGCGGCGCCATCGACACCGGCGACGACGAGGCCGAGGGCAAGCCGGTGATCTCGCCGGCCGAAGCGTACCTCATGACGTCGCTGCTCGAGGGCGTCATCAAGACGGGCACCGGCGCCTCCGCGCGCACACTTGGCGTGACCGGCGCCGTCGCGGGCAAGACGGGCACCACCAACGACGGCCGCGACGCGTGGTTCGTCGGCTACTCGCCCGGGCTGCTGGCCGCGGTGTGGGTCGGCTATGACAACGGCGAGCCGCACGGCCTCAGCGGCGCCGAGGGTGCCCTGCCGATCTGGGCCGAGTTCATGCGGCCGGCGCTCGAGAGTGTGGCGCCGCGCGACTTCACCGTGCCCTCGGGGGTGACGTTCGCCGAGATCGATCTCACCAACGGCAAGCTGGCCAACCGCTTCTGCCCGCGCACGGGCAAGGAAATTTTCCTTCACGGCACCGAGCCGGAGCCGTGCCGCGAGCACGGCGGCCTCGGCGATCGCATGGGGGAGTGGTGGAACCGATTCCGCGGCTGGCTGCGGCGCTGATCCTCGTCGCGCTCGCGGCGGGATGCGCGCGGACGCACAAGGCGCCGCCGACGGCCGCGCCGGCGCCGACGGTGAGCCCGCCGGTGGCGCGCGCGCTGCCGCCGACGCCGCGCGCCATCCAGACCGGCAAGGCCTCCTGGTATGGCGACGCCCACCACGGCCGGAAGACGGCCGGCGGCGAGACCTTCGACATGAACGCGCTCACCGCGGCGCACCGCACGCTGCCGCTTGGCACGCGCGTGCTGGTCACGAATCTCGCCAACGGGCGCTCGATCGAGGTGCGGATCAACGACCGCGGCCCCGTGATGTCCGACCGCATCATCGATCTCTCGTTTGCCGCTGCGCGCGCGCTGGGCGGGGTGGGCGCCGGCGTCTTCCGCGTGCGGATCGCCGTCGTGGAATGAGCATGACCCTCCGCTCGCACCTGATCACGCTGGTCCTGGTCGCCGTCCTGCCGCTCCTTCTGTTCTCGGCCATCGTCGTCGGCCTGGCTGCCGACAGCGAGCGCGACGCCACCGAGCGCGGTCTGCGGGCCACCGGCCGTGCGGTAAGCAGCGCCGTCGACCACACCCTCGACAACGCGATCGGCGCGCTCGAAGTCCTGGCGACGTCCGAGCTGCTCGACGGCGGCGACCTCCCGGGGTTTCACAAGGTGGCCGCGCGCGCGCTCGAGGGACAGCGTGGCTGGCTCAGCGTGGCCGTCGTGGACCGGGCCGGCCGACAGGTGCTCAACACGCTGCGGCCGACGGGCGCGGAGCTTCCGCCCCCAGCCGACGCGCGCACCGTGGCCGCGGTCCTCGCGCGCCGCCTGCCCATCGTCTCGGATCTGATCGCCAGCGACCTGCCGGAGCGCGCCCACGTCGTGGTGGCCGTGCCCGTGCTCCGCGGCCGCGCGCTGCGCGGGGCGCTGCTCACCGCGCTGGACGCGCACGATCTCGCGCGCGTGCTCGAGGCGCAGCAGCTGCCGCACCAGTGGGCCGCCGCGATCGTGGACGGCCACGGCGTGGTCGTGGCGCGAGTGCCCGAGCCGCAGCGCTTCGTCGGCCAGCCGGCGACGGCCGCCTACGTGGCGCTGACCGCGCGCGGCGACTCGGGCGCCGCACGCATGCCGGGCCTCGACGGCGTGAGGCGTCACACCGTGTTCAATCGGCTCGAGAACGCGGGCTGGACGGTGTATCTCGCGATCCCCACGGTGACGATGGACGCCGGGTTCAGGCGCTCGCTGGTGACATTGATCGGCGGCGGTCTCGTGTTCCTGGCGGCGGGTATCGCGCTGGCGGTCGTCGTCGGCCGTCGCCTGACGGCGCCGATCGTCGCACTCTCGACGGCGGCGGTGCGGCTCGGAGCCGGCCAGCTGCCGGACACGCCGCCGGGCAGTCGGGTCGCGGAGGTCGCCGCCCTCGGCGGCGCGCTCACGGACGCCGCGCGCCGCCGGCGTGAGATCGAGGGCGAACGCGAAGAGCTCCTCGCGCGCGCCGAGGCGTCGCGCGAGCGGGCGGCGCTGCTCGCCGAGGCCAGCCGGCTGCTCGCGTCGTCGCTGGACTACGAGGCCACGCTCGAGCGCCTCGCGCGGCTGCTCGTCCCGGCCCTCGCGGACCTCAGCGTGGTGGACGTCGTGGGGGACGACGGCGAGATCCGCCGCGTCGCCGCCGTGCACGCCGATCCCGCCAAGGACGAGGCGGCACGCGAGCTGGCGCGGCGCTTCCCGCCCGACCGCCGCGGCAACCATCCGGTCGCGCGCGCGCTGCGCAGCGGCCGCCCGGAGCTGACCGGCGAGATCTCTGCCGAGACCCTGGAGACCATCGCGCCCGATCCGGCGCATCGCGAGCTGGCGCAGGCGATGGCCTACGCGTCGTACCTCGTGGTACCGCTCATCGCGCGCGAGCGCACGCTCGGCGCGCTCTCCCTCGTGTCCGCCGGCTCGGGCCGCCGCTACACGGCGGTGGACGTGCCGCTGGCCGAGGACATCGCCCGGCGCGCCGCCGTCGCCATCGACAACGCGCGGCTCTATCGCCAGAGCGAGGCGCGGCTGCGCGCCGCGGAGGCGGTGGCGGAGATCGGCGGGTTCCTGAACCAGGCCCTCGACCCGGAGGTGGTGGGGCGGCGGATCGCGGAGTCGGTGCGCGGGCTGCTCGGCCTCGGCACCTCGCTCTTCTGTCGCGTCGATCCATATACGCTGGAGATGACGATCGTCGCGGGCGCCGGCGCGCCGATTCCCGGGTTCGAGCCCGGCACGCGGCTGCCGGCGGGCTCGGCCACCGTCGGGCTCGCCGTGCGCGAGCGGCGGCCGGTCACGACGCCGGATCTCCTGAGCGACCCGCGCATCACGCTGACGCGTGAGCAGCGCGCCCTGCTCGAGGGCCTGCCGTACCGGTCCGTGCTCGCCGTCCCCCTGCTGTCGCACGAGCGCGTGATCGGCGTGCTGGCGCTCGGCGATCGCCGGGGCCGGCTGTTCCGGCAGGAGGAGGTGCTGCTCGCACAGGGTTTCGCCGAGCAGGCCGCCCTCGCCCTCGAGAACGCGCGGCTCTACGCCGAGACGCGCGACGCCAACCGCGCCAAGGACGAGTTCCTCGCCACGCTCTCGCACGAGCTGCGCACACCGCTCACGGCGATGCTCGGCTGGGTGCGCATGCTGCAGAGCGGGACGCTCGATGCCGCCACCGCCGAGCGCGCGCTGCAGGTGATCGACCGCAACACGAAGCTGCAGGCCCAGCTCATCGACGACCTGCTGGACGTCTCGCGCATCGTCACCGGCAAGCTGAGCCTCGAGCTCAGGGCCGTCGACGTCGGCGTCGTCGTGGAGGCCGCCGTCGACGCCGTCACGCCCGGCGCGCTCGCGAAGTCGGTGACGCTCGAGCGCCGGATCGACGCCGCGGCCGGCCCGGTGTGGGGCGACTCGCACCGGCTGCAGCAGGTGGTCTGGAACCTGCTCTCCAACGCGATCAAGTTCACCGGCTCGGGCGGCCGCGTCGGCGTCACCGTCGACCGCGAAGACCCGCACGTGGTCGTGCGCGTCGCCGACACGGGCCAGGGCATCGCCCCGGAGTTCCTGCCGTTCATCTTCGACCGCTTCCGCCAGGCGGACTCCACGACGACCCGCGCGCACGGCGGACTCGGGCTCGGCCTCGCCATCGTCCACTACCTGGTCACGCTCCATCGCGGCACGGTGACCGCGGAGAGCGACGGCCCGGACCGTGGCGCGACCTTCACGGTGCGCGTCCCGCTGGCGCCCCTCCGCCCGACGGCGCCCGCGGGCACCGACGCCGCCACCGGCGTCGACCGGCCGCCGCCGCTGGCCGGCATCCGCGTCCTCGTCGTCGACGACGACGCCGACACGCGTGACCTGGTCACGGCCGTGCTGGGCCAGTCGGGCGCCGAGGTGCTGACGGCGGCTTCGGCGGAGGAGGCCCTCGATACGCTGGCGCGCGCGCGCCCCGATGTCCTCGTGAGCGACCTCTCGATGCCGGGCGACGACGGCTACGCGCTGCTGGAGCGCGTGCGCGCCCTGGGCCTGGACCGCGACGGGCGCGTACCGGCCATCGCCCTCACGGCGTTCGCGCGCGCCGAGGACCGCGCCCGCGCGCTGGCGGTCGGCTTCGCGGTGCACGTGCCCAAGCCGGTGGAGCCGGCCGCGCTCGTGGAGGTCGTGGCGCGGCTGGCGTCGCGCTGAGGCTCAGCCCTTCGCCGGCTCCGCGCGCATCTCGCCGAAGACGCGGGACGCCACCAGAAGGGCGTCGCGCGCGAACGGGGCGCCGACGTAGCCGACGAGCTGGATCAGGGCCTCCGTCAATTCCTCTTCCGTCCAGCCCTGCCGCAGCGCCATGCGCAGGTGGATGGCCAGCTCCGGCTCGCGGCCCGTCGCCGCGTCGGAGATCACGCAGACGAGGGTGCGCGTCTTGAGGTCGAGGCCGGGCCGCGTCCACAGCATCCCGAAGATCGTCTCCGTCGCCACATCGATGAACTTGCCCATGACGGGATCGGCATAGACGGTCTTCGTCGAGCGGTCGACGAACGCATCCCCCAGCAGCCGCCGTCGCATCTCCGCGCCCTTCCGGTACGTCTCGCTGTCTTTCATCGCGTTCCTTTCTTAGGCTCGCCTCGGACGGCGGGGACCCCAGCCCCACGACGTCCTGCGGCTCGCACTACCGTTCTTAGGCTCGCCTCGGACGGCGGGGACCCCAGCCCCACGACGTCCTGCGGCTCGCACTGCCGTGTGCGCGAGAGGATATACTGCGACGCCATGACGGGCCTGCGGTTCGGCCAACCCGCCCCCGACTTCTCGCTGCCGGCGACCACAGGCGGCGAGGTGCGCCTGGCGGACTTCCGCGGGCGCGACGTGGTGCTGATCTTCTACTGCTTCGACTGGGGCAGCATCTGAACCCCCGAGCTGAGCGACCTCGTCGAGGTCGCCGAGCGTGCGGGCGAGCGCGGCGCGGCCGTGCTCGCCATCAGCGGTGACAGCCCGGCCTGTCACGCGGCCTTTGCGACGGCGCGGAGGTTCCCGTTCCCGCTGCTGAGCGACCTCCACCGCAGGGTCATCGACGCGTACGGCGTCCTCGACGCCGACCGCAACGTCGCCTGGCGCTCGACGTTCGTCGTCGACCGCGACGGCGTGCTGCGCTGGGGACAGGCCGGCGACCGTCAGATGGTCCGCGACGGCGCCGAGATCCTGCGCGTCCTCGACCTCATCGAGCGCCTCCGCCACTCCGCGCGCTGAGGCGTCCCCCGCGCTCGCTGGCATCGGTGATGCTCGACGGCCTCGCGGGGGGATTCACTATGCAATCCGACGATGACGGCCTTTGCTGGCTCTGCGACAACCCGATCGAAGCCGACCGCTCGGCCACCTCCTGGCACGGGTTCGGCGTGCATCGCGACTGCGCACGACAGGAGGAGGCGCGCGAGACGCCTGCCGATCGTCTAGACAAGGGTAATGTAATGCGTACACCTACCTAGGCCATTCAGGAGAATTCTTTTCAGGGCTGCCTTTTGCCCCTCAGTAAGAGTACGGTGACGGCAGTACATCGATCGCCAAGGAGGGGCGTACGGCGTGGGGAGTAAGCCGTCGGCGGCGACGGTCGACCTGACCGGCGTCCACGTGCTCATCGTCGAGGACGACGAAGACAGCCGGCAACTGCTGGCCACGTTCCTCGAATACTGCGGAGCGCTCGTGACCATGTGTCATTCGACCGAGTCGGCGCTCGAGGATCTCGCCGAGTACCGGCCGCACGTCATCGTGTCGGATCTGTCGTTGCCCGGCGCCGATGGGCTTCATTTCATCCGCGCGCTGCGCCGGCTCGAGCCGGAGGCGGGCGGTGACGTTCCCGCCATCGCGGTCAGCGGCTACGACAAGGACTTCACGGCAGCCGCCGCGAAGATCGCCGGCTACAGCGGCTATCTCGTGAAGCCGGTGAATCTCGACGACCTCGTCACCCTCGTTCGCGACCTGGTGAATCCCTGATGACGCCGATGCGGCCGGCGGCCCTCCCCGATCTGACGGGACTGACGATCCTCGTGGTCGAGGACAACTTCGACGCGCTGAACCTGATCCGCGCGATCCTCGACACGGCGGGCGCCCACCCGCTGCTGGCCACCCATACGGGTCAGGCCCGCGACTTCCTGCGCACCCGCAAGGCCCACCTGATCCTGTGCGATCTCAATCTGCCCGGCGAGGACGGCACGCACTTCATGCAGTGGCTGCGCGCGCGCGCGCCCGCCGAGGGCGCCGACATTCCCGCCATCGCCATCACCGCCCACTACGAAGACTTTCCGGTAGCGGCCGCGCGCGGGTTCACCGCGTATCTCCGCAAGCCGCTGCAGATGGACCGGCTCTGCCGCACGATCGCCGCGCTGTGCGGCCGCGACATCGCTGACGCCGGCGAGACCGCGCAGGGTGCCGCCGCGTTCTGATCAGTCGCCGATCAGGTTCTCCGGCGGCTCGCCGCGCGAGATCCGCCTGATGTTGTCCGCGATGAGCCGCGCGCGCGCGGCGAGCATCCCCTCGGTCCAGCCGGACACGTGCGGCGTCATCAGCACGTTCGGCAGCTCATGGAAGGGCTGGCGCGCTGGCGGCGTCGGCGTCGCGTCGGTCGGATAGCGATACCAGACATCGAGGGCGGCCGCCGCGATCGCGCGCTCGGCCAGCGCGCGGTAGAGCGCCTGCTCGTCGACGATCTCGGCGCGCGCCACGTTCACGAGCACGGCCGTGGGCTTCATGAGGGCCAGCTGCGCGGTCCCGAGCAGCCCGCGCGTGGCGGCCGTCG
>WNFR01012216.1_pt1 | contig 15044 bp, 15 predicted proteins | sample 5400221 | NCBI WGS metagenome assembly WNFR01 (sample SAMN13153357, study PRJNA577476) | soil metagenome | isolation source: 40 cm soil under Madrone tree | place: USA:California | collected 2016-06-14 | reverse complement strand
ATTCTGTCGAGCGATGTCGAAATAAAAGGCTCGATCAAGTTCCAAAAGGAACTTCTCATCGACGGGAAGGTCGAAGGGGAAATTAATTCTGACGGCGTTTTAACAATCGGTGAAAACGCTGACATTCGGGGTGAGATAAAAACCAAATCGATCACCGTCTATGGCAAGGTGCACGGCAACATCACCGTGGCCGAGCGCTGCGAGCTAAAGTCCAAATGCACGTTGCAGGGAGACTTGAAGGCAGCGCGTCTCACCATCGAAGAGGGAGCAACTTTCATTGGCAAGTCGGAAGTCACCAGCGGAGCGATTCCCGCAAAGGCGACATCAGCGCGTCCTGAAGTTGTGCGGCCTAGCGAGCCGATCAAAGCGGCGTTTGGAGCGCGCGCATAAAGAAAGGGATATTGGCTTAGGGTCCAGTGGCCAATCCGTTGCCTGCAAAAGTCAGTGCGGAATGCCCGCACTGTGGCTTCAAGCAGATGGAATATGCGGCGGCCAAAAGCTCAATGTGCCGCCAGTGCGGCCGCTCCTTTTCTCCGTTCGTTCCGAAACCTGGCCTGAAGCTACGGACAAAAGAAGAAACTCCCCCGCCAGAGAGCCCTTCCATTTTTGGCAGGTTCGAAGATTTTTGGAAGCGGCAACGCAGTTCGATAATCGAGTGCTTTGAATGTAAACGGAAACAGCAGGTCTGTGGGGGAGCGACCTCGACAATCTGCCCTGCGTGCAGCACGCATATTGATCTGCGTGACTACAAAATCACAAGCGGTTTCAGCCGAAGCATTCGAACACGCGGCGACGTGCATCTGACCGGCAAAGGCGATCTGGGGAGCAGCAGCGTGGTTTGCCGATCCGCCTTGGTCGAAGGGAGGCTGCGCGGAAATCTGCATTGCGACGACACTGCGACCATCAATTTCTCGGGCAAAATTCCCGGCCGTATCAGCGCGCAACACATCGTCGTTGAACGCAAGGCGGACATTCACTGCTTCCGCAGAGTTCGTGCGGGAAGTATCGAAATCAAAGGCAAGATGTCAGGAGAGATCATAGCGCAAACAACGGTGACCATTCACAAAAAGGGTTCACTGGAAGGCGATGTTACCGCGAGGGCTATCACTGTGGAAAAAGGCGGAATGTTTTCCGGCCAATCCGCGCAGTCCTTACGAGAAACTGGGCGGTTTTGTTCATCTGCCGCGTTTGATCGACAAGGCCAGGCTGCACCGCAAAGGATTACTTGATGGTTACAACTATAAAACCGTTGGATTCGATAAACATTTCCTGGCCTTTCTCAAACTCGATGGCGACGCATTTGAAGAAATTGCCAACAGGCTGGAAGAGGACGACGCAATTCTAGAGTGGGTGCAGAAAAACGGAGCGCGACATTCCGCCGAAGCAGTTGAACAATGGAACCAGGCCATGATTTCGCGGCATCCCGACACCGCTGCCAAAAAGGCGCGTTTCCTCCATTTTCTCAAAGAGGCTGGCGGCGAAGGGCGCAAGGATATTCGGACTTACTTCGATCTGATCGAGTTTGATGAAGGACGATTGAAATGACCCGCCTTCGCCAAGGCTACGGCGTGGCTGGCCCGCCTTGGCTATGATGTTGTCTTAAGACTTGCGAGAATTACGTCTGCCTTGTCGAGCGTTTCTTTGCTGCCGATATCAAGCCATTTCCCTTTGATCTCAAACGTCTTTACCGGTTTGTGTGTGTACAGCCATTGCACAAACCGGCCTGGCTGGTCGGGATTATTCCCCGCGGCGAGATAAGTCGTTAGCAGAGACAGAACTGCAGGCGAATAATAGTAAAGAGCGATCGCGGCAAGAGTCCCCTGAGGTTTCTTCGGTTTTTCCTCAAATCGGGTAATGATTCCCTCAGCATCAACGGTAATGTTGCCGTACTTCTTGATGGCTTCGAGATCCCCGACGTCGTAGACCGCTACTGTTGCGTCGGTTTCCCTCGCACGCGCCACAAAATTCACCAGCGATTCAGTGAATAGGTTGTCGCCAGCGATGACTAAGAGACCGCTTTGGCTCAAGTTCTCGCGCGTGACTACAAGATTGATATCGCCGATCGCACCCAGCTTATCTTCATCGCTCGTGGAGCCGTCGTTGACGATTTTGAATCTGAATTCTGGACGAGCAGCCTGATAGCGGCTGCTCCATTCAGCGAAATCAGCCGCAAATTTGTCGTTTGTGACGATGTAAATCGTTTCCAGATCGGGAACACCCGCAAGATTGTCCACCACCCATTCGATAATCGGTTTGCCACCTACCACGAGCAGCGGTTTTGCCCTGTTGAGCGTCAGCGGATAAAGTCGCGTGGCGTATCCAGCAGCTAAAATTAGAGCGTTCATGAGATCAAAATGATGCCAAATGGCGAGCGACTGCTTTTAGTTACTGCGATTTCGCAGCGCCTCCACTGAGAATTGCGTTCTTGAGATACTTCTGAATCAACTGGATGCGGTTGGGATCGGTGATTTTGGCATGAGTGGAGCCGTCCAGCCCATACAGCGTATCAATGGCGGCGCCAGCCTGAGTGTTGATACGAGAAAGCGGGATCAAAATATTTTCGCGATCAAGGCAGCTCAACACGTCGTAGAGCAAACCGATCCGATCCGGCGCCTGAATCTCAATAAGTGTGTACGTCGGATGTGTTTTGTTATCGATGGCAATGCGTGTTGGAAATTCAATGCCCGACACAACACTACGGCTTTGGCGCTTCGTTTTTTCAATTAATGGCAGGAAATCGAAGCGCTCGTCTTCGAGTGCTCGTTGCAAGGCTTGCCCAACCAGCTCGAAGTCTCGCGGATCGGTGACAGGGCGACCTTTCGTATCGCACACACGAAAAATGCCAAGCACCACGTTGTCGCCGCGCGGAAAAACGTCGGCGCTCAAAATGTTCAGTGGCACAACGGAGAATGATCCGGCGACTTTTGCCAGCAACCGTTGACGCTCCCAGGTGCAGAAGGTGACAACACTGTGCCCCTGCTGGGACACGACCTTCCATTCTATTGCCGGAGCCAGCGGAAACTCGCCTCTGGAAACATTCTCAAGAAAGCCCCGGAACAATTTCAGGTGTTCGACAACTTCGGAGAGATCGCTCGCGCGGAAATAATTATCCGGCATGAATTCAAAGTGCGCTTCGATTTCCTCGGTGTAATCTGGAGAAAGGTTTTCCGCGACGGCGGCCTGCAGGCTTTCGCGTTCAATTCTTGTTTGTTCGTAGTACGATTTCCGGTCGGCCAAATAACGCGAGGTCTCGTGAAACAATTGCCAAACGAGCGATTCTTTCCAATCCGACCACGCTTCCGGACTCGTCCCCTGACCATCAGCCAAAGTGAGCAGCATTAGTGCGTTCAAGTTTCTCTGATGTTTCACGATGTGGCCGAATTCCATCACTGTGGCTGGGTCGTCAAGGTTTCTCTGCTGCGCGGTCCTCGAGAGGGTAAGATGATGATCAACCAGCAAGATGAGCGATTTGCGCTGCTCGGATGATAACTGCAAACGGGCAGCCACGCGCTGGGCGAAGAGCGCGCTTCCTTCAGAATGTGGCCTGGCACCAACGGCTTTGCCGGTGTCGTGCAAAAGAAGCGCAAGATAGAGAACTAGCGGGTCGTCGAGTTGCTCCAGAATATTTCGATAAGCAATCAACTTCGGATCATTCGTCTCCGCGAGCGCGTCGAGTTTGTCGATACATACTAATGTATGCTCGTCGGCTGTATAACGATGTAGGAACTCATGTTGCACCAGACAGGTTAGCTGACCGAATTCGGGAATATAACGGCCGAGAAAATCGACTCGGTGCATCATTCGCAGGATGCGCCCTACTCTGCCTTTTTCTGATAGAATCGATTTGAAGATCTCGCGTGGGCCGCGTGCATATTGATAAGTACGGGTGACGTGCCGGAGGCTTCTGCTCAGCAAATCTGCCAGTTCCGGGCTCAGATCCAGATCGCGCTCCTGCGCAAGCTGAAATGCCCGCATCATCTCCTCGGGCTCTTTGCGAAAAACATCGCGCCGTGCTGCGTGCAGTTGTTTGTTTCGCACAAAGAAAGAGTCGCCGATGGAAATTTTGTCGGCTCGGATTAAGGGAAGAAAACTGAAAAGAGCGCGCGTTTTGTTCGTCACATACCCGCTCACAAATTGTTCCGTGATACGTTCCGTCACTCGAAAGATATTTCGCGCGTGCTCGTAATAGTCCCGCATGAGCGCCTCGCTGCGTAGCTGTCCATTTCGAGGAGAATAATTGAGCCGTCTTGCGATTTGTTCCTGCAAGTTGATGTGTAGTATGTCGGTGGCGCGTCCGGTCGCGTAATGCAAATCCGTGCGCAAGCGCAGGAGAAAATCGTAGGCTCTTTCGATCCTTCGCTGATCGCTTTCACTCAACCAGTCTTTCCCAACGAGCTGGTTGGTGCTTAGCGAACCCTCTTTAAAGTAGGTCATCCAAAGCAGATTTTGGTAATCGCGCAGTCCCCCACATCCGCTCTTCAAGTTCGGCTCCTGTAGATACACGCTGTCGCCGAGCTTGTTGTGCCGGGCGACCTGATCTTGTATCCGCATTTCGACATATTTCCGTTCGTGTCCCTCCACGCATTTTGAACGGAATTGCTCACGAAATTTCCGCGCCAGCTCGCTATCGCCGGCGAGAAACCGTGACTCCAGCATCGCCGTCTTGGTGCGCATATCAGCGTTAGCCTGGGCAATCGCTTCCTTGATGGAACGCGTGGAGTGTCCAACCTTGAAACCGCTGTCCCATAGCAGATAGAGAACTTGATTCACCATCTCCTCCAGGTCCGGCGAAATCTTTGCCGCCCGTTGGTGATGTAAAACCATCACGTCGATATCGCTGAATGGATTGAGCTCGCCGCGGCCATATCCCCCAAGAGCGATCAACGCCAGCGGAATGCGCTCGCCATTTCCGGACGTAGTAGCGGCAGCGCCGCCGAAGACGTATCGCAACAAAACGTCGACTAGTTCAGCCCGGCGCGCGCAAATTTCGCGGCCACCGCCGCCAGCCTGGTGGTTCAGGCGCAAGCGATGCTCTTCAACCCTGAGAAATTTTTTGTAAAGTGGAAGAGCCTCGGTCGGGCGTCTGGCCCCGGTCGCGGCAAGGCGACTCTCGGCGTGAGCCAAAACTTGTTCCAGATGTCGGGACATTGTCATCGCCAACTTCGATTACGCGTAATATAAAATTGGAAATCCAAAATCCAAAATGTGCATCCTCGCCAGAAACAAGATTCGCCGTCTAAAAGTCGTCTCATAAGTGAAGCTGTCATGTCCGCCACGGCAGGTTCGTCCTGTGGCGAATTGAGCGAAGCGCTGCAACGAAATGCGAAGCATGAGGCCAGGCTTTCAAACATCTCTGGTTTATTTCCGTTTGGGAACATCGAGTCAAAGTTGATCCGAGATTCTTCTCCCGCGAGTGCGGGATCGGAATGACACCGTGAGAGGGCGTGTAACACAGCAGGCGCGATTCCGATTGCGCTGCAATCAACTCAGTATTTCAAAAACGACGTGACCGGCGTCGGCTCGAGTCGTTTGCGCCCCTGAAGGAATTCTAACTCAATTAGAAACTGTGCTTCCAGCAAATGTCCGCCGGCGTTACGGATGAGGACGGCCGCGGCAGCAGAAGTCCCGCCGGTCGCGAGCAAATCATCCACGAGCACAACCCGTTCATCTGCGCTTATACCATCGACATGCATCTCCATTTCAGCCTCGCCGTACTCGAGCGAGTACTTAGCGATCTCCGTCTTATAGGGAAGCTTGCCGCGTTTGCGAATCGGAACGAAACCGACGCCAAGTTCATACGCAACGGCTGACCCGAAAAGAAACCCACGCGCATCAATCCCGACAATTTTGTCGATTGTCAGGCCGCGACACCGCTCCAGAAAGAGATCAATCGACGCACGGAACAACGCCGGATCATTCAACACGGGCGTGATATCCTTAAACACGATCCCTTTCTTTGGAAAATCGGGCACATCGCGCACAGCCGCATGGAGCTTCTCGATGATCGACGTGGCCATTGGCGCGAACGCTAGCTGGCTGCAGTGAGACGTCAATCCGGGCAATCGGTGAGCAATTGCTAGCCAAAACCAAGGATCGCGATAGTGCTCGCCAGACACGTGGCGGAAAACGATGCAGCATTGCCAAGTCGGGACAGCAATCTAAGATAAAGCTGTCCCGGTGGATCGATATCTACTCATCGTTTCGACGCTCTGTTTTCTCGCAGCGGTTCTGCACACGGTTATCGAGCTGCGTGCCGGGGTGTTTCGGCCGATGCGATTCAATTTTTTTGCCGTCGGTTTGGGATTCATTTTTCAGACGGCGTTCTTGTCGGTGCGCGGGCACGAGCTGGGGCGCTGTCCGCTCACGAATTTATTTGAGGTCTTTATCTTTCTTGCGTGGTCGGTCGCAGCGATCTACATGCTCGTGGGCCCGGCTTATAGGCTGTCGCTCATGGGCGCCTTTACTGCGCCGCTGGTGGTTTTGCTACAGGGTTTTGCGCTGCTTGCGCCGATCGACATTCGTCACCCGGTTAAGGTGCCGGCAGCCCCCTGGCTGGAATTTCACGCATCCATTTCTCTCGTGGCCTATGGCGCGTTCGCGCTGGCTTGCATCGCAGGCGTGATGTATCTGGTGCAGGAACGCCAGCTCAAAACACATCGTCTGCATTCGATTTTTTATCATCTGCCCCCGCTGACTGATTTGTTCGCTGCCATCACCCGTTTGCTTTGGTGGGGGTTTGCGCTTTACACGCTGGGAATCGTGAGTGGTTTTTTTACCGGCCATCCATTGCCGCGCGTGCAAGTCGGGGCCGCTGTTGGAGTCTGGCTGCTTTACGCAGCGATTTTGCAAGGCCGTCATCTTCGTTGGCTCGCACCAAAACGCGTGGCCGCACTATGCATCATCGGTTTTAGCGCTGCGTTGACGCTTCTTTGGGGAATTACATTCACCGCACAGATGCATCCGCTGCCATGAATCTTTTCTGCATCGGTTTGAGTCATCACACAGCGACCGTGGCAACGCGCGAGCAGTTCGCGGTCGGCGCAACGGCCGAATCGATCGTGCGCGAAGCCGGTTGCACCGAAGCGCTGCTGCTGAGCACGTGCAATCGGGTGGAGGTTTATGCTGTTTCGCACCAACGTATTTCCACCGATGAAATTGCGCGTTGCCTCATGCAGAAAATGGATACTGATCCTCATGACTACGCGCCTCCATTTTATCGGTACGAGGCTGAAAAATGCGTGCACCACCTTTTCCGGGTCACCTCCGCGCTCGACTCGATGGTTGTCGGCGAGAGCGAGATACTGGGGCAGGCGAAAAAAGCATACGAATCTGCCAGAACATCCGGCGCAGTCGGTCCCTATTTGCATCGTTTGTTCCAGCGCGCCTTTCGCGTTGCGAAACAAGTGCGCACGCACACGGACATTGCGCGCGGCGCGGTATCGGTTGGCTCGGTCGCTGTCGATCTAGCTCAAAGAATTTTTGGCAAATTAAGCGATTGCAAGGTGCTCGTGCTGGGCGCGGGTGAAACCAGCGAACGCACTGCGCGCGCGCTTATTTCCCGTGGCGTCAGCGATCTTCGTGTAAGCAATCGTTCGACGGATCGCGCAGTCGAGCTGGCGCAGGCGGTAGGCGGCCGCGCCGTTTCATTTGACGAGTGGGCCCCGCAATGCCGTGAGATCGATATTCTCATCACCTCGACAGCATCGGAAACTCCGTTGCTAACACCAGAGAAACTGGCGCCGATGCTGCGCGAGCGCTTGGATCGTCCGCTTTTCATCATCGACATCGCCGTGCCGCGCGACGTCGATCCCAGCGTAAATAAAATGGCAGGCGTTTATCTTTACGATATCGATTCACTGCAATCTGTCGCAGAGCAATCGCTCGCCCTGAGACGCCAGCAGGTCGCGGCCGCAGAATCGATCATCGCCGAACATGTCGCAGATTTCGTCGACTCAATTTCTCGAGGATTGCATCCAGCCTCGCAGACTGCTGAGCTTGCCTCGCTCGCCAAAAATTCGCTGCGCGCCTCAGAAATGTAGCGGCGCTTTATGAGCGCCGGAGGCCGAAAGATTGTCCTGGGAACGCGCGGCAGCGAGCTCGCGCGCGCGCAGACTCGGTTAGTCGAAGAAGCGATTCGAGGTGCACACCCGGACGTCACAATCGAGACGAAGATTGTCGCGACAAAGGGCGACAAAGTCAGAGTTGTCGACCCTCGCGCAGGGCGAAAAGGATTGTTCACGGCAGAAATCGAGCGTGCCCTCCTTGCCCGAGATGTGGATATTGCGGTTCATAGTGCGAAGGACCTGCCGAGTGAAACGGGCCTGCGCGCAGAAATTGTGGCAGCTCTTCCCCGGGCGCCGATGGACGATATTCTGGTCTCGAAACACCCGGGTGGTCTGAGTTCACTTCCAGACGGTGCAATAGTGGCAACCGGCAGCGTGCGAAGAAGACATCAGCTGCTGTGGAAGCGGACGGACCTCGACATCATCGATGTTCGCGGAAACGTGCCGACCCGGCTGCGAAAACTGGCCGAAAACGAGTGGGACGCCGTCGTGTTAGCTCGCGCGGGGCTTGAACGCCTGGGACTGTTACACGCCCGTACTGAAATCCGTTTTGAAGGCCAGCGATTTTTTCTTGAGATCCTTCCCTACGAAGTTTTTTTGCCGGCAGGAGGCCAGGGAATCATCGTCCTTCAAGTTCGTAGTGATGATCAACACACAAAGACAATCGTTGATCCCGTAAACGATCCCGGAACGTTGCTTTGTTTGCAGGCGGAGCGAGAGTTTCTGCGCCGTTTGCAGGGTGATTGCAATTGCCCCGTGGGCGTCCTTGCGAACATTGAGGACGGCAAGATGAAAATGCGCGCGCAGGTCTTTTTGCAGGGCGCAGTGGCGCCGCACCAAGGTGAGGTGGAAGGCGAGCCCGACGAGCGCGAGCGCCTCGCGGCTGAGCTGTTAGATCGATTACGAGCACCAGCCTCCGCGCAAAGCTACGGCTTGGAAGGTGAGCATGAGCATGAGTAAAAATGGAACAGTTTATCTGGTCGGCGCTGGGCCGGGCGATCTTGGCTTGGTGACACTGCGCGCAAAGGAGTGCATCGAGAACGCGGATGTGATTGTTTACGATCATCTCGCAAATCCAGAGACGCTCAGTTGGGCGCGAGATGATGCAGAAATTGTCTACGCCGGGAAGGAAGCTGGCGGATCGCAGCTGAGCCAGCAGGATATCAACGCGGTGCTAATCGGGAAAGCGCGCGAAGGAAAGCAGATCGTTCGGTTAAAGGGCGGAGATCCATTCGTGTTCGGTCGGGGAGCGGAAGAAGCACAGGCGATCGCCGATGCGGGAATCCCATTCGAAATTGTGCCCGGAATCACCTCGGCCATCGCCGGCCCGGCCTATGCGGGTATTCCCATGACGCATCGCGAGCACAATTCGCACGTGACATTTTTTACAGGCCACGAAGATCCCGCCAAGGGAGATAGTGCAATCGATTATGCGGCGCTTGCAAAACTTGGCGGAACACAGGTCATGCTGATGGGCGTGGAACGTCTCGGATCCATCACGAACGAAATGCTGAACCGAAATGCTGAAGCAAGGCGTGCGCAACGATTTGCCAGTCGCGCTCGTTCGCTCTGCCACGACCGGAAAGCAGGAAACGCTTACAGGCACTCTTTCAGATATCGCCCAAAAGGCTGTAGCCAGCGATTTCAAAGCGCCGGCGGTGGCAGTGTTTGGAGAGGTTGTCGGGTTGCGTGACGGCCTCAATTGGTACGAAAAGCGGCCGCTGCTGGGGAAAAGAATTGTCGTCACGCGAACACGAAAGCAAGCGAGCGTGTTGAGCAACAAACTGCGTGCGCTCGGCGCTCACGTCATCGAGCTGCCGACAATTCGAATCGCGCCACCGAGCAATTTACGCGAATTCGCGGAGCTGGTGCAGGACGCACACGGGTATGACTGGATTGTGTTCACAAGCGCAAACGGCGTCGAAGCGTTCTTCGGTATCTTTTTCAAGTTGTACGATGATGCTCGGGAGATTGGCGGCGCGCGTATTGCTGCGATCGGACCGGCGACGGCACAACGCGTGAAAGATTTTCACCTGCATGTCGATCTTCAGCCGGACGACTTCGTCGCGGAAGCCGTGGTGCATGAATTCAAAAAGCAGGGAAGCATCGAAAATTTGCGGGTTCTTTTAGTGCGCGCGGAGAAAGCACGAGACACGCTTCCAAAAGAACTTTCGGCTTTGGGAGCGATCATGGACGAAGCATTCGCGTATCGGACGGTTCCGGAAACGCGCGACACGAGCGGGGCGCGTCGGCAACTGGCAGAGGACGGAGCCGATTTGATCACGTTCACCAGTTCTTCAACCGTAGAAAACTTTCTCGCGCTTGGACTACCCTGGCCGCAAGGAATGCGAATCGCCAGCATCGGGCCCATCACCTCAAAGACGGTGCGCGATCACGGGCTCAACATCGATGTCGAGGCACGCCGCCACGATATTGACGGCCTGGTGCAGGCGGTCAGGGAGCTGTTTGCTGAGAAAGGTTAAAGGGTCGAAGGGTTAAACGGTTTAACAGATAAGAGCGAGAACCACTGCGTCGGGTTACCGTTTTAACTCTTCAACTCTCTAACTGTTTAACTGGGATTAAATCTGAACTTCATTCGACCGCGCTTGGCGTTGGCTTTTGCCTTGCGGCGATGCTTTTGCGAAGGCGTCTCGAAGGCGCGCAAACGGCGAACCTCCTCGAGAATGCCCTCGGCATCGAGCTTGTTTTTCAGCCGCTTCAACGCGCGATCGACAGGTTCACCTTTGCGAACAATCACTTCTGGCATCGATAATCACTCTCCGAATTTGGGATAAATTCTTAACCGGCGAGCCCGAGCCTACTCGGGCCACGCGAACTCGTCAAATCGCCGGGAAACAGCGGCGGCGTTAGTCCGCTTTAGCGTTGGGCGAGAGGGTTTGCTGCAGTCGCTGCTTTTTGGGTGACCTCGCGACGCAAAGTGGTCTCTCTGCCGCCCCGGAGGCGCGTCCACCACAGCACGATGGGCGAAGCGATGAAGATCGAAGAATATGTGCCAACAACCACGCCGATGATGATGGCGAGAGAAAAATCGCGTAACACGGCGCCGCCAAAGAAAAACAAGCAGAGGATCGGGATCAGCGTGACTGTGCTTGTAAGGATGGTGCGGCTGAGCGTCTGATTAATGCTCGAATTCATTATCTCCTCGATGGTGCCGCGCCTGCCGCCGGCCAGGCCTTCGCGTATCCGATCGTAAACAACGATGGTGTCGTTAATCGAATAACCGGCGATGGTCAGCACTGCGCCGACCATCGTGAGAGTCAGCTCGCGGCCGAGAAGCGCGAACATACCGACCGTCATCAGCACATCGTGCAACAACGCGACAATCGCACCTACGGCGAACGAAAGTTCGAACCGGAACGTTACGAAAATCAAAATGCCGAGGATGCCGAGGCCGAGCGCGATTAACGAACTTTTTGCCAGCTCACCGCCGACGAGCGCACCTACGCGTTCCGATCCTTCGACTTTAAACCCGGCGTTTGGGATTGTCTGAATGATTTGCTTTTCCACCTTGTCGCTGGTGTTCAACGGCGTGCTGTCCGATGTCGATCTTCCCCGGCGCGCTTAGTGTAATCAGGTCGCCGCCGCGAAAATCGACGCCAAAATTTCTCTCACCGCGAAGGTAAAAGGCCGTCGCGCCGGCCAGCAGCAAGGCAAGCGAGCACATGCAGGCGATAAAGCCTTTACCGAGGAAATTGATGTTTTGCGATGAAATCAAATGCAACATCGAAATGCGCTTCAACCGTCCTGTGTCGACAAGCCAGCCGAGGCAGTTCCGGCCAACGATCAAGGCGGTGAACAAAGAGGCCAAAATGCCGAGCGTAAGTGCGATTGCGAAGCCTTTCACGGGGCCGCTGGCCTTCCAAAACAGGATCGCCGCCGTAATCAGTGTCGTTACGTTGGCGTCGAAAATCGAGCTAAACGCTTTCTCATAGGCGGTGTTAAGGGCGACCTTGAGCGATTTCCCGAGGGCCATTTCTTCGCGCAACCGCTCATAAATGAGCACGTTCGCGTCCACTGAAAGACCAATTGTTAAAATGATCCCCGCGATACCAGGCAAAGTGAGGACGAAGTGGAACATCGTCAGCGCGCCCATTAGCAGGATGAGGTTGATGATCAGAGCAAGATCCGCGATGAGACCTGGGATTTTGTAGTAGATGGCTACGCACACCAGCGTGATGATCAGTCCGACCAAGCCGGCGAGAATGCTCGCGCGAATCGAATCCAGTCCGAGAGTGGGCGAAACGCTGCGCTCTTCCTCGATGCTGACGGGCGTTTGCAGGGGGTTCTCAAGGACGCTCGCCAAACCGCGCGCTTCTTCCTCAGTAAATCTTCCTGTGATCTGCGCGTCGCCACCATAAATCGCATCCTGGATTACAGGCGCAGATTGGATGACGCCATCAAGCACAATCGCAAAGCGATGATGAACATGAGCGGCAGTGATGTTGCCGAACTGCTTGGCACCATCAGGATCGAACCGCAAATGAACCATCCAGCCCTCCTTTTCATAAGAAGCGCCAGCGCCCGAAACGCGATCGCCGGACAGGTCGGCTTTCTTTTTTACCAGCAACCGTTCTTCGACCGATTTCCCGTCCTCACCCTGGTGTTTATGAGTTTCAATCCTGTATTCCGGGGGAATGACTTGTTTTCCTTCGTCGATATCGCGCAATCGCTCGCCATTATCGGGATAGACCAGACGAAACTCGAGTTTCGCCACCCGCGAAAGTTGGTCCCGCGCTTCCTGAATCTTCGCAGTGTCGAGCCCGGGAATCTGTACCAAAATCCGGTCATTCGCGACGGGACTGATGATCGGTTCGCTAACTCCAAAAGTATCAATGCGTTTCCGAATCACCTCCACGGCTTGATCAAGCATTCCCTTGGTGATCGGCTTGTCACCCGGCTTGAGCCGGATGAGGAAGGACGTGCCGCCTTGAATATCCAGGCCCAGCGAGATCTTTTTCTGCGGCGGCCAGATAGTGGCGATGCTGAAGATGACGAGCAACAGCATCAGCGTCGTGGCCAACACGCGTTTCCGTAGCCCTTGGTCCGTGGCGAAGTACCACCCGAACAGAACCAGCATGCCGAGCCCGACAAAAAATGTAAGCGCAGGAGTCATTGAATTGCGAATTGCACTATCGCTTCAACGCTTTAACGATTCAACGGTTCAACCTTCTTTGAGCACATTTGTAATGGCCGATTTGTCCATCTCGATCTTTACATTGTCGGCCACCTTCACGAGCACGGTACTCTCTTTTACGTTCGAAATCAGACCGTGAATGCCGGCGTTGGTCACGACCCGGTCGCCGGTCTTCAAACTCGCCATCAAATTTTGTTGCTGTTGCTGCCGTTTTTTTTGCGGCCGGATCATCACAAAATACATGATGATGAAAATGAAAATCAATGGCACAAAAAACGAACCGATGCCTCCGCCGGGCACTGCCTGAGGGACTGCGGTTTGAGCCTGCGCAAGAATCGTCTGGAGCATAGTGGGAAATTGAAGAGCGCACCTTAAACGCGAAAGCGCCCGCTGCAATGCTTCTTTCGCATCGCTCGTATTATCGAGGTCGACTTCAGAGCCGATGTCTTTACCGACGACGGGGGTATAGCTCGGTTGCTAGAGCGTCTCGTTCGCAAAGAGCGCGGATTGATTGGCTCAAGCCTACAAAAGAATATACGGACTTAGCATCCTGCGCGCGTAAGGGAAATAAGAATTTTAAGAGAATCACCAAAATGATTGCTTCGGTTCGCGCGAACTTTCTTCCAGAGCAGCGATTTATTCCACTGCGACCTGCCCTGCAAGAACATCTCGCAAAAATCGGCAACGCCATTTCGCCGGCTAACTTCCTGAGCATCTGTGACCAAATGTTGGTGAACTTCTTAACCGACACTTTTGAGCGGGTATCTGCCGACGCGGGCAGTATCTAGCTGCTCGATGAAGAGAAGCAACATCTTGTCGCTACCTTCAATAGCGGCGCGAACGCCGACAAGATTGTTGGGTTCAAACAACCGCTTAATAAAGGTATCATAAGCTTGGTTGTTGCTAGTGAGAGGGCGTTCATCGACAGCAACGTGTACAAAAACTCGAATTATAGCGCTGTCCTTGACGAAAAACTGCACAATACCACCTATGCGATGATCGCCGTACCGCTGTATTTTCTTAGCCAAGTGCGTGGGGTTATTTCCTGTGTGCAGCTTATCGATGTTCTCCTGCAACAGGGAGAGCCCGTGCCGGCTGGAAAAACTCCGCCGGGTTTTAAGCCACAGCATCTCGTTGCAATTCAAACGGCGTCCGCCGTAATTAGAGATCTAATCGACTATCGACTGCTCGCGACTGCGGTTGGGTGGCATCGACGCTGAGATGGATTCATCTCCGTTAAAGCTCGAGGAAGCCCGCAAAGCCTTGACTAACGGGACGGGTAAAGGCGTGCGAATCGCCGTTCTGGATTCGGGGATCGAAATTGATCACCCGGAATTAGTCAGTCTAAGGCTAATAGACGATTTGCACGTCGTCGACAGCGGAATTCAGATCGAGGTGAAGTCAGGGGACGGTACCGACATCTTTGGCCACGGCACCGCGATCGCAGGAGTGATTCGTCGCATCGCGCCTGATGCAGAGATCGGCAGCATTCGTGTTCTTGGTGAGAGCCTGGCATCGCGCACCGTGATCATCCGCGAAGGAATTCGGCAGGCAATTGACCGAAGCTACCACATTTTGAATTGCAGTTTCGGCTGTCGAGTAGCAGAACACATCTTTCAATATAAGGAATGGATTGATGAAGCATACCTTAAGGGGATACATATCGTTTCTGCCTGCAACAATCTTGATTTCCGTCAACCGGAGTGGCCTGGCTACTTCCCGAGCGTCATCACTGTCAACATGGCTCAGCTCGATAATGATGACACTTTCTTCTACAAATCGGGTCATCTGGTCGAGTTCCTGGCTCGTGGTGTCAACGTAACTCT
>WNFR01006174.1_pt1 | contig 15049 bp, 20 predicted proteins | sample 5400221 | NCBI WGS metagenome assembly WNFR01 (sample SAMN13153357, study PRJNA577476) | soil metagenome | isolation source: 40 cm soil under Madrone tree | place: USA:California | collected 2016-06-14 | reverse complement strand
CGACGGACCCAGAGAATGTCTGTTCATCGAGGTAGACCGGAAGTCACCGGCAGCGGGTGAAAATGGCGCTTTTGACCCCCAACTGACATCCGGTCGCCGTTGCAATCCCCCCACGGCCTCTGCCGTTTTCGCATAGCGCCGGCCGTCTCTGCCCTCTTAGGATCAGGCTGCTGACGGACTATCAAGTCAAGCGCCAGTCCCGTTCGACCTTGCAGTTTTCTGTCGACCGCTCGATTCTGGACTCAGGCAAAGCGTAGCTAATTTTGCGCCGGGAAGTAGCTAGTCTCACGGGGGATATTTCCTGATAACGGACGAGTCCAATCAGTCGCAAGGGAGCAATCATGTCCAGGCGCATACTGGTTCTTGGCGGCGGCCCCGCCGGGGTCGCGGCCGCTCGCACCGCCGCCCGTATGGGTGCCCAGGCCGTACTCATTGACTCTGGTCGACTCGGTGGCGTCAGCACCAACAGCGGTGTGCTGCCCGCCCGCGTCCTCGCCCACACCGCGCGCCTTAAGCGCGAAAGCGGCCAACTCGGCGTCTATGGTCTGCGCGCGACCGAAGCCGAGTTGGATTGGCCCGCGGCGCTGCGGCGTCTCTTCAATGTCGTGGAAGCCCTCCACGTTCGCAAGGAAATTGCCGAAGAAGCTCGCAAGCTCGGGGTGGATATCCACGAAAACGTCGGCGAGACACGCTTCATGTCGCCCACCACCATCGGATTTGCCAACGGAACAACCGTGGAAGGCGATGCGGCGATCGTCTGCGTCGGCGGCCGTTCGCGGAGTATTCCTCTGCCCGGCGCGGAACTCGCGATCTTTCCGAACGACATCTGGCGATTGAAAGCCATGCCCCGCAGCATAGCGATCGTCGGCACAGGTCACACCGGCTGTCAGATCGCCTCCATCCTCGCCCATTTCGGCACCGAAGTGCACATGATCGACCTCAAGGCGCGCATCATGCCGCAAGAGGACGAGCTACTGTCGGTCGTCATGGCAAAGGAATTCGCTGCCCGCGGCATCCGCATCCGGTCCGGTATCGACAGCATCGACGGCCTGAGCACGGGCATGAGTGGCGGCACGGTGCTGCATTACAAGGAAGCCGGCGAAAGCCGCAGTATCAAAACTGATGCAGTTTTACTATGCGTGGGCTGGATCGGCAACACCGACAGGATCGGCTTGGAGGAACTTGGCGTCGAGATCGCTCGCTCCTACCTCAAAGTTGACAAGTATCTGCGCACGAACGTTCCCAAACTGTATGCTGCCGGGGACGTAACCGGACAGATGATGCTAGTTTCCGGCGCGACGCATGAAGGCCACGTCGCTGCGGTCAACGCTGTGACCAACGCCGAGACTAAGAAAGTTGCGCATACATTGGTACCTACCGGCAGCTTCACCGATCCGGAATACGGTGCGATCGGTATGCGTGAATCGCAATGCTGCGACGCCGGAATCGATTATGAAACCTCTGTCATCTGGTGCGAGGATCTGACTCGCGCGATCATCGACGACCGCACAGCTGGCTTCTGCAAGATGATCGCGGACCGGAGGACACACAAGTTTCTGGGCGCGCATATCGTCGGCGAACGTGCCGTAGAAACTGTGCAGCTGATGGCCACGATCATGGCCGGGGGACTGACGGTGGAGCAGGTAGCTGACCTAGAACTCGCGTTCCCGACCTATTCGGCGATCATCCTTATGGCAGCGCGGGACCTAAAATACAAACTCGATCCGGAGTATGCGGCACTCTACCAATCGGGCATGGCCGGAAGCCCCGCCAGCAAGGCGCTGTCCTGACCTGTTGCGGCCATCCGACGCGGTTGCCCCGTAAGGAAACATGGGGTTGAAGCCAGTGCGCCGCGCCGCGGAATCTTGCGCGCTTGCCGGCCTCAACTTCCTAGCAGGTCTCACCGGATTGTCATTCGGCCTGCAATATTTGGGAGCCGATTGACACCCCTAGCCGACGCCCGAGAGAAGGCCGCCAGCGCGCGCCGGAAGATTGCTCAAGGGCTTAACCCGATTGACGAGCGGAAGCGGGACGGCGGCATCCCCACCTCTGGCGAGATGGCCGATGACGTGCGGGAGACGCTTTCCGCCGGATTCCGAAATGAGAAGCACAAGGCCCAGTGGCAATCGACACTGGAGACCTACGCTGCTCCATTGCGCGCCAAGCCCGTGGACACCATCGCCACCGATGACGTGCTGGCAGTCCTAAAGCCGATTTGGACAGCGAAGGCTGAAACCGCCTCGCGGATACGCGGTCCAATTGAAAAGGTCTTGGATGCGGCCAAGGCCAAGGGCTTCCGGGAGGGCGAGAACCCCGCACGCTGGCGCGGCCATTTGGACCATCTGTTGCCACGACCGTCGAAGCTGGCGCGGGGCCATCATGCCGCGATGCCATATGAGGATGTAGCCGTCTTCATTGCCAAGCTACGGACGCGGAAAGCCTCTTCGGCGCTGGCGCTGGAACTTTGCATTCTGACCGCTGCGCGCTCCGGCGAAATTCTGGGAATGCGGTGGCCCAAAATCTACCTCGACAAGAAAATTTGGACGGTGCCGGCGGACCGCAGGAGGAACTTCAAATAGTGCACGCTCTATGCTGCGCTGCATGAGTCCGGAAATGGCCCAAGAACTGTCGCTGACCCCGGACATCAGGGTTGCAACAAGCAACTCGAAGCCAGCCCTAATGCACTCAGTTAACCTGATACGATGGCCCGCTGGGGATTGACATGCAGCGGCGGGAATTTCTTGGTGTCTTGGGTGGTGCGGCGGTCGCGTGGCCGCACGCCAAGCAGCACTGGAGGGTCCTAGAATGAAGAAGACATTTGCTGCCTTCGTCGCGGTCGCAACGATTGCCGGTTCGCTCGCCGCGACGCCCGTAAGCGCACAGCGTGGCGTCGCCGCAGGCGTCGCGGCTCCGGGCCGCTATTATGAGCCCGGCCCTTACGGATCAGGTCGCGGGCCATACGACTATTTCGGCAGTTGCGAATGGGTGCAACAGCGTTTCTGGGACGGCCATGGCTGGCGGGTCCGCCGGGTGCGAGTCTGCGGCTGATCCGCGATTGCGGCGAGATTAGCAACCGTCGACGTCGAGCGCAGGCCGTCGAAATGACCGGAGCCGCAAGCGCTATGTCGCCTTTTGACCCCAGACCAGACATCCGATGGATGCCGTTTCTGCATAGTCTGAGGCGGGTGCTTGAACTAAAATTATGCCCGCGATCGGAAGAAGATTTTCTCGTTCGACTAGAATAGAGGAGCACAACAGATGAGTGACCTTGTCGTGATTGCATTTCCAACCGAGGCAAAAGCGGAGGAAGTTCGTCAAAAATTGCTGGCCATGCAGAAGGAGTATTTGATCGAACTCGGTGATGCCGTGATCGCGGTGAAAGACAGCAAAGGAAACGTCAAACTAAGTCAACTGATCAATACGACAGCTGCCGGCGCGGCTACTGGCGCCTTTTGGGGCGCGCTGATTGGCCTGATCTTTTTGATGCCGCTTGCTGGCGCTGCCCTTGGCGCCGCGTCCGGCACGCTCAGCGGATATTTGACCGATGTCGGCATTGACGACAAATGGATGAAGGAGACCGCTGCCGCCATTCAACCCGGAACCGCGGCGCTCTTCATACTGGTGCGCAAAGTCACGGCAGACAAGGTTCTTGACCGGCTCAAGGGCGAGGGCGGCATGGTGCTCAAGACCTCTCTCGACCACACGAAGGAAGCCGCTTTGCAAGCAGCTCTCGCGGAGGTCAAAGCGGCGGTACCGGCTTAGTCTCCTGATTTGCCGGGTGTTTGAAACGCACCTCTTTTGCCGCTTGGCGGGAAACGCGAATGAAACTGGCACTCGTTCTTGCGGAGACCTTTGCCGCCGTCGCGGCTATCCTCTGGTTTGCTTTGGCGTGGGTTAGGTTTGTCGTGCGGATGAATTCCAACAGCCGAGAGAGCAGGTATGGCTTTGACAAAAGGGGCGCCGAACTAAAGGCGGAAATAGATGAATCGGCTCTCAAAACGCGACTGGCTGGTAGTTGCTTTATTCGCTTTCGTCACTTTAGGAACGGCGGTTGTCATCCTGAATTGGTTGGGTTGGTAAAAATGGCCTGCTGAAACGCCGGCCTCCGGCTTTGGCACCTTTGAGACATGCCGACCGGCTCTGAGGATGTCCGTTTCCGGGGGAAGACCGGAAGTCGTCCAGCGCGGCCAAAATGACGCGATTGACCCAAAACAGTTCGAATCGGCGATGCCGAAGTTGCATAGCACGCACGCCGCGGACGGCGCAAAAAGGTGGATGGCGGTGCCGTCGGTTGCTAGCAAAGAGGCGAACGCCATCACCGTTGCCTGCTTAAGGTGCCGAGATCATGAGATTGATTAAACGTCTTTTGCGACGTTTGCTGATTTTTGGATTAGGCGTCTTTTGTGTCTGGTTGATCGTCTTTGTCGTCTTTGAAACCGCGGACCGCAGGTTACCTTGGATCCTGGCCGTCGGCATCACCTATGGAATCGCCGCGTATATTGTTCTGCCGCGCGCCATTCGCGTGGGACTGAAGATCCTCCAACGCAAACGCGTGCCTAGTTACACGATTACCGGCGATGGTTTGCCTGGAGACCCAGTGAACGTCGCGCTCATAGGCACTCTCCAGCAGCTTCGCGCGGCCTTTGCAGCGCTCGGCTGGCCAGAAGCAGATCGGCTCAGTCTGGCCAGCTCATGGGGCATGATCCGTGCCTTCGTATTCAACTCTCCATACCCCAGCGCCCCGTTTAGCACCCTCTATCTTTTTGGACGTGGCCAAGACATTGGTTTTCAAAAGGCGATCGATAATAGCCCACGAAAGCGCCATCACATCCGGTTCTGGGCTTTGAGCCAAACGCGTGCCCGGGACACCTGGGGAGCAGCGGACTTCTGGCTGAATACCAAACGCCCGCCGGACAACGAACGCGCTCTGTGGGTAGGAGCCGGCACCAGGGACACCGGCTTGTCCCTAACTCGCCTTACATTTCAGATCACCCACGCCACGGACTCGGATACGAATGCAGAGCGCGACTATATCGTCGGAGAGTTGAGGAAGAATCGATCTATCGAGGCGGAGCAAGTGTATCAAGCCGGCCAAAATCTCCCCACCGAACGCGTCAACCATTACATTACTGATGGCGAGGTCATGTTGGCGAGATTGGTAGTAAATGGCGATTGACGCCAAAGTCAGGCATTGCTGTCGCTAGCGAGAGCAATGTAACCTCGCGACAGTTGGGCGACCCACGCGTCGCTGCCGAACCGAGGCTGACGTCAACTGCATCATCTGTAGCCCGCCATGCGACCAAATCAGCAGCTTGGGACGTCAGGACTGGTCGCCTAGTAATACCGGTTATTAGTAATATAGCGGCCGCCTCGGAGATCGCACAAACAGTTTGCGTGGGTAAAAGGACACGACCGTTCCGCACTGACCCGGAATTCGAATGAATGCAGTATCATCGTACACACGGCACCTCTGGGTTGGGTAAACTGTTTGAGCACGAACAGGCATTACAGAAATCACGAGTAGTGCGGTGGTCGCGAGTGCATAGACGGCTTTCATTGGAAACTCCTCCACTTCTCGCCTGTGCAGACGAGGTTGATAGAATGAGCGTGCTGCCTACCATGTAAGCTGAACAGGCGTTTAGTCGTGCATGATTGTTGCAAAAATAATGTTCGTGCTTGAATTAGCCTAGGCAAGCAACGTAAAATATCGCCGCCCCGAGCACGGTGACAATCGACCAAAGGGCAGGATCCCAGTCTCCCGATCGGCCGTGCTCCGTTTCTAGGATGGACATGACGCTTTCTCCGGTTAGCGAGTAACCGAAGTGCCAGAGCTGGTAATCGCTACTGGTTTCCCCGCCTTGATAACACCTGCCGTCTGCGGAGAACTGACGTCAGGGTTGGTGCGGGAAGACACGGCGAGGCCGGCTACCGCGATGCCCGCCACAAGCGCAACGACCACGATCTTGAGGTGGGTGGATCGATCGGCGCTGTAAAAGGAATGGTTCATTGATGTGCCCCTCTCTCTTAGCCGCGTCCGGCGACAGAAGTGTCGGCACGGCGGTCCATGGGAAGCACGATCACTTTGGTGCCGACGTTCACCCGTGAATAAAGGTCGGCAACATCCTCATTGGTGAGGCGAATGCAACCTGACGACACACGGGTGCCGATGGTGCCGGGAGCGTTGGTGCCGTGGATGCGATAGATGGTGCCGCCGAGATACATCGCGCGGGCGCCGAGAGGGTTGCCGGGACCGCCGGCCATATAGCGCGGCAGGTAGGGTTGGCGCGCTATCATCTCCGCCGGGGGCGTCCAATCCGGCCATTCTGCCTTCCTGGTAATCGACTGCACGCCCGACCAGGTGAAGCCGTCGCGGCCGACGCCGATGCCGTAGCGCACCGCGCGTCCGTTGCCCAACACCAGATAGAGATAGGTGTTGGGAGTGTCGATAATGATGGTGCCCGGCGCTTCGCGGGTGGCATAGCTGACGACCTGGCGTTTCAAGCGTGCCGGTAATTCAGTGACAATGCCTTCTTCCTGGGATGGCGCCGCCTGCAGCTGCGGCGCGGTCTGTACCAGCGGGGCTGTGAAGAAGGGAAACAACGGCAGCGGTCCGGCCCCCGCGGATGCGGAGAATGCGACCAGGCCAACGGTTGCACCGATGGCGACTGCTGCTCGGCGGGAATTGGCTTTGAAAACGTCGAGATCAAACATCGTGGTCCCCTGTTTGACTGTTTTGAGCGCCCCAAGTGCGCCTTTGCGGCGCGTTGTTGCCAGAATGAGTACTTGGCAACCGTTTCAGGACGGTTGCGTGAGAGAGCCAAAATGGTTTCGTCGGGATCAGAATTATTTCATCGCGGCGGGCATTGCCGGCTTCAAAGCAAAAAAAGACCGCCAAAAGGCGAAGCAACTGCGGCAGCCAAGTCGTTACCGTTGAGGACCTGGAACAATCTGCCGATCGGTCGTGCGGTCTTGGTTGAAGGCATTCTTCCATGATGCGTTGAGCCCTGTTCGAAAGTGCATAGTTGAGCAACCATTTCGAAGGCTAACTTGAGCGTTCTCAAGCAGATTGCACCGTCGGTCCAACGTCTTGCCTTCCTGATGGCGGCTTACCAGCGAAGACCCGGAAGTAACCGACGCGCGGGTAAAACGACGTGTTTGATCCTTAGCGGGACATCTGACGACCATCGCGACTAAGTTCAGCGCCCAAGCAACTTCGCCAAACTCTCCAGGTTCTGTGGACTGATGCGGATCAAACCGTGGCGCGGAGCATCGATATCGGCGATCAGAAGCAGGGCAATTGAGATAACAAATGGCAGTACCATAGAAAGCCTTCTGGTGGCGCCCTTTCGGGAGCGATAGCCGAGCAGCACGTTAGAACACAGCGCGATAGCCGCCATGAGCAACCATGCGGCGGTAGGAATCCGATTCCAGAATGCTGCTTGTGTGTGCCCCTGTGAATTGATTACGTCGTTCATGCCAGAGAGAATTAACACTGCAATCGGCGCTGGTTGGCCGGCGGCCGGTCCGCGGACCGCAGTCCAGAGATCAGCTTGCAGTTGGCTTGTGCGCTGAATTATCTGCGCTCGTTTAATGTTGTCCTCGTTATTATAGAATTCGATGCGCTGGTCGAGGTAGAGGCCAAGAAGCTTCCGCACGTTTGCGGCATCCGCCGGAGGTAGAAGGTCGGCACGCAGGATTTCCGTCCCAATTGCGGTCGCTTCGCCTTCTTCAAAATTCTTGCGCTGGTCGTAGCGATTGGTGGCCATCGAGAAGCTGAAACCGATGATCAATGCCAGCAGCGTTAAGGTAGCTGCAAGAATGACCCCAATATCCTCATTGTGCTCATCGCCGGCGCTCGGGTTATTTCTACGCAGCCACGAGCCCGTCACATAGGCGAGCCACAGCGTCACGAAGGCCGTCGCTAACACTAAAAGAGGGTAGTGCGTCAGATTTTCCATGACCCCGCCTGTCGGAATATGCAGTACAGGCTACAGTGGAATGAATTGCTGCCTCACCTGAACTTGGGCCCCGAGTGCGGGACTCAAATGACCCTAGCGAAAAGCGATTTTGTACTCAATACATGCAAAATGCCGTTGATCTCGGCAAGCCACCGAGCACGTCGGCCGCCACCCAGGCTCGGGCTTAGGGTAGAGCAGGACGACCAGAAACAATCTCAATTTTGTTCATAGGTACCACGCGCGAACGGTGTAGATTTACGAGGCAATCCGCTCGATAGTGCAGCGTAGCAGTTAGGTGGGATTGAAAGCTCGGCGTGACTTATTGGGAATGGTTCAAGCTAGTCGCTGGTGATCAATCGCGAACATACGCCGAGCCATGGCGAACGTCCGGTCTCGATGGGCGTGAGGTCGGCATCGGTTTTTCCGCGCACCTATGACGGTGAGGGCGCGGAATGCGAAGCCACCGCGCTGGCAGGCAAGCGGAGCATTCGGTTTCGTGCCGTGCTTCGGAAGCTGGTAGCGGCGTAAGCGTGCTTCAGACCCGTCCGTTGACCGGCAGCAACGCGCCGGTGACGGCGCTGGCGGCGTCGCTCGCCAGGAAGAGGATGACATCGGCGAGTTCCGTCGGCGTCACCCATTTGGCAGGATCGGCCTTCGGCATGCTGGCGCGGTTTGCCGCGGTATCGATGACCGAGGGCAGCACCGCGTTCACGGTGATCTTGCCTTTCAACTCGGCAGCTAGTGACTCCGTCAACTTGTGCAGGCCCGCCTTCGACGCCGCATAAGGACCCATGCCCGAGCCGGCCTGCAGAGCGCCCATCGCGCCGATATTGACGATGCGGGCCGCCCGCGAGTTGAGAAGATGCGGGATCGCCGCGCGCGAGGCATTCAGCGCGGTCTCGACATTGAGAGCATACATGCGCTGCCAGGCCTTGGAATCGCCATCGGCGATGGTCTCGAAGGTAAATCCGCCGGCAATATTGATCAGCGCGTCGATCGCGCCGAAATGAGCGGCGGCGGCATCGATCGCTTTTTTCGCCTGTGCTGCATCAGTCAAATCGATGCGGCCGAGTTCGATCCGCTCGGCTGTTGCCGCGAGCTGCGACGCAGCATGATCGATGCCGGCGACTCGCGCGCCCCGCGAAAGGGATTCCTCGGCGACCACCTTGCCAAGCGCGCCCAGCGCGCCTGTGATGACAACGACTTTACCCTTCATGGTGGTCTCCGCGCGAATGAGAATGAATCGAGGCCGCAGCCACTATGGTTAGGAGAGCTTCATTTGCAACGTTGCGCCGACCTGGCTGAGATCGACCGCGACGATACGGGGAATGAATGCCGATGAAACCCAGCGTCTGCTCAGGCTTGCGGCGCACATCATTGGCGCGATCTGCCACAGTCCGATCGGAACTCGTCACGATCTGGGCAATTTTCTCGGATGAAATTGGCGGCGAACTTTGCTGCGCTATCGCTGCTTGGGCGTTGAGGAACAGGGCCGCGCTACGCTGACTGCAACCAGGAGACCTTTTGTTCCGCTTTTCAGGGTGTTGCTCATTGCTCTCTGACCATTCCCATCTACAGGACCGGCGACGCGACGACCTGAGATGGTTTCCCTTCTTCGGCCAATAATAGGGGCACAATCTGGCGCAATCCAGGAGCCAAAGTTCGCGTCCTTGGTGAGGTAAACAGCTGGCGCAAGCTCGCGGTTCTCGGCAGCGAACACTGGGACTTTTAGCGGGCGGACGCCAAAATCCCGTACACATAAGAACGCGGTCCGCGGCTTGTCGTCGGGCGGTGCGCGAACTGGCTGGCTTGCGCTTCAGTCGCGAAGAGGCTGGCCCGATCGTGGAAGATCTCGACCCGTAGCGGAGGCCGATTTGTTCATGGCGGTCGACGGATTTCCGATCATCGCGGATCTTCGGAAGGTGGCTTTGACGCGCCGTAATTCTCCTTGTGCGTCGCGCATTGACGCAGGGGTCCGCCATTGGCTCCTCACCATGTCCGCTTGCCCCAGACATGCTGACGTCACGCATCACGTCTTCCATTTGATCATCGTCTGCAGGACGCTCATTGCGCGGCCGGCGTAGGGCGGCTGAAATAGCATTTGGATCGGCGAGAGAGGGCCCTGGTAGAAGACCGGGCGCAATTTTGAAAAGGTGTTGAACCCCTCGCGCGCGTGGTAATGGCCCATGCCGCTCGCCCCGACCCCACCGAAAGGCAGGTCGTGCTGGCCGACGTGCAGGAGAGCTTCATTGACCGATACGCCACCCGACATGACCCGCGAGATGTAGAAGTCGCGCAGCTCGGCATTGTGAGTGAATGGATAGATTGCCAACGGGCGGTCGTGACTATTGATATAGTCGGCGACCTCCTGCTGATCTGCATACGTCTTGATCGGCAAGATCGGGCCAAAGATCTCGCGCTGCATGACAATCATGTCTTCCGTCGGATTTAGCACGAGATGCGGTGCAAATTTGCGACGCTCCGCATCCGGAATCTGCTGTTCCGCAAGATTGACCAGGACCGCGCCCTTTGTACGGGCATCCTCCAGCGTCGCCTGCAGCCGCGTGAAAGACCGTTCATCGATGATCGACGTGTAGTCCTGGCCGTTGATGTCCGGGAAGCGCTCGGCAAACAGTCGCCGGCAATGGCGGACGAACTCGTCCTCACTCCCTTTGGGCAGAAACATGTAGTCGACATTCGTACAGATCTGACCGGCATTGAACATCTTCACCCAGAGAATGCGCTCCGCCGCTGTTTTGACCGGGAAGTCAGGCCCAACGATCGCAGGTGCCTTGCCGCCCAGTTCAAGCGTGACAGGGGTGAGGTTGCGGGCCGCGTTGGCCATGACCGAGCGACCGGTCGCACCGGATCCCGTGAACAGCAGGTGGTCGAAGGGCAATGACGAGAATCCCGGTCCTCGCCCGCCGCCATCCTCGAAAAAGGCAAGCTTCTCGATCGGAAAATACTTTGGGGAAACGCGCATGAGAACCTTTGCGAGCGCTTTTGAATTTTCCGACATCTTGACCATCGCTCGATTGCCGGCCGCCAGAATCGCTGCGAGCGGGCAGAAGCTGAGGTTAAGCGGGAAATTCCAGGGAACGATGACCCCGACAACGCCGAGCGGCTGCGGGATGACACGATTTCGCGCGAGCGGATAGGTCATGAAGTCGACGTGTCTGCGCTGCGGCTTCATCCACTTCTTCAAATGTTTGACTGCGTCGGCGACGGTCTCCAGGACAACGAAATATTCGGCGAACAGCGTTTCGAATTCAGACCGGTTGCCGTAGTCGGTGTTGATCGCTGCCACCAACTCGTCCTTATTGTCCTTCAGGAGACGCGTCAGCGACTTCAAGTCAGCAATGCGCTGAGCATAGGATGGCTCCGGCGCCGCCAGGTAAGCCGCACGCTGCTTGTCAAAGCAGGACTGAAATTCAGTGGGAATGTTGATCGAACGGGAATTGACAGGCACGTTCATGATGCTCCCTTTCTCTTGGTTTTTCGCGTGTCCTCCAAGCGAAATAACGAGGGCGCGTGTGACCGTGACTGTATCAACTCCAAGTCAGTGCATGCTTGCGTTCGCATGAACGGAGCCGGGCCTTTCATCCATGATCCGCTTGATAGCGTGAGCGCAGCGGCCGCACTGGGCGCTGCATCCGAGGCAGGCATACACCTCGCTCATACGGGGCCGTCGCGCCTCTTTTACGACCACTGACCGCACCTGATGGTCGCTGAACACATTGCAAGAACAGACGATCATCGCCTTCTCCTAACCAATACCAATGAGTCGGATGAAGACCGCCACAAGCGCGGTGCTCCACCCAGCCGCAAGCATGATGGTTTCCATTCGGGTCATCTCGGCGCGGCCAAGAGACCGCTCGCGGACTAGATGGTTACGCATTTTAGCTCCATCCGAGGCATCGCGAACGCCTGCTGCTGCGCCTCGATTACGCTACCCACACGGGCGGGAGCAAACCAGCACGTCGAACCTGGCGCGGTCGTTCATGCGCGATCTTGGCCGGATATTTGCGTGTGATATGCGCCGTGCCGAACAGCACGTCCCAGAAGAACAGCAGGTTGCCGAAGTTGCCCTTGTAGTGGCCGATGCCATCTTCGTTGGTAAGCGCGTGGTGCGCCCAGTGCGTGGCCGGCGTGGAGATGGTGCGCTCCAGCACCCACATCAGCGGATGCAGCGCGCGGATGCGGTACAGCGGCGCGTCCCACGCCCAGGCGCAGTGCGCGCCCAGGATGACCGCCAGCTTGATCACCAGGTACGCCGCGTAGACCGGGCCGAAACCAAGGTACACCGCCACGCCGCCGATCCACAGGCCCGGCATCATCAGGTAGTAGAAGAAGTTGTTGCGGTAGGTAATGCGCACGCTCATGTAGGCCGCGCTGTGGTGTGCGCGGTGCAGCGGCCACAGCAGCGGCGTGTGCGAGGCGCGGTGCCAGAGGTACTGCGTGAGGTCATCGCCGATCAGCAGCAGGCCGGCCATCGCCCACCACGGCAGGTTGGCCCAGGCGTTGTGCTGCGCGGGCATGAGCCAGTTGCACAGCGCGTTGCTGCCCAGCAGTGCGATCGGCTGGGTGATGGCGATCAGGCTGACGAACATCAGCACCTCCAGCCATGTGTCGTTGGCTGTCGCGTTGCCGCGCACGGCGGCCTGGTAGCGCCGGGTGATGAACTCCATGGCCGCAAAGCCCAGGATGCAGGCGCCGATCAGGAGGTATTGCAGTTGCGAGCTCATGTGGGGCGTCTCCGCTCTCATGTTTTGTATTGTGAGAACGATCTTAGTAGTGCCATCATAATGCGTCCAATGCATAATTCGCATTGTTTTAATGCATGGAGAGCAATGCCATGGATCTGCGCCGCCTGAACCACGTCGTCGCCCTTGCCGACACTCTGCACTTCGCCCGCGCCGCCGAAGCCGCCCACCTGAGCCAGCCGGCCTTCAGCCGCAGCATCCAGGCCATCGAGAGCGACCTGGGTATCCGCCTGTTCGACCGCGACGTTGGTGATGTCCGCCCCACCCCGGCCGGCGAATTCGTCATCGAGCGGGCGCGCAAGCTGCTGTTCGAGGCACGTTGCCTGCAGCGCGATGTGGATCTTTACCGCGACAGCCAGCTCGGCGACACGCCCTTCGGTGTCGGACCGCTGCTGACGGCCACCCTGATGCCACGCGCGCTTGTGGCGCTGCGCCGCGAGCACCCGCAGGTGGCGTTGCGCATGGAGGTCGGCAACTGGGTGCAGTTGCTGGAGAGCCTGCGTACCGAGAACGTCGAGTTCTTTGCCGCCGATGTGCGCGACATGCCCAGGGATGCCGCGCTGGACATCCAGCTGATCGGGGGGCAGCCGGCCAACCTCTATGTGCGGGCAGGCCATCCGCTGGCCGGGCGCGAGCACACGCTGCAGGAAGTCTGGGCGTACGGTCTCGCGGTACCGAAGCTGCTGAGCCCCTCAAAGGTGGAACTGGCCGCCCTGCTGGGCCTGCCTGAGGGCCAGGAGGCCACCATTGCGCTCGAGTGCGACAACTATGGCATGCTCAAGACGGTCGCGCTCACCACGGATACCGTTCTGGGTGCGACGAACGCGGCGGTACGGGAGGAGCTGGAATCCGGCACGCTCGTCCGGCTTGTCGTGCACGGCTGGCTGTCGCCGCCGTCGACCACGGGCATTGTGCGTTTGCGAGGGAGAACCTCGTCGCCGGCAGCCAAGGCAGCCATTGCAGCGATTGTGCGGGCCGCGGGCGAGATCAACGTGTAGGCGCCTTACAGCACCCGACGCATGGTCCGGTGCGGATTGCCGGCCTCTTCATACTCCTAAGACGACTGTTTTCTTACCAAAGCCAACCCCGTCGTCGGTTTGTATTACATTTCATCAGCAGGCTCTACGAGCGCGCTTCCATCATCGTCACCACCAATCTCGCATTCGGAGAATGGCCCAGCGTGTTCGGCGACGCCAAGATGACGACTGCGCTGCTCGACCGCTTGACCCATAACTGTGACATCGTCGAGACCGGTAACCACAGTTGGCGTTTTAAAAGCCGCGACGACGATCAAACAACCCGCGCTCGCGTCGTCTCCGCAACCCCGGCCAGCTCCGACGCCGCGAGCGCTACCAGCAAAACACGCCGATCAAAGGGGTCCCTTTTGGATGCTGATAAGGGGTCCCATTCCAGTGCCGATTGACATTCGCTATCGAGATAGAACCTGCCCCATCGCTTTCGGGGGCACCATTCCGATGGTCGAGCGCCAGTCAGCTCATTGACGAAGCTGCACTCCAACCGCCCCATTTCCTCTAATAAACTGGATCCCGGCCTTCTCCAGCGCCCTCTGCATAGAGAGGACGGCAGCCCGCGAGACGTCGCGGCGAGACTTTTCAAAATCGACAATGGTTGAAAGCCCGAGGCCGGCGGCCCCGGCGAGCTCCGGCTGGGTGATGTCCAGCAGCGCCCGCGCAGCGCGACACTGCCCAGGTGTGATCGAATGTCGAATTCCTATTGACATGGTATTTGTTATTTGGTTCAATAGAAAATGTTGATAGATAGCGACCCCTGATCCTCAGCCCTTAGCGCAAAAATCTTGCAGAAAGCCACAGCCAATGTCGATTTCCCTTCCAAAACAGTCTCATAAGCCAGACCGCGTGAACTTCATCGGCGGCTCCGATGCCCGCGTCATCATGGGCAAGGACGAAAAGGCCCTGCTGCGCTTGTGGCAGGAAAAGCGCGGTGAGGTCGCCAGTCTCGATCTCTCAGGGATCCTGATCGTCCAGCTCGGCCTGGTCACCGAGGACCTCAACCGACGCTGGTATGAAAAACTCCGGCCACCGCATCTCTGACATCCAGCGCCATGCGGTCCACAAGACCATCCCCTGGATGGCCGCCACGCTGGATTGACTGGTCAAGGAAACCGGCGTCGTGTTCGAGGCCAAGTTCATGCTGCGAGCGGCCTGGACATCATCAGAAAGGCCTTGGGCAGCCAGCAGATCGCCATCGCGCAGACCACCGACATTGATCGGGCCAACGGCATGGTCAACCTGACCACCACCCTCCTGCACACCTCGGGGGAGTGGATCTCTTCGGACTGGCCGGTCT
>WNFR01005677.1_pt1 | contig 15049 bp, 10 predicted proteins | sample 5400221 | NCBI WGS metagenome assembly WNFR01 (sample SAMN13153357, study PRJNA577476) | soil metagenome | isolation source: 40 cm soil under Madrone tree | place: USA:California | collected 2016-06-14 | reverse complement strand
CTAAACTAAATGAAACGTCGTAGGCAGCCATGATCTCGCAGATGTCGCGAAAGCGGGTGTAGAGAAAACTTTCTTCGTGATGCGCGAGGCACCACTTGGCCATGATCGAGCCACCTCTACTTACGATCCCCGTCATCCGACGAGCAGTCATCGGAATGTAAGGCAGACGCACGCCGGCATGAATCGTGAAGTAATCAACGCCCTGCTCGGCTTGTTCGATCAAAGTGTCGCGGAAGATTTCCCAAGTCAGCTCCTCAGCTTTACCGCCGACCTTTTCCAAAGCCTGATAGATGGGCACAGCGCCGATGGGCACCGGCGAGTTGCGAATGATCCATTCACGGGTGGCGTGAATGTTCTTCCCCGTAGAAAGATCCATCACGGTGTCTGACCCGCACTTGATGCTCCAGCGCATCTTCTCAACTTCGTCATCAATCGAAGACAGCACGGCCGAGTTGCCGATGTTGGCGTTGATCTTTACCAGGAAGTTGCGGCCGATGATCATCGGTTCGGATTCGGGGTGATTGATGTTCGCGGGAATGATGGCGCGGCCGCGAGCTACTTCGTCGCGGACGAACTCAGGCGTGACGTATTCGGGGATCGCGGCGCCGAAGGATTGGCCCGGATGCTGGTGGTTGAGCGATGAGCGGTCGTCTTTATTTGGAGTGCTGCGACTAGTCGCATCTTTCGAAAGCGGTGACAAGTCACCGCACTCCAAATCACGGCCGAGGTTCTCGCGGATGGCGATGAATTCCATCTCAGGCGTGATGATGCCGCGCTTAGCGTAATGCATTTGCGTCACGCACGAACCCTTCTTTGCCCGCAGCGGAGTGCGACGGAGCGCCGGAAAATCCTCTAGACGATTTAGACCAAGGGCCTTCTCCTTCTGCCGCGCCTGGTTCGCGGCGTCAAAGGTCAGGTAACCATCGTCGATCGGTTGCAGCTCGCGGCCATGGTATTCTTCGACATCACCACGGCCCACGATCCAATCGCGGCGTAACGGCCGTAACCCATCTCGAACGTCGCAACTAACTGCAGGGTCGCCGTATGGTCCGCTGGTGTCATAAACACGGACGGGCGGATTCTCTTCCAGCTCACCAGTGAAGGTACGCGTAGGGCTCTGATCGATCTCGCGAAACGGAACCCGGACATCCTTTTGTTGGCCATCAATGTAGATGCGGCGTGAATTTGGCAGTCGAGTCTCCTCGATCTGTTTTTCAATCTCGGGTTGAATATTTGATCCCGTCGCTATCGCTCCGGGTTCTGACACTGATGGTTTGAATGCGGCGCTCATGATGTTCTCCGTTCTCTGTGTTCTCTGTGTCTCCGTGGCGAATCTACCGTAACGCCAGTGGCACCACGGAGGCACAGAGGACACAGAGGAAAAACAAAAACCGCCCCACCTAAATCAAAAAGGATGGAACGGTCAGCAGATGGCTGTTTCTCCCTTCGACGGTGTTAACCGTATCAGGTTCAAGGGGTCTCCTGAAGAATTTCGGATTGCGGAATGCGAATTGCGAATTCTAAAACGCGCTTTCGACTTCAATTCGCAATTCGCAATTCCAATTTCGCAATTCTTCCCCTGGACTCTCAGCCCCGACCTTTGCAGCCGGGGCTCCCCCGAAACGTATTTGATTTTCAAACTGTCGAAAGAATTCTAGAACTCTTCATCTCTGGTTGCAAACCAATTAGCACCGTTCGTGTTACTCGACAACAAACAGTAGACCCTGGCCTATCATTGCCCTGCCGGCTCTGTCACCACCGGAGCGTTCAGATACTTTGCGAAGAATTTAACGTAGCGGCGCACGCGATCCATCTGATGACGCGGCTCGGTAAAGCCGTGGTTCTCTCGCGGATAGACAACAAACTCGACCGGCACCTTCATTTCTTTCAGTGCCATGTAAAATTCCTGCGCCTGCGCGATCGGCACGCGCGTGTCCACCTGCCCGTGCATAATCATTGTCGGTGTCTTCACGTTCTTGATGTATTTCATCGGTGAGCGGTCCCAGTAGAGATCGGTCGCTTCCCATGGCGATTTGTCCGAATAGAACCAGCGCAGGTATCTCTGAATATCGTTCTGCGAATACATCGAGTAGATGTTTGACAGACCCGCGCCCGGCGACACCGCTTTGAAGCGATCTGTTTGAGTCAGAATCCAGAAGGTCATGTAGCCGCCGTATGACCAGCCGAACGCGCCCAGGCGATCAGGATCAGCAATCCCGTTTGCGATCATCGCATCGACCCCGGTCATACAATCTTCGTAATCGCCTTTGCCCCGTACCGTTGAAGTTGTTTATCGAAGCGCCGGTTGGGCCGCCGTGCGGATTAAGTAAAAGCGGAACTTTCTTTCCCGCTTCGTACCCAAAGGATTTTGTGAGCAGGCCTTCGACTTCGGTGCCGTCTTTGCTCTTCCATTTTACGACCTCGGTATCCGCAAGCGCGTAATCTCTCAACCATGAGTTTTGGTCCGTTACCGCCTTGAATGAACTGAAATCGGGACTTGAAGTGTAAAGCTCGGTGGGTTGCTTCGCAGCCGAGAACGTGCCCACGATCGTTTTTCCATCCCGGCTGATTTCGGTTACGCCGGTTAAGCCTCCGCGTCGCGAAAGCTGCTTCACTACGCCGGTGGCGACGTCCGCCGAGTAAACTTCGATGGCTTCCAACACGTTGGTGCTAAAGAAAATCGTCTTACCGTCGCGCGACCACACTGGTGTGCCGACGCTCAAATCAAATTTCGTACTGAGTTGTTTTGCAGTTCCACCCGTAGTCGGGATCAGATAGAGATAGGTCGTCGAGACTCCGGCATCGGCGTCTGGGTTTCCCGTATAAGCCATCCACTTGCCGTCCGGCGACCAGCGCGCCGTATCACTCGATCCCGGATCGCCGATCAGCTTCTTCTTCTCGCGGGTGGCGATAGTCAGCACCCATACGTCGCTCAGGCTGCCATCATCTGCTTTCGGCGTCGGCCGGGTTGTGTAGCTGATGTAAGCGCCGTCGGGCGACCATTGCGGCTCGCTCACCGTGAACTCGCCTTCAGTCAAACGTTTCTCTTCCTTCTTTTCAATATTCCAAAGCCAGAGGTGAGTCATCTTGATGTCGCGGTCAATGACCATCGTGTCGTCTTTGACCTTCTTGTGATCTTCTTCGTCTTTCGAAGGCTGATCGGTGGCCGAAAGCAGTAGCTGCTTGCCCTCGGGCGAGAAGCGAAAACCGCTGACGCCACCCTTATGCGAGGTAACAGCCCACGCCTCGCCGGCGTCGGCCATCATCATCCAAACTTGACGCTCGCCGTCCTTCTCCCGGTCACTAAGAAAGGCGATCATTGCTCCATCGGGCGACCATTCCGGCGCGCTCGCGCTCTTTTCACCGCGTGTATATTGCCGAGGTTTTCCACCTGTAATCGCCGCGACCCATATCTGGCTGACGTTCTTCCATTCCTTGTCCTTCTCCATTTTCGTTTCGCTCACCGTGTAGACCACGCGCGCGCCGTCCGGAGAAATTCTGGGACTAGAAACGCCGGCGATCCTCATCAGATCGAGCGCCGTCAGAAGTTTCTTACCGTTTTTCGCGCGCGGCTCAGGCGCTTCGTTCTTTGCCGGCTTCTTATCGTCGGATGAAGCGGATTTCTCCTGGGCCGAAACCAGCGGTACGCAGCACAGTAGGAACAATAGAACGGCAGCGAAACGTTTGGGGTACATCGAGCGATCCTCCAGCAAGAGAAGTTACGGGTTGAGCGAACTGAGAGGGGCAAATTATGTCGGACAAAATTCAGTTTGTCGATTGGTTGGCGAGCGCACGCTTTGATTCTCCCTTCTCCCGCTGGGAGAAGGGCCGGGGAAGAGGGGCGTTTGCTATGAAGGCGCTCCCTAAGCCCTCTGCTCGACTCTCCCAAAGGAAGAGTGAGTTCAGGAGCAACCGAACTCAGCCGCCGATGAAACTCATCGAGCGCGAGGGCGCAACGAAATGCGGATCGTTGATGTAGTGGCGCGGCTCCTTTTTCATCACCACGGATTCTATGAAGTCGATAATTTCCGACCGCGATGCGCCGTTGCGGACGACATCGCGCAGGGAATGTTCAACGGTGGAGAAGAGACAAGTGCGGATTTGACCGTCGGCTGTCAGGCGAATGCGCGAGCACGCGCCGCAGAAAGCTTCAGTAACCGGGGCGATGATGCCAATCTCTCCGGGCGCGCCATCTGCAAAGCGAAAACGTGAAGCGGTTTCGGAACCGCGAACGATATCGAGTGGTATTAAAGGAAATCGCTCGCTGATGCGCTCACGAATCTCGCGACCTGACACGACATCGTCGCGTGACCATTCGTGACCTGAATCAAGCGGCATGAACTCAATGAAACGCATCTTCACGTCGTGCTCGCGCGCAAACGCAGCAAAGTCGGCCACTTCATCTTCGTTATGGCCGCGCACGACGACAGCGTTGATCTTGATCGGTTGCAGGCCGGCATTCTTCGCGGCTTCTAGACCACGGAGAACTCGATCCAAAACGTCCACACCGGTCATTTGCTTGAACACGTCACGCTTCAAACTGTCCAGGCTAATCGTGATGCGATCGAGTCCGGCGTCTTTGAGACCCTGCGCGCGATCCGGCAGGAAATAGCCATTGGTAGTCAGCGCCAGATCGCGCAAGCCTTTCGGCTTGAGTGCGGCGAGCTTGCGAATGATCACCTCAATATCCTGGCGCATCATCGGCTCGCCGCCGGTCAAACGAATCTTTTCAATGCCGAGCTCGACGAAAATGTCACAGATGTACTCGATCTCTTCATAAGAAAGCATCTGTTCCTTTGGCGCAATCGGCGGCTCGCCATGCGGCAGGCAATAGAAGCAGCGAAAATTACAGCGGTCGGTGAGCGACACGCGCAGATCGCGTATCGGACGGTTATAGGAATCCTTCAGCGCAGTTAACATCGTTCTCAGCGTCAATCATACAGACGGGATGAGTGAGTTCCAAGTTGGGGAAAGGGACAGATACGGTCAACGAGTTTTTGGCTTCTGTTTAAGGGAATACGAACACCGCGTTAAGCCCCGGGTCATCTCGTAAGTAACAACTGCGGCCCCAGCCGAGCAATCAATATTTCTCGCGCAAGGGCAAGTGTCTTAATGGCTACGCCGCTCTGATGCGCGGCAAGTCTCCGACTTACCGGCACACAGGCCGCTAAGAACCCTCGGGGTCTAAGACCCCTTACTTCCTTGTACGCCACTCACGGCAAGTCAGAGACCTGCCGCGCATCGGCATGGCCCAGCCATGGCGATCGGTGGCGCGCTCGATGGGAAGGCGGCTACAATCACACATTGCCCGGCGGGCTTTTTCGAAATCCTATGAAGCGCTGTCCCACATGTTTGCGAACCTACTCAGAGGAATCGCTCAGGTTCTGTCGAGTGGATGGGGCAGTGCTTTCGGCAGCCGAATCGCAGGACACTCTCATCAAGCTGCCCACGCTGGAAAGAAGAGCGCCCGACACTCAAAGCCTGCTGGCCGAAGGCGCGTCGCCAAAACTCTCGCAGATTACTTTCGACGAAGCCATCGAAGAATACGCCGCGTGGTTACCCAGCGGAAACGAAATCCTGTTCAGCCGCGAACGCGCCGGCCTGAGAAGAATCTTTCGCAAGAACATTGTTACGGGTGAAGAAGCGCAACTGACCAAAGGAGACTGCGACGAAATTCAGCCAACCTGCTCGCCCGACGGCCGCACTGTGCTGTTTGTGCGCGCGCGCGCGTCGCACGTGAAGCTTGAACCTGGCGACGTCTTCGGGGTGTTCCTCGACGGCGACATTTGGGCGCTCGAATTGGCTTCGGGCAAAGAGACAAAGTTAATCGAGAACGGGTTCAATCCTGACTATTCTCCCGACGGAAAACGGATTGCTTTTGACGCATCATGGGTAGGGCCGCGTCGTATCTGGGTGGTCGATAGCCAGGGACACAATCCACAGCAACTGACTTCCGACAGTTCTGAGGCGGTAACGCACGTCCGTCCCCGCTGGTCGCCCGACGGAACCAAGATCGTGTTTCAAAATATCGAACGCACGAAATTCGATGTGCGCATCTTCGATCTGACAACGGGGCGATATGTGTGGGTGACAAATGACGCGGTCCAGGACATCAATCCCGTCTGGTCTCCGTCGGGACAGTACGTGTATTTCTCGTCTTATCGCGGCGGAGGAATCAACATTTGGCGAGTGCGCGTCAGTGCTGACGGCACACCCTCGCGTCTGCCCCGGCAGTTAACCATCGGAGCAGGTCAGGACGTTGAGATTGCCGTATCGCGCGACGGTAAGCGCCTGGCATTTTCGATCTTGCGTCAAAATGCCGACATCTGGCGATTGCCTGTTTCGCCTGAGACGGGCAGGCCGACCGGCGCGCCGCAGGAAGTAATAACTACAACGCGCGAAGACAGTCGCGGCGCGTGGTCACCGGACGGAAGCATGATCGCCTTTAACTCGGATCGTACCGGGGAAATGAACATTTGGGTTTACTCGATTGCTGATCGCGCGACTCGTCAGCTTACCAAAGGCGCAGGCGGAGATTTTCAGGCGAACTGGTCACCGGATGGAAAGTGGATCGCGTTCTTCTCGTCACGGGCAGGCACCGCGGACATTTGGTCGGTAGAAGTAGCGACCGGCGAGTTGCAGCCCGTTAGAACTACTACCTCGATCGACGTGAATCCATTCTATTCGCCGGATGGTAAGTTGATTGCCTACAATTCTGATGAAGGCGGCCGGCCCGAAGTCTGGGTAATGAATGCTGATGGGACGGAGGCCCGGCAACTAACCAACGTTGGCGTAATGGGCCACTTCCTGCGCTGGAATCGAAATGGTGACCGGGTCATCTTTCGCTGCCCAGGTCACGGGAATGCGCAGACACTGGAAGCGCCAATCGATGGCAGTGAGCCAAAGGTCTATTGTGAGGTAGCCGGTGGATCGCACATGTCCCTCTCGCCCGAATTTTCACGCGTGATGGATGTGATTGGTCACAAGACACTGTGGGTCTCGACGGTGGGATCTGATTCACCGGAGAAGGTGTTCGAGTTCGATGACCCCGACGTCAGAATCGATTATCCGGTTTGGTCGCCGGACGGCAAATGGGTCCTTTTTGATCGTTTTAGACCTCAGGGCGGTGACATCTGGCTGATGGAAAATATCGAATGATCTATCGTTGCTGAGAGCGGACATCCTGTCCGCCTTAAGCGCACGGCGCGAAGATGCTTTCGTCCCCAGGGGTAGTTAGCGTACTACGCCGGCGAACGATATCCGCGCTCCTTCCCGGCCCTAGGGTTTTGAGTTCGTTCCCGGCTTCGCAATCACCAGCGGATCGGTTTCCATCTCGCGACGATAGAAGACACGCGGGCGCTGCACGCTGCGCTTATCCGGATCGGCGACCTTCTGCTCGCCCTCGGTGAAGGCGATCTCAAGGCCGAGGCCTCGGCCTTGTTTCATTTTTTCTTCCTGCAGCAAAGGAACGCGCTCAGTGGCGAAATCGAGCCACTCACGCGCATTCAAGGTTCCATCTTTCGGTTCGTTATCGGCGGCCGCGGTCTTCAATCCTTCTTCAACCAAAGCATAAGTAAGCAAGCCATGTCCGAATTGCGCGGCTTCGAGCGCCGCCTGATAACTTTGTGCGGCCGTGAGAATGTACATGCCTTTTTCGTAAGCGAGCTGGGCCAGCCCTTTCGAGTTCATCGGCCCACGGCGTTTCTCTTCCGCCTCGAGCGCCTGACCTGAGTTGCAGGCATCGATCACCATTATTAACGATCCGGCGGCCAGGCCCTCGACTGCGGCTTCCAACTCTAAATCCGAGATACTATGAGAAAGAATCTCTTTCAGTCCGTTTTCATCCAGCGCGCCGCGATTACCCGTGTAGCCAAGATCGTGCGGAATCAAATAGAAGCGTTGCCCCTGCGCCGTGCCGTGACCGGCGAAGTAGATGATGACCGCGTCTTCGGGCTCGGCGCGTTTAAGTCGCTCCAATGGTCCAGCCTTAAGTGTTGGGGCTTCTGAAAGGCCGGCCAGTCGCTTCAAAGCCGAAAGAAAGTTCGCCTTGGTGGCGTTCCCGTTCAACAGCGGAACGACTTCGACGTGATCGAAGCGAGCGACTTGCGTCTGTTGCCGGCGCAACTCTTCGGCGAAACTCTGCGCGTCGGCCACCGCATACTTCAAATTGTATTGCGTGTTTGCATATTCATTGACGCCCACGGCGATTACCCAGGCAGTTCCGGCGCGCTTCAAACTGTCGGCACCGGTCACAAACAAAGTGGTGTCCTTGCTCTTAACGTTGTCCCGGTTGAATGCGTAAGCCGTCAGACGATTTGGTCCGGCGACGAGGGTAACTTCTTGCTCAAGCGTAACCGCGTTCTGTCCTTTCAAAGCGTCGCCGTGCCAAACCTTGATCAGTGAGCCGTTGCGGAACAAGCGCACGTCGCGCGCGCCACTGCCTTGTTCATGATCCTTATCAGCGGCGGCATCGGTGATGTCGATCTTTACTTTGATCGTTCGCGAAGAGATGCCGGCGGCGGGCGTCTCTTCACCGGGAAGCGAAAGTTTCACAATGGGCTGGCGGCGATCCTTCTTTGAAACATCCTGGGCCACGTGCGGTCGCTTGCCGGCGAAGACATCGGCGAGCAGTCCAGGATAATAGAATTCGTTGAAGAACCATTCGATCGGAGCGACGTTGAAAGTGTCCTGGTTATAACGCCAAAGGATTTGGTTCCAGGAGGCGGGCGTGCCATCGAACAAACCTTCGGGCGTGACGACCATCCATTCGGCGCCGTCGTCGAGCGAGATGAGCGTCAACAAATGTTCGCCTGTGTTTGCGTCCCAAAGAAAAGTGCTGCCTTCATCGCTGGCCGACGCCAGCAGGCGTCCGTCAGGACTGAAATCCATCGACTCGATGTTCGCCGTATGCCCAGACAGCGTACGCAACTCCCGTTTTGATGCGACATCCCAAATCTTGATCGTGTTGTCACTGGCGCTCGATGCCAGAAGTTTGCCGTCACGACTAAACGCAACGCCTGTAACTCCTTTTCCGTATCCTTTAATCGCTCCGAGTTGTTGCCCGGTGGCGCTGTCCCAGAACAGCACCTGGCCGTTGGCTTCGACCTTGAGGTCCTTCAGAAAATCCTCAGGGCCCTGCGGTTTCTTGTTTTTCGAACTCTTCTGGTTTGCAGGATTCATCATGCCGGCAAGATCGAGATTGGATTTTGACTCGACTCCACCAGTAGCCACTACGTGTCCGTCGGGAGTGAAAGCCACGGACGTGACGCTGCGTCCCATTGTGCCGGCCGCCATCGTACCCAGCATGTCATTCACCATCGCCGTCATGTCAGCCATGTTCGGCATGTTCGCGATGTTGGGCATTGAACCTGGCTTGCCGCCCTTACCGATATTGGGGATCGAGCCGGGATTTGGCAGCGTACTCCGGTTGCCCATTTTCGACATCGGTGAGGCGGTCAGGTCGCGCAAGCGTGTGCCGGACGCCAGATCCCACAACGCGACTTCACCTGAAGCGATGGTCGCCAGCACACGGCTGTCCGAACTGAAACCTATTTCGTTTGCACTCGAACCAAGGGTGAGCGTCTGAAGCTCGCGGCCGGTGTTAACCTCCCAAATCTTGACCTGACTTTGAAGAGAAGGCATGGTGCCGGGTCGTTGCGTGTTCGGTGTTTCCATGTAAGTCGCCGCCAGCAAACGCCCGTCGGGACTGAAGCGGACACGCGACACTCCATCGTTTGTCGTGGTGCGGGTAAGCGTCTGAAGCTGGCGGCCACTCGGAGCTTCCAGAACGGTGATGGTGCTGTTGTTGGGTCCGAACAGCGCGATTAGTTTTCCATCGGGGCTTGGCCAGGCAAGTTGCTTGTCGGAAGGCGCGGCAGTAAGACGCAGGCCACGACCGGTACGCAAGTCCCAACGCGTGCGGCCTCCAGCCGATAGCTGATTACCATCAGTACTGAAGGCCACGGAGTAGGCCATGTTACTGCGGCCTTTCATCTGCATCAGTTGTTTTCCGGTTTCGGTTTCCCAAAGCAACGTCGGCGTTCCGAAACCCCCAGTGGCAGTCTTTTTCCCGTCTTCACTGAAAGCCACAAAGCAGCCACCGTTATCTTTGAACACACCGTTGTTCGGGATATTCAGCGCCGGCAGTTCGCGGCCCGTCGCGGTTTCCCACAGTTTGATCGTGTATCCTTCCGAGAGCGCCACCAGACGACCGTCGCTGCTGATCTTGATCAAGCTGTATTCCTTAAGGGTGGGACCCAGATCGCGCTCGCTTTGCTTTGTAGTGACGTCCCATATCTTTAACTTTTTATCTACAATTCCCGCCGCCACTACACTGCCGTCCGCTTTGAAGCAAACGTCGAGGCTATCGATCTGGTCGTGAGGCAACTCTACTGATCGGATTTCGCGTCCCGCATTTAGATCCAAAAACTTGATCGCAGTTTTCGATCCATTCGATTCCGCGCGGGCCAACTGACTGCCATCACGACTAAGCGCCAGCCCGCTCGCGCCTCTGGCAAAGGCCTCCACATTAATGCCAGTCGTATCCAGTGTCTTGATCTCTTGCCAGTTAGTGGTGTCCCAGACTCTGATTGCGTCGCTGACAGCCACCAGCCTTTTACCGTCGGCGCTGAAAGCGATAAAAGAAAAACCGAGCGCCGACATGAAGGTGGACTGCCCTCCACCAGCCAGCGTCTGCAACTCACGCCCTGAGATCGCATCCCAGACTTTCACCGAGTTATTGCCCGCGGCCGCGGCCAGCAGGCGGCCATCTGCACTAAACGCGACCACCGGAGAAAGACCGGTAGTGCTTTGGCCGCCGGTGGACAGGTTGCGCAGCTCTCGGCCGGTGGCTATCTCCCACAGTTTGATCGTGCTGCTGCGGAAAGTCCCGGTGGCGAGCAGGCGACCGTCGGGACTGAATACCAGGCGCGTCGCCCCAAAGAAACTGTTGTATCCAGTCTGAAGCACGAGTTCAGGCTTGGCTTCTTTCGATTTTGTCTGATCAGTTTGGGTGGTAGTTGCCGAGTTGGCGTCGATTCCGAGGCCGCGTTTGTCTGGCGGACTGGGAGTGGGTGTCTGAGCCGTCGTCAGACTTCCCGCGGCTGATAGGACAATGACTATGGCGAGTCGCCAGACGCTCGTCAAACTCTCGAAGATTTCTTTCATAGCATAGAGAGAAGCGTAGTAGCTGACACGGGCACTGTCAACGACTGGTGCAGAATGGAAGTTCCATAGTTTGCCCTCGTGTTTTTCCTAACTCTGACAAGAACGATCCGCGAAATCACACGAAACCGCACGAACGAAGTTTCTGCTTCGTGTATTTCGTGGATCGTTTTACCGGAGAACGCCAATCTCTCAAGACAGGTCGCCAGCTACCGAACCGCTTGCGATGGCATGTGTGTGTGTGGTGTATGTGTGTGTCAGAAGCCCGACCGTGAGGGAGGGCAACGCTCGATGACTGATGCGTGAACGCACCGCTGATGTAATGAAGAAGGCATATCGGAATCGAGGTCTGACAATGTGTTACCAAGCCAGCGACTCGATCGTATTCGGCAGTCGCGGGTCCTTAACCGGTTGCCAGGCTACTTCGTTGAAAGATTTCGCGAGCGTCATGCTCGACTCGGTTTTTAAGTACACTACATCATGGTCCTCATCGTTATCCGGAATGTAGAGAATTGCCTTCTTCCCGGCGAGTGATTTTGGAAGGCCGTCGAAGTCTGAATTGAGAGTAGTCTTACCAGCCACTACGATACCGCGGCCGGCCGCATCAAGATCAATGGGATAGGCAAGATAGTTAATCAAAGACACGAATTCGGCCGGATGTATGTCTTCCGGAAAAACGAGCACAAAAGAATTCTCGAGACGCCTCTCAATTTCAATTCGAAACGCGACAAAAGCCCTCAAGTCCTGTTCGACGAAGTCATCGAGGATCCGGCGGAGCTCGTCTTCATTCCAACCCTCGATTAGGATCGCCTTGTCGTTATTCAGATCCGGAGTGAACGCTGATAGATCAGTCTGCGGATTCTCAGCTTTGACGGGTTTGGCGATCAGCACCAGAACCAGTGGCAACACGACCACCGCGAGCGGAATAAGAAATACCTCCATGTCCGGCGGAATAAACTCCAATAGCGACAAGGCAGCCAGCATTATCGAAATGATCGCCAGTGGGGCCAGTAACTGTCTCCAGCCCGAATTCCGCACAATCCGGTGACAGTTCTTACACTCTTCAACGGTGAAAGAATCGAGAGTAATCAATTCACGCCAACCGAAAGTCTCTTCATTACAGTGAGGACAATTCTTGGGCATCGACCGTGGACTTACGTTCTCAGATCACGTTCTTCTCAGGACCGGAGCGCGCCGCTCAAACCCCGCTTTCCTGTTTCCTGGTTACCTGGCCCGCGCCGCTGACATGCTTGGTAACCTTGGCATCGCCGCTGTAGGTTACGCGGCCGGCTCCGGAAACGTTTATGTCCAATTGTTCGCTGGCGTAAACATCAACGCTGGCCGCGCCCGTAACTGAGACTTCAACTCTGCTCGCGCGCAAATCGTGTGTATCGATTTTGCCGGCTCCCGTTGAGCTAATCTTAACGTTATTGCTTTGGCCTTCGGCGGTCACCAGCGCGGCGCCGGTTGAGTGAATTTCGAAACTTTCGTTCTTAAGATCTGACACGCGAAATTTGCCGGCGCCGGTGCTGCTGACACTGGCCAAATCGGGCACGGTAATCCGTAGCGAGATTGGATTGCGCGTGCTGTAGCGTTTGGTGCTGCTGACGCGCAGCACGCCATTACGAACTTCGGTTTGAATTAGCGGCAGCAGATTGTCGTCGCCTTCAATCTCAAAGCTGGCAGGTTTTTGGCAAGTTACCTGGACGTCAAAAGCGCCGGTGGTTTCGATGGCGGTGAAGGATGGCAGGTCCCTTTTTTCCGTCTTGCGGATCCCGGACCCGTGCGCACCGAAATGACATCCCCACAGCACGAACAGAAGCGATGCAGGCAGCAGAACATTTGCGATTCTCTTCATCGGGTGAATCCTCCTATTGTAGCGCAAGCTGTTAGCTTGCGATTCTCCTGGATTATGAATGCCCAGATTCCTCAATTCGAAACGCGTGTCCTAATCTTAGTTCTTCTCTGCGTAATCTCGGCGTTTCTCTGTGTCTCTGCGGTGAATATTACTCTCAATTACACTCACCGCAGAGGCGCAGAGAAAGCAAAGGTGGCGCAGAGAAGTTCAATTTGAACACTCTCATTCGAATTGTTTCTTGAATTCTTCAAACTGACGGCGCAGGCTTTCGACTTCGGCGGAGAGCCTGGCAACTTGCTCTTGCAGTTCGGCGACCTTTTCAGAATCATTCACGCGCGGGCTGCGATGGGCGGCCCTGCTCTCCGGCTCTGCCGGCATTTGCTCGACGTTGACTTCGCCGCACAGCAGATGCGCGTACCGAACTTCCTTCTGACCTGTCTGCCGTGGGAGCTTCGTCACCAATGGCTCAGAGTCTTTTGTGCTCAGTGCATGCAGCGTATCTTCGACCTCATCAAGCCCTGAAAACTCGTACAGTCGCGCGCTGCGTCCGCGAATTTCTCCAACCGTCTGGGCGCCGCTCAACATCAGGGCGCACATCACGGCCAACTCTGCCGGGTTCAGCTGAAATATTTCCGGCATTACATGTTTGAACTTCGGCACGCGACTGGTGCTGCCGTGAAAAACGTAAGCGAGGTTCTTCTCGCGCAAGCTGTCGAGCGCCTGCTCGACTTCAGCTTCGCTCAAGGTCGTAACCGGATTGCGATTGTTCTTTTGATTACAGGCCAGCGTCAGGGCGTTGAGTGTCAAAGGATAGTACTCCGGCGTCGTGATCTGCTTTTCGACCAGCGAGCCAAGGACGCGCACTTCGGTTGGGGTTAGTGTCGGCACCGGGGGATTATACTACTGGAAAGGATTAGTTCGCGGCTGTGCCGCCTGATGTGCGGAAGGCCTTTGACCTTCCGGGTTACGGTTGTTTGATCCATCGGGGCTGCGCCCCAGTTCATTGAGTCACAGGAAAGGAGGGCGTAGCCCCTTTGAGAAACAATGATGCGATACGGTAAGGCAAAGCCTTGCCGCACATCGGGCGGCAGAGCCGCAAGACTTTTCAATAGCTCTCACAACCGAATTTCAGTTTCACTTCAGCGCCTGATCCAGCGCCGAGCGATCGTCCAGCAGAATCCATTCAGTGATTGAGAGCGGCAGGCTGCCATTCTTAATTAAGTCGTCATGAAATTGACCCAGGCGAAAGTCTTTTCCTTTTTGATCGCGATACTTGCCGAGCAGGCGCATGATCTGCCACTTGCCGGTCATGTAGTAAATCTTTTGGGTGGGACTCGCAGCCGCGCCGGCCGCTTCACCTTCCGCGGCTTCACGATCCAAGCCGCCGGCTTCCATGAAATATTTTACGGCCTGCTCGAACGTCCAGCGGCCGGTGTGCAGGTTTACGTCGACACCGATGCGCGCCGCGCGATAGCGCGCGAGCCGCAGCACCTGTCCCTGAGACGCAGAGTTCAGCGGATAGAGACCGGTGCGCATCAACATCTCTTCGCCATAGAGCGCCCACCCTTCGATGAAGACGCCGTCACTATGCTGCCGGCGAATCTCGTCTTTCAAATGATTCGCGATTGACAGTTGCAGAAAGTGGCCGGGAATTCCTTCGTGGCCGAGGATCGGCCGCGGGTCTTCGATGGCCGCGCGAATGTAGAAGTTCTTACTTTGCGGATTGTAAGTCGGAATGAAATAGAAGCCGCTATCATCTTTGTCATAGACGCCGGGCGGATTCATGAACCCACCGGGACTGGTCGGCTTGAACGCTTCGGGCAGTTGGCGAATCTCGAACCGTCCGAGATACGAAGGCAAAGTGACCAGCTTGTGCTCTTTCAGAAAACTAATCATCTCAGCTTCACGACTCTCGTAAGCTTTCAAAAAGTCGTCCTGATCTTTCGGGATCACTTTCGCGCGAGAAGGATTCGGATCGGCGAGAGAAGGGTCGGGCAGCAGCGACTCGAGCCCGCGATAGCGCGCCAG
>WNFR01004092.1_pt1 | contig 15049 bp, 13 predicted proteins | sample 5400221 | NCBI WGS metagenome assembly WNFR01 (sample SAMN13153357, study PRJNA577476) | soil metagenome | isolation source: 40 cm soil under Madrone tree | place: USA:California | collected 2016-06-14 | reverse complement strand
ACAAGCGGGGCATCGCCACGTTCAAGGAGCTAAAGATAGCAAGCAATAGCAAGCAATACAGTATTACTATTACCCGTGGTAATGGTAGGGTTAGGGGCACGCCGCGCCTTGGCAGGCACAATAAACCCTCTCAGTTTTGCCCCACCTATCCAGTACGATTACAACCAAATATACCGACATATCTTCAACAGACTGTACCAAAATGCCTTCTGCGTCGTTTCAAAACATCCTCGATACCGCTCTTGCCGAATATACCAACCAGATTGGAATTGATCCAGCCAGTCATCCTCTGGCTGGTCGCCTTCAAACCTGTCATTCTCCCGATGACGTCCTTGAGCTGCTCGAAGACCACGCGAAGCAGTTCAAGGACTATCGAGACGGAAATCGCAAGCTCATCGACTGTCTTAAACCCGTCGTCACGGCTGTTCATGCCCTATCTAGTGTTCTTAGCGAGGCAGTTAGATTCGTGAGTCGGATTCGCTCATCATTCCTGTTCACAATTTTATCACTATCGCTACCAGGCTCCATTCCCACCAGCAAAAGCGATCTTCGTTGGAGTAGATGTTCTCTTTGCTGTGTGTGCCCCAATGTTTTCCGACTGCCTGACCTCACCATACCTGAATTCTACAGGCAGCCATCGGCGTCAGCTCGAGCTACGATGCCCTGGTTGATCTGTTCGATTGTGTCGGAAATTTCCTCAATCGCCTTCAGATCTACACTGATCTCCCGTTGACTCCTTCAATGACGGCTACTCTTGTCAAGATTATGGTCGAATTATTCACTGTGCTGGCTCTCGCTACCCAGCAAATCAAACAAGGTCGATTCAGTACGTGCATCCTTATCTTTGGTTCCCCATGACTGACCATAGCACAGAGGCATTCGCAAAGAAGCTCCTGGGCGATAGCAAGATCGAGGCTGTCCTACGAAGGCTCGACCGTCTCACGCAGGAGGAAAGCCGGATGACCGTGGCACAGACTTTCGACGTTGTCCACTGCTTGATGAATAACATGAAAGTGGTCATGGGTGGTACGCAAAATCTGCTCAGCTATTTACGGTCATAGACTAAGAGTTATCTTGGTATTAGACGGGAAAGCGTCGATAGATGATATCTTGACGGCTTTAGGTATGATTTGCTGCACCCGGGCTCGGTCTCGCAGAATCTAAAAAAGGAGTAGATACAATGCAACAAATGGCGGGCGATATAAACATGATCAAGCGTACGTTATCAAATGGCTCGCGACCGTGGGTTGGTGGCACTGACCTAGTTGCAGGCAACCAATTCCTAAAGGAATCCAGAAGTTGGCTGTCTCCTCCGGACCCGTCATCAAACTACAACACCGCTCGTGAAATGTATCAAGATGGAACAGCCACGTGGCTCTTGGAAGGGAGCGTCTTTGGTCAGTGGAATGAGAAGGGATCTTTATTGTGGATTTATGGGAAACGTCAGTTGCCGATCTTAGCCTCACAACGTTACTGATTCAATCCCCTCCGTGTAGCGGGTTCCGGAAAAACTATTCTGATGTATGTAGCGTTTCGATACATTGGATTGAAGTCATTGACGCATGCTACCTAGGTCGTCGATCATTCGAGAAATCAACAGGATGCGCAAGGCGGGATTAGCACTGATGGCGTACTTTTTCTTCGACTTCAGGGATACTCGGAAACAACACCGACGCGGTCTCCTCTCCTCCCTCCTTTGCCAGCTCAGCACCAAGTCCGACGCTTGCTATCAAATTTTCTCTCGTTTATATCACGATGAAGGCGCACAGCAACCCTCAGATGACGCACTCTTCGACTGTTTGAAGGAAATGCTCAACGTGCAAGGACAGCCTGCGGTGTACCTCATCATAGATGCTCTCGATGAATGCCCCAATGTCTCCGGGATCCCAACGTCACGCGAAAAGGTGCTCAAAACTCTGGAGGATCTCGTCCGTTTACAACTGCCAAATCTTCACATATGCGTCTCCAGTCGTCCGGAATTCGACATTCGAACATCTCTTGAACCAGTGGAGCCGTTCCGTGTGTTTCTGGATGAAGAAAGCGGACAAAAGGCAGACATCTTGACATTCATCACTTCATTTGTCGACTCCGATCGGAAGATTCGAAAATGGTCAGCGGAGTATAAGCAACTCATCATCGATACCCTCTCAGACAAGGTAGACGGGATGTAAGGATTTATCACATTGATTCTTTGAATAGTCACTCAACTCGTGAGGCAGGTTCAGATGGGTCTACTGTCAGTTAGAGGTCCTGCGTCGATGCCTTCCCACGACTATTCGAGACACTCTGCATGGCTTGCCAAAGACATTGGACGCAACATACGAAAGTACTTTACTCAGACTCGATGAAGAGCAACGGCAGTTCGCATGTCGTCTCTTCCAGTGCCTCACGGTATCTGTTAGACCACTCCGAGTCGAGGAGCTTGCGGAGGTTTTGGCAGTCAAGTTCAGTGAAGGGGCTCTCTCTCAGTTAATCACAGGCTGGCGACCAGGCGACGCAGAAGAAGCAGTACTTACAGTATGTTCCAGCTTCATTGCCATCGTCAATGAGAACGGGTCGAGAATCGTGCAATTTTCCCACTTTTCGGTCAAGGAATTCCTGACGTCGGAACGTCTTGCCACCACGAGTGAAAACCTCTCTTGCTATCACATCGTTCCCCACTCGGCACATGCTACTCTGGCGCAAACTTCCCTTAGTGTCTTACTCCAACTCGACAATCGCATCGATAAGGAGAGCATTCAGAACTTTCCGCTTGCCGACTATGCGGCGCGACACTGGTTCGAACATGGCCAGTTCGAGGAGGTGTCACCGGCCATCCAGGATGCCACGAAATACCTGTTTGATCGAGGGAAAGGACACTTCTCCACATGGATCTGGATATACGATATTGATGACCACTGGCGGAGATCCATGCCTACGAAGCACCCGGAGCAGCCAGAGGCAACACCATTATATTACTCTATACTTTGTGGATTGCGCTGGCTTATAGAGCACCTACTCGCGACGTATCCAGAGGATGTCAATGCCAGTGGAGGGTATCATGGGACACCATTGCTGGCGGCAGTCAGGAGGGAAGATGTAGACATTTTCCCGTCACTTCAGGCTGACGACGGAAAGTATATGGCGAAGAACAGAGACATAAGTCTGCTGCAGCACGGATCTTTCAGTAAATGCATTGATATTGTGCAGTTGTTACTCGAGCATAATGCAGATGTCAACCTTTCAAACGAAGTGGGCGAAACACCATTGTATGGGGCGTCACGAAGTGGGGCACTCGAGATTTTGCAGGTACTTTTCCAGCAGGGTGCAGACATCCACTGTCAGGACAAGAATGACTGGACCCCACTGAAGACTGCATCACACGGTGGACACCTAGATGTTGTTCAGTTCTCAATTGACAATGGTGCAGACGTGAACTCTCATGACAATGAAGGCCGGACTGCTTTGCATTCAGCATCGGAGGGCCATCTGGATATTGTTGAATTACTCATTCGACATGGTGCAGACATTCACAAGCAAAGTGACGACTCGTACCAAGTGACCCCGTTGCACTTGGCATCATGCTTTGGGCATGTTGAGATTTTGCAGGTACTTTTCCAGCAGGGTGCAGACATCCACTGTCGGGACAAGAATGACTGGACCCCACTGAAGACTGCGTCACATGGTGGACATCTAAATGTTGTTCAGTTCTTAATTGACAATGGTGCAGACGTGAACTCTCATGACAATGAAGGCCACACTGCTTTGCATTCAGCATCACAGGGGGGGCATCTGGATAATGTTGAATTACTCATTCAACATGGTGCAGACATTCACAAGCAAAGTGATGACTCGCACCAAGTGACCCCGTTGTACTTGGCATCATTCTACGGGCATGTCGAGATTTTGCAGGTACTTTTCCAGCAGGGTGCAGACATCCACTGTCGGAATAAGGTGGACTGGACCCCACTGAAGACTGCGTCACATGGTGGACATCTGGATGTTGTTCGGTTCTTAATTGACAGTGGTGCAGATGTGAACTCTCATGATAATGAAGGCCGGACTGCTTTGCATTCAGCATCACAGGAGGGGCATCTGGATATTGTTGAATTACTCATTCAACATGGTGCAGACATTCACAAGCAAAGTGATGACTTGTACCAAGTGACCCCGTTGCACATGGCATCAGACTACGGGCATGTCGAGATTTTGCGGCTACTTGTCCATGAGGGTGCAGACATCCACCGTAAGGACAGTTCAGACAGGACCCCACTGAAGATTGCATCACAACATGGACATCTGGGTGTTGTTCGGTTCTTAATTGACAGTGGTGCAGATGTGAACTCTCATGACAATACAGGCTGGACTTGCTTGCATGAAGCATCGCAGGGGCACCTGGATATTCTAGAATTACTCATTCGACATGGCGCAGACATTCACAAGCAAAGTGTTAACTTGTACCAAATAACCCCGTTGCATGTGGCATCAGGCTACGGGCATGTCGAGATTTTGCAGCTACTTGTCCAGCATGGTGCAGACATCCACTGTCGGAACAAGAAGGACTGGACCCCACTGCAGGTCGCATCTGAAGAGGGAAATCTGGATGTTGTTCAGTTCTTAATCAACAGTGGCGCAGACGTGAACTCTCATGACAACGAAGGATGTACTTCTTTGCATTCAGCAGCACACAGAGGCCAACTTGATGTTGTCAGGCTACTACTCCAGCATGGTGCAGATTTTGGCATCCGCAATAATAAAAATAAGACTGCTTCCGACTTGGCATCTGACAATGGGCACATCAGTGTTGTGGTCATTCTATCCAGACAAGTGGAAAGTTCGATGTCTTCACGAGGCCATCTCAATGTTGTCAACCTCCTACAACAGCGTGGCGCATATTTCGGCAACCGCAATAACATAAATCAGATGGCTTTGGACTGGGTATCCGTCAATGGGAACATCGGTGTTGCGGACATTCTATCCAGACTTGTGAGAAGTTCGATGTCTCCAGATGGTGCAGCAAATACAACACTGTCAACTATCAGCCCACCAAATGGGCCTCCTAATATTGCGCATAACCCAAGGAACCGTGGAGACCACGCATCATCCTTCTATAATGATGGCCAGGACCGTAACTTGGTGTACACCGCCGCACGCATCGGAGACCTTGACCTTATGCAGTCGTTACTTGACTATGGTTCTGACGTCAATGAAAGATATACCTTTCGCGTGACGGCACTGCATGTAGCAGCACAGTTTGGGAAAGTTGAAATAGCAAAATTGTTGATAGAGCGCGGTGCAGATGTGGACTCCCGAGACAGGCAAGGCTGGACCCCACTGATTATGGCATCGCACTACGGAGAACTTGATGTCGTGCAATTATTACTGGACCATGGAGCCGATGCGAATGCAAAAACGAGGCATCGCGAAACCGCATTGCATCGCGCATCGCATTCGACGAGGTTTGAGATTGTCCGACTCTTACTCGAACGGGGCGCGAATGTGGAAGTACGGGACGCCGCTGGGCAAGCTCCAAGGCAACTGGCAGTACGAGTGGGAAACCGCAAGATTTTAGAGTTGCTGTCGGGATTTGGAGCCTGATAACTTGGTCAGGGGGTCTCTGTTAAGGTGTTAAGGTAAGGTTGCGATTCAAGTTAGTGATTTGATGGCACTGGCCCATGACTAATCTTGTTATAGTCGTTATTAACGACACCTACGAGAGAGAGCTCCATTCATTGGTAGTTGATATGTGATGGACTGTATATCCGTCAGAAAATGAATTGTGGTAACGTTTGGTACAGTATTAGGGCGACTTCGAGAATTCGTAAAGTGTTAAAATTCGTATACATACAGAGAGATGCAGAAGTATGGTCCAGGCGATTGTTCTTTGGATGATAAAATGATCCTAATGAGACATGGACTAGACTTTAGTATGGGTCTTCGCTGAGGGGCAGTGAAAAAAGCCTTTTGCCTTGGCGTTGACGATTTCCGTGCGTTTCTTCACTGGCAGTCCAAGGTGTTCGTCCGTCCATATGGGGACCGAGAAACGCATCCTGAATACAAACGAGGTATAACATGAGAAATCACGTCAGCTCGGTTCTAGATGACTTTGCGCGGAACTGTACCCGAATTCATCGTGAGGGTCTCCACAAGCGAGAAAAATGGTAAATTTGAAGTGGCTAGCTTGTACATCACATGAAAGGATTAGCGAGGGAGGGCGAGAACATTTGTCCTTCACACGCGGCGGCGGCTGTCCTAACATCATTCAGGGATAGCCTAAGAGACTAGGAAGGGAATGACCGTATGGCCTGACCCTAATCCGAGTCGCCGCGAATCACTGATCGCTGCTGAGGAAAAATGCAACGGAGCTGGTACCTTGACCGGGCTCGGAGCCGGTTAATCCGGTGGGCGTCCTTTTAATCACCCATCACCGGCATCACCGCTCCCATAGGCGTGCAAATGCCAATGTCCCGTACATTTTTCAGGTTCGTCCCCCCTTCCTCATTTTTTTTCCTTACTCTTGGGATGACAGGTGCGTCCTTATCTTTTCCCCCTTACCCTCACCACTCTCCGACACACGCAACTGACATTGGGGCTTGCGCGAGGACGATGTCATGTGAGAACACCTCCCTTCTTCAGTCCCTCCATTGGTGCATACGTTCCCTTCACCCCTTCTTAATTTCTCACCCTCTTCACTCCCCCACACACGCAAACGCAGCGCCAATCAATGCTTGAAGATGCGCCACCCTCCCTTCCTCACTTTCACGGGTTCTCCTTCGTCCTCCCCCATTTCTCTCTTTTTTCCCACTCTTTTTTCACCTCTCGCTCACCACTCCCCAATGCATGCTCATGCAGCTGCACTCACAGCACGAATACGATAACCTGGGCAACAAAAAGTCCACAGTGGACGGGCACATAGTTTCTTCCTCCTCAAGCCCGCCTGCGCAACGACACACGCGATCACGGGGCTTTGTTGTGCCACGACGACTCCCGTCGGCACTGCCCCGGAACCAGCAGTCCGTGTATGCTGTCCTCGACGAGTGTCATTTCGTCGTTTGCCGCGGCCTGCCTGCCAGTGCGCACGGTGAAGTTGGTAGGCGGATAGAATGTGGGCCATGGAAAGGTAGCACGTACCTCGAAGTCGTGTTGCACGATTTCTGTCAGGCCTCGGCCGCCTGAAGCTACGGTCGGAGCAGCTCGAGCTGGACATGCTTTCTCGGATTTGTGTTCGGGCTCGTGCAAGTGCACACTTAGTTGCGCAAGCTGCAAGTCGAGTGGCGCGTCGGATCAATATTTTTCCAGTGACATTGTAAATATTTACTTGAGCAACAGGTGCAGCTAGGGCAGGCGGCGGTGGCAGAGGGCGAGGATGAGGCGGTGGAGCCGGAGCCGGAGCCGCAAAGTCCAGTTCCGGTTCTATCTCGGGCTCAGGCATGGCATCTTCTTAAGGAGGTCGAGCTGACACACCCCGTTCGGGTAGTAGATGGGAACTACAAATAACGAGTACGGGCGGGCGAGGGCCAAATGATGCAGTATGTGGCAGGGCAAACGATGTTTGAGATGGTGCGAGATGGAGAAGAAATCCGAGACACGCTTGCGCGAGCATGGTGTGCGCGGTTCGTGGAAGAATGTGAAACCTGGAGAGGTCTCCGGTTGAGGATGCTAGATGATGAGGTGTTAAGAACTCCTTGACGGACAGCTGAGAAAACTGGACGATCCGAGAGGACCGGTTGTTGGCGATGGAGATTAGACTCGAACATGTAGGCAGAACAGCCGCCTCTTGGTCCTCCGGCCGCCGCCTGCGGAATACCTCCCTGGGCACCGTCGAAGTCAAATGTGAGAATTTCTGCGAGCTCCTCGACATGGAGCGGACGGATGGCAACTGTGAGACAGAGGAGACGACGGGCATGTTTGCTGTTGTTCTCATTAATATTTTTCAAAATACGTCCATAAGTTTCATCCAGGGCCCTTAGAAGTGACTTGAGAATCGCTCGTACCTCACGTTTCTCTGGTCTAAATGCAAGGCGTAGACTTGAGGAAGTCCAAGAAGGCAGGAGCAGCGGTAGTAAAAAGCCGTACCATGGGGTGGCGACCGCATTGAGTTGAAAGGGGAATGAGGCTTGAAGGGAAGTACACAAGGTTGGAAGGGAGAGAGGCAAACGACGGAATGAAGGTCTGGGGCTGAGCGCTGAGCACTGGCTGAGCTGGAACAAGACTGAATGCGACTGAAAAGGGCGGTGGACCGTTTCGGGCTCAGCGGCCCGAATACAGCCGGTCTAGCTTTGCGTTAGTTATCACCTCGTCCGTCTAAGAGCATCGATGGTGTCTGCCTGAGCCTTCATCACCACATCTTCCCTACGATGAAATGAGCGATTTTCCAGAGACGACGATCGATCGACGTACGAGAATTTTTACTTGGATTGCTTCAAGACGGACATGAGTAGGAGTTCCTCTCGCTTTGAAGACACTTTAGAACCAATGGCTCGTTTCGAGGCAAGCAACGCCGACCGCATATCTTTTTGCCTTTCTGAGTTGCCAGTTCTGAACAAAAAAAAAGGAACTGTCACGTACTGTGACAGGTCCGTTCAGAAACCCTTGACTATCCCATGTACTGTAGGTCTCTCTGGCTCTGCCCTTGCGTTGGACGTCGACAGTTTCATCTAGAGATTACCAGCGGCCAATTAAGTTCGCGTACACGAAGGGTTCGTTTGTACCCTCACCTCGATGAGCCACATTAGCGTGTCCAAATCCTCACGGAGCTCTTGCTGCGAGCCACTGCTGTGTAGTGAATCCATATAGCCACATAAACGGGGTATTTGAAAGTCCCACAAATCGATTTGGCGTTGCTAGATAGAAGCGATGGAGGCTTTGGTGGCATCATCGACTGTCGGCGTATAGTGACAAGCAGGTGGCGTACTGGTGGCGTGCGATGCGACTCCCAGAAAAGCAACGCTGACTAATATACGTTGGATCGTCTTCATGTTCGCAATGCTGACCTCCGATCCCTTAGGCTGTGTCAGGATACCTGCGAAGCTAACGCGAGTCAGTGAACCACACAATTCGGGTGCTGGTATTTCTATTGGGCGACCATAAGTGCCACGATGTAGTGTCCGGGCTATGTAGCGGTCCAGCGGTGCGTGAGACTTGAACGGCAGTGTTTGTCCTCATTCTGCTCACGCTAGGCATCTTGAACGATACGCACCATTGCCCTCGCCTTGGCGGTTGAAGCCGCCAGTACCGCATGAGATCTAACCACCCTCGTAGTCCGGTGTACTGTACCCGAATGATATCTCGCCACCTCCCACTACTCCACGCAGAGTGTTATCTTTCTCATACAACCCGAGTTATAGATGAGTAACATATGCTCTTTAGGTTTCGAAATGGGACGTTCTCCGTCGTGTTGTTTGCCGTCGCTATCAACATGACTTATTTGGAGGTGTGACTTCGTTGACTGATGCTGTTCTGGTACGAATCAGATATCATCTATTACAGATCCGTGCACAAATTCAAAGGGGATATTAAGAACAGAGAACGGGGGTGCATAGAATCGAGACATCCAAACACGAGACAACGACGACTGGACGCATTGGGAATCAGCAATATTTTCTAGATAACGAACAGAAAAATGAGAAGAGGCATACGAGGCACACGAAACGACATCTCTTCGATAAGAATGGAAGGTCTGTTGATATCACAAGGACGACATGGCGAACGACAACCTGCGTCGAGATTACCCCTCCAGGTCAAAACAACCACGAGTAATAATGACTCGACGCAAGTGGCAGGGCGACGCATCTCGAATTCGGGACGAAGCTGAGCTACAGCAGTATAGGAAAAGTTACAACACGTGTCGAGCAGAGAGTTCCGACTGCACTTACATTGAAAATCTCCGTGTATGCTTTACCTTCGTTAGGTGTCATCATTTTCACTGTAACGCAATGAATGTGGGCTTGCTTGTTACTACCCACATTTGTCCCACCAAGCTTACAGTGAACACGATGACGGGTGGGTGGGGACCGGCGACTCATCACGCCGGGCGGTCCCCACATACTATGGTCTCCAGGTGACGCTGGAGGTCATGCTTTCGAGTGAACGGGTGCTTGCACTCAGGACAAACGAACTGCTTGGGTCTCTTTGGGTTATGTGTCTCCAGGTGTGTCTTCATATTGTGCTTGCGCGCAGATTCTAGTGAATAGAAATTGAGTTAGCTATTAAAGGAGAATGAAAGCACTAACGGTGGCCACACTGGAGGCACGTGAATGGTTTCGTCCTAATGCGGCCCATGTGGGCAGCTGTGGTGGAGGCGCTGCCTCTGTCCAAGTCCCCGTCTTCTCTGCCAGAGAAGATGGGGACTTGGACAATGGTTGGAGGTGCAGGAGGAGGACCGCCCACAAAGGCAGCCGCAACAGAGGGTCTGTCCGGTGGCGTGACATGGACAGGTTGTCCACAGGTCCCGTCGTCATAGTCCTGAGCCTCGACGGCGTGGGCATGTGGGTAGAAAGTTGGGGCAGCCTGAGGTTGCCCGGACAAATCAAGAAATGTCAGATTGGACGCGGCGTTGAACTCGGGGTCGAAATGAGGGTACTCCGAGTTGAATGGAGGGGTTGCGATGCCGAGTGGGACAGGAGCAGGAAAAGCACTAGAGGAGTACTCCGACGCGTTGGGGTCCTCGCTAGACTCCGTCGAGAGGGTAAACTCGGATAGCACGGCAAGGGGCTGGGTGTATTCACAGAAAACTGGGAAAGCAATGACAGAGACAGATGGAGTCGAGGTGAGAAACGGGGCGGCACCCCAATCTAGAGATCCAATCTCCTCAAAGAACAACTTGGGATCGGGTGGTGTGGAGGAAGGTAGATCTGCATCTGGTTCAAGGTCCAACAGCCATGAGAGATCTTCTGCTTCGGTGGGCAACGTGTATTTGTCTGTCTGGGACATATTGGAGTAGATAGCAAGTGTAGTATGGAAGGGTGAGAGGGGTGAGGATAGCCAGACGGGTGAAGGGGCTTATATCAATGTCTGTCGTAGCTGCGGCGTTATCTCCCCATAATAGGACCTACATCTTCCCGAGAATTCCATCACCCGAACTAGTCGTCGAAGCCCTTCTCACATGCCCTTTGTCACAAAGAACTAGGGCGACCTCTTCCCAGTAGTTCGGTCTCTGGTGGCGCCAGTTTGCGTGGTGCTGGTGCTAGAATTGATGGCTGATTCGTGACCAGGTGCTTCGTCGGACTCTATGACCGGTGGAAAACGGTGCTTGTGTCTTCAATTATCTGAGATACCCTGCTCGTAAAGGCGAAATGAATATTTATGTAACTGGTTCGCGATTTTGAAAAAGGTTTTCAGCACTGGAATCACCTTCACTAGTACCGTTAATGCTACGAATCGTTCATCGTGCTACTGTGTCATGGGGTAGCCTATGCTATCACTTAGACCGGTCGCCGCTGCTTTCGTCCCCCAAAGTTCTCGTATCAGTCTGGCGACACCCTTCTGACCCCCTCATGCCGCAGCACAGTCCATCGAAGCGCCTCACACGCCCTTTGTCACAACAAAGTTCAAGATCATGACTGGCCGCATATATCTCAAAAGACGAACTCCACCCCGTTGCTCGGGTGGCGCAAGCTTGTGCGGTGCTGGGAAGTGCTAGAGTTGATGGCTGATTCGTACGAGTCAAGTCCTGCCCATTCCTGACAAGGTCGGACTCTATGACCGGCGGAAAACGGTGAGCTGCGTATCGATGTAATTAGTTCACCGTTTTCAAAAAGTGACTCGCTAATGCGGGGTCATTCCCACCGCTGGAAGCATCTTCGTGCAGTCCATGCAACGAAACCTTATCATGCGCTGTATCATGGGGGTAGCCTATGCCATCACTTTGATGGGTCACCGCTCCTGCTTTCGTCCCGTAGGAGTCTCATTTCGGTTCTTCTGGAAAAGATGGCACCCTTCGGACGGACCTCTCGCTGCGGTCCCCTCAAGACCCTCAAGTTCGGCTCTAGGTTTTCCGACTGGATGGCATGACGCCCTATCTCGCATCACCTTACGCTCTCTCTCAACTTCGGCTCGGTGATCGATGATGCCTATTATCGAGTAACGCAAGAAATCGTTTTCGCTGCCAGCCTGCGTACGCGACGCCTACCCAAAGGCTACATGAACTCTTCTGTCGCGCTGAAGATGTGAGATCTTCTCGTCTTTGTACAGCATACATCACATCCAGTAGGGGGAACAGTATCGTCGTCTTGGCTCGCCATTCCGTCCGACTTTCGCCTTTCGTAGAACGTTTCGACGCATAGATGGGGTCCCTGGTGGGGCCATTCGTGAGATCTTACCAGTTCCTCCGAGTCTGGGCTTTCGCAACCAGGACGGGCTTGAGATGCAATTGTGTCCATCACCGAACTGCGGTTGTCTAGTCTCCCCGTATCGATACACAACCAGGATATCAGTGATGCCAGTGGGAAATCGTTAAGTCAACTATGGAAAGATTATGGAAAGATTATCCTTTCTTGAGCGCTTCCTCATCAACCCTCGGCAGGGTTGTCCGCATTGAAATGGTTGCTTCTTGGCAATATATCTTAATTATTCTCGTTCATAGTCAGTGTCATGGCGCGCAACCTTTTCGGTTCTCTTTATCTTGAAGCCCCGCGATTTATTGCGACTCTTTCGACATTCCAATCCTTATCAGCCTTTTGCGTGGTGCATGGGAAATGACCAACAGGGCGGACGGACTGCAGATCATGCGACAAAATGTGCAACGGGAGAAGCAGCCTGAATGATATATGTAAGTTCCGTGTTGGTTTTTTTATATTTAGGAGACGCGCTTGCCTACCGTATGTTATCGATTGATTGTGGCTTGAGAGACGCTTGCTGCGCAGAACCTTGATCAAATCGTTGACGCGCCCCTTGGAAACAAGCTTCTCCTGCGCCTGCGGCACGTAGTGGACTCTAGCTCGTGAACTGTAAGACCACGTGACTACGATTCTAGCGGATATGCCCGTACACGGTTGTCATGTTCCGATTTCCAGAGGCCCAACACTCACACAACTCGTGACAAACATCGTTAAAGATAAGCCACCTGCGCTGTCGTACGTGTGCCTTGCGCACAGCTTGACAGAGGAGCAAATCATTGAAAGCAAGTCGACCCAGAGCAGAATGCGTGCAGTTGGTTGGCCGGGACCGGCTCGGGAAAGAGAAAGAAAGGTGTGAAGACGCGGGAAGGGCAAGGAGAGCGCGGAACAACTGCAGCGGTTATCTGCCGTCATCGCCGGGTTGCTTCTGGAGACGGAGGGACGCCCTGTGGCCTGTGGAGGATGCGGATGCAGATAGCGATGGCGATGGTGGAGATGAGGTGCGTGATTGCTTGTGCTTGTAAGCGGAAGTGTCGTGAATTTGTTTTACCCGTGCGTAAAACATAGCACTTGCGCCCGCACCGTCGTCATCGCACCACGGGCAAGAGCCTGCTACTGGTTCGCCGTCACGGGCAACCATGGGCAATGAAGCGTCGTTGTCCTCGCCTGCCAAACACGATACCTTCCGGCATTGCCTCAGACTCGACGTCCCCGAGTCCCATCATGCCTTCTACGTCATCAACACCCATCGACACCCTTCCTCCATCCTCAGACTCTCACAGCGACTGCCCCACTCCAGCATCACCACCACCAACGGACATGATACCGATTCCGCGTCCATATTCCCACCAACACCACGACCACGTCCCTATCAACGACCACGGTCAGGACTGCGGCATCGTCGTCGGCATCTGCGATGGACATCGCTCGCCGCGGCATGAAGCTTGAGGGCTCCACCACCAGAGGCGAGATCGTGATTCGTGACGCATGGATGGCGGCGCGAGCCGACTTCTTGTAAGGCCTCATCACCGATCCAGAGAATGTATTGGGCGTGGATAGATGGGCGAAAACAATGATTGCAGTCGACCTATTGCCCCGAGTCGTAGGAGGTGGTGGCAAGAAGAGACGCGGGCCGCGGCCTCCGCTTTCGATCGCGATTCAGCTTAGTTGTGAATCTGACAACCTCAGGCTCAGGCTGCTATTTGCGCTTCGCTTGACGCGGCTTCAATAAGCGAGAATGAAGGTGACCAGCTCTAAAGCCTGCGCGACCTCTTGCGTCGCAGTTCGAGTTGTTTCCGATTTTGCACTTTCGCCTTGGAAACTCGACGCGTCGCCGAACCATCTCGGGCTGAATTTTGTGCCACCCAGAACGCACTTCTTCACATGTCCCTCAGCCAAGGGCAGAGTTGTGGAAGCTAAGATCAAGGGTCGGATGACGGATGACTTACCGCTGGCCATCTTATTTACTGTAGTGCTGACATTGCAAAATACTTTATCCTTTCAGGCAGAGCCGAATTACATACAAACGACAGTTTCAGCAACTCGTTACTTTAGCACACAACCTTTTCTTTTCACTCCTGCACTTCAACGTACGTCGCTGCACGGATGCATGCATAAGCCACTGGTACGGCTGCGAAAAGGAAAGCAAAAAAAACGCGCGTACCTGGGAACAAGCCGACATTGCCATCCTGGTCACGGCCAGACCACCAATCATCAGAGACGGCGTCGATCTCAACGATCCGGTCTCCCTCGCGGAACGACAACTCGTTATCTTCCGCCGCGTCGTAACTTCAACAAATAAGGATCAGACACGGGCCGCGGATCGACGCTGAATAATACGTACTCATATTGAGCAATGGCTACGGTGCCTTCGTCCACGGGGGGGTGTTCTTCCACAGGCGCAGGCGCAGGAGGTGCGGCAGGAGCCACTGGAGGCGGCGGAGGTGGAGGTGGAGGAGGTGGTGGCGGCGGAGGCGGTGGCGGCGGAGGCGGTGCCTCGGGCTCGGGCTCGGGTTCCACGGGCGTCTCGATGAGCGCGACGTACGAGGCGGGGAACAACCCGCTACGGGTCCCGTCGGCGCTGTTCCCAAACCACCAGTCCGCGTCTTCCTGCACGATATGCACGACGAACTCGCCCTCGACGAGTGTCAGTTCGTTGTCTTCCGCGGCCTGCCAGTGCAGTGCGCACAAGGTAATGTTCGTTAGGCGGATCGTTAGGCGGATCGTGGGAAGGC
>WNFR01005432.1_pt1 | contig 15050 bp, 10 predicted proteins | sample 5400221 | NCBI WGS metagenome assembly WNFR01 (sample SAMN13153357, study PRJNA577476) | soil metagenome | isolation source: 40 cm soil under Madrone tree | place: USA:California | collected 2016-06-14 | reverse complement strand
ACCCGCGCCCAGTTATTGACTCACGATCTGGTGCCCGCCGAACGCGCGGTTGTAGTTCCCAACGGCGTGCATCCCTCGTGCTCGCCCGATCCCCATCTCGCGGCTGATGCGCAGGTCGCGAAAATGCTCGGCGCCGGGACAAACGATCAGATCGATCTACTACACGTTGGCAGCACAATCCCCAGAAAGCGAATCGATGTTCTGCTCAAAGTATTCTCCGGAGTAAGAGAGGAGCTTCCGAGCGTTCGGCTATTGCATGTCGGAGGCGCGTTTACGCCGGAACAAAGTAAGCTCCTCGCCGAACTGAGGCTGCATGAATCAGTTCTTGCGCTGCCCAAAGTAGGTAGAGATGTCCTGGCCGCCTTATATCGACGAGCGGCGCTGGTGCTCTTGCCGTCCGAGCGAGAGGGCTTTGGACTGCCGGTCGTCGAGGCAATGGCCTGCGGGACGCCGGTTGTAGCCAGCGATCTGGATGTGTTGCGGGAAGTCGGCGGAAGCGCGGTCACGTACTGTCCCGTCGGAGAGGTCGCGGCCTGGAGCAAGAGTGTGACTGAGATGCTCCGCTTGCGGTGTACAGATGAACGCCAATGGGATAAGCTCAGGACCGCCGGTATCATGCAAGCTGCAAAGTTCACCTGGTCCGAGTACGCATCAAGAATGGTCAATCTATATAAGTCACTTGCCACCTCGGGAGGCTCCCACTGATGGTCGCTGAAATTCGGCCCCAGACGGGCGCGCAAACGCCTGACCGGCTGAAGCTCTCGCTCGCACCGGCGCCTGCTTCTCGAGCAGCCGATCTCCGTGTTCTTCATATCGGCAAATACTATCCACCCTATCGCGGAGGAATGGAGAGCCATTTACAATGCCTTAGCGACGAACTAAACGGGATGGTCGACCTGAAGGTTATTGTGGCCAACGCCGAACGCCGAACGATGAAAGCCGTGATCGACGGCGTCAACGTCACCCGCGTGGGAAAGTTCTGCGAGATCAAATCTGCGCCAGTTTGTCCGGCTCTGGTGAGAGAGATACGAAGATCAAAAGCCGATATCGTTCATATTCACTGGCCGAATCCCACCGCAGTGCTTGCGTATCTGGCTAGCGGTCATCAAGGGCGGTTAGTCTTCACCTACCATAGCGACATCGTGCGACAACGAATGCTGGCCGTTGCTTTCACGCCCATCTTGCGCCACGCGTTGAAAAAGGCGGCGGCGATCATTGTCAGCAGCCCTAATTACATCGAAAGCTCCGACATCCTTTCTGAGTATCGATCCAAGTGCTACGTAATACCTTTCGGGATTTCGGTAGACCACTTCGACCAATACGATCAGAAGAAAGTGTGCAAAATTCGGGAGCGATATGGACCGCGGATCGTTCTAGGTGTTGGACGCATGGTCTATTACAAAGGCTTCGAGCATCTGGTGCGCGCGATGAAATTAGTCGATGGGCACTTAATCATAATCGGTAATGGACCACTGCGAGAGCATCTTGGACAGTTAGCATTGGAGTGTGGGGTGGCCGACAGAGTGGCGTTCCTGACCGAGGTAGACGACGTTCGTCCTTACTATCATGCCGCCGACGTTTTTGCTTTCTCATCTGTGATGCGGAGCGAGGCGTTTGGTATCGTTCAGCTCGAAGCGATGGCCTGCGGCAAACCAGTCATCAATACTCAACTCAATTCGGGCGTCACCTTTGTGTCTCCGCATGGCGTATCCGGACTGACCGTACCGCCGGCAGACTCCGGAGCGCTGGCTAACGCCATAAATCAACTTCTCGACCACCCGCATCGGCGCGCGGAACTTGGAACCAAGGCCAAAATGCGCGTTGCCAATCAGTTTACAGTAGAAAAAATGGTCCAACGCACCTTCCAACTATACCAACATATAGTGCGTCAGAACGGCGAGCGGTAGCGACCGGAACCCACCACGCGTCCCTGATATAAACCGAGTTCCTGGTGCTTTCCGAGGTGCCTTTATGATCCGGTCGCTACCGCTCTGGGTTCTGACACTACGAATGTGAATTCTGACACTACGAATGTGAAACGGGTTTCGCGAGAAAGCATTGCCAAAGCAATCGGGGCTCTCTCTTTTTACTCGCTGCTGGTCCTGATTGCGCTCGTGGCGATACCTTACGGAGCCTCAGAGCCTTGGTGGAAAGCTTTGTTTCAATGCATAGTATTCGCCCTTGCCGGATTATCTGTCATCGAGAGACTACTCTGGAATAAGCAAGGCAGTCCCGCCTACAGCCTGCTGTTACCCGCCTTTGCCTTAATCGCGTTCGCTTTTCTTCAAACCGTCCCGTGGTCTCACTACAGCCCGGCTGGAATCAATGATGTTGCCCGGACTATCAGTGCCGATGTGTCTCAGACGAGGCTCTTTATCAGCCAGTTCGGCGCGTTGGTGCTCGCCGGTGTGCTGCTCGTCATGCACACAAAGAGCAAAAAGCGCCTGCGTCTTCTCGTGGAGATCATCATTGCTATTGGGTTGATTAGTGCCGCCTTCGCTCTTCTGCGACAAGCGACCCAAGAAAACGCCGGCTTCTTTTTGCCATATCTGCGGCCAGGTTTCGGTTATGCGCAGTTCATTAACCGGGATCATTTTGCATTCATGATTGAGATGGTCCTGGGCCTGACCCTTGGCATTGCTGTTTGCCGCGGCGTCCTTGGAACACGACTGGCGTTATATCTCATCGCGGCCGTCCCGATGTGGATTTCCCTCGTGCTGGTTAACTCGCGGGGTGCCATCTTGAGCATGCTCTGTCAGGTGCTAATTCTCGCCTGGCTATTAAGTTCAAGCCGTACCGCGCATCCGATGGAGGGCGAAGAAACACCAACGCGCCCTCGCATCTGGCTGTTTCGCAAGGCTCGATCACTCGCAGTTCGCGCCGTATTGGTAATCGCGTTGTTGGCAGCGGCAGTGGTTGGGGTAATCTTCGTGGGCGGCGATTCACTAGTCAGAAAGCTTGACGCGATTTCAATTGAGCTGGACCCCAAAATCGCTGAGTCGTACACGCTGCGATTGAATATTTGGCAGGCGACAAGAGAATTGATTAAGGCTCATCCGGTGGCCGGTGTCGGGTTTGGCGGCTATTGGATCGCGATCGCCAAATATCATCACTCGACTGGTGAGATCACGCCGCAAGAAGCGCATAGTGATTATCTCGAACTGGCGGCGAGTGGGGGTTTAGTTGGTCTTGCGATTGGAATCTGGTTGGTTGCGGCATTCATCCTAGCAGCGCGGCGAAAACTCCTTAGCGCGGATAATTACAACCGCGCGGTCGCTCTAGGCGCTCTGGCGGGGATTGTAACGGTTGCGATTCATAGTCTGGTGGACTATGGACTTCACATAACAATCAACACTCTGCTCCTGATCGTCCTGGTCTCGATTGTTCTTATCAATGTTAAAGAAGAGCGCGTCGTTGGACGGTGAAATGAGGAGTTCGATCTATACCAGACTTTATTTGATCAGCGCGATAATTGTGCTGCTCTTCGTCTTCCTGATCATTCAGATCCAAATAGGAGTCTTCTCTGCCAGTCGCGACGTCTCCAGCTCGCTAGAGATCCGGCAGCAGTCAATCATGGCGATCCTCAAGGTTTCCGGTAATCAGTCGATCTCGGTCAATAGCACTAAAGCAATCGATGGCGCGTCTATTCTAAGTGGCGCCACAATCGTAACGCCAAATCAAGTCGGCGCCCGGGTCGTGCTCGGCTCGATTGCTACTCTTGACATTGCTCCTAATACGACGGTGGAGCCAGAGTTCGATCACAATGGCGCCATGAAAGTGACCCTCACGCAAGGTTGCGTGATTCTGCGCGCCGGTAAAGACACCGAGGGCGAAGTCGTAACGTCAAGAGGAATCGCGGGTAAAACAAATTCGAGTGAAGACGGGCCACTCGAGGTTTGCTTTCCACAGGGTGCTTGGCCTGGATTAGGAATAGAACAAAATCACGACGTTGGCTTGTTTTATTTTGCCAGACTCGCTGCTTTTGAAGTGATCGGCGGTCGCCTGAGAACGAACCTGTCTGTTGGTCTGGACGAGCGTGGTAGTAATCCCGGCCCATCCTCCCCATAACTGTTAGCGAACGAAATCGATCTGTGGGCTCATGTCATTCGCTGCTGAAAAGGCGACGCCGCTATTGGATGAGGGAAGGGAGGCAGGCAGATCTGCCTTCCTTCCGCGCTTTATCGGCGGAGTCGCGGTGCTGGCGATTCTTCCTCTGGCAATTTGGTGGGCCGGGCGTTCCGGACTTGTTAGTCTCCTCACGATCTATGCAGCCAAGACTAATCAGGTTGCAGCAGCAGATGCTGCCTTAAGACTAAGCCCGAATGATCCCGACGCGCATCTTGTGCGCGGAGCCATTCTCGAATCGAAGAACGTATCGGCAGCGATCGAAGAGTATAAGCAAGCTGCACGCGCGCGTCCCGAAGATTATCTCCTGTGGTTAAGCCTCGCGCGCGCGCAAGAGTTAAATGGCGATGTCGCCGGCGCCATTGCCGCAGCAAGTCAAGGCGTGCGCCTGGCGCCTTACTACGCAAGGCCTCACTGGCTACTGGGAAATATTCTCGTGCGATCCGGACAAGCCGCCGAGGGCTTTAGTGAGCTACGGCTGGCGGGAGAGAGTGATACCGGATTACTACCCGCGATAATTGATTTGGAATGGCAGTTATCAGGAGGCGACGCTGAATTCGTTAAGCGCGCGATTCATCCTGATTCGCCAGAGTCCTTTAAAGCGCTGGCTGACTACTTCAGAAAGCATGGCAAGGCGAACGACGCTATTGAAATGTTCCGCGCAGCCGGCACGGCCGCCGAACAAGAGCGACGACAATACCTTCAGGAATTGATTTCCGCGAAAAGCTTCAAAGAAGCTGCTTTGCTCTGGTCAATAGATCATGCTCCGCCCGGGATCGGCCAACTGAACGATCCTGGTTTCGAACGACCGAGCAATCTGGACGAACCAGGCTTCGGCTGGCGCAGAGACAACAAAGCCGAGTCTTTAACACTCTCTCTTGAGACAAATAATCCCCGAGAAGGCCGTTTCAGTTTGCGAGTCGACTTCAACGGCGTTTCCGATCCTGGCGCCGCAATCATTTCACAGCTCATTCTGGTTGAGCCGCGTGCACACTACGAGCTACGATTCGCCGCTCGCACCGAGGGAATTGTCTCTGGCGGCTTGCCTTATGTCGTCGTGTTCGATGCTGGCAGCAACAATGTACTCGGCCAGACCAGCGCATTTACGGAAGCAAAAACTAATTGGCAGGACTACGTAATCGATTTTCAGGGCGGCGAAAGCACAAGCACAGTACAATTGGTTCTACGCCGCCAGCCGTGCAGATCATCGTCTTGTCCAGTCTTTGGCCACCTATGGTTGGATAACGTTTCGCTTCAGAAATTGTGAACCGAGATCGCCGTGGCTTCGCAGAGAATGTGCGTTTCGAGTTGGGAACGACGGGAGACTAATCACTCACACCGCAAGCTCTACGTAGTTCGCATAAAGTGGCGCGAGAGTTCTAATGAGATTCACTTCATCCACGAAGTGAGGGTTCTCCACAACCTGATTTGGCTTTGCCCGAATCAATTCCTTTCGCGTGAATACCGAAAAGCAATCCACCAGAAATTCATTAAACCAATTAATCAACTCCTGGCTGGCGCATTGTAACCCCGCTTTGTCACAGGACTCCTCAAACAGCTTGGCCGTCATACTCTCCGCGCGCCAGGACTGAAGATCGATTATCTTACCTTGTGAGGCGGGCGGCGCCTGTTTGGCACGAGCAACTAACTCGGCATACATTCCCAAATTTGAATGATGAACAAAGCCGGTGCCTTTCAATTTGAGTTTCCTGCCAAGTTGAATCAAGTAAGCTTCAAGCACGTCGGCTTCTGCATGAACCAAAGAATCGAGGCTGAAGACAAAGTCAACCGATTTGTCGGCGATCATTTCCAACGACCTACCGTCATTGACGTGGTAGGTAATATGAGAACTGGATGAGAATCTCCTTCTACAGGCTTCAATGCACTTTTCGGAAAGATCGACCAGTATCAACTTATCGCAATAATCTTTCAGATAATGCGTCCATCTTCCGAATCCGGGAGCAATTTCCAGGATTGTGCCATTCGGCAGAAAGCCGTGAATGCGCGGGAAGATAGTCCCAAACCACTCAGCCTCTGGTCCACCCCACGCCGCGGACCATTCATTCCCTTCCTGGGTCCAATCATAGGATTGATCCCAGACCCGCAAGTTCTCTTCCACAGAAGGCATGCAATACCTCTACTTCTTTCTCTATTTATCCACTTGGATCCGAGACACAATATCGCCCTGGCGTTTTAGTCTTCCCAGCTTCGCGATTCGAATATTAGGGGTCAACGTGAACACGATCGCTTGATCCGCATCGTTCAAGACCATTAGTATCCAATGAGGACGATTGAAAAGCTAGCGGAGACTCCCGACGTGTCGATGATTTATGGTCCGCTAACGTTTACCATTTTCTGGTATGGAGCGCGCGGATAAAGTCGGTTTCTGTTTATTAAAGGCTTAAGGCTGGTAGACTTCTAATGCCAAATGATTTTGCTTACAATCTGGCGTCGCAGGCAAAATCTCGATGGCGCGGCGATGAACCGGATGCAGGACTAACCTGGGGCCGCGTCATGACGGGTGACTCGTTTTTTGATGAGGTCGAAAAGCACTTCCGGTTCACAGCTTACACCCGCATTCTTGAGATTGGACCAGGCTATGGTCGATTGCTCAAAACACTGTTGGATCGTGGGCATCCGTTTGCCAGTTTTTGTGGCGTCGATCTCTCAGAGACTCGCGTAGATAAGCTGCGCCGACAGTTTGAAGATGATCGCATCCGTTTCGAGATTGGTGACTGCTCCCAATTCCAGCTCTCCCAATCTTTCGATATTGGTCTGTGCTCAGCGACTTTCGAACATCTGTACCCGTCAATCGAACAAACGTTGGTCAATCTGCGCGCGCAGATAGATCTGAAAGGCACGCTGTTCGTAGATTTTATTATGCATGACGAAGACTTTTCTCTATCGCGAGCCTATTTTGAGGAGAAGTCTATTGGCGGTGCATATATCCGGATATATTCTTTGCGGGAATTGGAACAGCTTTTCGATCAAGCAGGTTTCACTATTCAAGCGGCGAATCCGTTAGTTCTGGGCACTGGGTTCCAAGGTGAGACTATAAGGCGCATGCTCATCTGCGCCAGCGCGCGGTATTCGCGGCGCATCCCAAAACAGTGACCGTGATGCTATTAGCGCACTATTATTGAACTAGAGTTTGGAATCAGGAGCTGCGTATGTTTGATCCCTATCGAGACCCGGTGCAAGTGCCGCAATTTCGCAGCAGATTTGGCGGATTGTGGACTGATCTGAACAACGCCATCGAGTTGATTGAAGGAAAGCTCGAACTCGGAAGGATCAACGAGGAAGAAGCTCAACTACTACGCTTCTTCGTTGAAAACGGTTATGTCGTTCTGCGGGGCAGCGTAAACGAAGAAGCGATTGATGAGTTCAATGAAGATATTGAAAGAATGGCGAAGGACCCTCCTTTAGAAGCATGGGTCACCTGCTTCGAAGACGGTCGCTGGGGCGCGCGTCAAATGAAGCCCGGTGATACGAACGAGGCAGACAAAGGCGTCAAACTGTTGGATGTTTACACGTACACGCAGTCAGCTCGGCGTGTGATCTTTGCGCCTTCGACTATGCGCTTCATCAAACTGGTATTTGAGCGACCTGTCTTAGCGCACCAGAGCCTATTCTTCTTTAAAGGATCGCAACAACCCATCCATCAGGACACAGTGTTCGTGCGGGTTAGTTCGCCGATGGAACTGGTCGCCTCGTGGACCGCGCTCGAGGACATTCAACCCGGTAGCGGCGAACTCGTCTACTATCCGGGCAGTCATCAGTTTCCTGAATTTCTCTTCGGCGGTAAGCATAAATGGATCTTCCCGGGATGCAACGATCTTGATAGCTATTATGCGCAACTGCATGCTACTGCTCAGGCGCGAAACATTTCAAGAACAAAATTTCTTGGAAAGAAAGGCGATGTTTTTATCTGGAGCGCAGATCTGGCTCACGGCGGCTGCGAAATAGAAGACCCTGCCAAAACGCGACGCAGCATCGCAGCCCATTATTGTCCCATCAATACTTACCCGATGTACCGTCATTATGTGGGGGCCAGCGACGTAGTAAAGGCGGAGGAGGGCGTGTACTACACCTCAGAGAAGAAGACTCGGTGGTGATACGCGGATGCTGATAACTAAACGGAAATATATGCAATGAGCTTTTGCCTGAAATCATCATTTTCCAGGAGCAATTCTTCCGGGTTCTCGACGCCTTGATGTCTTAACGATTGAATGAAAGCTCTCATGGCCCAGAAGACTTTGTCGTTTCCCTGAAGGTTAATTGATTCATAAAGCGTAACCAGATCTTGCATACTCTTTTCCGGATCCGAGCTATTAAAAATTTGCTTTCCCTCGAAGCGATGAAGATTTGCTGCCATCACCCAGCAAATATCGAATAACATCCACGCTCGATTGCTGTTAATCGTATTAGCTTCGTGTACTCGATATTTAAGGAGCGGCTTTGGAATAAGTCTGCACTTGGCACAACTGGCGGCTCGCAGCAGGAAGTCCCAGTCGTGAGCAAAACGCAGGTTCCTCATGCCGCCAATCTTATGGTAAAGACTACGTCGCATTAGAATGTTACTGGTAGACGCGACAAAATTCCCTCTTAACAGGTTTAAGCCGAAATCATCGGTTTGCTCGAAGCTCAATTCAGGATGTTCAATTGGCCACGGCTCTAGATTATGCCAACCTTCCTTTATAGCAAGCTGTTGCCCGCTGGTGTCAATGACTTCGATCCAGGTTGAAAGCAACTCCAGCTCCGGATCCTTTCGAAACTCCACCATTAACTCTCGAATTCGATCGGGATGAAACGCATCGTCTGAGTTTAGGATCGCCAGATATTCACCAGACGCCAGTCCCAACCCTCGATTGATGGCGACGTGCGCGCCCTGATTCTCCTGGCGATAAAAGCTGAAGCGCGAGTCCTTTACCTTCATCAGATAATTAACCGTGTCGTCGGTCGAGCCATCATCGACTACTATGACTTCAATCTGATCATAGGTTTGCCCCAATGCGCTTTCTATCGCGCTTCTTATGTACTGAGCGTGGTTGTAGCTGGGGATCACTATTGAGACCAGGTTTGAATCATCTATTGTTTTCATTTGCTGCTTCGGTGCGGATTTATTTTTCGCGCGCTCCCAACTCTCTGCATACTGTTGCGCGACCTTTTCTCCGGAAAAGCGGCTGCGGACTGTTTCAGCGTTAGTGCGCGCGTTCATTCGGTAGGTCTTCAATCCTGCGAGCCAGTCTTCATATCCTCGCTCCAGACAATCGATGTCGCCTATTTCCGAAATGACGAGACCAGCGCCGTATTCATCGAGCATCAGCTTTACATCTCCGACATCAGTAGACAGGACCGGAACGCCCATGCAAAGCGCTTCGAGAATTACGATCGGCATTCCTTCAAACTCGGAGGTCAGGATCAAACCCGAAGCTATTAAGAACACTTCAGCCATGTTCTCAACGAAAGGAATGCGACGCAGATTTTTCAAGTCGCGTGCGCGAATAAACTCATCGACCACGGGCGCCAGGTCGCCGTCACCGACCATTACGAACAATGCATCGTCGCCTGCCTGCTGTCTTTTCAAAGCAAGTTGCAAAAAATCGATTGGCCGCTTTTGGCCGGTAAGCCGGCCCGCGAACACAAAATTTCTCCGCAGTTCGTCAAGATCGAACTTCTTGAAATACTCGCGGCGGTCGGTCTCGGAATAGACTGACGGATTAAAGCGATGAGTGTCCACGGCGTGATATATCACGTCCACTCGCTCAGTATCCATGCGGAACCGCTCAATAAACCTATCGTGAATCTTCTTGTTTATCGCGATGAAGCGGTCGAATGACTGGACACCCGGCTCGCGATAGCGAAGAATCCATCCCCGGGTCGTGTCATACACTTGCTGGTCGACAATGGGAATATCCTTGAACAGCTCGCGGATTTTCATGGCGTTGTCGGCGAACCACGGGGAGCCGTTGGTGGTCCAGACCAAATCCGGCTGGTACGTCTGCTTCAGATCGCTCAGCATGTCGGGATCCTTTTCGTATGGAGCCAGCTCGCCGAGATCATAAACTGCCTCGGTAATATCCTTGAGCTGATGATGAAGACTGCCCTGACTCTTATGCGGCCTCTCCATGGTGATCACGACGAAGTGATAGCGATCCTGGAGATGCCGCATCGCTTCAATCGCGTTTCGCTCCGCGCCGCCGACAACCCACAGCATGGGCCAGACAAAAACCAGCGGCTTCTGCTTATTGAACGTGGGAATAAATCCTGTCGTTGGAGCGACTGGAGCGCAAGCGTCTCGCTGGCAAATCACCTGAGCATTAAGTTCGAGAATAGATTCGGTTGTAGGATCGATTGGTCGAATCCGGCGCGCTTCAATACTGAGCAAAGGGTCTCGAGGCGGCCAGCACGGATCGGGCGTCCAGGTCACTGAATGTTCTCGGAAAAGCTCCTCAACATTCATTTGGGCCACGGCGTGATCGTAAGGCAACAGCCGCAGAATCTTGCCCGTAGCCTCTTCTTTCCCTTGGCCTTCGGGAAACTCCAAACCCAGCTCTTTGGAAAATATCGTGTGATTTCTAATTGAAGAAACTGCTACCGATGGAAACTGTGCAAGCGAAGCGGAAACGATTAGGAAATCGTTCGGCAAATGTCTTAAAGAGAGCAGGACGTTTCTGAGCTGGTTATCAGTTATCCTGTGCCCCCAATTGTCAGGCGCGTATAGGTAGTCTGCAGGTAAAGATTCAAAAGAAACTCTCTCTGTGCCGGATGAGGATAAGACCTTGAAGCCTCTTATTCGCGATTCTACAATGAAACAGTGTTGACTGCCGAACTGAGCAAAGAAAGACTCTCGCTCCTCCTTTGAGGGCAAACAGATTCTCCGAAGTACAAGCCCCAGGCTCATGTCTCGCCTCGGTTTGCTTTGTAATTCATGCGCTCTAAGCATTAATTAATAAAGAAGGAGTTTGGTTCCGTGATTAGCTAATCGAGCGGCGTATCTTCAAAGCTTAAAAACTGCCAGACGCGCACTATGTCTACGAAGGAACAGAGACCGCCACAATTGTGCTGCGCGCTCCTCGCCGCCAAGTTGAGTAGCCGCAGCACTGAGATCCTTTGCCGTCATGACGTTCATCTGCTCATCTTGCCAGGGATGGTCGTCGCTTTGTTGTGCATTGCACCGCGCCATCCCTTGAGCACCAGCAAAACCAAACACGCAACAGCGGTCAGAACGGCCACGGCAATAGCTAACTTTACGGGTGTTTCGTTATAGTAAAACTCAACGATGTGCTCGCCCGGCGGCACCACCACGCCGCGCATTGCAACGTTAGTCGCATACAAGACCGTTGGCCTTCTGTCAACGACTGCGCGCCAGGTTGGGTGGTACACATCCGGAAGAACCACAAATCCCTGTTCGCGAGTTCTCACCTTGATCTTGACCTTTGTTGGCTCGTAACCGATGATAGCCGCCTGATCGCTTGGATGCGGCGCGCCCAAAGATATAGGCGCGTCGCTTTCTACCACGGCTGTTTGGCGCAAATCTACGCTCCTATTTGTAGACGTTAATGAGGCGATGGGGACACCTTCATGCAGACGACCAAGCTTTTGCAGGTCTGTGCTCCCATTTGTAAGAACTGTCAATGCCGTATTGATATCGTTTGACGGAACACACTGGACGTTATGGACCAGCCAGGTTCGCGGAAAAGCTTTGGTATTCTGATACAACAGTAAACCGTTCGAATAAATAAGGACCAAATCGCTTCCCTCCGGATTTAGGTGAAGCACCGGATCGATCCACTGATAACTAGAATTTTGCCCAGCTTTCGCTTGAAAGCTGATTTCGACGCTTTGGCCGGCAAAGGGCGTCAGGTTGACGGACAGCGGTTTCCAAAAGGGCAAATCACTTTGCTTACTCATCCAGCCCGAGTCGACTGATACTCCGTTCACATTGAGCTGGTAATTCACTGAACCTTGCGGTAGCGCGATACCGGTCAGTAAAAATGATCGGCCAGTTTTTGGAATCTGGAGAGAGGTGCGTATCGCCTCGCTCGTGGTAGGAAGCGCCTGTAACTGGGTTCCGTTTATTACTAGCGGCTGACGTTGCTGCTCAGAAAGCAGTGGCACTCGACTATCCCCTGCAATCAATTTCACCCTGGGAACCAGAACATACTCTCCTCCAAGTGCGTCCAGGAGATTGCTTCTCGGCTCCCGGACATCCATCCACCAGCGCCACATTTGACCGTCATACCCGCGGGCTCCACTGGCGAATGTATACAGGTTGTAACGCGAGTTTGGCAAGTTCGTGTACCCGGTGATCTGTGGAATATCAAAATAGTTTAGGACCTGAGGCCTCAGGCCCCACACATCGCCTTCAACGTAATAGACTCGCGATCTGGGTTCGTGCGCATTCACCAGCTTCGACAACTCTCGTAAAGTAGGTGTCTCCTGCATCAGACCAGAAGGAAAGAGTGCCTGGTACCTCCAGAAGGTTGAGAACAGATCGAACGTCACTAAGGCCAGCAGAACGAGCGTACCGATCTTGGCGACCCGCTCTCGTCCCCAGATCATAGCTAGAACCACGAGCAACCCGACTAGAGCGAACACCATGCTCGCGGCGATTGATTTCATCCGCACGGCTGTAACCGGACTGCCATCCGCCGCCCCGTGTCGTAAGACAGCTAAAAAAACAATAATGCAACCTAGTACGAAGGCAGAAAATATACGAGCCCTCTGAAAGCGTAGCAGTGTATCTAATCCGAAGCCGGCGCATACCGCTATTAGCAGCGAAGACAAAACCAAAACTCGAGTATGATCGAGGTAAACGTTCGGCATAAACAGATAGAAAAGGTTGGTAAAGGCGGGCAATCCCAACGTCACGGCAATGAGGAAAAAGGCGAGAGCCATAAATATCCTGCTTTCCGCTTTTTTGGAGAACAAGGCAGCCGTTATCGCTAGAGTAAGGGGAATTATGCCGACATAAACACGTGCTTGAAGAGGAATTGCAGGCAAAAGGTTAAAGTGGGGGAGTACGTCTCCCCAATAGTACGGAACCAGAATCCAAATCCATGTCGGGAAACCAATCTTTGGGAACACCAACGGAGCGCGGTCTATACTCGACTTGAATTGAAACATCATTAGCAATGCTGGCAATCCAATCAAAACACCGATTAGAACCATGCCGGCGCTGTGCAACAAATAGGCGGCAGCCTGTCGTAAATAGAGACGCCATAATTCGATTACGATCCAACATAAGACATATGCGCCATAGACCAAAGAAGTGTACAGAAGCAGCTGCACATTAGTGGTTGAGGCGAGAAGTCCGTAACAGAGGCCGCCCGCGATGGTCCATTTCCAGTTTCTTGCGCTTTTAAAGCAAGCGAAGCACCAAAACGGTCCGAGCATCCATGAGACTGCGGGAAGGCCGTAGGGCGCGATTAAGAAGAAAATCAGAATTCCGTTAATTGATGCCACAATCCCCGCGACTACGCCGGCTATGGGAGGGGCATGCAGGCTGACAGCTAGCAAATAGGCAAAAAGGCTTAGAACGAGGAGGTGAAAAACCGTTTCAAAGCGAAGGGCGTCCTCAGATGAAAGGAAAGTGAGCGCGAACAAATTAATAGGGTAAGTAGAATAGAAGGCTCCTAGCGGGAAACCAGTAAGGGTGTTGGTATCCCACAAAGGAAATTGCCCTCTGTGAAGTTGCCTTCTTGTGGCCTCAGCCACAGGGATTGTGTAGTATATCGCGTCAAGTGAGTTTAGGTTCCAAACCCCAGAAATGTTTTCTGATGACTTGATGTCGTTCGCTTCGCTATTCCATGGCTCCATCCCATAGAGGACATCGTAAGGAACTATGGTTCTGTGCGGCGAGATGAGAGGCCACAGATAGACCAATAACAGAAGCCACATCCCTGCGATGTGTAGGACGTGATTAACTCTTGGCGAATAAGTATCTTCGGTCCAGCACATAAAGCAACGAATGAGATACTCTTCGATCTACCCGGTCGCGCACAACTTGATCTTGGTCCCGCGAGTCGCGAAAGTCTCTATATCCCAGTTCCTTTTCACCGGAGTATAGCAATGTCGCCAGTTTAGCGAGAAGCTCGATGTATGCAGCAGAAGAGTCCATGTGCAGATTAGATTAACGTCCCTCATTCAGCTCTAGAAAATAATCGGCCGAACTATTACGTAAGCTTCTGTGGACAACAGGCAGTACAACGCGCGTATTCGTTGGCGGTGGGGAATTTACGCCGCAACCTTAATGATGTTCATTGCATTTTTTCCGCAGGCACACTTCATGCTTCATCGTGGCCACAAGTGGAGAGGTGCAAACGCTGTTATGCACTGGGACGAAGTTGCCTACTCCGCTTATCTCGCTTCGCTCATTCGTGGCAACCCGCGGCGCTACGATCCGGTGAGCGGTCGTGGGCGGGAATCCAACGCCCCTGAATCGTTGTTTTCCATTCAATTCGTACCCGCCTATTCGGTAGCTTTGCCGGCCCGATGGCTACGACTTAGTGCCTCGACTGTATTCATCATACTGGCACCTATTGCCGCTTTCACATCTTCCCTGGCGCTGTTTTGGTTCTTGTGGTCACTCACTCGCGACGGACCGTTCAGCGCAACCTCTGTGCTCGTTATTCTTGGATTGGGCACAACGGTGGCAGGGGAAGGAATGGCTAGACACTTATTGAACCTGCAGTACCTTGTCCCGTCATGGATTTCACAATTTGTGGGTCCTAACTCGTTGTACCATTTGCCTTTCTTGCGTCTTTATCAACCCGCGGTCGCCTTTCCCCTCTTCTTCGTCGTTTGTTCACTTCTGTGGATAAGTTTGACCCGAGCTAAACAAGCTCCCGCGGTGGGCTGGGCAATTGCTGCCGGGCTCATCGCTGCTTTGCTGGTCTTCTCTTATTTCTATCTTTGGACAG
>WNFR01004090.1_pt1 | contig 15052 bp, 14 predicted proteins | sample 5400221 | NCBI WGS metagenome assembly WNFR01 (sample SAMN13153357, study PRJNA577476) | soil metagenome | isolation source: 40 cm soil under Madrone tree | place: USA:California | collected 2016-06-14 | reverse complement strand
CCAATCGATTGGATGCCTATCCGCACCAGTTCAGCGGCGGCATGCGCCAGCGGGTATTGATTGCCATCGCGCTTGCCTGCCGGCCGCAGCTGCTGATTGCCGACGAGCCGACGACGGCGCTGGACGTCACCATCCAGGACCAGATCCTGAAGCTCATCCTTCGCCTGCGCCGGGAGACTGGCATGGGCGTTCTGCTGGTGACCCACGATCTGGGCGTGGTAGCGCAGACGTGCGACCGCGTGGCGGTCATGTATGCCGGTAAGATCGTGGAATGCGCTGACACCGCACAGCTATTCAGCCGGCCCGCGCATCCTTACACGATGGCGTTGCTCGACTCCTTGCCCGCCCACACGGCGCGCGGCACGAAGCTGCGTCCCATCGGGGGAGAGCCACCGAATCTGACGAGCCCGCCTGAGGGCTGTCGATTCCATCCCCGATGCCCTCACGCGGCCGAGGTATGCCGGCAGCAGCTGCCCCGGCTGGAGCCGGCGGAGCCGGGCCATCTATCGGCCTGTCTGCGGCTTGGCGAGCTCTGGAAATAGCCCGCATGGCCGATGGGGCGATGTTGCTCGAAGTTCGCGGTTTGTCGAAGACCTTCGTCCAGTCGCGCAGCTTCGGCGACCTGCTGGTCGGCCAGCCGGCGCCGGCTCTGCAGGCGGTGCGCGACGTGTCCTTCGCTGTGCGCCCCGGCGAAACGCTCGGCATCGTGGGCGAAAGCGGCTGCGGCAAGAGCACGCTGGGGCGTTGCATCGCCGGGCTCCATCGGGCAAGTCGCGGCGGAATTATGTGGCAGGGCCGCCCCCTCGAAAGCCTCGGCGGGCGCCGCGCTCTCAGCCGCCATATCCAGATGATATTCCAAGACCCTTATACCTCTCTCAACCCACGCATGACGGTTCGCCAGACCTTGGATGAGGCCCTTCACGTTCACGGCCTTGCCGACCGAACCACCCGCGGTGAGCAGGTCGAAAAGCTGCTGGCGACGGTCGGCCTGGCGGGGCGCCTGAAGGACAGGCTGCCTCATGCCTTGAGCGGGGGACAACGCCAGCGCGTCAGTATCGCGCGCGCCCTTGCCGTTCGGCCTCAGCTGATTATCGCGGACGAGCCGGTGTCGGCGCTCGACGCCTCGGTCCAGGCCCAGATCATCAACCTGTTCGAGGAGCTGCGGGACCGGCTGGGCATCGCCTTCATCTTCATTGCGCACGATCTGAATGTCGTGCGGCACATCAGTCACCGCGTGGCCGTCATGTATCTGGGCCAGATCGTCGAGATGGCGGAAGCGGACGCGCTCTTCGACCGACCGCGCCATCCCTACACCCGCGCTCTTCTTTCGGCTATACCCGCGCCCGATCCCGCCCGGCGCTCGGCCGCGGCGAGCCTCGAGGGGGAACTGCCGGATCCCATGCGCCCCCCGCCTGGCTGCAGCTTTTCGACACGCTGCGCCTGGGTCGAACCTGCCTGTCAGGCTGCGCCACCGGCGCTCGTGCCGCTGGGCAAGAGCCACGAGGCCAGATGCCGTCGCGTCCACGAAATTCTCTGAAGGGCGCGGCGCGGAAGCAAACAAGGAGTTTGTCATGACGTTCTTCGATATGACGCCTGAGAGCGAGGCAATCGGCAGCAAGTTGGTGGCCTGGACGCGCGACAGAATGGCGGGCGACGGCCTCGAACCCGCGGCGTTCGCCTTGACCCTGTTTTCGTTCTCGCGACCCCTGACGCCGCAAGACGCCGCGGAACGCCCTGCCGGATTCGCCCATAACGGCGACAGGCCGTTCTATCCGTGCAGCGTGGTGAAGGTCTTCTATCTCGCGGCCGCCCAGGCGCGGCTGGAGGAAGGTCGTCTCACCCCACATGCCGAGCTCGACCGAGCCATGCGCGACATGATCCGCTGGTCGAGCAATACGGCGACCAACTACATCATCGATCTCGTGACGGAGACGACCGGCGATACCCTCCTGGGCAAGGCCGAGCTGCCGGATTGGGTGCATCGCCGACAATGGGTCAATCGCTATTTCCGCTCCCTCGGCTGGCCGGAGGCCGGCGCCATTAACGTATGCCAGAAACTCATGGACGACGACCGCTACGGCCGGGAGAAAGTCTTCGTGGCCATGAGCGGCAACAACCACAATCGGCTGACCACCAATGCCGTGGCGCGACTGTTCCACGCGATCTTTACCGGCCGCATTGTCTCGCCGCAGCGGAGCCTCGCCATGGCCGAGATGCTGGCCCGGCCGCTCGACGATCCCGCCTTCGTCGCGCACCCGCTCTCGCAGATACGCGGTTATTTCGCCGCGGGGCTTCCCGCAGGGGCTCGTATTTGGTCGAAGGCCGGGCTCACCGTCTGGACAGGCGACAGGGACGCCAGCTATCGGCGCCACGATGCGGCCTACATTGTACTGCCTTCCGGCCGCGCGTTGATCCTCGCCGTCTTCACGGAAGGCCGCGCGGCATCCGAGAGCGAGAAGATCCTGCCGGCGATCGCCGGAAAGGCGGCGGAGCTTGCCGCCTGACATGCAGATGTCGAGAGATCGATTCTTGATGGCTTCACCGGCCAAGATCGGTTCTCCGGTCGACACGGTAGAGACTCCGTTGTCCCAATCGTTTATCCCCTCCGGCTATAGAGGCGAGAGATGAACGAACAGCTTGTTGAGCGCATCATGCTGGCTATGTCGGCCTATGCTGACACCCTAAAGCCAAGTAGCCGCGATGCGCCGTTCATTCGGTCGCATCGCCGGGATTTATCTCTCATGGCCATAGCCGAGATCGAGAAGGACCATGTGATCGTGCCACTCGCTGAAATGCAGAAACTCCGTGGTTTGGTCGAATCGGTGCTTTCAAATCTTAGTGCTGCCTCGGAGGAGCCGAAGCCTTGACCGCGCCTATCCGGTCAGCGCACGGGATAGAAGCGGTGCCTTCGCCCAGCTCGAGCAAGGAAGGCTAGACTGCCCGCATGTGCAATCTCAATTCCATGATCAGCAATCTCGAGCCGGCGTGATGCTGCGCCGCCTCCTGATTAGGGAGGAGGCTGCGTCAGGGTACGGCATCAATCCCCCTTGTATAGACGGCTGTCTCCGGACGAGTACCCTTTTTCGGCCCACAGCCGCAGGTCAGTAGCGTGATGAGCGCCGCTAGTACCGCCATCGATCGACAGAGCGCCACCACCATTTGCCTTAAGGGGTGCCATAGGGGTGCCACCGTCCAGCAGCAGCCTCCCCACCAGCCCACTCACCACCCCGGCGCAGCAGCAGCCAGTAAGAAGCCCGGGCAACAACACCCAAACCAGACGCGACACGTGAAGCATGGTGACCCTCTCCCCGAGTTAAACTCGGTTGAAGGATGGGCACTTCGTTTGTAGCACAATTTCGATACCAGCGTGGCCGGGCGAGCCCGCCCAGCGGGCCGACGAACTGTTGGCCGAGGGCGACACGTAAGGCAGCACGGTCTGGCTCCAGATCATTGAGGCGATCAAGGAGTTGCGGCGAGGAAGGGTGATCTTGTGGCGGGGATGGGCCAACCGCTGCACGAAATAGGCGCGCCGAATCTGGCCGACTATGTCCACGTCAGTCATCCCCCAACACCCTTCCCAGCCAATCAAGGCTCAAAGGAAGGGGCACTGACACACAGCGCTAGAGGGGATCAGGATTGGACGCAAAAATCGCCCCTTAGGGGGTCATTACTGCGCGCGGATTTGCAGTCACGGATTCTGCCTCCGGCGCCTACAACGTCGCGCTTGAGGAGAAATGCGAGGCCGCGTAATCTCCCATTCAGACAGCGCCCGACCCTCGAATTTTTAACATCGGGCGGGACATCCCCCGCACAGGTTTCGAACAATATTAGGAGGAAACACAGGTCATGACTTGGAAGACCGCCTATCGGTCGTTCTACTACGACGGAGCGCCTGAGCCCGAGGATCTGGTGCTGGACCATGCCAGCACGGCGCTACTCGTGATCGACATCCAAAACAAATATATGGCGGCCCAGAGCACAACCGCCGAGCAGGTGCGCTGGGCGCCCTTCCTCGACCGGATGAGAAATATCGTTATCCCGAACACCTGCGCGCTCGTGGACCTCTTCAGGAAAAACAGCATCGAGCGCCTGTTCGCCCGCATCGCCTGTTTAAAGGAGGACGGTCGAGACCGCTCGCTGAGCCAGAAGAAGCCGGGTTGGAACTATCTGCTCATGCCCAAGAACAGCGAGGAATCGCAGTTCGTTCCCGAACTAACCCCTCGCAATGACGAGATTGTCCTGTGCAAGACGACGGACAGCGCCCTCACCGGCACGAATCTGCGCCTTATCCTGCACAATATGAACATCAGGAATATCGTCTTAGCCGGCATCTTCACTGATCAATGCGTGTCTTCCACTGTACGCAGCCTGGCTGACGAGAGTTTCAATGTGGTTGTGATCGAAGATTGCTGCGCGGCCGGCACCGATGAGATCCACCGCAAGGAGCTCGAAATCATCAACATGATCTATTGCCACGTTCTATCTCTCGCCGAGTTGCGCCAAATCATGAAGTTCTGAGAACGCGCCGCTAAAACGATTGTAGATGGCGGGTCAGTCATTTGTAGAGATTCCGTGCATTTACCGCGAAAGCATTTGCTACCTCATTCGAACATGCGCCGATGCTCGGGCGTTCCTGTGTCCGTTGTTCGTTGAGGCTGCCTCGACCTTGGCAGTGTTCGCAACTACCAATCTCAAGGCGTCAGCTCCGCTGAACAACGCCCGGAAAAATACACCTCGGCCGTCGTAGTCCCACAGTGGGATCGGCGTCGTCGCTGTTTGCCGAATTTTCCAAAGAAACGCGCCCTTGACAACATGACATGTGACGGGCCTCCCGGCGGCCATTGCAAGCAAACGCTCCGGCGAGACTCAACCACCGTTGTGGCGCGACCAATTGAGCCGCAGTTCATCGCGTTCAATCAGCCCCAATGGCCGCAGGATTAGCATCAAAATTAGTGCGACAGACAAACAGACGTCTGTCAAACCGACCACCGGCTCTGTGAAAAGCTGGGCCATGTTAAGAGTATTCTCGATCGCCCGCAGTCCCTGATAGGCGAAGCTCACAACGACGGTCCCGATCACCGCGCCGGACACGGTCGCGGGACCGCCGATCACCAGCATTGCGAGAACGACGAAGGTCATCTTGAGAAAGAAGGCGGTCGGCGAGAAGGAGGTAATGAAGTGAGCCCAAAGCCCGCCACCCATGCCCGCCACGAACGCACTTAGTACGAAACCCATCCACCGTACGGTGGTGGTATTGACACCGATGGCACTTGCTGAGACCTGATCATCCCGTGAAGCGCGAAGCTGTAACCCGACCTTGGATTCCTTGAAGCCTATCGCGACAGCAATGAAGAAGGTTGCCCACAGGGCGCTGTCGAGGAGGTAAGTATGCCGATCGAGACCGAAAAGAGTGTGAGGTCCGTTGGTTAAGGCAGTCCAATGCACCAGTACGGTGTGAATAATGACGAGGAGAGCGAAGGCCGTGATGACAGCTGCGAATGCCGTGAGCCGCATGAGCGGAATGCCAACCACGGCGGCGACCAAGGCCGCGACGAGCCCGCCCAGGAATAGGGCGAGAAGGAACGGGAGTTGGATATCGGCGAGGAAGGGATAGAGCGTTGGGAGAGCTAGCGACTTCGCCATGGGCGTCATTGAAAAAATCGCCGATGCGTATGCACCGACCCCCATGAAACCTATATGGGCAAAGCCGAGAATACCAGTGTTTCCCATAAAGATCTGCAAACCCACCACGACGGTAAGATCGAGGAATGCTTCGGTAACGATGTGATCGACGATCGGCCAGTTGACCAATTGGAGGAGGACGGCCAGCAACAGCAGCGGCCCAGCCAAAAGCACGAAAGTGTTGAGGGGACCGGTCCAATGGCCAAGGCGCATGCGGCGTTCCCCATCCCTCATTTGGCGCGAATAAGGCCTTCGGGCCGGACCAACAGGATCAAGATGACAACGGTGAAAGTGAAAGCTTGCCGGTAGTCGACCAGTCCTTGTGGCAACAGCGTGTTGATTGCGACCGTCATGAGCCCCAGGACATAACCTCCAACGACTGCGCCGACGAGGCTTTGCATCCCGCCGAGTACCGTGGCAACAAAAGAGACGATCAGCGGCTCGAGTCCGATCGCCGGCGTCACCGAGCCAGTGCGCCCGAGCCAGAACAGCGAAACGATGCCAGCGAGAAGACCGCTGATGGCAAAGGCGGTGCTGATGATCAGGTTCGCTGGCACGCCGAGCATCCGCGTCATGGTGAACTTGTCGGCAGCGGCTCGGAGCGCGATGCCGAGGATCGTCTTGCGCAGCACGACGCTAAACAGCGTTAACATAGCGAGGCTGACAACGACGGACAGCACATCTCGGGCCAGAATCAGCGTCCCGCCAATTGTGATGCTGTCCGAGAACAGATCCGGCAGCGGAACGACGCGGGCGCGGGGCGACACGAACAGCAGCGCCGCGTTCTGCAAGAGCGTACTGACTGCAAAGGAGGTAATGAGCATGGCGGTTAAAGACTTCTCGCGCACCGGGCGAAAGGCGATCCGCTCCGTCAAATAGCTCGTCACGACGGCCGCCGCTATGGCGACCACTGCCATGATCAGCCAGGGCAAGGGACCGCCGCCCAATAGGTAAAGCGTGTAGCCCGCGACCATGATGAGCTCGCCATATGCGAAATTGACGAGCCTCAGAATGCCGTAGACGATTACGAGGCCAAGCGCCATCAGGGCGTAGAGGCTGCCGAGGCTCAGCCAATCGACAATAAAGGTGACAATCTCGCTGGTCAGACTCATGAAAATTTCTCAACCCCCGCCGCGCCTTCGCCGAGATAGACGCTCTCTATATTCACGTGGCGACGAAGATCGGTGGGTGTGCCGGTAGCCTCGACCCGCCCTATGCTAAGGACGTAGGCGCGGTCGACGATTTCGAGTGTCTGGTGAACGTTCTGTTCAACGAGCAGGATTGTCATGCCCTCGCGGTGCAGCCGCGTTACCAGCTTGAAAACCTGATCGACAAGCGCTGGCGCAAGGCCGAGCGAGGGCTCGTCGAGCATCAACAGCTTCGGATGGGACATCAAGGCGCGCGCCAAAGCAAGTTGCTGCTGCTCGCCTCCCGAGAGTGTGCCGGCTGCCTGGGCAAGGCGCTCACCAAGAATTGGGAAGAGCGTGCACATCTCCTCGAGGTCACGCCGGTATTCGGCCCGGTTCCGACGAATGAATGCGCCGAGCCGAAGGTTTTCCTCAATGGTCAGCGTTGGAAAAATGTCACGGTCCTCCGGCACCATGGCAATCCCCTTGCGGACGATTGTCTCGGGCGGCAGACCGGCGATAGCTTCACCGCGAAAGGCAATGCTCCCCGTCTTCGGCTTTAGCACCCCGGCAATAGTCGCGAGCGTCGTCGTCTTGCCGGCGCCGTTGGCACCGATTAAGGCGACCAGCTCACCTTCATCGACTCTGATCGAGAGATCACGCAGCGCGACGATACTGCCGTACTGGGTCTGAACCCCGCGAAGCTCAAGCATGCGCTGTTGCTTTGGCCGTCGTTCCGAGATAGGCCTCGATGACCTCGGGAATGCGCCGCACTTCCTCCGGCCGACCTTCGCCAATGGTCCGGCCATAGTTCAGAACATGCAGCCGATGGCAGAGGCGCATGATGAGCCGCATATCATGATCGACGATCAGTACGCCGAGCCCACGCTTTTCTGGGATAGAGACTAGCCGTTTCAAAAGCTCATTGCTCTCATTCTCGTCGAGTCCAGCTGCCGGCTCATCCAGCAGGAGAAACCGCGGTCGCATGGCCAGGGCGCGCGCGATCTCGACGAGACGCTCGTGGCCATAGGGCAGCGCATTTGCCGCTGCTCCCGCCGAACGATCCATGCCGAAGTCGCCAAGCAGCGCGTGGGCTTCCGCCTCCGCTTCCCGCCGCGAAATGCCAACGCTCAGGCCCGCCACCACGACATTTTCGAGAACTGAGAGACCGCTGAACAGGCGGACACGCTGGAATGTGCGCGCCAGGCCCGCGCGTGCGATACGATGAGGCTTCCAGCCCGTAATGTCGGCCGTATCCGCTCGGATTCGGCCCGTGGCCGGCGGATAGATTCCGGTTATCACGTTGATCAATGTCGTCTTGCCGGATCCATTCGGACCAATGAGGCCGAGGATCTCGCCGCGATCGAGCCGCAGGCTAACGCCGTCGAGCGCACGAAGCTCGAAGAACCGCTTCGAGACCGACTCTACGATCAAACCCGAGACTGCAGCAGATGGATCGCTCATGAAAGAGGGTTCTCGAGACTCTTACGGGATGTGGGCGGCGAATCGTTTGTGCCGGCATCTCGCCGCCCATGCCAGAGATCGGGTTATTGCTGCGGGTGCTCCTTGATGTATTTTATCAGATAGTCCGGCTTCTCCACGTCTGAGGGCTGTGTCCAGCCAAGGAACATCGGCTTGGCCCCTCTGATCTCGACCATTGCGGCCTCGACGTTCGGCTCATGGCCGGTTGCCGCGTTCGACCATTTCAGCTTACCGGTCAAAAGATCGTACTGGGTTCCCTCCATCGCCTTGGCAACAGCGCTTCCGTCAATCGTGCCGGCCTTCTGCATGGCCTGCGCAATCACCATGACCGTGTCCCAGCCCGTTGCGACCATCGCCGTATCGGGCGCTTGGCCGTATTGCTTTTGGTAACGGTCGAGGAAGTCTGCCATGGCCGGCGTCACGCCTGGTGCCATGAAGCTATGGGTAACGAAGAAGACATTGTTCCCGAACTTTTCGCCCAAGGCGCCGAAGAGGCTCGAGTCGTCGTAAGAATCGCCCCCAATAATCGGTGTAGTTATACCGGCCTGACGGATGGTCCGAATGATGGTACCGAGGTCGGGCATGTAGGACGAAATAAACAACACATCAGGCTTCTGCTCTGAGCGTTGGAGGCGCGCGAGCTGCGCCGAAAAGTCCTGAGCACCCTGGGTGTACTTGTCTTCGAAGATGATGTTGCCACCCTTGGCCTTGAAGTGCTTGATAAAAAACTCGCTAAGGCTGGTCGTATAGTCGATGAAGGTGTCGGTCACGACATAGGCATTCTTCCACCCTTTCTTGAGTGCGAATTCTGCTCCGGCCGAGCCCATCGTGGTGTTCCACATGGAAAGGGTGAATTGCTTGTCGCCAAGAGTGACAGAACCGTGCAGTGGCGACGACGCGCAAGTCGACACGCCGACGATGCCGCCTTTCTGCGCTTCGCGGTTTGCCGGTCCGCCGAAGTCGAAATCGCAGGGTGCGACGATCGCCCCGGCACCTTGCGAGACGAGCTGCGCCGCATTGGTGCCGACCGTAACTGGATCGCTCTTGCCATCGAGATTGACGAACTTGAGCGGATGACCGAGTACCCCGCCCTTTTCGTTGATCGCCTTGACAGCGAGTTCGGCGCCCTGGAGCGCAGGCGCATCGAGGGGGGCCTGAATGCCGGTGAGGCAGAGCGTGCCACCAATCATGATTGGCTCGTCGGCTTGAATGGTACTCATAGAAACGATCAGTGCCAGCGAAAGAGAAATGGCGATCGTTCCCGATAAACGGGCGGTTATTGATGCTATGGCACGTTGCTCCCTTGATCGTGTTGCAACCATTTTCTCCTCCCTAGTCATTGGTCGTCATTGGTCCGCATTTCTTCCGCTACCAAAAAACCTTTCGGCCTAAGGCAGCTAGCGAGGGTCCATACCACTCGTAGAAACACCGACCCCTTCCGCTTCTGAACGTTGACGCAAGAGTTACTAACGCATCCGATCAGGCAAAAGCGCCTCGTACTGTGTCTTTGCGCCTTCCACGTGGCGCAGGACTTCCCCGCGCCGCAACGTCGTTCGGCGCACGACCTCGCGGTGCGCTATTCAGCTGGCGTCTACTGCGGCAGTTCATCTAGCCCCTACCGGTCCCCGCAGGTGGTACCGAGGGTGCCTCCTCCCGAAGCGTAATCGACTGCCTGTCCTGAACGACGCGGCGGAAGATGTACAGCAGCACCGAGACCAAAAGCACCCCAACGCCGACCAGCAAGTCGAAGTATGTGCCGTAGCCGGTGATGTCCGGGTTAGTGACGCCAAAGATGACAAACACCAAGTTGGCCGCGATAAGCAAGACAGCAATCTTGACCCAGACGTTGTGAGCGCGGATCGGACGCGGCCAGTTTGGTCGGTCCTTGCGCAGAAGTAGGAATGCGGTCAGGGCGAGGATATGAGCAAGCAGGTACCCGAGGTTTCCGGCGACCAGGATCGCCAACGTGTTACCGACAAAAAAGACCAGGAACAGGTTGACGACGAGGTCCACAGTCATCGCCCGGCTTGGAACCTTGTGGCGGTTCAAGTGGTAGAGCTGCTTGACGGTCATGTCGTCGCGGGCGATCCCGTACAGCGCCCGCGCCCCGTCCGCGGTGGCTGTGTTCATCGATAGGACCAAGCTCGCGGCGAGGAACAGAACCATCAGCCCGGATGCGCCACCGGCGATCTGTGCGAACGCCGGGACGTAGAAGGCGACGGGATCTTTCACTGCCGCCTGTTCGCCTATCGCCCCCGTAATCCCCATCGGCAGCAGAGCATAGACAATCAAGGAAAATATCGCCGCACTCTTGAGAGCGAGGTTGGTGTCGCGAACTGTATCCTTGTATTCCGGCGCGAAGGCCGCACAGGTCTCAACGCCGTAGGATGACCAGCCCATGACGTAGAGCCATACGAGTGCCAGCTTGAGGGTGAGGGGCGTGCCTGCAATCCCAAAGTGCAGGTTGGAAGCATGCCAGGTTCCTGTCACGAATGGGCCGATGATGAACACGGCCAGTGGTATTAGGAGCAGCGCGCCCGTGACGTAACCGAACCACACGGCGACCCGGATGCCGTAAATGTTAAATGCCCACACCAGAATAATCAGGCCCGCTGCGATGAAGTGCGGAAGTCCGACATTGACCAGTCCATCCGAGAACGTCCAAGTCTGGTTGGGAAACCATTGGGACTGGACAAGATAACCGACCACGAGCCCGAATATCGACAGCACCGTTGACCAGGCGAACCAGTAACCGAATGTGGCCACTACCCCGGCCAATGAGAAGTACCGGCGCCAGCCCTCGTGCGCGTAAAGCGCGATCCCACCAGGCTTGTCGGGGAACATCGACGCCATCTCGGCGTAGATCCAGTTCTTCCCCACGCCCATCAGCATAGAGATCGACCACAATAGCACCGCGCCCCACCCGCCCAGTGCACCGATCGAGTATCCCAACGATCCAATCAGGAATCCCGGATTCGCCAGCGCCACAACGAAGCCGTCGTACCACCGGATCCCTTTGAAAAGCTCTGTTTTGCCAACCGCTGCTTCGGCCATGGCGTTCTCCCTTTGCCCATCTTTATTTCAGCAAAGTTCGCCCGGTATTTGCGGGGACCGGCATTTTCTATGCGATGATTATAGTGCCCTTCAGGTTCCTGTGCGACCACAAACGCAGGTTCGGGATGTTGCTGGAATTCGCTCGCAGGCGCAGCCTGGGCCCATGCGAGGTCGTCGCGCGGCCGCAGTTCGGCGTCGCTCTCAAGGAAGTGTCATAGGCGCCCCGCACCGTCCGGTCTGCGCGGGACGCCGCGCGCCGCCAGCAGTTCGGCTGGTGGCGCAGGAAGTTAGGCTTGAGCAAACACTATATTTTCAAATCGACGTAATGAGCCCAGCACATCACCGCGCCACTCCAGGGCGGCTGCCAATGTCTTCGTGCTGAAGCTATCGGGCTAGCGTGTAGATGCGACTGGTAGTATTCTAACAGGGAATTCGGTGGGCGAATCTCGAGGGCATCTCGTGATCAGGGGTCCTGGCGCCCAAGTGAGTCCGTACGCAGACTGCCTCGTCGTGATGGAACCTCGGGCAGATGGGCCAGTTGTTGGTTTCTACGCGGGTCAGCCAATCGCAGCAGCAATAGTTGATTACTTTGGTCGCCACTATTCCTATGTGGGCGTCACTCCGCGCCGTTATAGTGGGCAGTACGATTTCAAGGCTCTGGCGCCCGGTGAGTGGATTGTAGAGCCCGGGCTGATCTATGCCTATGACAGCAAGAACTCCGACAGCATGTCGGCAAAATCGCACGGCAGGTCTGGCGGCGGCGCCCTTGGCAATCTGAGGGAGGTCTTAACTGGCTGGCTCCACTGAGTTCGGCGCCGTCGAGAGGTATGCCCGCGCCAGCCCAGTGTTATCAATATCCGCCGTCACCGAAACTTCGACGGGTCGGAAAAGACAGCGTTTAGAGGCGTGGCCAGCATATGGTTGCCGCGACGTTCAGGAAATCGGATTGTTGATTGCAATCGCCTGCAAGCGTTCTCATGCCTAAACACACTCACGCTGATCACTTTCGCCGGGGAGACTGTCACCTAAAGAAGGGGATTGCCTATGGTGAATGCCACATCTGAATCGACGCCTCACATGATACGCGACGTCGACTGGAAACAAGTCGTTTTCATTGCAGCTGGCGTTCCTGCGCTGGTCCTGTTCTCTATGGGCGGCATCTCGGCCACCGTCGGCGCTCCGGCTTGGCTGGTCTGGACCATCTCGGTCCTGTTCGGCTTCGCCCAATCCTTCACTTATGCCGAGATTGCTGGCCTGCATCCCTCGAAGACGGGTGGCACGGCAGTACATGGCGCTACGGCTTGGATTCGCTACAGCAAAATTCTCGCGCCACTGTCACTGTGGTCGAACTGGCTAGCCTGGACGCCTGTGCTTGCAATTGGCGCAGGTCTTGGTGCTGGCTACCTGCTGTCCATCTTCTTCGCCGCCGATTCGCCCATCACCACCTGGCAGCTGACGCTGGTAAATCTCGACTTCATCTCCAAGGGCCTGACACTGCGCATCAATTCTACCTTCATCCTGGGCGCGGCCATCATGCTGGTTGTATTCGCGATCCAACATCGCGGCATCCTGCGCACCGCACAAATCTCGGCGATCCTGACCACCGCTTCGCTGCTGCCGCTGTTCATCGTCTGCGTGATACCGCTGCTCGCGGGCAACGTCTCGGCGGAAAATTTTTCGCCCTTCACGCCGCTTGTGACCACCAACGGCCAGGTCATCCCGGGCGCTTGGGACAAGAACGGCATACTGCTTTTCTTAGGCGGCCTGTTCATCGCTGCTTGGTCGGCCTATGCATTCGAAACCTCGGTCTGCTATATGAGCGAGTTCAAAAATCCAGGCCGCGATATGCCGCGGGCGATCATCGTCTCCGGCCTTATTTGCATCGTCGCCTATGTCACGGTGCCGGTCGTCTTTCAAGGCGTGCTGGGCACCCAGAAGATGCTCGACCCGGGTATCGCTGACGGGTCCGGTATGGGTCTAGCGCTCGCCAGCATGCTGCACGCTGGCCCCATCATTACCAAGGTTCTGGTGCTCCTGCTGTTCTTCAGTTTGATCATGTCGATCATAACGGCGATGGCCGGTTCGTCGCGAACACTCAACCAGGGCGGGCGGGACGGCTGGCTGCCGAAATACCTCGCCTACCTAAACCACCATGGGGCCCCGACCCACGCGATGTGGACGGACTTTGCCTTCAACTTGATTCTACTGTCGATGTCCAACTACCTGTTCGTTCTGGCGGTGTCGAACTGCAACTATCTGATCTTCAACTTTCTGAACCTGAATGCCGGCTGGATTCACCGGCTCGACAACCCCAATGTTCCGCGGCCATGGCGCTGTCCGAACTGGCTGTTGGCACTCGGGGTAATTCTCTCCTACGTAAACGCCTTCCTGCTGGGCGCCGGCGCCAATGTTTGGGGCAATGGCACGTTCATGTCAGGCTTTGTCTCGGCAGCGTTGATAATTCCAGTGTTCATCTTCCGCCACTACGTGATGGACAAAGGCGTGTTCCCGAAACAAATGTATCAGGATCTGCTCGCGGGCGAGATGGAGTTGGGGCCAAAGCGGGCCGGCGTGTTGCCTTATGTCGCGCTAGCTGGTGGTGCTGGTGCCTGCCTACTCGGTTATTTCATTTTCTGGACGTGAGGAAAGCGGCACCGCAATCTCCAACAGGAGACATTCGGTGTTTCATCGACTTTAGGTCTTCGTTGAAGTCCGGCTTTGCTGCGATGCCGGCATTGGAGGCTGGCGGAGCGAGGCGGCGAGGCCGTTGCGACACGCCGCGATCATCTGCGCAATCGACTTTGACGCGAGTCCGCGCGGAAGAAATCAGCGAAAATTGACGGTCATCAAGGGAGCGCCGCGCTTTGCGTCGTAGCGTCTCGGTCAGTCGTCATGAGACGGACGATTGCGCCCGAGGGAGGTGACGGTGCCGGCCATTCCGAGGACTATGCGCGCGGCGGCGCGCGCGCCTGCTCGCCATGGTAGCGCTAGCGGGAGCCGCCCCGCGAATGCCACTCAGGCCACCGCCTGGCGGCAACACCCAGAGCCGTTGGGAGGACCGGCCTAAAGAGGTTCACCCGATGGCCGTCGCAATAGAAGGTGGTCTGGTGCGGTGGGTAGGTTAGGCCGGGCTCGCATGCGTCAGCAACTCTTCGAAACCGCCTCATAGTCGTGCTCGAGTGAGGTAGGGGATTTGGATTTTGCGCCCTACAGCCTCTTAAGCGTCAATGCAGCTGGTCGGCGCGAACTACGCAAAGGCGACATCCCCTACAGCCCATAGCGCGCCCACAGCGCGCGCTCCTCGATCGCCGCGAGCGCCTGCTCGGTCCAGTCTTCCGGAAGGCCCAGCCGAAGGCCGCGGCGCAGCCAGCTCTGCTTCCGCATGACGGGGACCAGCTTGACCCGGTCGCCAAAGCGTCCACGCAAGATCATACGCAGATCGCCGATGCCGTCGATGAGGCCCCGCGCGCGCGCCTGCCGCGCTGCCCACATCTCGCCGCTGAAGAGTTCCGCCTCGTCGCCCTTCAAGCGGCTGCCGCGCCGCTCTCGGACTTGCGTCTTGAAGTTGGCATGTATTTCCTGCTGGATTTCCATTAACCGCGTGACGTCCTCGGGCTGTTTGGCGCGGAAGGGATCGAGCATGGCCTTGCGCGGGCCCGCACTATGGACGCGACGCTCGATGCCAATGCGCTGCAGCAGATCGGTAA
>WNFR01005486.1_pt1 | contig 15054 bp, 9 predicted proteins | sample 5400221 | NCBI WGS metagenome assembly WNFR01 (sample SAMN13153357, study PRJNA577476) | soil metagenome | isolation source: 40 cm soil under Madrone tree | place: USA:California | collected 2016-06-14 | reverse complement strand
CCTACAACCTTTACCGCCTCAGGCTGCCCCTACATCCAGAGGAAATCAACAGAGCCCGATTAGGTCCTTTGAATCTGGGTCAGCGCCGGCCCCAGGCCACGATGACACTCGCTGATTTCGTGCGGGTCGATTGGAAGCCCAATGCCGAACTGGCCTTAAAGAAGAAAAGCGTGAGCTATTACGAGTCTCAACTCGATGGCCGCATCCTCCCTGCCCTGGGCTCGATTTGCTTGTGTAATGTGAGCCGGGGGCAGATTGAGGGTCTGCTTTCGGATCTGAGGCGTAAGGGCGATACGGGAACTACACTCCGCGGCGTTCGGGCAACAATGTCGACCGTGTTGCGGTCGGCTGTGGAGCGTGGGTATCTCAACCAGAATCCAGCGCATGGCATCCGCCTTCGAGGCACTGGCGGAAAAGCCGAACGTCGCTATTACGGGCCCGCTGAGATTCAAAGGCTCCTACCGGAACTCTCGGAGCCTTGCCGAACGGTAGTGGCACTCGCTGTGCTAACAGGACTTCGGATCGGGGAGATTCTCGCCTTGCGGTGGAAGCGTGTTGACATGTTGCGCGGCACGATTGAAGTAGCCGAAACGTTTTCGGACGGCCAGTTTGGCTCGCCGAAGACTCGCAGCAGCCGGCGCGTAATCCCCATGAGCGATTCTCTTCGGAAGACGTTCGAGGCGCACAGGTCTCGATCAATCCGGACAGATTCCGAAGACCTGGTGTTTACAACGCCCAAAGGCACCCCACTCAGCTCAAAAAATCTCTACAACCGGGAACTTGCTCCTGCTTGTGATCGGATCAAGACGCCACGCGTTTCGTGGCACTCGTTCCGGCACACGCATGCAACACTACTCGCCGAGGTGGGAGAGTCGATGAAGACCGCGCAGGCCCTCTTGGGCCATTCGGATCTTGAGACGACGCTCAACATCTATGCCCATGCCCTTCCGGCTTCGCAACGGCGGGCAGTGAATAGGGTGTCGGAGGTTATGTTCTCAAATGTTCTCGAGTTGGGTGAAAAGCCGCAAAGGGAAAAACCTAATTAGTTGTAATTAGGGGAGTTAGGAAAGAGTTGGTGAACCGGGGAGGACTCGAACCTCCAACCCGTTGATTAAGAGTCAACTGCTCTACCATTGAGCTACCGGTCCACGGGGAAACTATTATTTTACACACTCTAAAAATTCTTGTCGACTCTCACGTGCGTGCAGACAGTCGCAAATTGATTCTGAAGCTGACGCGCTTGTCGCAGCTCTGATGGCAAATTCCAGCTACTTGGCGCGCAACACTGCTGCCAGATCCTTTGCCACTTGCTTGGCTTTCGCGATGTCTTGCGGATCGAAAGAGATTGCGGAGACGCGCGGATGGCCGCCACCGCCGTACTTTTCGGCCAGCGTTGCCAGGTTCTGGTCCGCGGTCGCCTGATTCCAGGGATTCGTACCGAGCGATACCTTGGCGCGCACCGGCGATGCGCTCACGCTTATTGAATAGACGCTTTCGGGGTGCAGCAGGTAGGGGACGAACTTGTTGTAGCCCTCGAGATCCAGATCGCTTACGTCAAAGAACACTACGCCATCCTTCGATTCGCAGCGCTCGCGCAGAATTTCGATGGATTTGCGGTGGCGCTCCAGCAGCGGCTCAAGATACTTCGTTACGACGGGAAGCTTGACCATTTCGGCCAGGGGACGATACGCCAGTTCCGTGATCAGCTGCGCGGGCACTCCGTTGTCGGGAGCCGCTTCGATCACCAGGGCAAGTTGCGGGGCAGGCTCCGTCAATTCGGTGGCCGCTTGCGCAGTGGGAAACTGCGCGCCGTCGATGATGTCTCCCCAGTGGATCAGGTCGGCCAGCGGCTTGGTATCGAATCCGAATTTTTCCTTTGCAACCGTGGCGATTAATTTCGTGCAGGATTTGTATTCCGGGTCGTAAAACATGTGCGGGCCCGGAAAGCGCTTGAAATATTCGGCGTCGGCCGGCGTCAGGAATGCGCTCTGGTGATGGTCAAACCACCAGGTGACTTTCGGCGAATTGGAGTACTTGAAATCAACGATGGCGTTTTCGTCGCCGTCGAACAAGCCAGGGTCATCCCGCTGAAGCGGAATTCGGCCTTGGGATCGAAGTGCTCCCTATAAAAGCGGTAAAAAAGCGCCGCGGAAGCGGTGCCATCGAAACAGCGATCATGGAAACACAGTCTGACCTTGGTCATAGAGAACGGGTTGCCCCACGTCTGCGCGGGTGCCGCCGCAGAGAGGAGCAAAGCTCTAAACGATGTACGGGTTGTGAATGAAAGTCAAGTGCAAAGCAAGGAGAGCAGAACTCTTGATGGAAAGAATTTCATCCGCCGGCAGCAAATGCGCGGTTCCTGCCCAGGCCGGGACGCAGGGTGAATTTCAATTGGAAAAATGGAGCCGCCGACAGAACACTCTGGAAATCCGCGTCGTCCATGTAACGCCGCCGGGGAATGCGCCGCGCCAGCAGCGCGAATTCCAACGGCTCCCTGCGGAAAGGGTACGGGTCCAGGGTGAACTCGTTTGCTCCAGCGGAGCGCAACTCCCAATCCGCTTCTTCTCCGCTTTCATTAATCGGGACACCCTCAATCGTCGTGTCGTGGTCGGCTCCCAGGCAGAAATACAAGGACAACCGATCGAGGGCGGCAAGCCTTTGGATATTTGCGGTGATCAATTTTTCGTCGGTCAGGTCTTTGGTTGCCGGGTCGTTGCGCAGGTCCACTTTCAAACGCAATTGCTGCAAGCGCAAGCGTTGCACAAAATCGTTAGCATGCTGCTGCTCCTGCGATCTCACATATTTCGCGGAGTAGCCCGGCATGGTTGCCTTGGCGCGGTCGTAGAGTCCCATGCAATGACTCGCGACCAGCAGCCCGGCGTACAAATCCGATTTCACCACGCGATCGATTCCCCGCTGGTAAAGCAAAACATGCTCGTCGGTGGGCACGCTCATGAAGGTGTACGGCGCAAACGATTTGGGATCCACACCCGGCGCCATTTCCCATTCCTGCCAGCCGTTATCGTGCTCCGCCGCCGCCAGGCAAAACGATGCGAATGGCTCCGGGCGGGGAAACGCATCATTTCCCCATTCCCGCGCAAAAAAACCGGAAAGGATGGCGTGGTCCGTTTGCCGGATCACCAACATCGGATCGTTAGTCTGCTGGATAATCATTAATGGTGGTCGCCGACCTACCAAACCGCGGGGCGCCCCATTATCCACCACCTGGCGCGAGGATTCCAGCACAACTGCGGGGGCCGCTATGGCCAAAAAGCCGCCATTCCAAGTATCATTTGTTTTGCCGGTGCGGGAGTGGCGGAACTGGCAGACGCAGTAGCCTTAGGAGCTACCGGACGCAAGTCCTTGGAGGTTCAAATCCTCTCTCCCGCACCAAAATTTCTAACTGCCCGCGCAGGATGTAAGCGAATTTGCCCCGCAGGCCCTCATGAACCTGATTTTCTTATCGGATTTTTTCGACTGCTCGAGGATATCTGCTGGCAGAGGGGCTTGCAGTTATTTCGGGGATATTTGTCTGCCGCACCAGATCTCCAAAATCGGGGCGTGAACGGATCGTGTCAAACACCGGCTCAATCCGCAGGTAAACCATCCAGGCACTGTGCTGGGCGGCGGCTTCATTTAATGCGCGCAAAGCTTCCGGCTTTCTGCCCAGCAGGGCCATGTATCTCGCACGCTCGTAAGGGGACAACACTCCTGCTTCAGCGTACCCCTGGACTGCGGCTTGATAACGCGTGGAAGCATTGGCGCGTTCGACTTGCTTCAATAGCTGGTCATGCCCAAACAAGCGCATCAGATTTTCCAGCTCGCCCGCTGCTTGTTCCGTTTTCCCTTCCATGGCATAGGTGATCCACAGTTTTTGCCTGGCGGGCAGAAAGCCGGGATCCAGCTTCAAGACTTCCTGATAAGCCTGTTCGGCTTTCGCGTAATCCTTTTGAAAATAATGGAACCAGCCGATATTAGTGCGGATGATCATGGACAGCGGGTCGAGCGCTTGCGCTTTACGCATGTGTTCTTCGGCGCCGGCAAAATCGCCGCGGCAGGCCAGCAGAACAGCGTAAATGTGATGTGTGTGCGCGTTGTTGGGATTGAGCGACAGCGATTTCTGGAATTCAGTCTCGGCCGTTTTCCAATCCCAACTGTATTTCCACAAGGCAAACGCCAGCGCTGAGTGAGCCGAAGCCAGCGAGGGTTCCAAATCAAGCGCACGCCGCGCCGCAGCCTCGGCACTCGGACCCGCCTGGCTGCCGGGTATCTCATCGTAATCGTCAAGCAGGTTGTAGGCTATCGCTTTGCCTGCGTAGGCCCCGGCAAAATTGGAATCCAGCGCGATGGCCTCATTAAACTGCTCCAGGCTTTTCTGCAGCTCATTGTTGGTGCGGTGATTGTTCAGGTCGTGCATGCCGTTGAGATAGGCTTCGTAGGCCTGCACGTTCACGTGATGAGGCTCGTCCCGCCGGTGCATAAAAGCGGGCATGAGGGCAACTTCGATTCTTCGCGAAACGGACTGCGCCAAATCGTCTTCGAGCGAGAGGATGTCGCCGGTGTCGCGTTCGAACGTTTGCGCCCAAAGGTTCCGGTCGTCTGCCGTCGAGACCAGGCGCGCATTCACCCGCACTCTGCCGCCGGACCGCGCTACGGTCCCCTCCACCACCGCATCGACACCGAGTTCCTGGCCGATTTTTACCAGTGGTTTGTAATCCTTACGGTAATGGTTTGCCGAGGACCGGGAAATCACTTTCACGGAGCCGATCTGCGCCAGATTGGTTGTTAGCGCGTCGGTCAAGCCTTCGGCAAAGTAGTCCTGGCCTGAGTCTCCGGAGAGATTTTCAAATGGAAGGACAGCAATCGAGTGGACTTGCGCGTCGGCCCCAGCCCGTTTCAGAAATGCCGTCACCGACAATCCAATAATCACGATCAGCGTCAGCAGGCCGATCGTGCCCGGCTTGCGATAGCGCCTCCAGCCGAGCGGTTCATTCAAAACCGCAATTGCCTGCACAGCGGTTTCTGCCGTCAGCCAGCTTGGTTCTTCAACAGCACCTTGTTTCTCTGAGACCTCCATTTGAATGGGAGCGATAAAGCGATATCCCCGGCGCGGAATCGTTTCGATATAGAGGGGTTTCCCGGCATCGTCGCTCAACGCCTCGCGGAGTTTCTTCACGGTTGAATTCAGGCTGTCGTCTACTTCTTCGGCGGAATGGCCCGGCCAGAGTTTTTCTTGTAGCTGTTGCCGGGTGATGAGTTGCCCTGGCCGCTCAACAAGAAACCAGAGAACGCGGACGGGCTGACTTTGGACGTGGAGGCGGATTCCATGCTTGTGGATTTCGCAGGTTTCGAAATCGACCCGAAAAGGTCCAAACGTACAAATGAGATGGGGATTCGACACGTGCGTCATCGCACCCCGGGCCTCCGCCAGTGTGGCTATAGGTCGGGATGCTAGCATGAAGCTACCCCGCCAACAATTGGGATTGTGGTTTGGACTGTGCCGACTAGCTCTAAATGCTAGCTCCCGAACGCCTTATGTTTGGCAGAGCGGCGTTCGGAATTGTGCAATCTGTTGCACAATTCGGGAATTCGACCATCGAACCCCCTTCTGAATTGCACAACTTGGCGGGTCAGATTCTGATCAGAACAAGATTGGTTGGTCCCGCAACCCGAGCATTCTTGTACTGGTGTCCAGTGAGATTCCGCAGGTCTCCAATAAACCCTTGCTCCTCATTAACTTGGCAACTCCATTGCAACTGTCTGGTCAATTGGGTATTCAGCCCAAAACTCTGAGAGTCTCAACCGAGGAGGTTGAAATGTTGCGAGGGTTTGCAAGGTATGCAATCTGGCTGTCAGCATTGTTTCTATTTGTGGCGGGGACTGCCCTCGCCGACACAACCATAAACTTCGATGGCGTGGCCGATGGGACAAACATCAACACCACCTACCCCGGAGTTACGTTCTCGTGTTTCGGCACGGCGTGCCCGAGTTCCAACGTTTTTGCGAGGAGCATCGGCGCTTCTGCATTCAGCCCATCAAACGTGGTTTCCACATTGTCGGCGGGGATCCCAGGCGTGCAAGACAGCGTCGGCGGTGCGATCGAGGTGAGTTTCGCTACACCGCAGTCAGCGGTCAGCATCGAGAACTTTGTATTTCCCGCCGCCGAGGGCCTCGGAACTACAGGATTCGGCTATTTCCAAGCCTACGACAGCGGTTTGAACATGCTTACGGAAGTACGCAATTCCACCCTAGGCACCTGGACCGACCTCAGCATCTCGGGCTCGGGGATCAGTTTTCTGCTACTCGGCGATGTCGGCGGGGGCCAAAACTATATCAGCTATTTCGACAATCTTTGCTACTCCACCGATTCGACGGGCTGCAGCGTCAGCGGCGGTACCGGCAACAATGGCGGTGGTGGCAACACAGGCGTTCCAGAACCTAGCACTTTGCTTCTCAGCGCATTGGGTCTTGGAGGTTTAGCCCTGAAGCGTTTCTACTCCTGAGACTGATTCGTACGGCACCTCCTCAGTCGAGGCCGAACATGAATGCTGGCACCTGCTTTCTCATAAGCAGGTGCCAGTGTCTATTTCGCGGACCGATTAACGGCGGGGCATTCCTTGCGCCTTTGCCCTGTTTGCATAACAATGATTCCTAATTGGTGATGAAATCAGCGTTGGGAGTCATCGGTTATGCACGAGCGCAGCGTTCGCGATCTCCTGAATCTTTATAACCCGGCCAATCCGCTTGAAAAAGCGTGGACTATTCCCGCTCCATGGTATTTCGACGAGCGACTCGCGAAACTCGAGCGCGAGTCCGTCTTCGCCGCTAACTGGCAGTTGGCCGGCCATCTGGACCAGGTGAAAGAACCCGGCCAGTTTTTCACCATTGACGTCAATAAGGAGCCGCTGGTCGTCGTCCGTGGAGATGACGGAAAACTCCGCGCGTTTTACAACGTGTGCCGCCATCACGCCGCCGCCGTTGTACCCGAAGCGCAGGGCTGCGCGAAGAATTTCCGCTGCCCGTATCATGGGTGGACGTATGGCAACGACGGCGCGTTGAAGGGCATGGTCGAGTTCGAGGGAGTTTGTAATTTTGACCGCGCGGACAATGGCCTGGTTCCGGTGCGCGTGGATACCTGGGAGAATTTCGTTTTTGTGAATCTCGACGGACGCGCGTCTCCACTGCGCGAGTACCTCGGCAAAGTTCCGGAGATTGTGGCCCCGCTCAAAATCACCGAGACGCTGAAGTATTTTGATCGCCGGATTTATACGCTGAATTGCAACTGGAAGGTTTACGTGGACAATTATCTGGATGGCGGCTACCACGTGCCGCATGCGCACAAGGGGCTCAGCAGCGTCGTCGAGTACACCAAGTACACCATCGAAAATTTTGAGCGCGCCTGTTTGCAGTCCAGTCCGCTGGATAGTTCGGGCGCGCTTGAATCTTCGATTGGCTCGACGCGGCAGGGCACGGCGTTTTATCTGTGGGTCTACCCCAACTTCATGCTGAATGCGTATTCAGGCGTGATGGACACCAACCTGGTGCTGCCGCTGGGCGTCAACAAGTGCGCGGTGATCTTTGACTACTATTTTGCGGACATCAGCCCCGCCGCCGCGAAACACCACCAGGAAAGCATCGCCGTCAGTGAAAAGGTTCAGGATGAAGACATGGCGATCTGCGATTCGGTGCAGCGTGGGCTATCTTCCCGCGCTTATGTTGCGGGACGTCTCTCGCTGCGCCGCGAAGCCGGCGAACATTTGTTTCACCGCCTGCTTCACGCGGATATGACCAATGCGCTGGCGCGGCCGATGGCCGCTGACTAACGACTTTTTGCGTAGTGTCCGCCTCTCGCCCTGTGGATAGCCGAAGGGTTTGAGGCGGCTCGTTTCCGCTGCCCTCAGCAATTGAAATTCCGCACACACAAAAACTTATGGTATTTCATACGTTATTGGAATAACATCCGGCGCATCGCTCAGAGTGACATGGGGATAGCACTCTGGACAGGTACTCCTCTGTGCTTTCTTCTTTCACGTCACTAATTGCGGCAATCGGGGTGTAGGTCGACATGCAGCATCACCCTCTTCAGGAGGAACTATGTACCGCTTGTTGATTTGCTGTTTCATTGTTTTGGCGCTTTCCCTAAGTGCAGCAGCCCAGCTTCCTACTTCCACCTTGAACGGAACGGTAACAGATCCCCAAGGCGCCGTAGTTGCCGGCGCAAGAATTGTCGTCACCAGCACGGCAACTGGTACAAGTCGCGAGGCCACCAGCGCCAGTGACGGTGGTTTCGCGTTCAGCGATCTACCCCCTGGAGATTACACCGTGCGCGTCAGCGCCTCGGGATTTGCCACCAGCGAATACAAAGCGGTGCGTCTGGAGGTGGGGCGTGCCAGTACCCTGAACGTTTCGCTGAAAATTGCCCGGGGCGGCGAGGTAGTGGAGGTGAGCGCCGCCGAAATAGCCTTGAACACCACGCAGTCGATGGTGCAGGGGCTGGTGGAGGCCCAGGAAATCCAGACCCTGCCGTTGAATGGGCGAAACTTTCTCGACTTGGCCTTTCTGATTCCTGGAAACCGCCCCGCACCACGTTTTGACCCCACCAAGACAAACACTGTGGAAGTTTCCTCGGCCGGGGCCTATGGAAGAGGCGGCAATATCATCATCGATGGCGCTGACAATAACGACGAGGTGGTTGGTGGCACGCTGATGAACTTCCCGGAGGAAGGATTGGCGGAGTTTCAAATTGCCACCAGATTTACGGCGGAAGTCGGGCGTTCTTCCTCAAGCATCATCAACATCGCCACGAAGTCAGGGACGAATGACGTACACGGTTCGGAATACTTCTTCTTCCGGCACAAGACTCTGCAGGGATTGCCGGCAACCTTCGATCGAACGCAACCCACGCCGCGGTTTGCCCGCGAACAGTTCGGAGGCTCCGTAGGCGGCCCGTTAATCAGGGAGAAGCTCTTCGGGTTTTTCGCAGGGGAATATCTCAATCAGGATCACGCCGTTCCCGTGGGCGTGCGGGACTTTACCGCGAACAGCGTGACGGGCGGCTCCGCTCCCGCTTTCGTGCATGATGTCCGGATCACTTCCAAAGGCGACTGGGTGCCCGATGGCAGCGACCATATTTCGCTGCGCTATTCCTTTGAACGGTCACTGGACGTTGACAATGGCTTCTTGATACGGCCATTGGGCGGGGCCGCCAATCGCCAGCAGTCCCTTAACCGCTATAACTCTTTTCTCGCGAGCTGGTCGAAAAGCTTTTCCCCTACGCAGACCAACAGTCTGAGCTATCAAAAGAACTATTTTATCAATCACATTCCATCGTTTTCGCCTAACGCCCCGGACACGAATCCAGCCGGGCTGGCAGCGACAAACGAGCTTCGCTTCCCGGATCTTCAGGACGGTGCGAATTACCGGATCCCGCAACGAACCCGGCTGGCTCGCGATCAGGTACGCGACACGTTCTACTGGTCCATGGGCAAGCACAATCTGAGTTTTGGCGCGGAATTCCAGTATTACGGATCCGACATCCTGTTTGACATCTTTGGAAGTGGGAGCATTTACTTGACCGAGGATTTTCCCAGCCAAAATCTCTTTACCGGTACGCCTTGTTCCGCCGCAACTCCGTGCGACGACACGGACATTCCGATCGCCATCGCGTTAAAGAGCGGCGCGCCCGTTCGCCCACCGACGGCGCCCTACGAACACAACAAATACCTGGGACTGTTTGTGCAGGATGACTGGCGCTTCCGGCCTGGGCTGACGTTTAACCTGGGACTTCGTTGGGACGGTGATTTCAACTCCTTGGGCGAGACCGAGCAAAACAAACCTTGCCCGACCTTGACCACGGTGATTATCAACTGTGAGTTCATCCGAAACCTTCTGGGACCACACGATTCATCTGCTAAATATAAGAACTTCGGCCCGCGAGTGGGCTTTGCCTGGCAGCCCGCGGCCCTGAAGAACACGGTGGTGCGGGGCGGATACGGGATCTACTACGACAGGGTGATTCTGGAGCCAGCCCTGCTGGAAGAACTGCTCAACGGGAGAGCCGTGCCAATCGTCGGTTTTGGCAGCTCGACGTGCACAGCCACAGGCGCAGGCGCCACCGCAGCGCCGAGCCTTAACAACTGTTTCTTGTCTGGAGCTGTCTACGCCGCGGGTTCCCCAACGCTCGCTAACCCGTTCTCCGGGGGTTCCAGCCCGTTCGGAATCGGCGTGAACGTCATCGACAACAAAGCCGCCACGCCTTTGGTGCAGCAGTTCTCCTTGGGCGTGCAGCGCCAGTTTGGAAACGATTACCTCCTTTCCGTAGACGGGATACACACCCGTGGGACGCGCCAGTTGATTCCCAGGTACCTGCGCACATTGCCCCCGGGAATCAGCACTCCGTTCATCAATTGTCCGAATCCGAGAGATCCTTGCACCGTTATTGACCCTGCCACTGGCACGCCAGCGGCGACTGGATGCCCCGCCGATCCCAGTTGCCAAAGCATTACGAACATTCAGTCTTCGGCGAGGACGTGGTATGACGCCCTGCTTGTCAGCTTCCAAAAACGGCCAAGGAGCGGTCCTTGGCACCCCGGATACAGCGTCAGCTACACACTTTCCAAAACGTTCGACGAGCAGCAAGACGACCAAGTCAGTCCCAGCGGGGCACCCACGGAGGACCCCGCCATCGTCGCGATGCACGTCAATGATTTGAATATCGAGAAGGGCTATGCGACCAGCGACGAACGCCACCGTTTTGTGGTCTCTGGAAGCATGGAGCTACCCTGGAAGTTGAACATCTCGCCCATCTGGAGCTTGTCCTCCAGCATTCCGGAGAATCTTGATGTGCCGCTGTTTGGCGACGGCCGGCTGCCTAACATTCCGCGCAACGCCTTGGGACGCCAAATTCAGAACGGCGCGGCGCTGAACAGCGCTATCATCGCCTATAACGCGTTGCCCGCGTGCCTCGCGAGCGGAAGCACGGCCGGTCCGCTCCCTTGCAATCAAGGACAGCTCTTGAATGCCGCGGGAACAGGCGCGTTTCAGGTGGACCCGAAAATCCATTTTGGCCACAGTCTCAATTCCTTTGATACACGGGTCTCAAGAACCTTTCATTTCAAGGAACCGCATAGCTTAGAGGCCATCGCGGAGGTGTTCAATCTGTTCAATGTCACCAACATCCGCGGCACAACCAACAGGAACTACTCGGGGGTGAACAACGTCCTGACTTCCGGTGACTTCAATCGTGCTCTGGAGACAGCGGGCAAGTTCTTCGGCTCGTACGGGCCGCGCGCCTTCCAGTTTGCACTCCGCTACAGGTTCTGATTAGCCTGACCGGTACGCCGGCATATTCGCAAGGCAAGAAAAGAGGGGCAGTCCGCAGCCGCCCAAAACCGGACGCGCTTCGCATCTGAAACAAAAAAGGCCGGCGGAGTTCCCGCCGGCCCTCTTCGCTTCTGAAAACTACAGTTTCTCGAAGAAGTGCACTACTTTCTTGCCGGCGCTTTCGGTGTAGTACACCGTCACTTTGGCGCCCTTCTCAGTTCCTTTTGCGGTGTCGACAGCAGCAACTTTGGTCCCGTGACCTGCCACTTCAAACGTCTGCTCGGTCCCGTCGGCGGCTTTCACCGTGATCGTCTTGCCACCTTCTCCGACCTTCGTTACCGTCCCTTCCACGACTTTATAGCCGCCTTTGCCGACCTTGTCGACTTCCACGGCCGTCTTATCGGTTCCCGTCACCGTGTAGTGGGCAACAACCTCAGAACCTTCCTTCACTCCCTCGAAGGTGTCCTTCGCGCCGGTCCCGACGGCTTCTCCGCCTTTGACCACGGTTTTATCCACAAAATGGATGGTGTGCTCGGTACCATCCTTGGTCTTCACCACGATCGTCTTCGCGGCTGCGTCCACTTTCGTGACCACCCCGTGAAGGACGCTCACGACGTCATCCGCCACCACAACCATTACCGCAAAAAATGCGGCCAACACCATTATCGAAAGCAATTTCTTCATTACAGCTGACCTCCTGTTTGAGCTTGACCTGCTTAGTAGTTGGAAAGGGTTCGCGAAACTGTCCCACAAAAAGGTTAGCGCAAGCCTCCGGCAAAAACTACCGGGAAGAGCATTACACCCGCCCATTGTCCTGAGTTGATTCGAAAGATATTTCAGTCGGACAACGAGACGCACCCTGGGCACTGCCAATTGGATGAGTGCAGACGGCGAATAGATGCAAGGAAAGGAATTGGAGGGAGAGCCGGGTGAGATTTGCTCACCCGGTACAGTCCGTTCGCGTTCCCGTTGGATTATTTCCGGTTGGCTGCCCACTTAATCACTGCGCCACACGTCGAGGGCATTTTGATGGAAGAATCCCGACGGCCAGTCTATCGTCAATTATTTCCAACGCGGCGCAATAACGGAGGGGATACGTGCGAACTCTGAACCGACTACAGCGCAATTTCGGCAGGTGTGTGGCTTCCATGGTCGTGAGTGGTTTCCTCGCCTCGGCATGTGGCGCTCAGGCAACACAAAATGCCAAAACTCCGCAACAGGATTGGGCTCAGGAGTTGGACGCCAAGTATCCGGGATTACTGGCTGAGTTCGGCCAGTTGTTCGCGAGACTTCAGCACAACGTCCAGTTTCCCGCTGCGCGAGGCGAGAGCCGCCTTCTGCCGCTGCTGCCTGAATCAACGATGTCGTTTGCCGCGTTTCCCAATTATGGCGACGCGGCAAACCAGGCGCTCAAGGTTTTCCGGCAGGAGTTGCAGGAGAGCACCGTGCTCCGGCAATGGTGGCAGCATGGCGAAGTGGCCACGGTCGGGCCAAAGGTAGAGGACTCCCTCGAAAAGTTCTTTCAGCTTAGCCAGTATCTGGGAGACGAGGTGGCAGTCTCCGGCACGATGGAAGGCCGGGAGCCCAATCTGCTGATCGTGGCGGAAATCCGCAAGCCGGGGTTGAAAAAGTTTCTTCAGCAGATGATCGCAGAACTTGCCGGCAAATCGAAATCCGGCGCGCGTGTGCTGGATCCGCAGGAACTCGCGGCGATGGAGAGTAAGCCCGCAACCGGCGAGCTGATGATATTGGTGCGTCCCGATTATCTTGTTGTAGCCATGGACCTGGCGACGCTGCGAAATTTTAATGCTCGCTTGGATCGGGCCAGCCGGGGGTTTGTCGCTACTCCGTTTGGACACAGGATCGAACAAGGTTACGCCGGCGGCATCACAATTTTGGGCGCCGCCGATCTGCAAAAGATCTTGAGCCAGGTGCCGCCCGGAACGAAGCAGGACCAGTTGCCATTCCAGCGCAGCGGCTTTGCCGATATGAAGTATCTGGTTTGGGAGCACAACAGTGTGAGTGGACAGGCTGTCAGCCAGGCGGAATTGAGTTTCATCGCACCGCGTCGAGGAGCAGCCGCATGGCTGGCGAAACCTGCGCCGCTGGGGAGTCTCGATTTTGTGTCTCCCAAGGCAATTCTCGCAGCGACGATGGTGCTCACGAGCCCAGCAAAAATATTTGATGATGTTAAAGACCTCAGCAGTGCTTCGAATCCGAACGCACTCGCGGGCATCGCACAGGCCGAGCAGGCGTTGAAACTCAGTTTGAGGGAAGACTTGCTCAATTGCCTGGCGGGAGAGATCACGCTTGAATTGGACGATGTTGCTCCGCCCAGACCCGAATGGAAGGCGATCCTCAAAGTCAGCGATACGAAACACCTGCAGCAGACTTTGAGTTCCCTGCTGACGACAACTCAGTTTCGCGCGGAACAGTTTGAGGAAGGTGGAGTCACAATTTCCACTGTGAGCATCCCTTCCGCGCAGACCCCGCTAAAAATCGGGTACGCATTTGTGGATGGCTATCTGATTGTCGGGTCGGATGGAGAAACGGTTGCCGATGCGATCCGCCTCCATGCAACCGGCGCATCGCTGGGAAAATCCAAGAAATTCCTGGCAGCGCTGCCACCGGGCCATTCCACGGAGGCTTCCGCCATGCTATATCAGGACCCAATCGCGATGGCATCGCTGAAACTTCGGGCCGTTGCGCCCAGGATGGCGGAGTCTCTTTCGCAGATGGCCGGAGAAGGTGTGCCCGGGTTGATCGCTCTCTATGGAGAAGAATCGGCGATTCGGGAAGCAAGCCAAAGTGGCCAATTTGATGTCGCGGCAGTCCTGATTGTGGCGGCGGTTGCGATTCCGAATCTGTTGCGGTCGAAAATAGCCGCCAATGAAGCGTCCGCGGTTGGCAACACCCGGACCATCAACACGGCAGAGATTACGTATGAGGCGACGTATCCCAAGAGAGGCTTCGCACCCGACTTAGCATCACTTGGACCCGATCCGCGCCAGCCAGGTACTCCTTCGCCGGAGCACGCGGATTTTATGAACGAAATGCTTGCGAACGCGAGCTGTACCGGCGCCGCCTGGTGTACCAAGTCCGGATACCAGTTTCGCCTTACGGCAGCGTGCAAGTTGCACCTGTGCACGGAGTACGTGGTGGTTGCAACTCCGGTGAATGCCAACACGGGCACAAGAAGCTTCTGCTCCACCTCCGACGGCGTGATTCACTTCAAGGCTGGCGCGCCGTTGACCGCGCCGGTTAGTGTGTCGCAATGTCGCGCGTGGGCGCCGCTGCAATAGCTTACGCATGTGAAAGGCGCGGCTTACACTTCCACAGCTTTCGTTGACCCCGGCCGCGCGCTAACCTATACTTAAAGTTCGGTGTCGCTTGCAGGATTTCCGCTGGATTCCGCACTGTAATCCATGAAGTTTCCGCAGCATGCGCGGGATGGTGTGAAGGAACCCGGATGCGTGTTTTTGACCCCGCACCATCCGCCTGCCTGACCGGCAACACTCAAATTAATTCACAAAGGGTTTTGATTTCCTTTAAGGGAGAAGAAAATGGCGGACGCTAGCTGCCGTAGAGAACTCGAACTGGAAATTCCCGCCGAAGAGATTTCCAAGGCCTCCGAAAAAGTCGCCAAGGAATTTGCCAAGATGGCGCGCGTGCCGGGATTCCGCCCGGGCAAGGCTCCCATTTCGCTGATCAAGCGCCGCTTCGCGGAAGATA
>WNFR01007842.1_pt1 | contig 15056 bp, 14 predicted proteins | sample 5400221 | NCBI WGS metagenome assembly WNFR01 (sample SAMN13153357, study PRJNA577476) | soil metagenome | isolation source: 40 cm soil under Madrone tree | place: USA:California | collected 2016-06-14 | reverse complement strand
AGACGTCGCGACGTATAGGGTGCGCCTGGTTGGCGATGCGGTGGAGGTCGAAATCTAGAGGATCCAGCGCCCCGAAAGCCATTGCATCCATCATCTGCGCGGATGGCATCGCAACAACTACTCCGATCTCCCGCTCTGGGACATGATGTTCGGAACCTTCGAGAACCCGCGCACTCAACCCGCGCGCTGCGGGTTCGGTACGGACGCCGAGCAGAGGTTGGCCTCAATGCTCGTCGGCAGAAATGTGTCGAATATGTCTGCGCGAGGGCACGACGAACCGGCATATAGGCAAGCATGAAAGAGATCGTCCAGCGAGCGCTGTCTCACCTCCGGCGATCCTTTTCCCGTACTGACGCCATCGGCCTCGCCGCGATCCTGCTGGCGATATTGGTGTGGGCGATGCTTCCCGCGATTCCACAGAATCCGAGCTATCACCAATTCGCCGACCAACGCCAATGGTTCCGCGTTCCGCATGCGGCGGACACGCTATCCAACATAGCATTTGCGCTGGTCGGCTTCGTCGGTCTGGTTCGCCTCGCCTCACGTCGACTTCTGCGCTTTTCGCCCGCGACGGAAGCCGGCATGTGGTGCATTGCGCTTGGCCTGGTTTGCACGGCGATGGGCTCGGCGTGGTATCACCTCGACCCGACCAATGCGACCCTTGTCTGGGACCGCTTGCCGATGACGCTGGTGTTCGCCGGCGTGCTGGGTGCCGCGATAGCACAACGCGTCGGCAGTAGTGCCGGACGAGCTGGTCTCGCACTCCTGGTCCCCCTGGGCATCGTCAGCGTCGTGTACTGGAAAATGACCGGCGATCTCTCGCTCTATCTCACGCTTCAGCTTGGCGGTATCGCCGGACTCTTGTTGCTTCTCCTATTGACACGCAAGGGCGACGATTCCGTCCCATGGGTATGGGTCGTCGCGTGGTACGTGCTCGCGAAAGTGGCCGAATTCGCCGATCAGGGGATCTGGGATGCGACCCGCGGCCTGATCGCCGGACACACGCTAAAGCATCTGCTCGCAGCGGCCGCCGGTGCTGCGGCGCTCTGGCCGCTGATCCGAGGCGCAGACTGGCGTATTCAACATTGACGGTGCCTGCGAGCGGCCGCTTTGTAGAGCGAGGCGCAACGACCGGTTGTGGCCGAGACACTTCACCAGTTGTGTCAGGCGCTGAAGCACTGCCTCTCGAACAGGTGCGTGGAACGAGTCTGGAAGTGCAAACAGGAGGCTGTCTCGCTTACTGCCGCGCGGTCGAGCCCGAGATTGTCGGGCTCGTAGCTGCACAGTATCCACGGCAAGAACAGCGTCGCGCGTTCATGCCACGAGCCGTGCTTTCCCTATCTTGCCCGCGGCTGCGTCGTACCCGGCTTGCCGCCGCTCGCCAATGCCCACGGCCGAGAAATCGGAAGCTCCGTTCACGTTGGTGTTGGTGAGTTCGACGATATTGATGGGGTCGGCGAATTGTTTCAATGTCTTGTAACCAGGATGTTTGGTGAGCGGCCTCAGTTCCTTATGCTTCTCCAGCAGTTTGTCGAATTCCTTGGTGAATAGAATCAGGTCGGTCGTCTGCCGGGCGCGGTTGAGATCCTTTTCTGCTTTGTTGCTGAACGCGACCGTCATCATCCGCATCACCACGGCCGGAATGTTGTCCGGCAGAGGGGCGGCATTTGGGAACAGGTTGACGACGTACATGGTCTTGTCCGAATCATTGCTATCCTGCAGGGCGTCAATGACCTTGGACAAGGGCGTGTTGTCGAACAGACCGCCATCCCAGTACAGTTGTTCCGCGCCATTGTCCGGCGATGGCGCTGCAGTCGGGGGGAAGCTCGGCGGCAGGCTCCCACTCGCGCGCACGTGCGCCGCTTCGATCTGCATGTCCTTGCTGTCGAACCGTTCCAGCCTGCCTGTTAGCAGATTTGTTGCAGTGAGTATGAGCCTGGGCGCCTGATCCTTCGGCTTAAGCTTGAAATTCGCGGGTCCGAGCTTCTTAAAGTCCACGTTTCTCGCGAGCGTCTGGTCCAGCGGCGCGGTGTCGTAAAAACTGGTCCACCCCATGATGTTGAAATAGTCTGTGCGCGGGCGGTACATGCCCGGATTTCCGAACATCGACATCTTCTGGTTCACGTTCGCCCACTGCAGCGGGAAGCTGAAGGTGGTGAGGTCTGCCCATAGCTCGTGAAGCGCGCTTTTCGGATCGCTATGACGGCATCCGCAAAGCACGGTGGCGTTGATCGCCCCGATCGAGACGCCTGACACAACGTCGGGTCGGATTCCATTGTCCAGCAAGCATTCGACGACACCGAGTTCGAATGCCCCCAACGCGCCGCCGCCCTGTAAAACAAGTCCGGTAATCGCCATGATTGTGCCCCTTTTCTTTCTGGTAACGCGGCAATGCTACAGGCACTGCGGCCACACATCTTTACTTCGTAAGTACGGCGGCACCATGTCGGTGCGGAACGGTCATCGCACCATCAACTTGAACCATCAAATCGCTAAAGCTCCGCCGTTCATAACTATCGCATGCCCGTGATAAGACGCTCGCCAACGACTGGTATCGAAGCGAGACGATGGTGTCGGCCGAGTTCGGATCGATCTCTGCCGGTCGCGATTGTCACAGGGCGCCGCGCGCGCCCTGTCTCTGGTGGTGTGCGTTATTACTTCGGCTGCGCAACGGTGCGCAGATACGGCTTGTGCGTCTTGAAGCCTTGCGGATATTTCTTCTTGGCGTCCTCGTCGGAAACGGACGTGGGAATGATGACGTCCTCGCCCGGCTTCCAGTTCACCGGCGTGGCAACCGTGTGTTTCGCGTTCAGCTGAACAGAGTCGAGCAAACGCAGCACCTCGTCGAAGTTGCGACCCGTGCTCATCGGATAAACAAGCATCGCCTTGACCTTCTTGTCGGGCCCGATGACGAACACCGAACGAACCGTCGCGTTGTCCGCCGCAGTGCGCTTTCCGCCGCTCGCGTTGGGGTGAATCATGTCGTAGGCCTTCGCGACCTCGAGGTCCGGATCGCCGATCATCGGATAATTGACTGCGTGCCCCTGAGTCTCCTGAATATCCTTGACCCAGGATTTGTGGTCGCTGACGGGGTCCACGCTGAGCCCGATGATTTTGGTGTTGCGCTTGTCAAACTCCGGCTTGAGCTTGGCCATGTAGCCGAGCTCGGTGGTGCACACCGGCGTGAAATCCTTGGGATGCGAGAACAGAATCGCCCATTTGTCCCCGATCCACTCATGGAACCGAATCTTGCCTTCCGTGGTGTCGGCGGTGAAGTCCGGTGCTTCGTCACCTATGCGTATCGCCATTTTCTATCTCCGTTGGGCTGAAGAGTCTGGAGTTTGCTCGGTCTCGCGGTAGTTACCCTGGCGCTCCAGGCCCTTGGTTTGTGACCCCTGCTTGAACGTTGGGGAATAGTAATTATACGACCTAGGAGACTTGATACCGCGTTGGAGTCGTACCTACAGACAGACACTTTGCACGGTCTCTTTGCGCAATCCACCTCAACGGGTTTTTCGGGGTTACGAGGATTCCAGTCCGCTTTGCCTTGGGTAGCCACCCGCGCAGCGGCGCTTGCCTCCCGTGCTGCGGCCCGCTGCATTTAGAGTCGGAATAACGTCGCCCGGCAAGTGTTTGCTTCCTCAGACCGCCGAGCTGAGTCGAACCTTGACCGATGGTGCGTCGAGGGGATGTTGGATCCGAGCGACATCCGCCGAACTTTTCCAAATCCTGAAAGAGGGGGCAAATCATGAACTTGGCTTCACGCGCTCTGCGACAAGCGTTGTTTGTCGCCGCGCTGGCATCTGGACTCGCCGCGGGCGCAGCCTTCGCCGCGAACAGCTATGCGGTGCGCAACCTTGTGTCTGATGGCGGTGTACCCGCCGAGCACCGCGACGACAACCTCAAGAACGGCTGGGGCATCGCGTTGAGCGCGACCAGCCCCATCTGGGTTGCCGATAACGGAACCGGCAAGTCGACGCTGTATGACGGTCTTGGGAACATGCTGTCGCTCGTCGTTACCGTTCCGTCCGCATCGGGCAGCGACCCGGGAGCGCCGACCGGCATTGTCTTCAACGGTTCCAACGATTTCGTGGTCAGAAGCGGCACGGCGGCCGGCGCTGCCCGGTTCATCTTCGCTGCGGAAGACGGGCTCATCTCGGGCTGGTCGCCGGGCGTTGATGCGACGCACGCAATCCACGCGGTGTTCATGTCGAGTGCGGTGCCCGGCGCGTTCGTCGATCCGAATATCCCCGCCAACTTCTCGCCGTTCAACATTCTGACCCTCGGTGGGCGCCTGTACGTCGCGTATGCACAAAAGGAAGAGGACGGCGACGACGAGGTCGCCGGGCCGGGCCTAGGAATCGTCGACGCGTTCGATACCAGCGGGCACCTGCTGCAACGGGTCGCGACGGGCGGCACGCTCAACGCGCCGTGGGGCATGGCGATCGCGCCGGCGAACTTCGGAGACTTCAGCGGTAGCCTTCTGGTCGGCAATTTCGGCGACGGCACGATCAACGCCTTCAATCCCACAAGCGGTGCATTTCTCGGACAGTTGCGAACGCCTGACGGCCAAATCCTCGTCATCGACGGCCTATGGGGCATCGCATTCGGCAATGGCAGCACGGCACAAAACCTGCCGTCGAACACCCTCTTCTTTGCGGCTGGTCCGAACGGCGAGGAGAATGGAGTCTTTGGCAGGATCGATGCCGCTTCACCCTAACGGGATCGGTAGCGATGGCGCATGGCCCGACGGCGCGACCGCGCGTCGAAAGGTCTCAACCCGGGCCACGATCGCTCGGGTTGAGATCGCGCCCCCTAACGCAAGAATCAGTACGAGAATCACCTAAGCCCGGCAGCGCTACCACGGTTCGACGGCGGGCAGTATCATTGTCTGCTAGCGGGGTTCTCGACATGACGTGGTCGGTTATTGCGGCGAGTATTGCGGCGGCTCTCGTCGCGAATGGGGTTGCCAATGCGCAGGGCGCAGGCGTTATGGGATTGTCCCCATCGGCCAACCCTATCGTGTTGGTGGATTCGACGGGTAAAGCGGTCGCGAGACCGCTTAACGAGACCACCATGCTCGTCACCATCAGCAGCGGCGTCGCGGCGCCTGCATTGATCCGCCCAATCTACGGCCCCGATGGACGTACGGCGTCCGGCTTGGCGACATGGCAAGCCGGAGGGAGTGTGTTATTCACCACGTCCGATTGCACTGCGGGTGCCCATGTCCACGGTTCGTCCTACGCGGGCGTGCGCGCGACCACGCAGGTACAGACGCCGGCCGGAATCATGCTCTATGTGGGAGCGGTCGGAATTGCGAGCACGGTGGCAGTTCACTCGATTCTCTACGACACCGGATGTGCGCCGGTGAAAGTCCAGCAAGACGGCTTGTTTCCCGTCTTGGCGATCGTTAACTTGAATGCGGCGTATCCGCCGCCGCTTGCATTTCAGTAGCTGCTGTTCCCCTTGCGTTTTTTTCGTTCGGCGAGCATATTTTCGCGACGCTGCCAAACCAGGACGCACGCTGGTGATGGTGAAAAGCAGCGCGCGGCAACTGCACCGTTTGCAGCTATTCCGTCGATCGGTCGCCTGTCAGCGACGATGTGTCGAAAAATTGGGCCCGATGAAACTTCGCCTCGGGCCACCGCTCCGCATCCAACCAGATGCGTCCCACAATCGATACAAGGAGAATGGATGATGAAGAAGACAAGGGATTGGATAACGGCGGCCGTTGCGATCGCCGCCGGGCTTTCCGTGGGCAGTGCCTACGCAGACACTTGCAGCCAGCTAGCCGCGGCCGGCTTGACCGATGCGAGCCTGAAAACCGCGTTGCGCACGGTCGTGCCGCCCGCGGGGACGCCCAATGGCGGCCTTGGCTTTCCGATGTGGCTGACGCTGGTCGATGGCAGCGGTATCGTCTGCGCCGTGACCAACTCGTTGGACGGTTCCGCCGGGAACGCCGATGTGACGGCTGACATCTGGCTCGGCAGCCGCGTGATTTCGGCGCAGAAGGCCAACGCGGCGAACGCGTTCAGCAACGGCAGGCTGGCGCTGTCCACCGCGAATCTGTATTCCGCCGTTCAACCCGGCGGCAGTCTGTATGGTCTGCAAGCCAGCAATCCGGTCGATGCGACGCAAGCCTACGACGGCAAGGCCACGGATTTCGGCACGCCCAAGGATGCGCTGGTCGGGAATCGGATCGGCGGCATCAACGTATTCGGCGGAGGCCTCGCGCTCTACAGCCACGGCAGGAAGATCGGAGCGATCGGCGTTTCCGGCGACACCTCTTGTACCGATCACGTGGTCGCCTGGAAGGTACGCGCCAGTACGCCCTTTGCCACCGTGCCGGTGTTCCTCGCGTTCGATGCCATGTTCCAGGACATCACACCGAATCCGAACGGCGGAACGGGGATCAGCGCGTCCGGCTTCGGACATCCGCCCTGTCTCAACAACCCGACCCACGCGCAAGCAGGTCCGGCCATCATCGGCAACTAGTCGGCGCCAGCGCGCAGGAGCGGCCGCGTCCATCGCGGCCGCTGCGTTCTGGCCCTACGAAAGGGCACGAACGCTTCCGAGGGGCAACGCCGGGGCCGCGGCTGCAATGCACGTTTATTCGGTGAAGGCAGCGGGCTACAAAGACGGGATTCGTCCGTAAATCGGAGCCGTAATGCGCTCCCACGGCTTACGACGTCCGTTTCATCGTCACCTTGAACATGGTGACCCAGGCGTCCTTCACCTGCATCTCGCTCCAAGCCTCGTAGGACGCGTCGTTGATCAGCGTCCAGCGAACGCGATAGGTCATCGACTTGCCGTCGGCAACATACTGCGTCGCCGGAAAGACCAGCGCGCCCGGCATGCTTTCCATGGTGCCCCGGCTGATGCCGCCGAGATTCTCGATGTAAACATACTCGACCCGCTTGGATCCGGAATCCCAGTAGTACAAGGTCTCGCCGACGTAATCCGGTCGACCGGGCGCGTGCACGGTGTGCGTGTCGCGCAGGGCCTTGCCGGCGTATATCCACTGAAAGCAATGCTCGTCGTTCTGCTTCTGATCGGGGAAGTCACCCTTCCAGCAATGCCCGGCCAAGAACGCCATAGGCTTCAAGCCCTCGCCCGGCTGGACGTCGCCCTCGGCCGCAGTAGCTGCAAACGCGACCGAAAAAGCGCAAAGCAAACACGCCAGCAATCTAGTCACTTCGCACCCACTCAAAAATTGGCAAACACCAGGCCCAGCGCCATGAACTGCACGGCATGAAAGCCGCCGTTGATCAGACTCAACTCGAGGTTCTTGCCCTTGGACAGGCCGGACCGATAGTTTCCGGCGAAGCCGGTGACGACCCACACCAGGCCCGCAGCGCATCCGGTAACAACGGCGACCTGCATCGAGGGTCGCGGACCGAGAAAGATCGCGAACATGAGTGCGGCTATCAGCGATAGCAGAAATCCGATTCCGAAAATGAGCGCCGGCTTGTGCACGCGCAAATGGTCGGGCAGGCGCGGATGGGTCTGCCACCCCTCGCCAAAGAGCAACGGCGCGTACCAGATACCGCCGACCACGAATGTCACCATCGCGGCGACCAGCACCGCCAACAAATCTATCCCTGCCATCACCCTGCTCCTCGTTTGCGGCCCGGCTCGCGCTTGCGCGGCGTCCTGCCAGGCAAAGTCCTGCCCCCGCTACCCTGGACACAGAAGCGGGCACGCGAGCCAGGCACTGAAGTTCTCGACGAGCGCCTCGCGCACCGGTGGGTCCGGACGATAGCTTGCATGATTCGACCTGTCAAATCGCCCGTTCGTGGACAGGCGAGTCGCGGCCGACCTTCCTGCGATTTGTCGTTGTGGTGTCGACCGCGCGCTGCTGCGCCGGCGGGCAAATGCGTTGACCCACATGGTCGAGTTGAATCAGACTCCATCGTTCGACGGGGGCAATCATGATTTATCTGATTCTCGGCCTCATCCTCTTCCTCGGCGTGCATTCGGTGCGCGTCGTCGCCGATGACTGGCGCACCGCCCGGATCGCACGCTTGGGCGAAGGTCCATGGAAAGGCCTTTACTCGCTCGCGTCGCTCGCCGGATTCGTGTTGATCATATGGGGATACGGCCAGGCGCGGCACGATCCGGTGGCGCTGTGGAATCCACCGCTGTGGACGCATTATCTCGCGGCGCCGCTTACGCTGGTGACGTTCGTGCTGGTTACCGCCGCGTATGTCCCGGGTACGCGCATCAAGGCGTGGTTGGGCAGTCCGATGGTACTGGGAGTGAAGGTCTGGGCCTTCGCGCACTTAATTGCCAATGGAACGCTCGCCGCCGCGGTGCTGTTCGGAAGTTTTCTGGTTTGGGCGGTGGTGGTCTTTGCGTCGGAGCGAAGGCGCGATCGGGCGAACGGTGTCGTTTATCCCAAAGGCTCGCTAGCGCGTGACGCGGTGGCGGTGGCGATCGGAGTGGCGGCTTGGGTGCTGTTTGCGTTCTGGCTGCATGGCTGGTTGATTGGAGTCCGGCCGTTTGGCTAAGTGAATGCGGCGCTACTCCTTCAGCCTGATGGGAGCCAGGTACTGCTGACGGTAGGTTTCGAACGGGACGGCATCCGCGGCCTCGATGCGGCGCTGCTCGACGATCGATTCCTGCGCCTGGAGCGCGAACCGGTTGGCAACTTCCTCGGACAGCGGCAGCTTCATGATGGCGTCGCGATGTGCGCGCGACTGCGCGAGCGCGAACTGAACGTAGGAGTTGTTGTGATCGCGTGCCATCGCCTGCAGGACGCGGGCGGAAGGCGTCGACGCGGGATCGTCCAGTAGCGCGACAGCCGCCGAAAGCGCGTCGCGATGCAAGTTACTGCCGGTCGCTGCGTCGAGCGCTGTGGCGATCTGCTCGCACTCGGCGAGTACCTCGCCGCCCCACTCGGCGAGCGGCACTTCCTCCGACTCTCTGGTCAGACGCAACCCCGGCTCGCGGCCGCGTGAGGCGACGCGCTGCTTGTTGCCGATGATGGCGCTAAGCTCCTGCGGCGTGTCGGGCGGGCTGTCGCAAAGCAGGCAGTGCAGCAGGAACACATCGAGCAAGCGCATCGTGCTGGCGACGATACCCACTGGAAAGAATGGATCGAGGTCCATCAGCCGCACCTCGACGTACTCGACGCCGCGATCGCGCAACGCATGCAGCGGGCGCTCGCCCGGCCGAATCACGCGCTTTGGGCGGATGGTGCCGTAGAACTCGTTTTCGATCTGCAGCAGGCTGGTGGCGAGCTGGCGATAGTCGTCGCCTTCGCGGATGCCGATCGCCTCGTATGCCGGATAGGGCTGCGTCAGCGCCTGCTGAAGGGATGCGCCGTAGCTCTCCAGGCTGTTGTAGCTGACCGCAAGCGAAGACTGCGCGTCACTCTGGTAGCCCAGCCGGCCCATGCGCAGCGACGTCGCGTGCGGCAGATAGAGCGTGTCTCCGCTCAGCCGCTGGAGGCCGTGCTCGCGGCCGTCGACGAAGGTCGAGCACACCGCGGGCGATGCGCCAAAGAGATAGAGCAGCAGCCAGGAGTGACGCCGAAAGTTGCGGATCAGCGCGAAATAGGCTTCGTTGGAAAGCTGTCCGGGCATCGAAAAGTTGTAGTGGATGCCGGAGATCGTTTGCATGCGACGTCCGTAACGATGCGATAGGCCCATGCGGTACACGCTCTTCGCGCGCCCGACGTTGGAGCTTCCGAAACGGCCGAGAGGGATCATGTCGTCTGCCGGCAACCGGCAGGGCATGCTCGCGGCCCATAGTAGCTCGTCGCCCATCGCCCGGTAGACGACCTGGTGGATTTCGGTGAGTTCCTTTAGGCACGCGTCCGCGTTGGAATGCACGCCGGTGATGAGCTCGACCTGCGACTCGCTGAAGTCGGTGGTGATGTGCGGATGGGTAAGCGCCGAGCCAAGCCGCGCCGGATGCGGCGTCGTCGCAAGCGAGCCGTCGGGCTGCACGCGCAGGCTTTCTTTTTCGATACCGCGGCGCAGGCTGTTCAGCACCTCTCGCGGCAGGGCGCTCAGGCGTTCTTCGAGAGGCAAAACAAGTTCGGACAGCACGAGGTCACTCCGGTTGGAACGTCGGCACAGCGGCGTCCGTCAAGGGACACTGGATCCGCGATTAGTTAGCAAAATTGAGCGGGAAACGGCGATTCTAATAGGTCAGCGCGCACTTTCGTAATCCCAATGGATCTGAACCTTAATGCAAGCCAGCCAGTATTTCCAGCGTGGTCAGCCGCAGAAGCTGCAGCTCGTCGGTGATCTTCACCATCGCCTCGTCGTTGGTTCCGAGGCCCTCGACATTATCCCGCCACGCTGCCCACAGACGCTCCGCCTCCGCCGGACCCGGTGCGGGCAGGACCTGCGCGAGATCGCGAATATAGGTCATCCGCCCCCAGCCCTGCACCGGATCGCCGAGCTGACGGTTTTTCTGGAAGTGCAAGTATTCCACGACGATCTGCGCTTCGCCCAGATTCTTGAGCGTTTCGAACGCGGCGATGCGAACACTGTGATTGATTTCGGTCTTCTCGTTGCGCCAAGTGTTATACGCCATTCCCGAAAGCGCGACGATGATGCTGAAGATGGCCACGATGTTGGCGCGAAGCTGTGACAGGATTAGCGCGCGGTTGATCACGATCTTCATTGGGCCGCCTCCACATGTTTCACAGCCCGGGATTGTCTCAGAAAATATCGAGAGAGTAGGGCCGTGGTCGACTGCCGGGGCGTATGCGGTCCGGGTGAAGGCAGCGCAGCATGCGGGCACGTCCAGAACCTTGGCTCCGGCTTACCGAGGCCGCGCCGCCGAGCCTCAATTGCGCTAAGATGAATCGCGACGGCTGGCGACGGCGCAATTCAGTCGAGTTTGGCCTGTCGCGGCGATTGCATCGCGCAGGACGGCCCAGCTGGAGCGGAGCGGAAACCCAATGGCCCACAACACCAAAGTAAGCGCCGACGCCGACGCGCCGCCGGTCACGCAAATCCTGGCCGACTTCGTGGCCAGGCACCCGTCGCAGGGCTGGGACGCGAGCGTCGACAAGGAAGCGCATCGGACCTTGTTGAACTGGGTCGGCTGTGCTATCGGCGCGTCGCAGCATCCGACCGTTAAGGCCGCGCTTGCCGCCGTCATGGAGCTTGCGCCAAATGCCCAGGCAACGATCCTCGGCCGTCGCGAGCGTGTCGACGTCGCCAGCGCGGCGCTGCTGAATGGCATCACATCGCACACCTTCGATTTCGACGATACGCATCTCAGGACCATCATCCATCCCGCCGGGCCAGTCGCCTCCGCGCTGCTGGCGCTGGCGGAACACTACGGCGCGACGGGCAGGCAGTTCATCGACGCGCTGGTTCTCGGCATCGATGTCGAGTGCCGCGTCGGCAACATGATCTACCCCGAGCATTACGATCGCGGCTGGCACATCACCGGGTCGACCGGGATGCTCGGTGCGGCTGCCGCATGCGCGCGGGTGCTCGGACTCGACGCGGGCAAGACCGCAATGGCGCTGGGCATCGCCGCGTCGCAGCCCATTGGCGTGCGCGAGCAGTTCGGATCGATGACCAAGGCCTTTCACGTCGGCGGCGCCGCGCGCGCCGGATTGATGTCGGCGTTGATGGCGAAGCATGGCTATACCGCGTCGGGCCGTGCGATCGAAGCGCCGCGCGGCTTGGCGCAGACATACTCGACCAAGTGCGACTGGAATGAAATCACCGACGAGCTCGGTGAACGCTTCGAGATTTCGTTCAACACCTACAAGCCGTTCCCCTGCGGTATCGTCATTCATCCCAGCATCGATGGTTGCCTGCAGCTCGCGAGCGCCAATCGTCTTCCCGTCGACGACATCGAGCGCGTCGACCTGAAGGTGCATTCACTGGTGCTCGAGCTGACCGGGAAGACCGCGCCGCGCACCGGGCTCGAAGCCAAGTTCAGCGTCTACCATGCGTGCGCGGCGGGCATCGTGTTCGGCGAGGTCGGCGAACACGCGTTCTCCGATGAAGTCGTCGCCAGGGCCGACGTGATCGCCTTGCGCGACCGCATCAGGGCCAGCGTCGATGATGGAATGGGCGAGGAGTCCGCCGACGTGACCATCATCTGCAAGGACGGTCGCAAGCTGCACGCATTCGTCGAGCATGCGATCGGCAGCGTTCAGCGTCCGATGAGCGACGCCGACCTGCGGCGCAAGTTTCACGGCCTGGCCGACCCGGTGCTGGGCAACGCGCGCGCCGAGCAGGCGATCGACCAATGCGTGACACTGTCGGGTGACGCGGACGTGTGCGCGCTGACGGCGTCCGCGCGCGCTTCCGCTGACGCGGTTGCGGCCGAATAATTCGACCTACAACGCGGAGCCGCTCCCGGCGAGCAGCGTCGGCGTCACCGTCAACGAAACCGCCGGCGCCGAGGTGCGGACAAAGAATCTGTTCGTATAGTCGAACTCGCCGATGCCTCCCACGCAAATCCGGCATAGTTGTGCGGTGCGCACCCGCACCCAATGGGAGCCCGGCGGAAGATTGACCGTGGCGGTCGCTCCCGAGCTGGTTAACGTAAGAGCAGACCTCGGTATCCTCGTCCCATCCACCTCGACGATGGGCCCCATGCCGAGACCACCGCTTGGCCAGGTGAGCTGAATCGTCACCGGTACCGGTGCTTCGGGGCCGCTGATCAGATCACCATCTTTCGGATAGATTTGCAGCGAAGTGCAGCCGCAGGCCAGCGCAGCCATGAGCACAGCAAAAATCCAGCGAATCGACATATCCTGCTCCCTGGGTGAATACAGATCGCCGCCGGGTCATTCATGCCGGCGAACCAACTTCCTTGCATCGCTGTATCCGGCGACGCACCTGCCCCACTATGCGCTGACGGTGCGCATCCGGCAACAACCCGATTTGGAATATGTAGGAATGGGGCGAGCGCAGTGCTGCCGCGCGCCCACGCTTTTTTCGCGATGCGTGTCGATGAATTCGCGGATCGCGACTGACGATTTGGGCGCCGCTGCCGTCAGCGAGCGTCGCCCGCCGGCGCGATGGCGGCGCCCTCGATGTGATGGCGGGCGAGCGAGGCCGCGACGAAGCCGGACGCTTTCATCTTCTCGATGAAGTCGTGCAGGAATCTGGCGCCCGCTTCGCGCCCACGGGGCACGCCCATCGCCTGATGGATCACCATGAAGCGGCCCTCGACCAGCCGCAATCCGGGGATGCGCTTGGCATCGGCTTCGAGTTGCTGCTTCACGCCGGCGCGGACTTCGAGCTTCTGGGTGATGAACATATCCGTGACCTGATCGGAGATGGGCGTCCGCACCAGCGTTGCCTGCTTGAGCGCCCTCGACAGATACAAATCATATGCGCTGCCGGTGGCGACAGCGATGCGAACGCCCGAGCGATCGACGTCCGCGTTGCTGCGGATCAGCGAATCGCGAGGGACGAGATACGCACCTTCGATCACGACATACGGCGGGCTGTAGCTGATCTCGGCTGCGCGAACCGGGTCGATGGCGAGAAAGGCAACATCCCATGCGCCTGACTTGAGCGCTTCCACTACCTTGCCGGCCGCGTCGTAATTGACCAGCTCGACGGGCACGAGGAGCCGGCGTCCGAGCTCTCGCGCGAGATCGACCGATACGCCGCGTGCTTCGCCGGTCACCGCATCCTTGGCGGCGAGAACCGGGTTGCCGAAGTTGATCGCCGCCCTCAACTTGCCGGTCGGCGCCAGATCGGCAACCACCGCGGCCAGATTGGAATCGGCATTGTTGGCAGGTGCCATCGGTGTTGTCGAACAGGATCCAAGAAAAGCGAGCATAACAATGGCCAGCGCGAGCCTGAGCATTTTTCTTTCCACGAAAAGGCGATGACGACTATTATGCCGCCACGCACGGCGAACGCTGCAGCTGCCTGCTCCCGCCGCGTACAGGCTCTGCGCGAGCCCTTGTATACTTTGCTTTCCGCCAGCCCGGAAGAACGCTTTTGGCAGCCCGACAGGACTTGCGGTTGATGTAGCCAGCGATGCAAGCCGACGCCGATTACTACACCCGGCTGCCGATCTTCGACGGCTTCGCGAGCGTCATGGATCCGGCGCGATACCAACCGCTGCCGGACGATTGGGTGCTGGGACTCACCGACGTCGTGAGCTCCACCAAGGCGATCGAGGAGGGCCGATACAAGGCCGTCAACACAGCCGGAGCCTCGGTCATTGCCGCGGTATCGAACGCGCTCGGAGGCCGCAAGTTTCCCTTCGTGTTCGGCGGAGATGGCGCGAGCTTCGCAGTCTCCGATGAAGACAGAGCAGTGGCGCGCGCCGCGCTCGCCGCCACCGCGGCCTGGACGCGCGACGATCTCGAGCTCGAGCTTCGCGTTGCGCTCGTTCCCGTTTCCGCCGTGAGAGAACAGGGGCTCAACGTCAGCGTGGCCCGATTCGCACCCTCGAAGAACGTTTCATACGCGATGTTCTCCGGCGGCGGGCTCGCCTGGGCCGATCGGGCGATGAAGCAAGGACGCTTCGCCGTGTCGCCGGCAGCGCCCGGCACACGTCCCGACCTGAGCGGCTTGTCGTGCCGCTGGAACGATATTCCGGCGTCGCATGGGCTGATCCTGTCGCTGGTGTTGGCACCGGTGACCAATGGCGATCCCGCGTTTCGCAAGCTGGTCGAAGAGCTTCTGGCCGAGCTCGAGAGCAGCACCGAGGTCGCGCGACCGGTGCCGGAAAACGCTCCCGGCGTCGGCTGGCCGCCGCCGGGATTGGACCTCGAGGCACGCGCATCGCGCAAGAGCGGCGAGCGGCTTTTCATGCGCCGGCTGCGGGTGAGCGCGGGAACACTGCTCGCCTTCGTGATCATGCGCTTCGGCATCCGCGTCGGCGGCTTCGATCCGACGGTCTATCGGCGAGACGTGGTCGACAATTCGGATTTCCGCAAGTATGACGACAACCTGCGCATGACCCTCGATTGCACGCCCGCGCTCGCCGACAGCATCGAGCGGCGCCTCACCAAGGCGGAAGTCGACAAGATCGCGCGCTTTGGTCTGCACCGCCAGCCCTCGGCGATCATGACCTGCATCGTACCGTCAATTTCGGAAAGC
>WNFR01004089.1_pt1 | contig 15056 bp, 19 predicted proteins | sample 5400221 | NCBI WGS metagenome assembly WNFR01 (sample SAMN13153357, study PRJNA577476) | soil metagenome | isolation source: 40 cm soil under Madrone tree | place: USA:California | collected 2016-06-14 | reverse complement strand
TCCGTCCTGCTGCTCGACGAGCCGTTCACGGGGCTCGATCTGGCCGCCGCGGCCGAGCTCCGGGTGTTGCTCGGCGAGCTGCGCGGAGACACAGGAGGTCGCGTGGTCGTGCTCACGACGCACAACGTGGACGAGGGGGTCGAGCTCGCCACCGACGTGGCGTTCCAGCGGCGCGGCCGGTTCGTCCACTTCGCGCCGCGCGGAGGGCGGGGGCCGGCCGAGATCGCCGCCGCGTATCGGCGGGCGGTGACGGATGGGTGATCTGTGGGCGCAGGCGTGGGCCGTCGCGCGGAAGGACCTGGTGCTCGAGTTCCGGACGCGCACCGCCCTGCTTTCCACGGTGGTGTTCACCGTCCTCGTACTGACGGTATTCAACTTCGGACGCGACCCCACCGCCGTGGCGGCCATCGATCTCGCGCCGAGCGTGCTGTGGGTGACTTTCACCTTCGCCGCCATGCTCGCGCTCAACCGCGCGTTCCAGCTCGAGCTCGAGAACGGCGCACTGGAAGGTCTGTTGGCCTCGCCGCTCTCACCCCGGGGTCTGTATATCGGCAAGCTGCTTGCCAATCTGGCTTTCGTGGGAGTGGTGCAAGCGATTGGGCTCCCGGTGTTCGTTTTGTTCTTCGACGTGCCGGTGGGCCACGTGTGGCTCCCGCTGATCGGCGTGATCGCGCTCGCGACGATCGGCTTCGTCGCGGTGGGCACGCTGTTCAGCGCGATGGTGATTCGGACACGGTTCGCGGAGCTGCTTCTCCCCGTGCTGCTGCTGCCGTTCCTGCTGTTACCCCTGACCTACGCGGTGCAAGCGACGGCGCGACTGCTCGCAAACCGTCCCTTGAGCGAGCTTTCGGGCTGGCTTAAGTTGCTCGCCGCATACGACATCGTGTTCCTCGGATTGGCGTCCTTGCTGTTCCCACATACGGTGGACGAATGAGTCTCGCGCAGAAGGGGCGTTGGGTGGCGCTCGCTGGACTGGCTTTGCTCGGCGGCGTGTACGTGCGGGCGTTGGCGTTCACACCGATCGAGCGCTTCCAGGGCCCCGCGCAGAAGATCTTCTACGTACACGTCCCGGCGGCCGTGACCACCGAGCTCGCCGTCATCCTCGTCGGGCTGGCGGGCGCTTTCTTTCTGTTCCTCAAGGATCCCCGGCTCGACCGCTTTGCCGAGGCTTCGGCCGAGGTGGGCACCGTGTTCGCGGCCATCGTGCTCGTCACGGGGCCCATTTGGGGGAAGCCCGTCTGGGGCACCTGGTGGACGTGGGATGCCCGGCTCACGAGCACCCTGTTCCTGTTCTTTTTGCTGGTCGGCTATCAGGTGCTGCGCGGCGCGGTGGCCGACCCGGGTCTGCGCGCGCGTTACTGCGCGGTGCTTGGCATTTGTGCCGTCGTGCTCGTCGGGTTCGTTCATATGAGCGTGTACCTCTTCCCCACGCTGCACCCGCAGCCGATCGTGATCAGGCCCGGCAAGCCCGCCTTGCCGCCGGAGATGCTCATCACACTCCTCATGTCGTTCGGTGTGTTCTTGATCCTATATGCTGGATTTGTGATGCAGCGTTACGCCATCGCCGAGCAGCGCGTGGGTGCGACTCATGGCTGAGGGAGTGCCGCAAAACGCCGGGTATCTCCTCGCGGCGTACATCGCCGTGCCGGCGATCTTGATCGCCTACGCGGTATCGCTGTACCGCCGCAGCAAGAAGCTCTAACTCCCGCGCTTCTGGGGGAACAGCTCGGCGCGCGCCTCGGAGAGCCGCGCCAGCCCGTCGGGTACCTGCGTGGCCCAGAGGTGCAGCGCTTCGTCGGCGGCGCGCACATCGCCCGCCTGGAACAGCGCCTGGGCATTGAGCCACAGCGCCTCGGCGCCGCCGCCGGCCGCGTAGGCGCGGGCGAACCGTGCGGCCGCATCCGCGTGGCGACCGGCGCGGCGGTACAAATCCCCCGCTGCGAGCGCGGCATCGGGCCGCTCCTCGATGGTGAGCACCTGCTCGTACGCCACGAGCGCATCCTGCTGACGGAACACCATCTGCCAGGCCTCGCCCAGGAGCATCCAGGCGTCCGGATTCGCGGGGAAGCGCTGCGCCGCTTCTTGCGCCGCTGCCACTGCGCCCCAGCGGTCTTCGATAGCGCGCCGCAACCGCACGAGCGCGGGATGGGATTCCGCGAACGTCGGCGCGAGCGCGCAGCCGAGCTGCAACCATAGCTCGGCGCGTTTGGGCGCGTCGCGCTGACAGGCAGCCGCCCGCCGCACGGCGAACCGGGCGAGCGTGGAGCGTAGGGAGCGGAGCATGATAGATTGCACCAATCTATGGCACACGCGCCGCGCCCGCCGGATCCTGCGCGCCTCGCCGCCCGCCCGCTCGCGGGCCGGCGCATCGCGGTCACCCGCGCGCACGAGCAGGCGGGCGACCTCACGCGCGAGCTGGAGGCGCTCGGCGCCGAAGTCGTCGCCGCTCCGACGATCCGCATCGCGCCACTCGCTGATCTCGCCGCGCTGCGCGCCGCGCTCACTCGTGTCCCACCCTACGATTGGATCGTGTTCACCAGCCAGAACGCCGTCCAGGTGATGTGCGACCGGCTGCCGGAGTGGGAGCTCGCGCCCCGCGACGTGGCGCGCGCGGCGGTCGCGGCGATCGGGCCGGCCACCGCGGAAGCCCTGGTGCGCCACGGGGTCGTCCCCGACCTCGTGCCCGATCGCTTCGTGGCCGAGGCGGTGGTCGCCGCGCTCGCCGCACGGGGTGACGTGCGCGGGAAGACGGTGCTGCTCCCGCGCGCTCGGGAGGCGCGTGATGCTCTGCCCGACGGGCTGCGCGGGCTGGGCGCACTGGTCGACGTGATCCCCGTGTACGAGACCATCCGCGAGACAGGAGACGGCAGGAAGCTGGCGGCGGAAATCCTGGCCGGGACGATCGACGTCGTCACCTTCACATCCTCATCGACAGTGCGGGGCTTCGTAGAGCTGGTGGGCGGGCCGGTGGCGGTGTCCGGTCGGTTCACCGCGGCGGTGATCGGGCCCGTGACGGCGGGGACGGCCCGGGAGCTCGGGATCACCGTTCCAATCGAGGCTCAGGACTACACGGTCCCCGGCCTCGTGGATGCGATCGTGCGGCACTTCACGGAGGACGGGTGACCGCCTTCAAGCTGGGCACCCGCGGCAGCAAGCTCGCGATGTGGCAGGCCGAGTGGGTGAAGCGGGCGCTGGCGGGGGCCGGCGTGGCCGCCGAGCTCGTGATCATCAAGACGCGCGGCGATGCGGAGGTCGATCGCCCGCTGCACGAGCTCGAGGGCAAGGGCTTCTTTACGAAAGAGATCGAGGACGCTCTGCGCGACGGTCGCATCGACGTAGCGGTCCATTCGCTCAAGGATCTGCCCACCAGCTTGCCCGCCGGCCTGGTGTTGGCCGCGGTACCCCAGCGGGCGGATCCCGCCGAAGCGCTGGTGACGCGCGAGAGAGGCGTGACATCGATCGCCGAGCTCGCCGCGGGCGCCCGGCTCGGCACGTCCAGCCTGCGGCGGGTGGCGCAGGTGCGATACCTGCGCGCCGACTTGGACATCGTGCCGCTGCGCGGCAACGTCCCAACGCGGGTGCAGAAGGTGCAGGAGGGACGCGACGGCCTCGACGCGGCGCTTCTCGCGGGTGCGGGACTCGAGCGGCTCGACCTCCAGGGGCAGATCGCCGCGCGGCTCGATCCCTTGGATGTCATGCCGGCGCCGGGTCAGGGCGCGCTCGGACTCGAGGTCCGCGCAGACGACCGGAAAGCCCGCGATACGCTGGCGCCGCTCGAGGACCCGGCGAGCGCCCGTCAGGTCGCAGCCGAGCGAAGCCTTCTTGCCGCGCTCGAAGGCGGATGTCAGGCGCCGGTGGCTGCGTACTGCGGGAAACGGGATACGGGAAGCGGGCGAGAAGTGCTCTACGGGCGCGTCACGGCGCAGGATGGCTCGGTGCAGATCACCGCATCCACGGAGATCGACGTGCGCGAGCCCGCCGCGGCGGGCGTACGCGTGGCGGCCTTGCTGCGCGCCCAGGGCGCGTCGAAATTGCTCGGCCGATGAGTCAATTTCCGAACCGCCGCATGCGGCGGTTACGCCGCACGCCGGCATTGCGACGCCTGGTGCAGGAGACGCACCTCGCGCCCTCGCAGCTCGTATGGCCCCTGTTCGCGTGCCACGGTGACGGCATCCGGCGGGAGGTCGCCGCGCTGCCGGGCGTCTATCAGACGTCGGTGGACGAGATCGTGAAGGATGCGGAGCGGGCACGGCGGCTCGGGCTCGGCGGCATCATTCTCTTCGGCCTTCCGGCAGCCAAGGACGCGACCGGCTCGGAGGCGTACGACGAGCAGGGGGTCGTGCAGCAGGCGGCGCGGGCGGTGAAGCGTGCCGTGCCGGAGCTGCTCGTGATCGGGGACGTCTGCCTGTGCGAGTACACCGACCACGGGCACTGCGGCGTCGTGCAGGATGGCGACGTGGACAACGACGCGTCGGTGTATCTGCTCGGCAAGGTGGCGGTGACGCAGGCGCGCGCCGGCATCGACATCGTCGCGCCGAGCGACATGATGGACGGGCGGGTGGCGGGCATCCGCAAGGCGCTCGACGCCGCCGGATTCTCGCGCGTCCCGATCATGTCGTACGCCGCGAAGATGGCGTCGGCGTTTTACGGGCCGTTCCGCGAAGCGGCTGGCTCGACGCCGCAGTTCGGCGACCGTCAATCCTACCAGATGCAGGGCACCAACGCCGACGAGGCGATGCGGGAGATCCGGCTGGACGTCGAGGAGGGGGCCGACATCGTCCTGGTGAAGCCGGCGCTGCCGTGCCTCGACCTCATCCGCCGTGCCAAGCAGGAGTTCGGCTCACCGCTCGCCGCGTACCAGGTGAGCGGGGAGTACGCCATGATCAAGGCGGCGGCGGCGCGGGGCATGCTCGACGAGGCACGGGCGATGTGGGAAACGCTGTATGCCATCCGGCGGGCCGGCGCCGATATCATCCTCAGCTATTTCGCCCCGACGGTCGCGGAAGCGCTTTAGCCGCGTCGCAGCAACACAGCCGCGTTGATCCCGCCGAACCCGAACGAGTTGGTGAGCACCACGTCCGGCGCCGCCGACCGGCCCTCGCCGCGCAGACAGTCCAGATCGCAGGCCGGGTCGGGACGCTCGAGATTGATGGTCGGGGGGAGCCAGCGTCGCTCCATGGCGAGCGCGCAAATCGCCACCTCGATCGCGCCGCTCGCGCCGAGCGCGTGGCCATAGTAGCCCTTCGTGCCGCTGATACTCAGCCGGTAGGCGTGTTCGCCGAACACCTGCTTGATCGCCAGCGTCTCCGTCGAGTCGTTGAGCGGAGTAGACGACCCGTGGGCGTTGATATAGCCGACGTCGGCGGGCGGGACGTGGGCGTCGGCGAGCGCGAGCTGCATCGCGCGCGCCGCCTGACGACCATCGGGGCGCGGCGCCGTCATGTGGTACGCGTCGTTGGTGAAGGCGTAGCCCGCCAGCTCGGCGTAGATCTTGGCGCCGCGTGCGATCGCGTGCTGCCGCTCTTCGAGCACCAGCACGGCCGCTCCCTCGCCCATCACGAAGCCGTCGCGATCCTTGTCGAACGGCCGCGAGGCGTGGGCCGGATCGTGGTTCCGGGTGCTCATGGCGCGAATCACGCTGAATGCGGCGTACGTCATGGGAGCGAGCGGCGCTTCGGCGCCGCCGGCGATCATCACGTCGGCGCGTCCCTCGCGGATCGTATGGAATGCCTCGCCCACCGCGATGGTGCCGGACGCGCAGCTCATGGCGTTGGTGGAGTTCGGGCCGGTGAAGCCGAACTCGATTGCGATGTTGCAGCTCGCCGCGCCCGGGAACACGGCGAGCGCGAGCGCCGGGTCGAGCCCGCGGGGACCCTCCGCGCGAAAGCGCTCGATCTGCGATTCCGCGAAGGCCACGCCTCCGAGCGCCGATCCCATCATGGCCCCGACGCGGTCGGGATCCTCACGCGTCGGGTCGAGCTCGGCATCCGTGAGTGCGAACCGCGCGCTCGTCACGCCCAGCTGGGAGAAGCGGTCGAGTCGCTTGGCCCGCTTCGCGTCGAGGTGATCTTGCGGCCGGAAATCGGGGATCTCGGCGGCGATGCGGCTCCGGAACGGGGCCGGATCGAAGCGCGTGATCTCGCGCACGGCCGAGGTCCGGGCCGCGAGACCGGCCCACAAGCCGTCCGCGCCCGTGCCGATAGGCGTGACCGCGCCGACCCCAGTGATGACCACCCTGCGTCCACCGTTTTTCACCCTGCACTCCCCGTTGGTCCGCGGCTGAAGCCGCGATTCACGTCAGTTCACTCGCGCACTTCACGCACTCTCCAGCACACGCTTTAGTCCGGCCAGCGTCCGTGATGCGATCCCGTGGATGAACACCGGCCCGATGACGAGTTGGGCGACCAACGGACCGATCAACGGCCACGCCGGGCCCCGCCACTCGTGCACGATCGTGACTGCCACGCCCTCCGGCCCTTCCACCAGCCGCCAGACGACGTCCATCTGCCGCGTGATACCCCGGATGTGCCGGTAGCGGATTTCCCGCGCCCGGCGGTCCACGGTCATCTCCGACACCCACCACGTGGGGTAGCGGAAGATGCCGAACGGGCGCGACGCCGCCATTTCCACGGTGCCACCGCCGTTCCGGCGATCGAGGAAGCGAACCCATCGATAGTGCGAGAGGATATGGGGCCAGTGCTCCACGTCCGCTGCTAATTGAAACGCCCGATCGATGGGCGCCCGGATCACTACTCGGTCGACGGTGACCATGCGGCTACGATGCGAGCTCCCCGTTTGTACCGTGCCGCCGCACGCACCCCCGCCTGGCGGAGCATCTCCTCGAACTCTCCCTTGGTGTACCCCCGGCGCAGCGACAGCACGGCGTCGCGGCGGGTTGTGCCGTTCATCGCGAGGCCGATCGACGCCGCCCACACCCCGACCATGGCTAGCCGGGAGCGTCGCAGGTCGGCGAGCACGACGGCCCGCCGGGCAACGCGGTCGAACGCCGCGATCCAGCGCACGGCGACCGGGGGCGGCAGATGGTGCAGCACCTGGCTCGCTATGATCACATCCACGGAGCGCGGCGTGACGGGTAGCGCGTTTCCGTCCGCCACCAACGTCGGCACGCCAGCCGCGCTGGCGATCATTGCCGCGGTGGGGTTCAGGTCGAGGCCGATGGCCTTGAGCTCGATGCCGTGCCGCCGGGCTGCCGCCTTTGCTGCCAACGCGATATCCCCCGAGCCGGTCCCTACGTCGAGTAGGGTCCAAGGCACGTTGCAGGTTGCACGTTGCCCGTTGCCCGAGCGTTGGAAGAAGGGCTCAAGGGCTTCCAGCACGGCCCGCGTGCCGCCGAACAGTGCGTTCAGACGGGTGATATCCCGAAGCTCCCTCCCTACGAGGAGAGGGTCCGCCAGCGGATCGTCCAGCAGCTCGGTTCCGATCACTCGCTTCCGCTCCCAAGCCCGGCGTAACCGCCGCGATAGTAGAGCAGCGGCCGGCGATCCGAGACGGCGCCTCCGGTGACCAGGCCGAAGAACACGGTGTGATCCCCGCCCGGGGTCTCCGCCTGCTTCTCGCACTCGATGCTCGCGAGCGCGCCTTCCAGCATCGGGATTCCGTGCACGGTCTCGCGATAGCCGATGCCGTCGAAGCGGTTCGGGTGCTCCTCCGCGAACCGTCGCGAGATGGCCTCCTGGTCCGCCGCGAGCACGTTCAGGACGAAGCGCTTCGCGGCCTGGAGCGCGGGATACATGTCGTTCTGCCGATCCACGGACACGAGGACCAGCGGTGGCTCGAGCGACACCGACGCGACCGAGCTCGCGGTCATGCCGACCGGCCGCCCGCCCGGATCGCGGGTGGTCAGGACGGTCACCCCGGTCGCGAAGCGACCGAGCAACTGGCGGAACTGAGCGGGATCGACGCCGGGCATGTCGTTACCAGAGGAATCGAGCCAGGACACCGGCTCTGAGCACCGCGCGCGCGGGGACGATGTTCCCGGTCGCGCTCACCAGAAGATCCGCGAGGTCCGGTCGGCCCGCCAGGCGGCGCACCACGCGATTGGTGAGCGCCGGCCACCCGACGCCGACGCCGATGAGTCGCTCCAGCAGCCACTTTCCCGAGAACTCACGCCGCCGGGCCAGCAGGTACGGTCGCAGGGCCGCGGGCGGAATGGGTTCACCGACCCCGCGCGCCAGCGCGGGGATGAGGCAGGCAGCGGCGAGCTCTGCGCCGCGCATCGCGCTGTAGATCCCCTGGCCCGTAAACGGGTCGAAGAAATCCGCCGCATCGCCGACCAGAAGAGCTCCCCCGCCCGGCGCGGCGGCCGTGCGCGACCATTGCGCGAACGGACCCGTGACCAGCACGTCGCGCACCAAGCGCCGGGGGTCGAACCGCCCCGCAAGCCCGGGGAATTTCTCGAGCTCGGTGAAAAAGCCGCTGCGGACGTCCCGGCGCTCCTTTCGTACCGTCGCGAGCGGCAACACCAGCGCCACCGTGGTGACGCCGCCGCCGACCGGCCCGAGGCCCACGTAGCCGCGCTGGCTCACGTGCAGCTCACCCACGCCGTCAATCCCCGCGACGTCCGCCACATGCGCCGCGAACGCGACCCGCCGCGGCGGCGACGAGCGGACCGGACCCAGCCGGCGCGCGACCACCGAACGCAGACCGTCGGCGCCGACCACGATGCGCGCGGTGCGCGTTACACGTTGCCCGTCGCACGAGCGTGCGACGACGCCAGCGACGGCCCCTTTCTGCCACACCAGATTCTCGACCGTTGTGGCCTCGCACACGTGTGCGCCCGCTCGCCGGGCAGCGGCCAGGAGCATCGTGTCGAACGTGGTCCGTGGCAGGGCGAAACTGTAGGAGCGGGGACCGCGGAACCGGCCGCACATGGCGGCCCCGCCGGGCGCGACCACCTTCATGCCGTACAGCTTGGCATGCGCCGCACCCTCTACTTCGGCGAGCACATCCCTATCGAGCCGCTCCAGGATCTCCGTGGTGGCGGGGCTCAGATACTCGGAGCACGCCTTGTCGCGCGGGAACCGGGCGCGGTCGACGAGCAGCACCGACGCGCCGGCGCGGGCGAGCAGCAACGCGGTCGTCGCGCCGGCCGGACCGGCTCCGACGACGACGGCATCCCAGCGGTCGGTCACGAGGGCGTTGCCAACACGGCCGCGGCCGCGCCGACCAGCGTCGCCGCGAAGTTCACGCCGTCGTTGTCGAGCCATCGCCAGCCCTTCGCGAGGCGCACCGGCTCGTGGCACACCGTGTAGCCGCGCTCGAACCGCGCGTCACACGCAGGACACTCGTACTTGCCCTGCAGCGTCGCGCCCAGGACGGAGTCCGCGAGCATGCCCGCGACTCCAGCGGCCACCAGTGCAGCAAACCCCGGGGCCATGCCCCGGGGTGAAAGCCCGCGCGTCAGCCCGGCGATGAGCGCCGCGCCCGCTACGCCCCCCAGCGTTCCCACAGCGGTGATACCCCCCGACGTGCCGCGCGTCACCCTTTTTCCGGAGGTGATGAGGCGCGGCGGGAACGGTGAGTAGGCTCCGATCTCGGTGGCCCACGTGTCGGCGGCAGCGGCCGCGATGGCGCCGGCGGCCCCCGCCCAGGAACCGAGCAACGCGGCGAGCAGCGCGATGCCGCCGTTGGCCAGCACTTGACGCGCGTTGCGGCTCGGGCCCCGACGCTCCGCGAGCTGAGTGAGAACGCTACCGGTGAGGAAGAAAGCGAAGAGCAGCGCGAGCCCCGGCCAGCCCAGGCCCCACGTCACGCCGGCCCCGACGGCGCAGGCCGCGACCAGCCCGCCGGGGGTGAGCCACTTCACTCGTCGAGCAGCTCGTCCAGGATCCGGCGCTTCAAGTCGGGGGGTGCACCCTGGGCCCGGCAACGGGCCCGGAGGAAACCGAGGAACAGCTTTTCGAAGTCGAATTCCTCGCCGCACGGCGGGCAGTCGGCGATGTGCTGACGAATCTCCTGCTCCACCGCGGGCGTGAGCTCGCGGTCGAGGTACTCATAGAGGTGCTCTTTGCATTCCCGACAATTCATTTAGCGGACCCCTTGATGTACCCCATCCCGACGGCGTAATCGTACAACTTCTGCTGCAGCAGGCGCCGGGCGCGGAACAGCCGGGATTTCACCGTTCCGACCGGCACTTCCAGGACTCGGGCGATCTCCTCGTAGGACATGCCCTCCACGTCGCTCAACACCACGGTCTCCCGGAATTGTTCCGGGAGCAGGTCGATGGCGCGCAGCACCTCATCGTCCACGATCCGGTCGAAGAAGGTCCCCTGCGGGTCGTCGTCCTGTAGCTCCTCGAACACGGAGAACGGTTCGATGGCGTCGATGTCGACGGTCTCCGGATGCCGCGTGCGCCGCCGGTATTCATTAATGAAGGCATGCCGCAGGATCGTGAGAAGCCATCCCTTCGCGTTCGTCCCCCGCTCGAACTGGTGCCAGGCGCGGTAGGCCTTGAGCATCGTTTCCTGGACCAGGTCGTCGGCTTCCGCGGGATTGCCGGTCAGCCGCAGGGCCACGCGGTACAAGCTGTCGAGGTGCACCAGCGCTTCGCGCTCGAAGCTCGTTCGCTTGTCGGCCTCGGCGGCCGGGCTCGACGCGGGAGGCGGCGGGATCGGGGGGGTGGGCGGGGTCATGGCGTACCGTAACCTCTCCCCCCGCGGCCGGGTTCCGCAATGGGGCGTGGACCGCTACGTTTCGCCCGCCGTGGTGCACAGCATCGTCCCTCTCGCCGTCCTCGAGGCGGTCAGGAACCTCGACACGCCGGTCGAGGACGGGTTGTCGGAATTCGCCGAGGAGCTGCTGTCCAAGCGGCTCGGCCTCTCGGCCACGGTGGCGATGCAGCTGCGGGAGTACGAGGGGATGGTCCGGCGGGATGCGGCGGCCGACCGGTCGCACGTGGAGGCGCTGCTCCGACTGGTGGGGCGGCGGCCCGATGCGGACCTCGTCTTCGCGGATGCCGGCCGGCGCGCGGCGCGCCGCGCGGTGCGGCGCCTGTTCCTGCTCACCCGGCTCGCCGCGCGCGCGGGCCCGCGCGCCCTCGGGTATGTAGCCGCCCGGCGCGCTGCGCGTGCCGTGTTCGCCGGGGAGCTGCACCGCGAGAGTCACGTCCCGGTGGCGCGGGTGGGCGACGCGCTCGCCGTGCAGGCGACGCCCGACGGTGCCGCGTGCGCGCTATACGGCACCGGGTTCACCGAGCTGCTCCGGTTGCTGGTCGGTTTCGAAGGCGCCATGCTCCACGTCTCGTGCCGGGCCACCGGCGGCGAGGTGTGCGAGTGGCGGGCGGCGCCGCCCGATCCCCGGCACGGCTGATGCCGCTGCTCGACGGCTTCGACCTCACCGCGCTCGCGCGGGAGCTCGGCGCGCTCGGGGTCGACGGCTGGCTGCTGTACGATTTCCGCAAGGTCAATCCCATCGCCGGGCGCATTCTAGGAGATACCGGGATGGGAACGCGGCGCCTGTTCGTCCTGCTGCCGCGCTCGGGACGTCCGGTCGCGGTCGCGCATCGCATCGAGCTCCAGGCGCTCGCCGATTTTCCCGGCGACGTACGACCCTACGGCGCGTGGCGTGAGCTCCACCAGCACCTCGAGGCGCTGGTCCGCGGGCGCACGCTCGCCATCGAGACGTCGCTTCGGGACCAGGTTCCCTATTTGGATCGTGTGCCGCACGGGGTGGTCCAGCTGCTCGAATCCTTCGGCGCGCGCCTGGTCTCGTCCGCGCCGCTCGTGTCGCGGTTTGCGGCCCGCTGGTCGGCCGCGGAGCTGGCGGGCCACCGCAAGGCGGCGGAGGTCCTGGCGCGTGTGGCGCGCGACTCGCTGGCGTGGACGGGGAGCGAGGCGGCCCGCGGCGCCGAGGTGCGGGAGACGGGCGTCAAACAGCGCGTGCTCGAGGCGATCGAGCGCGCGGGCCTCTGGACCAACGAGGGGCCCATCGTGGCGTTCGGGCCGACCAGCGCGGTGCCCCACTACGAGCCGCATCCCGGAGCCGATCGTCGCCTCGCGGCGGGCGACGTGATCCTGCTCGATCTGTGGGCCGGGCCGGGGCAGGGCTCGGTGTTCGCCGACCAGACGTGGATCGGGTTCGCGGGCCGCTCGCCCGACGCGGACGTCCGCCGGGTATGGCAGGCGGTGAAGGGCGCCCGAGACGCCGCCGTCCGCTTCCTGCGGGAGCGCTGGCGGCCGGACGGCGCGGTGACGGGGGCGCAGGTGGATGATGCCGCGCGCGCCGTGATCCGCGACGCCGGGCTGGCCGACTACTTCGTGCATCGCACGGGCCATTCGATCGATCGCGACCTGCACGGCTCCGGACCGCACATCGACAACTTCGAGACCGAAGACGCGCGCGCCCTCGTGCCGGGCGTGGGCTTCTCAATCGAGCCGGGGGTCTATCTCCCCGAGCGCTTCGGCATGCGCAGCGAGATCAACGTGTACATCGACTCGAAGGGCCCCGAGGTAAACCCTTCCCACCCGCAGGACGAATTGATCCTGGTTTGAGGGTGCGCCCTTTAGAGCACGGCCAGGACCAGCGCGGCCCACACGGCCCCGCCCACGGCCACGTGGGCGGCTTGGAGTGGTTGGGGCAGCCCCGACAGCACCATCGCGGCGGCGACCGCGCCCTGTAGAATGACGAGGGCAACCACGTACCACGGGCCGGGCCGCTTCGAGCGCGCCGCCCACCACACGACGTACGCGAACAGCGTGTAGGCGAGCAGCCGGTGGGTCCAGTGGATGTGCTGCAGGTAGCTCCCCGCCGGGATGAATTGATCGTTGCACAGCGGAAATCCCAGACACGCGCTGGCCGCCCCCAAGTTGGCCGTGAGCGCGCCGAAGAGGACGGTGACGAAGCCGAGGGCGAGGGCGTATAGCGCCGGCCGTAAGGGCGGGGTTCTCGGAATCCCCGGGCTTGCGCCCGGGGTCAGTTTGGCAGCGACAATCAGCGTGGCAAGCAGCAGCATCGCCGTCCCGAGATGGAGGATCACGGTCCAGGGCGGCAGGCTCAGCTTCACGGTCACGGCGCCGAGTAGGACCTGCAGAGCGAGCAGCGCAAGCGCGACGTAGGCTGTCTTGCCGGGCGGGTACCGCTCCCCGCTTCCTGCTCCCCTTCGTAACCACCACGCATACGCCGCCAGGGCCGCCACCAACCCGCTCACCGCGGCGGCGGCGAGGCGGTGTCCATACTCGATCAGCGTCGGGAGATCGAGCGGCGGGAGCAGCTTGCCGTTGCAGAGCGGCCAGTGCTCGCCGCAGCCCAGTCCCGATCCGGTGATCCGGACAATGGCGCCGAGGATGATGAGCAGGTAGGTGAAGGTCGCCGCGGTCCAGGCGAGTCGCGTGAAGCGTCGCGTCATGGGCGGGGAAATGTACGAACGGGGCGCCAGCCGTGCTCGCGCGTGGCCCGCCGCGACGTGTCGCGCGTCACTTGACGAGGTCCACGTCACGGCGTACACATTTCTGAACTGCGCAAACTGACCAGTGCTCCCCGTGCGGACCTCTCATGTCGAGGCCCTAATGACCCCGCAACCGACTCCGGATGTTCGACTGGTAGAGCGCATGGCTGCAGGTGACCGCGACGCGCACGAGGAGTTTTGCGAGCGGTACCGCCTTTCCCTGTACGCTCAAGCCTATGCGCTGCTCGTAGACGCCGCGTCGGCCGAGCGGGCCGTGGTGGAGGCGCTCGAGCGCGCGTGGCAGGCGGCGAAGGACTTCAATCCCGGCGCCGGGAGCGCGTTCGCCTGGCTGTCGGAGATCGCCCGGTCCGTGGCGAAGGGCCGGCGGCGTCCGCCCCCGGACCGCACGACGTCGCCTTTCGCAGCGCTCTAAGCCGTCGGCCGCCGCGAAGGGGCCGACGCGCAGTATATTCGGCCTCTCATGTCCACCTCCCCTCTTGCTGCCGCGGCGGACCGCTGGGGCGACCGGCTGCCGCGCCGGCTGGGCCTGTGGAGCGCGGTGGCGGTGCTCGTCGGCTCGACCATCGGCGGTGGCATCTTCCGGACTCCCGCGATCATCGCCGAGCGCGTCCCCGCTCCGCTCCCGATGTTCGGCGTGTGGATTTTGGGGGGCCTGCTCGCGCTGTGCGGCGCGCTCACGTACGCCGAGCTGGCCGCGCTGTTCCCCCGCTCGGGCGGCGTGTACGTCTACATCCGGGAAGGCTTCGGGCGGCTGCCGGCGTTTCTGTTCGGCTGGACGGAGCTGCTGCTGATTCGCGCGTCCGCTCTGGGCGCCATCTCCACTCCGTTCGCCGAGTACTTCTTGCGCTCGCTCGGCCTCGACCCGAAGGTCGAGCCCAACGCGACCTACGTCCATTACGTGGCGGCGGGCGCGATCGTCGTGACGGCGACGCTGAACTACGTCGGCGTGCGCTGGAGCTCGATGATTCTGAACCTGACGACGTCGGCCAAGTACGGGGCGCTGGCCCTGCTCGTGGTCCTGGCGTTCGCGGCGGGGCAGGGCGACTTCGGCCATTTCACACAGGCTGCGGGAACTCCCACCGCGGGCCTGTTCGGGCTCTCGCTGGTGTCGGTGCTGTGGGTCTACGACGGCTGGGGCGACCTGTCGTTCGTGGGCGGCGAAGTGCAGGACCCCGAGCGCAACCTACCGCGCGCGCTGATACTCGGGACGACGGCCGTGATCGCGATCTATTTGCTCGTCAACGCCGCGTATCTCTACCTCATCCCGATCGGGCAGATGGCGCGCTCGCCGCTGGTGGCGGCGGACGCGGCCCAGCTGATCATCGGGCGGGCAGGGGTGGGGCTCGTGGCGATCGTCGTGATGGTCGCGACGTTCAGCACGCTGCTCGGATCGATTCTCACCTCGCCCCGCATCTTCTTCGCGATGGCCGACGACGGCATGCTCTTCAAGGCCGTGGCCCGCGTGCATCCCCGTTTCAAGACGCCGTCGGTGTCGATCGTGGTGACCGCCGTCCTCGGCGTGGTGTGGGTGTTGTTCCTGAACTACGAGCAGCTGGCCGATCAGTTCGTGGTCGCGATTTTCCCGTTTTACGCCCTGGCGGCCGCGGCGGTGTTCGTGTTGCGGCGCCGGCAG
>WNFR01004088.1_pt1 | contig 15058 bp, 7 predicted proteins | sample 5400221 | NCBI WGS metagenome assembly WNFR01 (sample SAMN13153357, study PRJNA577476) | soil metagenome | isolation source: 40 cm soil under Madrone tree | place: USA:California | collected 2016-06-14 | reverse complement strand
GGGCTCGCTGCCTTCGGATTCGGGATGATCGCCGTGCGCGCGTTCGGCCGAGGCATCACCATTGGCGGCACCCTCGATCGGCCCTTCGCCGTCGCCACGGGTGCGCCGACGGCGGCGGCGGCGGCGGCGGCGGCCGCCTTCCTGAGCGCTTTCGCTGTCTCCGTCGGCAGGCGGCGCCTGGCCTTCGCCTCGCGCACCGCCATGGGCCTCGTGCCCAATTTCGCCGTCACCTTCCGCCACGTCATCCGCATGCGGGGCATCGTCGCGATCGCCCTCGTCGTAGCTGGCGCGGGCCAGCTCCTGGGCGGGGCGGCGATGATCCTCGCGGCGCGCGTGAAGCCGCTCGATCTCGCAATCGGCGGCGTGCATTTCCTCGTCGGCCTCGATCAGCACGGTGAAGCCGTAGCGATTCTCGATTTCCGACAAAGTGTGACGCTTCTGGTTAAGCAGATAGAGCGCAACGTTGGACGGCACGCTGACGGCGATCTCGCTGGCGCGATGACGCACGCCTTCTTCCTCGATGCTGCGCAGCGCATGGAGCGCCGCCGATTCGATCGAGCGGATGCGGCCGGTGCCGGCGCAATGCTGGCAGACCTCGGTCGAATGCTCGAGCAGGCTCGGCCGCAGCCGCTGACGCGACAGTTCGAGAAGGCCGAAAGCGCTGATGCGACCGATCTGGATGCGCGCCCGGTCGGTGCGCATCGAATCCTTCACTTTGTGCTCGACCTGGCGCTGATGCCGCGACTCCTCCATGTCGATGAAGTCGACGACGATCAGGCCGGCGAGATCGCGCAGGCGAACCTGGCGGGCGATTTCCTCGGCCGCCTCGATGTTGGTGCGAACCGCCGTCTCCTCGATGTTCCGCTCCTTGGTCGAGCGGCCGGAGTTGACGTCGATGGCGACCAGCGCCTCGGTCGGATTGATGACGATGTAGCCGCCGCTGCGCAATTGCACGACGGGCGAATGCATGGCGTCGAACTGGCTTTCGACCTGGTAGCGGTGGAAGAGGGGAATGCCTTCGCGATAGAGCTCGACCTTGTTGGCCTGGTGCGGCACCAGCTGGCGCATGAATTCGCTGGCGGCCTTGAAGCCGGCTTCGCCCTCGACCAGCACCTGGGCGATGTCGGTGTCGTAGATGTCGCGCAGCGAACGCTTGATGAGGTCGCCTTCCTCGTAGATCAGCGCCGGCGCGGTCGAACGCATGGTCAGCTCGCGGATGCTGTCCCACAATCGCGACAAGTATTCGTAATCGCGCTTGATATCGATCTTGCTGCGCTCCAGCCCGGCAGTGCGCAGGATGACACCCATGCCCTGCGGCACGTCGAGCTCCGCCAGCATCTCCTTCATGCGCTTGCGGTCGGCCGGGTTCGATATCTTGCGCGAGATGCCGCCGCCACGACCGGCATTGGGCATCAGCACGCAGTAGCGGCCGGCCAGCGACAGATATGTGGTGAGGGCGGCGCCCTTGTTGCCGCGCTCTTCCTTGACGACCTGCACCAGCAGGATCTGCCGGCGCTTGATGACCTCTTGGATCTTATACTGGCGCACCGACGGATAACGGCGGCGGCGCTCGCGCGCCTCGCGCTCTTCGCCCGAATCGTCGCCGCCCAGCGTCTCGACCGAGACTTCGGGCTGCGGCGCTTCCGAAGGATCGGCAGATGAGGTGACGGCTGGCTGCTCGCCTTGGCTCTCGACGCTCTCGGCCGCTGCAACATAGATCGCAACCTCGGCCGGCGAAGCCTCGGTGGCGGATGCATCGGAAGAGGGCGCCTCGGAAGAGGGCGCCTCGGAAGTGGGGGGCACCATGACGGCGTCGGGCAGTACGACGGGCGCCTCTGCCGCTTCGGTCAGGATCGGACCGGAAACCTGGTCGTATTCGATCGCGGCGGCTTGAGCTGCGACGACCTCGACGGACGCTGGTTCGGCCGGCTCTCCGATCGGTGTCGGGGTCCTTGGCGCTTCATCGACATAGGCGGTCTCAGACGAGGCCGCCGCCTCGACGCGGCCATGCGAATCGACTTCTTCGAGTGGGCTCGCCTCGACCGCGCCTTCGGCCTGGTCTTCCGCCATCGGCTCGGCGCGCAAATCGGCGCGCGCCTCCTCGATATCGGTCCGGTCGATACGACTGTGGCGGCGCGGTTCGGGATATTCGTCGGCATCGGCGCGCATGCGCTGCTGCTCGGCGATCAGCCGTTCGCGGTCGGCGACCGGGATCTGATAATAGTCGGGATGGATTTCCGAGAAGGCGAGGAAGCCGTGGCGGTTTCCGCCATATTCCACAAACGCCGCCTGCAGTGACGGCTCGATGCGAATGACCTTCGCCAGGTAGATGTTGCCCTTGAGGGCCTTGCGCGACGCCGTCTCGAAATCAAATTCTTCTAGTCTGGTACCGTCAACCACCACCACGCGGGTCTCTTCGGGGTGGCTGGCATCAATGAGCATACGCCGTGCCATGGATCGCTCCCGAGGCACTTAGCTTCGACCGGCGCGAGCGACCAGCGGCTAAGCCGCCTCTCTGGCGCGAGGGGGACGGAGCGCCATCGACCCGTCGAACGGCCGAACCTTGGCCAAGACGGGGAAGCATCGCGCCGCCGAGTCACAACAGGACCCTGCCGACCTCGGGTTTTCTAATAGCCACCGCCTACCTGACAGTCCCTCCGCAGAACCCCCGCCGCGCCCGATCACGTTAGATAAGGGGGCACAGACTCGGTCTGGCTCGGAGACTGCCGCCGGAGCGCGACCAAATGGTGCGCTTCGAACGACGGCGACTGCTCGCGGGACGCAACATACGGGGTTCATAGCGGGCCGACAATCAAAAGATTGAGATTGGCCATAACACAAGCCAAGTAACTGGAAACATTTGAGATTATTTCTCTACTTGCCAATTTGATCGAACAATAGGCATTAATGGTATGTTATTTATTGTCTAATGGCAGTTGCCGTGTTCAGCTTGCGTCGTCGCGCTCTACTCACCGCAGCAATTGCCCTTGGCGCTTCCGGCGCCGGAGTGAGGTGCGCCTTTGCGGCACCCTTGCCAGGCAGCAAGAAAACCCCGGCCGCTCCGCCGCCGCCCCGGCCAAAACTCATCGCCTTGGACCCCGGGCATGGCGGCCAGGATCCGGGCGCCCTGGGATACAATGGCACGGCTGAAAAGGGCGTCGTCATCGCCATTGCCCGTGAACTCAAGAAGCAGCTCGAGGCTGGCGGCCACTATCGCGTTTTCCTCACCCGCGGCGGCGATGAGTATGTTCCGCTCCGCGAGCGGGTAGCCCGCGCCCAAGCGGCCAAGGCCGATCTTTTCCTGTCGATGCATGCCGACTCCCATCCGGACAGCTCGGTGCGTGGCGCCTCGGTCTACACTTTGTCCGAGGGCGCGAGCGATCGTGAGGCGGCGGCCCTGGCGGCGCGCGAAAATCATGCAGACGCGATAGTCGGGGGCATGCACCTGGGCGACAAGCCCGACAATGTGGCGAGCACCCTGGTAGCCATGACCCAGCGCGGCACCGTCAACGATTCGCGCAGGTTGGCTGAAACCATCGTCCATACTTTCGGCCGGAATGGCGTCATGCTGCTGCCGCGCAGCCACCGGCAGGCCGGATTTGCCGTCCTGACGTCTCCGGATATCCCGGCCGCCCTGGTCGAAATGGGCTATCTTTCCAATCCGCAGGACGAAAAGCTGCTGACCATAAAACAGCACCAAATGAACCTGGCGCGTGCGCTCAGAGCCTCAGTCGATGCCCATTTCGGCGCGCCTTCCGCCATAAGAAAGGCGTAAGTCGGCAGCATCGTTGCAGATACCGGGTGGACGGCGACCGTTGCCGCGCCGCTGACCGACGCGTAGAAGGTGGGCCGTGCTCAAGTTGTTCAAAGTCATTTTGGCCTTCACCGTGGCCGGTCTGATCGTGGGCGCGGGCACGCTTGCCGGCTTGGTCTGGCATTTCAGCCACGGCCTGCCCGATCACAAGCAACTCGCCGACTATCAGCCGGCGACGGTGTCGCGCCTTTACGCCGCCGATGGCCGGCTGCTCGCCGAGTATGCGCGACAGAAGCGGGTGTTCGTTCCGGTGGCCGCGATGCCGCGCCGTGTGCTCGAAGCCTTCGTGGCGGCCGAGGACCAGCGCTTCTTCACCCATCCCGGCATCGACTTCATCGGCGTGTTGCGCGCCGCGGTGAGCAACCTGCAGAATCCGGGCAAGCGGCCCGAAGGCGCGTCGGGCATCACCCAGCAGGTCGCCAAGAACTTCCTGCTCGACAATCAGGCGACGCTGTCGCGCAAGATCCGCGAGGCCATTCTCGCTTTCCGCATCGAGGAGACCTACTCGAAGGCCCGCATCCTCGAGCTCTATCTCAATGAGATTTACCTGGGTTCGGGCAACTACGGCGTCGCCTCCGCGGCGCTCAACTACTTCGACCATTCGCTCGACGAACTCACCTTGTCGGAGATCGCCTATCTCGCGGCGCTGCCCAAGGCGCCCAACCGGTACAATCTCACGCGCAACGAGCGCGAGGCCTACGGTCGGCGCGACTATGTGCTGAACCGCATGCAGGAGGACGGCTACATCACCGCGGCCGAGGCGCAGGCGGCAAAGGCCGAACGGCTGCAATTGCGCCACCGCTCCGCCACCGAGGTGGTGCAGGCTGATTTCTTCGCCGAGGAGGTACGGCGCAACCTGCTCGCTGCCTATGGCGAAAAGGGCCTCTATGAAGGCGGTCTGACGGTTCGCACCACGCTCGATCCGTTGATGCAGACGATTGCCGACGCCGCCTTGCGCGACGGGCTGATCGCCTATGACCGCCGTCACGGCTGGCGCGGCCCGCACGCCAAGATCTCGGATATGAGCGCATGGGAGGAGGAGCTGGCGCGGGTGGCGCAGCGCCGCCCGCTGTTCGGGCCGCCGGCCTGGCAGCTCGCTGTGGTGACGAAGGTCGACCCGCAGTCGGTGCAACTCGGCTTTGCCGACGGCGAAGGCACGCTGCCCTTCGCGGAAATGCAATGGGCCCGTCCGACCTTGCCCGACCAGCATGTCGGTGGCTATCCGCAGCGGCCACGCGACGTCGTGGCCGTCGGCGATGTGATCGTCGTCGAGCCTGTCACGACCGGCGCCAACAACAAGCCTTATCCCGCGCGCAGCTATGGTCTGCGTCAGGTGCCCAACGTTGAAGGCGGCGTGATGGTCATGGAGCCCCAGACCGGCCGCGTGCTGGCCATGGCCGGGGGCTGGAGTTACCAGCGCAGCCAGTTCAATCGCGCGGTCCAGGCGTCGCGCCAGCCGGGGTCGTCGTTTAAGCCGTTTGTCTATCTGGCGGCAATGGACGCCGGGCTGACGCCGTCGACCATCGTGCTCGACGCGCCCTTTGTCTACGACCCGGGGTATGGCCAGCCGATCTGGCGGCCGGGCAACTATGAGGGTGATTTCGTGGGACCTGCGACGGTGCGCTTCGGCTTGGAGCATTCGCGCAACCTGATGACGGTGCGCATGGCCCAGCAGATCGGCATGAAGCGGGTGGTCGAGGTCGCCAAGCAATTCGGCGTCTACGACAGCATGGCGGCATACCTGCCCATGGCGCTCGGCGCCGGCGACACGACGCTGCTGCGCATGACCATGGCCTATGCGATGCTGGCCAACGGCGCGCACGAGATCACGCCGAGCCTGGTCGACCGCGTCCAGGATCGCAACGGCAAGACCATCTATCGCCACGATCCACGCGCATGCCGCGGCTGTGGCGTGGCTACGGTAAATGGCAATTCGCCGCCGCCGCCCGAGATCGTCGACCCCCGGCAGTCGTTCCACGATCCGGCCACCGTGTATCAGGTGATCAACATGATGCTGGGCGTCACCACGCGCGGCACGGCGGCTCAGCTGGCCGCGCTCGGCCGGCCGATCGCCGGCAAGACCGGCACGACCAACGATCAGCGCGATACCTGGTTCATCGGATCGACGCCCGACCTGACAATCGGCACTTATGTCGGCTTCGACGAGCCGCGAAGCCTGGGATCAGGCGAGCAAGGCAGCAAGACCGCGGCACCGATCTTCGAGCTCATTGCGCGCCAGGTGTTCAAGGACAAGCCGCCGACCCCATTCCGAATTCCGCCCGGCCTGCGCCTGGTCAAGGTCGATCACGATTCGGGCCAGCCAGCCTATGCAGGCGCCGGCAACGTGATCGACGAGTTCTTCAAGCCTGCCACCGAGCCCGGCTCGGGAGGCGCGCCAGCGGCCCTTGACGGATCGGCCCCTATTGCCGGTATAGACGCCGGTGGTTCGGACGGTCGGGGCACGGGCCCGCGGCCCACTTTGACCGGCACGGGCGAAACCTACTAATCAAGACCTCAAAGAAAGCGGAACAGTCATGCGCGCCGAAGCCCAGTCGATGGTCAACGAGATCGAGGAGTCGATCGGACTTCTCAGGAGGCGTCTTTGACTATGATCGTGCGGTCGTCCAACTCCACGAACTGAACGCGCGCGCCGAAGATCCGACGCTTTGGGATAGCCCGAAGAAGGCCGAGGCCGTGATGCGCGAGCGCACGCGGCTGGAAAACGCCATAGCCACGATCCACCGCCTGCGCGACGCCATCGACACCAATGCCGGGATGATCGAGCTGGCGGAGGCCGAGAAGGACGAGGTCATGATCGCCGACGCCGAGCGGGCGCTGGGCGAGGCGCGAGCGGAAGCAGCCAAAGCGCGGCTCGAAACACTGCTGTCGGGCGAGGCCGATCCCAACAATTGCTATGTCGAAGTGAATGCCGGCGCCGGCGGCACCGAAGCCCAGGACTGGGCCGAGATCCTGGCGCGCATGTACACGCGCTGGGCCGAGCAGCGCGGCTACAAAGTGGGTTGGGTCGAGGAAAGCGCCGGCGAAGAGGCGGGCATCAAGTCCTGCACCTTCAAGGTCGAGGGGCCGAACGCCTATGGCTGGATGAAGACGGAGAGCGGCGTTCACCGGTTGGTCCGCATCTCGCCGTTCGACGGCAATGCGCGGCGCCACACCAGCTTCGCCTCGGTCTGGGTCTATCCTGAAGTCGACGAGAACATAGATATCGAGATCCTCGACAAGGATCTGCGGGTCGACACCTATCGCGCCTCGGGCTCCGGCGGCCAGCACGTCAACAAGACCGACAGCGCCGTCCGCCTGACACACATTCCCACCGGCATCGCTGTGGCCTGCCAGCAGGAACGCTCGCAGCACCAGAACCGCGCCAAGGCCATGCAAATGCTCAAGGCGCGCCTCTATGAGCGCGAGTTGCAGAAGCGCGAGGCCGAGCGCATGGCGATCGAAGCCAGCAAGACCGACATCGGATGGGGTCACCAGATCCGCTCGTACGTTCTGCAGCCCTACCAGATGGTCAAGGATCTGCGCACCGGTGTCGAACGCACCGATCCGCAGAAGGTACTCGATGGCGACCTCGACGAGTTCATGGCCGCCTCGCTGGCCGCCCGGGTGGGCGAGGGCGAGGCCGCGAAGGCATCCTGAAAGCGGCGCCGTTGCGGGTAATCGGTCCAACTATTGGAGAGCGGTGTGCCAAATGCCGAGGCCACCTGCATACCGTCGGTTAAAGATTTCTTCGATCGTTTTGTCACGGTGTTCGCCTCATTCGACGCCGTCAACGTTGCGGAGCTGTTCGCGACTCCGGGGGTCGCGTTGGGGCGTGACGGTTCGATCATCGCCCTGACCACGCGCGAGGACGTGTTGCGATACTATCAGGCAGCTTTGGATCATTATCGCGGCAATGGCTGCGTCTCGTGCCAGTGGCTCGACCTGCAGGTCACCGATACAGGAGCGAAGAGCGCACTTGCCTCCGTGACCTGGCATCTACTGCGAGGCGATAGCAGTGTGCTGACGTCCTGGCGGCAATCCTACAGTCTTAGCCTGACAAAGGATGGGCCGAAAATTTTCGCCTCGGCGATGCACGCGGACTAGGAGTCCTCCCGCGACGAATGCACGTCACAGTGGGCCATTTTCGATCAAAGCGGCCTCAAGGCAGCCAGCACCTCGTCGACATGGCCGGGAACTTTCACCTTGTGCCAGATCTTCGTAATCGCACCCGTCTTGTCGATCAGGAAGGTGGCGCGCTCGATGCCCATGTATTTGCGGCCGTACAGGCTTTTCTCGATCCAGGTGCCGTATTTCTCGCAGATCTTGCCGTCCTCGTCGGAAACGAGAGGAAAAGTAAGTTCGTACTTGGTCTTGAACTTGTCGTGCCTGGCCGCGCTGTCCTTGGAAACCCCGATCACCTGCGCCTTCAGTTTGGAGAAATCCGGCAACTGGTCGCGAAAGCCGCAGGCCTGGGCGGTGCAGCCCGGCGTGTCGTCCTTGGGATAGAAATACAGCACGACCGGCTTGCCGCGCAGGTCCGACAATTTCAGCTTTTTGCCGCCGTCGGTGGCAGCGGAAAAGTCCGGGGCCTTCTGGCCTTCCTTGACGCTCATGGCTCGCTCCTCGGTTGCCAGCCGGCCTCGCGTGCGGGCTGCTCGACGATGCGCTGGTATATAACATAGGCGCTGGCGGCTTCAGCCTCGATGCGGGCTTTCAGATCGGCAAGGTCGCTTGCGTCCTGCGTGGCGGCGATCAGCCGGAGCTGGCCTTCCGGTGCCTTGGCTTCGTCGAAATCCGCCTCGTTGCCATCTAGCGTGAGGCGCAGCACGCTCTGGGCGTCCGAAAGCAGCATGCGCGTCGCCCGAAGGCGTGCGCAGTCGGCGGCGTCGAGCAACCCCGCGGCTGCCGCCCTGTGCAGCATTTCGGCTGGATGAGGATCGAGAATGTCAGGCCGGGCGGCGGCGTGCCTCAAGGCCAGGTATTGAGCGACGAAGTCGATGTCGAACAGGCCGCCACGCACATTCTTGAAATCCCAGATGCTCTTGGCTGGGTTGTGACGGGCAATGCGGTCGCGCATGTCGGCAACGTCCCGCACCAGCGCTGCCGGTTCGCGCTGGCGGCAGAGCGTGCCGCGGATGATCCGGTCCAGACGATCGGCCAGGGCGGCCGGGCCATGGATGACACGCGCTCGGGTGAGCGCGAGATGCTCCCAGGTCCAGGCCGACTGCGCCTGATAGGTCTCGAAGGCCTCCAGCGAATTCGCCAGCGGCCCGGCCCGCCCGGAGGGCCGCAGGCGCATATCGATCTCGTAGAGTGCGCCTTCATTGGTGAGCGCGGTCAAAGTCGCCACGATCTTTTGGCTGAGGCGCGTGTAATACTGTATGGGTGGCAACGGCTTGGCGCCGTCGGACGCCTCCATGTCGGGCGGTATGTCGTAGATGAAGATGAGGTCGAGATCCGACGTCGCCGACATCTCGCGGCTGCCGAGCTTGCCCAGTGCCAGCACCGCCAGACGCGAGCCGCGAAAGCCGCCATGGGCTTGGGCGAAGCGACGCTCCACGCTGTCGCACAGCGTCGAGATTGTGGCCTCGGCGAGGGCGGAATAAGCGATGCCGGCCTGGTTCGGCCGCACGATGCTCTTGAGTTGCTGGACGCCGATCTGGAAGCGGTGATCGTTGGTCCAGCGTCGCGCCGCGTCGAGGATGTCCTGCTCGTGCTCGACGCGGGCCATCACCGCTGACAGCTCGGCCTTCAACTGCTTGGCGGAGGGCAGAGGGAGATAAAAATCGGGCGACAGTACCGAATCGAGCAAGATGGAGCGACGCGCGAGATGGGCGGCAAGCCGCGGCGCGCTGCCCATGATCGTGGCCACCAGATCGAGCAGCGCCGGGTTGGCCTTGAACAACGAGAAGAGCTGGACGCCCGCCGGCAGGTTGCCGAGGAAACGATCGAAATTGAGCAACGCTTGATCGGGCGAATTCGTGGACCCGAGCGCTTTCAAGAGGCCCGGCATCAGTTCGGTGATCAGTTCGCGCGCGCGGGCGGTTGCCGTGGCGCGGTAACGGCCGTGGTGCCAGCGCCGGACAATGCCGGCGGCGGCCGATGGGTCGCAGAAGCCCATCGCCTGCAGGGACTCCAATGTGCCCGGATCGTCGTCGGTGCCGGTGAAGACCAGATTACCGCGAGGACCGGCGAGGCTCGGCGCTTCCTCGAACAGGCGGGCATAGTGGCTCTCGACGCAGCGCAGGCGACGGAGCAGCTCGGTCTTGAATGACGCGGCGTGAGGATATCCGAGGAAGGTGGCGACGGCCGCGACACCGGCTTCATCGTCGGGGACGTTGTGCGTTTGGTGGTCGTCGATCATCTGCAGGCGATGCTCGACCCTTCGCAGGAAACCATAGGCTTCGATCAGTTCATCTGCGGCTTGCGGGCTGACATGGCCGGCGAGCGACAGCGCACGCAATGTCGGGCAGGTGCTGCGCAGCCGCAGCGAGGGATCGCGGCCACCGAAGATCAACTGCTGGGTTTGGGCGAAGAATTCGATCTCGCGAATGCCGCCGCGGCCCAGTTTCACATTGTGGCCTATCACCTTGACCGTGCCGCCGCCGCGATGGGCATCGATCTGGCGTTTGATCGAGTGGATATCGTGGATGGCGGCGAAATCGAGGTGTTTGCGCCAGATGTAAGGTCGCAGGTCGGCCAGGAAGGCTTCGCCGACGGCGCGATTGCCGGCCACAGGGTGGGCCTTGATCATCGCCGCCCGTTCCCAGTTCTGTCCGACGCTCTCGTAGTAAAGCTCGGCCGCCTGCGCCGACATGGCAAGCGGCGTCGAACCCGGGTCGGGGCGCAGGCGTAGATCGGTACGGAAGATATAGCCGTCGCTCGAGACCTCGGACATGAGCTGGACCAGCATGCGTGCCGCGCGCACGAAGTGGCGCTGGATCCGCTCGTTGCCCACCAGGGCCGGTGCGTCGCGGTCGAACAGCAGGATCAGGTCGATATCACTCGAGTAATTTAGTTCGTCGGCGCCCAATTTGCCCATGCCCAGCACCGTGAGCGCCGCGGCGTCGGGATCACCGCCCAGGCTAAGCTGCCCGTCGCGCTCGACCTGCAGAAGAATCGCATCGATCAATGCCTCCAGGCAGCCGTTGGCGAGAGCGCTCAACGTGCCGGTGATGCGCTCGAGCGGCCAGATACCGGCAATGTCGGCAACGGCGACCGCCAGGGCAAAGCGTCGTTTTTGGCGGCGCAACGCCGTGGCGATCGCGGCCGGATCCTCGCCAGCGCGAGCGGCTGCTGTTGTGGCGTTCAGTGTCGCCACGAGATCTGCGGTAACGGCATCCGGACCACGCTGCCCCAGATCGGTCATAAATTTGGGATCTTGTAGAACAATCTCCGTCAGATAGGGGCTATTGCCGAATAACGCGTCGAGTAGCGCGGTAATGGCGGAATCTTGCGGCTTGTGTGCCTTCTCGGACCAACGCGTCCAGGCAACGGCGCAGCGCTCGACATGGTGTGGCAAAGGCAGTCGAGAGGCGGAAAGCCAAGACATGCGGTGTTACTCTCGGGTAAAATTAACAAAGATCTCGTTGGCACGCTCGCCCAGGCGCGCCGTTAACGTCAAGAACGCGCAACAGCGGTATTTCGGTGAAGAGAGCGTATCGAGTCCTGATCAGTGGGCTTTTCGGCACGGTGCTAGGCGTCGGCATCATTGCCGCGATCGTCGTCCTGCGCTTGCTGGCGGGGCCTGTCGATCTCGAATTCCTCAAATCCTGGGTGAACCACGATTTCGATATCGCTGGCGGGCGCATTCATGTCGACTGCGACCAGATAACGGCTGAATGGGGCGGCTTGGGCGACTCCATGAGACTTGTGCTGCACGGATTGCACGCCGTCGACCATGAGGGCAGGGTCATGGCCGCCGCGCCAAGCGTGGCGCTGACATTCGATCCACGCAGCGTCTTCAGGGGTTCGCTCTCGCCGACGGCGATTACTGTCGAGCGTGCGGTGTTCAATATCGAACTTTCGCGCGCCGGAACGCTGGCGCGCATCTTCTCCAATACGGCAGAGACCGGTTCCGAAAGCGGGGTCGTCCCGCTACTGGTGGAGCAGCTGCTGGCCGACACGAACAGCAGTCAGATTCTCGGCGAACTCGACACGGTGCTGATCGAACAGGCACGCGTGACAGTGCGCGACGCGGCAAACGCCGTCGTTTGGACGGCGCCGGCTGCCAAAGCCATGCTGAAGCGCGATGCGAGCGGCGTGCGGATCGTGGCCGACGCGCACTTCGACGGAACCGGAGGCCCGATCAATATTGGCCTGACGGGAATTTACGCGCGCGACCGCAGTCACATTTCGGTCGAGGCGACGGTCGACGGATTGAAGCCGCCGCTGTTCGTCGAGATGTCTCCGGCTCTTGCCATTCTGCGGGGGGTGGATATCGCCCTGTCCGGCCGGGTGCGCGTCGAAGCGAACGGCTCGGGGGATATCAGGACCATTGCTGTCGATCTTGGCGGACAAAGTGGATCTTTGACCCTGCCGGGAATACTGCCGGCCGTGCATGTTGTTCGCTCCGTGCAGGCGCGCGCGTCGCTCGATGCAGCTGCACGCACTGCGAAAGTCGAACGGTTCGACGTCGACTTGGGAGAGGCGGCGCTGTCCTTGTCCGGCGACGGCATCGAGCGCGACGACGGTCTAGCCTTTTCGGGCCGCGCCGATCTGAAGCATGTCCCGGTCGATCGCTTGGGAAACTATTGGCCGCTCCAATTTGCGCCCGGCGGCCGCCTGTGGACCCTGGCTCATGTCAACGGCGGCACGACCGATGTGCACGCCGACTTCGCCTTCAGCGCACCGGCGGAAAAAATGGACGCGATGGTCATCGACCGCCTGGTCGCCACACTCGACTATCGCGGTCTTTCGGTGCGCTACATGCCTGACATGCCGCCGCTGGTCGGCGTCTCCGGCACCGCGCGCTACGAGAAAGGCGGCCTGCACTTCGATATCGCCACTGCCAGCGGCGCCGGCATGCGCATAGCCGATGCGTCGATTGATCTTAACGGCCTGGACGGGCCGGACCAGATTGCATCGCTTCGGATACCGATCACGGGGCCGGCGGCGGCGGTGGTCGAGCTGCTGTCGCGGCCCAAGCTCGGCCTGCGCAAGGACATGCTGTATGATCCCAAGCGCGTGGGCGGCGAGGCATCGGTCGATCTCACCCTGCGCTTCCCGCTGATCGATGCGCTCACGCTTTCCGCCCTGGAGATCAAGGCCGACGCCACCGTGACACGCTTCGCCTTGCGCAACGCGCTGGGCAACGCCGATTTCACCGATGCCAAGGGCCGGGTGGTCTATGGCAACTCGGAACTCAACGTCACCGCTCAGGGTAAGCTCGACGGCAATCCCGTCGACGTCGTGTGGCGCGAGCTGTTCGCGGCGAAAGCGCCTTTCGTTCGCCGTTATGAACTTAAAGGCACGGTGGCCTCGGCGAGCCTTGCCAAGGCCAATCTCCCAACGGTCGAGCCTTACGTCGCCGGACCGATGGGCGTTAATCTTTCGTATCAGGTCGCCGCCAATGGCACGGGTGAGGTCGCGGGTAAATTCGATCTGAAAGCCGCGCAGCTGGAGTTGCCGCCGCTCGGCTGGTCGAAGGAAGCCGGTCTCGACGGTCATGCCGCGCTGCAATTCCATCTCGCGGCAGGTGGCAAACTGACCGGCATCGATTTTGAAGGCCATGCCAATGGCCTGGCCACGCAAGGCCAGGCGCGATTTGCCGCCGACAGTGTGCTTCAGCAAGTGACGGTGCAGCGCGTGACGCTGGGACGTACCGATGCGGCGCTGGAATGGAGCCGTGTGCCGGGCGGGATGGAAGTGGCTGTGCGAGGCCGCGCCCTGGAGCTTGCCCGGGTGCTGCAAGCTGTGCGGACGCGGGATGCGACACCGGCAGCAGGTACGGCCGGCGCCAAGGCGGCCCCGCCGCAACAGCGCGTCGGCATTACGATTCAGCTCGAAGAGCTGCTGGCCCAACGCGGCACGTTGGGCAGCGTCAATGGCAAAATGGAAGTTGCGGGCGATCGCGTTGCCTTCGCCGACCTGTCCCTAGGGGGCGGGCAGGGCTCGACCTTGAAAATTGGTCCCACGCCAGCTGGCAGGACCGTCGCCGTCGATGTGGCCGATTTCGGCGCGCTGCTTAAGGTCGCTGGTTGGCTCGACGGCATGGTGAGCGGGAGGCTGCATTTCCTGGGCCGCTTCAACGACACGGCAGATGTTTCCCAACTCCAGGGTGACCTGAAGATGGGGCAGTATCGTCTGGAAACGGTTACTCCGCGCGCCGGCGTCAGCAATCTCAACTCGCTGATCGAAGGGCTGAACCGTTCCGGCAATGCCCTTCAGACTTTCGAACTGCTCGAAGCCGGGATCACCAAGACCGGCGACAAGATCGACATCAGGAAAGGCCGTACGCATGGCCCATCGATCGGCCTCACTGCCCAGGGCGTGCTCGACCTTGGCAACGACACGCTGAAACTGGGCGGCATCGTGGTGCCGGCCTTCGCGCTCAACAATCTGCTGTCCCACGTGCCGCTCCTCGGGCCGCTGCTGACCGGCGGCAAGGATGGCGGCGTATTCGCGGTCTCGTATCAGGTAACGGGCAAGCTCGACGATCTGAAGACATCGATCAACATGATGTCCGTCGTCGCGCCAGGTGCCTTGCGCGAGGTGTTCCTGACGCCTCCAGAGAGCACGGCGCCACCGACGCCACGCATCATGCCTTAGGGGGCGGCAAGCCTCAGACCGCGCGCACCAGCACGTGGCGCTTGCGACCTGCCGACAGTTTGAGCGTGTCCTTTTCGTCGAGGTCGGCAATGCCCACGGCGGCTGCATCGCTGACGATGACCTTGTCATTAACCCGTCCGCCGCCGCCCTTGATCAGCTTGCGCGCCTCGTTGCGGCTTTCGGCGAGACCAGCTTCGTGCATCAGCTCGAAAGCGGGAATGCCCGCGGCAAGGCGCGCGCGAGACACGTCGATGGTGGGCAGCGTTTCGGCCCGGTCGCCTTGCTCGAAAGTGCGCCGGGCAGTCTCGTCCGCCTGCTCGGCCAAAGCTTGGCCATGCGCGAGGCGTGTCACTTCGTTGGCGAGGATTTTCTTGGCCTCGTTGAGCTCCGCGCCTTTGAGGGATTCCAGGCGAGCGATCTCGCTGAGCGGCAGGTCGGTAAACAGCTTTAGGAAACGGCCGACATCGGCGTCCT
>WNFR01004087.1_pt1 | contig 15058 bp, 13 predicted proteins | sample 5400221 | NCBI WGS metagenome assembly WNFR01 (sample SAMN13153357, study PRJNA577476) | soil metagenome | isolation source: 40 cm soil under Madrone tree | place: USA:California | collected 2016-06-14 | reverse complement strand
CCGTGTTGGTTTCGTCGTGCTTAACCGCATGACAGTGGCAACGACATCATAAGGGGCTGATTCGTCGTTGTAATTTTCGAGCGCGACCTGGCGTGGCCAATCAAGACGGCGTGCAAGGACATAACTGCCACGCCGGATTTACCAACGAACTACCGTGCAAGGCCAGTCCGCGACACTCTGTCGCGCCAATACGCCGGTCGCCTGCCAGGCCGGGGCGAGCCAGGCAGGACGCCTTCCTGCAGGTTATCGAGAGCCGCCTTGAAATCCTCACGGAAGTCGGCACCGAGACCGGCGCGCTGAGACTCATACCAGGCCGCCGCCCCTACTGCCTCCGCGGCTGCCGCCTCGAGGATGCGGACCGCAGGCATTCAGCGCCGGCGGCTTAGGTTCTTATCGATCCTGCGTAGCGCCTCGTCCGCGTCGACGGTTTGTACCTGCCCGCGCTCCAGCGCGTCCAGACGGCGCGTGATCTCTGCCTCCCACGCCTGGGCTGCATCAGCGTCCGCCGGGCCATCCAGGCGCGCCGGCAGATCGTGGGCCAGCGCGGCGCGCTCGTCGGCGGACAGCCCGAGGGCGAGGTCGAGAGCCTCTTTGAAGGATGCTGAACTCATAGGAATCTCCAACGTGAGTCTTACTGCAGCAGCAACGCCCACACGGCGTGCACGCCGCCAAACGGGCGGACGGTCACAAGTACGCTCAACTCGCGGCCCTGAACGGGACGACGTTGCCGCCCGACCGAAGGCCGTCGAGGTAATCGGCCCACGCCTGCATCATCTTCCGGCGTTCATCGAGGCGCTGCGCCCGGTTGTAGGCAGCCCGCACCTCGTTGCGCTCCTGGTGGGCGAGCTGCAGCTCGATGATGTCCGGAGAGAAGCCGAGCTCGTTGAGCAACGTCGACGCCATCGCGCGAAACCCATGCCAGCTCATCTGTTCGCCCGTGTACCCCATGCGCCGCAACGCCGCGGTGATCGCGTTGTCGCTCAGTGGTCGCTGCGAGGTGAGCGGCGACGGGAACACGTAACGTCCGCGGCCGGTCAGCGGCTCAATCTCCCGCAGCATGGAGACGGCCTGACGCGCGAGCGGCACCAGGTGTGGCCGCCGCATCTTGGTGCGACTCGCGGCGATTCTCCATTCGCACGCGCCTAGATCGATCTCCGACCACTCCGCGGCCCGAAGCTCCCCGGGGCGAACGAAAACCAAGGGCGCGAGCTGCAGAGCCGCTTCGACCACGGGGTGACCCTGATAGCCGCCGATGGCCCGCAGGAGCTGCGCGACCTCGCGCGGCTCGGTAATGGCGGCCCGGTTGGTCACTTTGATGGGGGTCAGAGCGCCGCGCAGGTCGCTCGTCGGATCCTGCTCGGCTCGTCCGGTCGCGATCGCGTAGCGCACGACCTGGCTCACCCGCTGACGCGCACGGTGAGCGGTCTCGTGCTTGCCGCGCCGCTCGAGCCTGCGGAACACGTGAAGGAGCTCCGGCGCCGTGAGCCCGGAGACCGGTCGCGATCCGATATACGGGAACAACAGGTCCTCGAGCGTCCAAACCGCCTTCTTCAGTGTCTTCGGGGCGAAGGGCTGCTTCGCAAGCCACTCGCGCGCGATCGTCTCGAACGTATTGGAGGCGCTGGCGCGCTCGGCGCGCCGCTCAACGGCGGGATTCTTGCCCGCCTCGAGCGCTGCTCGGAGCTCCGTGCGGCGATCGCGTGCGGCCTTGAGCGACGTCGCCGGGTAAGTGCCGAGGCCCAGCATGGACTCGCGTCCCCGCACCTTATAACGGAGTCGCAAGAGGCGCGCATTGGCCGGAGTGACGAGCAGGTAAAGGCCCCCGCCGTCACGAAGCTTGTACGGACGTGCCTTCGGTCTCGCGCTGCGAATTCGCGACTCGGTCAGAAAATCGGTCGCCGCCAAAGTCGTACCCACCGGGCTCTGCTCGTACCCGCTATTGTACCCACTTTGGAGGTCGTACCCACCGTTTTCAGGCCTCGACGCCGATGGACGTCCGTGGAAGCCAATGGATGCATAAAATGCTTGTTTTTAAGGTATTTTGTGAGTAATGCGAGCTTGCATTTTGTTGTCTCTCGAGGAGGGTCTGGCGCCCCCGGCCGGAGTTGAACCGACGACCTACCGCTTAGGAGGCGGTCGCTCTATCCACTGAGCTACGGGGGCGCAACGCTTAGCGAAGTGTACCGGCGTGCCGCCCGCCCCCACCATCCCGGGCGCGGGCGGAAGCGTAGTATGCAGGTGAGCCCTCAGCTCGGGCTGGGCGCGTCGCACTTTCATGGCAGGAGATCTCCATGACCACCTCTGTCAGCGTCGGGAAACCTGCGAACTTGCCGCTCGACATCCGTCGCGTGCCCATGTGGCAACCTCTCCAGTGGCTAGGCCGGGGCTGGCAGGATTTGAAGGAGATCGGCCGGGCCGGCCTCGCTCACGGAGCGCTGATCGCCATTCTGGGAGCTGTTCTCCTGATGCTCGGCAGCACCCACCTCTACCTCACGGCAGCCGCCGTCACCGGCTATCTGCTCGTCGGGCCGGTGATGACCACGGGCCTGTGCGAGCTCGCGCGACGGCGCGCGGCGCACGAGCCGCTGGGTTTTGATGAGTCGCTGCAGGGACTGACACGCAACCCCGACGGTCTCATGCACTTCGGGGGCGTGCTGGCGCTCATCGCGCTCGCGTGGTTTGTCCTGTCCGCCTTCCTGCTGCAGTCGGTGCTCAATGCCTCGGTGCCGAGTCTCGCGGTCGCGCTGTGGGGCGGATCGGCCCAGGTGGACGCGACACAGATCCTGGGCTACGTGGGATGCGGCGCCGTGCTCGCGGGCATTGTTTTTGTGATGTCGGTCGTGGCCGTGCCGCTGATCATCGACCGGCACGCCAGCGCGGCGGATGCGATCCGCGCGAGCCTGCGCGCCACCCTGCTCAACCTGCCGGCGATGTTCGTATGGGCCGTGCTCATCGTCGGACTCACGGCGTTGGGTTTCGTGACCCTCCTGGTCGGGATGGTGATTGTCGCGCCGCTGCTCGGCTATGCGACCTGGCATGCCTACCGGGACCTCATCGCTTAGGGGCCACGAAGGCCGTGGTAGCAGGGGGTTGGTGGAGCGGAAGGGGATCGAAATAGCGTGTAAGGTATTGTTTCACTGAAAGTATTTCTGTTCAGCGGGCACGATACCCCGCGCCGTACCCCACGTAAGATTCGCCATTTTCGCAGACGGGTGTTGTGAAGGAATTCCGCCGTGCGTGGTCGTTGCCTTACCTCTACCGCCGTTCTCGCCCTTCTCGCCCTTAAAGAGCCCGGTGGCGGATCAACGGTCAGTAACAAGGCGGCGACGGATGAGCCGTACACATTGCTGGCGGCGATCGAGTACGTGTATGCAGGCCTTGCGCTGGTCGGAGTACCGGACACGATGCCGGTTACCGGATCGAGCGTCAGGCCGGCCGGCAGCGGGGGAAAGACCGTAAAACTGTCGGCATGCCCGCTGAGCGTTGGCACCAACGGCGTGAATGCCGCACCCACCGTCGGGGTCACGGGACTGGTGTAGGTCACAGCCGCGAGAGGTCGTCCGTATATTACTAAGGTCAGGGCTGCCGTCGCTGCGCCTGCCGCATCGCTTGCCGTGACGGTGTAGGTGCCGGACGACACTGCGACCGGCGTCCCGGAGATCACCCCGGAGGTGGGGTCGAGCGTCAAGCCTGCCGGCAGAGCCGGACTCACGGAATATCCGGTCACCGTGCCGCTGTCAGTCGGCGGGTAGGGACCATAGGGCGAGCCGACTTGCCCGGTTCCGAGTGCGTAGTGAAGGTCATGGGGGGCCGGCATCGCGTCGCCGCCGCCGCCACCACAGGCACCCATGAGCAACGCCACCGCAATCACAAGTCCGCAGGTCCGCTACATGAATATCCCCTCCTGGCGGTACGTTCCGGCGACTACAGCGCGTGCCGCCTTCGCCCCCGTCATCGCTTCGCCGCTATCTGCGCGGGCGCCTCGATCCCGTACGCCGCGGCTTGCCGAAGCGTATGCGTTTCAAGATAGACTTCCGTGAGCAGCGGCAAATTGACAGAACGGATCGCCTCTCCCAGCGCCTTCTCATAGCAACCTACTGGATCGATCGAGGGTTTCAGGTCGACCCGGTTGCCATGCGTGCAGGCCACGTCTGCAGCATGCTTGAGGCGCGCATAGAGCTCCTGCGCTCCGGCAGGATGATGCAGATCGAGCCCCTGTGCGCTCACGTGAATGGCGACGTTGACGTTGTGGCCCTGGGCCGCAACATTGCCCGCGAAAAGCGCGCCAGCAATTGCGACGGCGCCCAGCGTGAAGTGGGCACTGATAACAGCTGTTTTGATGTACATCTGAATCTCCTCATGAATCCGCTTTGATCGCTCGGTTCATGGATAACGAGTCCGCGGGCGACGAACTGGACACCTCTAACTCGGTATAACTTCGGTCGGAGGCCGACGGCACGGGTGCGTCGGAAAGTTTTGGTTGCCAAATTCGAGCTGGGGGACTCATATACCAAGGAGGGGAGACTTTCATGCGTTGCGGTGGCCGTGGCTGACCCGAAACCATCCCTGGTCGAGCGGCTGTTTACCGAGCACCGAGCGGGCTTACAGACGTTCTTCCGGCGGCGAATCCGCAGCAAGGCCGATGCACCGGACTTGGCGCAGGAGGTATATGTACGGATGCTGCGCATCAGCGACCAGGAGGCGATTCGCAATCCCGTCCACTACCTCTACACGGTAGCCAACAATCTCGTGAAGGAGCATGCGGTGCTCGAGCGTCGGCAAGCGAGCGGTATCGACATCGACGAGGCTCAGACACAGGAGCAGCTCCAGACGCTGCCCGCGTTCGATGGCGAACTCGATGCGAGGCAGCGGGTGGCGCGGCTCGGAGTCGTGCTGAAGCAGCTGCGTCCGAAATGCCGCACCGCTATGGTCCTGCGCTTCACGCATGAGCTGTCCTACCGGGAGATCGCGATCCACCTCGGGGTATCCCCGCAAATGGCCAAGAAGTACGTGGCGCAAGGGCTGAGCCACTGTCAACGCCGCATGACGCGGCTGGGTTGAGTCCATGATCTCCAACGAAGAGCAGGTCCGTGCCGCAATCGCCGAACAGGCTGCCGACTGGCTCGTCGCGAATGACGAGGGCCTGGATGCGCGGGAATCCGCCGCCCTCGCCGCGTGGCTGAAGGTCTCGCCGGTCCACGTCGAGGAGTTCCTGCGCGTTTCGATGATAGCGCGCGATCTGCGGGAAGCCCGCACCGATCCTGAGTATTCCCTCGAGACTGTTCTCGCGCAGGCGCAGTCCGACGACGACACTCCGGTCCGTCCTCTCTGGCCGCGCGTTGTCGCCCCGGTCAGCGGCATGTCCTCACGCCGCTGGCTGACGGCGGCGGTGGCCATAGCTGCGGTCGTTGGGTTGAGTCTTGGCTTGCCCTCGTTGTGGAGAGTCCGCCCCGTCGCACCCCTACCGGTCGGCGTCGGCACCACGGCACTGCACTTTGAGACGGGTCACGGCGAACAGCTAAGTCGTCGCCTAGAGGACAATTCTGTGCTGCACCTCAATACGGACAGTGCCGTCACCATCCGCTTCAGCAAAACACAACGGCTCGTTACGCTCACCTCCGGCCAGGCAGAATTCGAAGTCGCCCATGACCCCGCTCGCGCGTTTCGGGTGCTCACCGGATCGGCTGAGGTCGTTGCGATCGGGACTCAATTCGATGTGCGCCTGGAGGAAGACTCGACCGTGGTAACTGTGATCGAAGGGCGGGTCGCCGTCGGGCCGTCCCCGATGTTGGAAAAACGTGGTACGAACCCGAACGACGCACCACGATATGTCCACGTGGGTGCCGACCAGCAGATCCGGGTGACCGAGGCAGAATGGCCGGCCACGCCCATATCGGTGGACGCGCAGCACACCACGGCTTGGCTGCATCGCGAGATTGTGTTTGACCACGAACCGCTGGAGCGCGTCGCTGCCGAATTCAACCGCTACGCCCCCAAGCCGATCGAGATCGCCACACCCGCGCTACAGAATTTGCAGATCAGTGGGGCTTTTGCCACCGACGACACCGACGCGTTCATTGCTTTCCTGCGCACCCTCAAAGGAGTACGGGTTGAAGTGACCGCGACACGAATTCGGGTGTCCCAGCAGTAGGTTAGCGGCGCACCTTACGATGAGCGGGCGTATTCCGCTAAGCTGCAGGTGAGGGCACGCCGAGATGCCTGAACGGGAAGTGCATGGGGGGCTCGCATCACCGCTCAGCGGACATCGCGACAGTAGTGTCGCGGGTGCTCCGCGCCGCCTCGATCTGTACCCCCGTTGCGCTCCTTTGGGCTCCGGCGACGCTGACCCAAGCCGCTGAATTCAACGCGCTCGCCGCCGACATCCCCGCGCAGCCTCTCACCCAAGCACTGGCAGCGTTCCGCCGCCAGACCGGCCTGCAGCTCATTTACGTTTCTAGTGTTATCAGCAAGCAAAGATCCCAGGCGGTCGCCGCGGGATTGAACGCCGATGAGGCGCTCGGTCGCTTGCTCCAAGGCACCGGACTGCGCTTCGAGCACCTCAGTCCGCGCAGCATCCGCATCTTTGCCGGCCTGGTTGCGCCGCGGGAGACAACACCGCGAGTCCTCACGGGAGAGGTGCGCGACGAGGTGCTCATCACCGCCAGCCGCGGCGCGGAGATGCTCCAGGACATGCCGATTACGATTCAGTCCATTACCGGCGATCAGCTCAACCAGCTCAACGTCACGACTACAAATGACCTGCTGAAATACACGACGAACGTGACTTACAGCGGCAACGGCCCGGGCACCGGCAACGTGTTCATACGCGGACTGGGAGGTTTCGGTTCGGGCAACCAGTCGCAGTCGACGACGGCGCCATTCCCGAACGTCGCATTCTACCTCGATGACCAGTCCATGCAGTTCCCGACACGTAACAACGACGTGTACCTGGTGGACATGGAGCGCGTCGAGGTCCTCGAAGGTCCGCAGGGCACGCTCTTTGGCGGCGGTGCTCAGGCCGGCGCCATTCGCTACATCACCAACAAGCCGCAGCTGGAGGCGGCTTCGGGCGAGGTCAATGCGGGTTACGGCGTCACCGCCGGCGGCGATCCGGGCTCAAATCTGAACGCGGTGCTCAACGTGCCGCTGATCGACAACGTGTTCGGGCTGCGCGGTGTGATATTCGGCGACACGCGCGGCGGCTACATCGACAACGTGCCCGGCACCATCGGTTACCACCCCGGTACACCACCTTACGACTTGGGCGGAAATCCGACCGCCAACAACGGTCCGCTACAGGGTAATAACCTCAACAAGGTGACCTACAGCGGCGCGCGCCTGTCGGCGCTGTGGCGGATCAATGACAACTGGGACGCGCTGCTGCAGCAGAGCTACCAGAACATGGAGGCCGACGCTTACTTCTACGCCTATCCGACGGGCACCGACGGGCAGCCCCTCGCACGCTATCAGATCAACGGCTTCGCGCCCGCGTACAGCAAGGACGACTACGAGAGCACGGCCTGGACGCTGAACGGCAAGATCCGGGACCTGCTGAGCATGGTGTACACCGGCAGCTACATGGTCCGCCACATCGACGGCGAGCAGGACTATTCCAACTACTTGCGTAGTGCCGCCGGTTTTTACTACGCCTGTATCGGCACCGGAGCCGGGTATTTCAACGAGGCGAACTTTCCCAACCAGCTGGCCGGGCACAAATTGCAGTGCTCCACCACGGTGGGCAACTGGCGCGATCAGGTGCGCAACACGCACCAGGCTCATGAGTTGCGCTTCAGCACCAAAGCCGACAACCGCGTACGTGGGCTTGCAGGGTTCTACTGGGAGAAGTTCGTCATTGACGACAACATGAACTTCAACTACCTGGGGATCCCGCAGTGCGACCAGGCCAATCTCAACAAAGCCCTCAGCTCCACTGACGGGAGCGCGGATTGTCTATCGGCGGTCGGGCCGGTTCCCGGTGCCTTCGCCACGGCCCCGGGCCTGCGCACCAATGCCGACACGGCCTTTGGCGAGGACGTGCAGCGCGGTTATAAGCAGAAGGCGTTCTTCACCTCCATCGACGTGGACGTCATTCCCAGGCTCCTCACCGCGACGGGTGGCGTCCGCCTCTACCACTACGATGAGTTCGAGGAGGGCTCGGAGTACTATAGCGCGAGCACCAGCGGCGCCTTCTCAAACGGAGTCCCGACGCCTGGAGGCGGCTTGGTCGTGAACCACCTCAATGGGCAGTGCACGGTCGCCGGTCTGTGCGGCTTCCCGATCAATCTAAGCAGGAGCGAGAGCGGCCACAGCTGGCGGGGCAACCTGACGTGGTTGGTCACCGCCGACATCATGGCGTATTACACGTATTCGGAAGGCTTCCGTCCGGGCGGCTTCAACCGCACGGAATCGCTTCCGGTTCAACCGCCCGTGCTGCGGGGGCTGGCTCCGTACTCGGGTCCGAACACCAATCAATACGCAAAGTCCACGGGCTATAACTCCGACAATCTGATCAACAACGAGGTCGGCTTCAAGAGTGAATTCCTGGACCACCACGTGCTGTTTAATCTGTCCGCGTACTACCTGAAATGGGAGAACAGCCAGCAGGCGTTGTTTGACCCGGTGAATTTGGGTAACAACACCTTTAACGTCAACGGCTCGAGCTATACGGTCAAAGGCTTCGAGGCGCAGTTCGTCGCGCGGATCGCCGATGGGCTTACCCTGCAGGGATCGAGCTCTGTCAACACCCCGAGCCAGTCGCGCACGCCCTGCCTGACCTCAGTCGGCGTCGACCCAAGCGCTACAGGAACCGGAAACAACCCGACCCCCAAAGGTCATTGCATCACGCAGGTCAACGGTGCGCCCTACACGAATCCATTCGGCCAGCTCGGGACTCGGCTGCCGTTCTCGCCGCCGTGGATGTTCAACCTGCGTGCGCGATATGACTGGACGGTCGGCGCATACAAGCGGTTCGCCTGGGTCGGTGCGAGTCACATCGCCGCAATGAGCAACGAGCCGGCGAATTTCCCGGACGGCAACGCTCCGAGCGAGAATCCTCCGACCGGATGGCCGAGCACCACGCTGCTACGTTACCAGATCCCCGCGTACACCACGTATGACGGCGGGTTGGGAGTTGCGAAGGACAACTGGACGGCACAGATCCAGTGCAACAACCTGACCAACGCTTACGGGCCGACAAAAATTTCATCCGACCAGTTCATCAAGGCGGAAGTCCCGCTGCGTCCCCGCGTGATCACCTTCCTCATCGGATATAGGTTCTGACCGTGAGGGCAGGCGCCGCGCATAAATCGCATGACCGGTGTCCATGCGCCGTTGAACGGCCGCTCACCTCGCGCTCGTCTCGATGGTAACCCTCGATGCCGTAAAAAAATTTAGGACTGAAAGCGGGCGAACGTTGTCATCAAAGCAACGAGCCCTCGACCGAGTCCCACTTGGTATCCCCGTGCCGTCTCTTGCCACATGGGCATTTGTCGCGCGAAGCCTTCGATTCATTAACAAAGAGTCCTCGCGGCGCGATTTTGGACACCCCTAAATTGGAACGACGGACTCAATCCGTCGGTAGGCGAGTCGTCACCGGCGCGGTGAATATTGTGGTTGCCAATTCTGGCCTGCGGGACTCTTACACAAGATGAGGGGAATTACGCGCCCACCGCGCCATTTGGCCAACAAGCGGAGCTTGCAATGACATCATCACTGTGTCGGTCGGCCTGGCTCGGGTCCGCGGGACTCCTATTGACGGCGCTCGCCGCGTGCGGCGGTGGCGGCAGTGACTCGGGCCCACCACCCCCCCCAGTCAACTCACCGGTCGTGGTCAGCGCGTCACCCACGCCCCCGGCGGGCGTTGTGACCAATCCCTACGCCGGTTTCTCGTTCAGTGCGAGCGGCGGCTCGCCACCGTTCACCTGGGCTATCACCTCTGGCACCTTGCCGGGCGGACTCACGCTCGCCTCGGATGGCACGCTTTCGGGCACGCCAACCTCAGTCGGCTCGTTCGCTTTCACCGTCACCGCGACCGACAGTGCGCAGACGCCCGGGACCGGCGCGCAGCCCTTCAGCGTCACGATCAATGCGCCCGAACCGCTCTTGATCAGTCCGGGGCAAACGCCGCCCGCGGGTGTGCACGGCACCTCGTATGGCTTCGCGTTTACCGCCACGGGCGGCTATTTTCCGCTTAGCTGGACGCTCACGGCCGGCACATTGCCCCCGGGCCTCGCGCTCAATTCCGACGGCTCGCTCAGCGGCACGCCAACGAAGGCCAGCTCGACGCCGTTCGCATTCACGGTCACCGTCACCGACAGCAGCACGCCGACCCGGGCAACGAACTCGGTCGCTTATGCGATTACCATCAGCGAACCCCCACCCCCATCAATCAACAACACGCCGCCGCCCACAGCAACAGTAGGCTCGCCGTATAGCTTCCCATTTACGGCAAGCGACGGACTCGCTCCGCTCGTCTGGACTCCGCCGACCGCGCCCATGGGAGGCCTGGCCGTCAGCCTTGACGGTATTTTGAGTGGAACTCCGTCAACAGCGGGCATCTTCCCCATCACGCTGACGGTCAAGGACGCACTAAATCAGAGTTCGCCGGCCACGCCCTTTACGGTTCGCGTCGCTATGGCCCGGCCGGCGGCGGCCTTCATGCCCACGGGGCGCATGGTCTTTGCCCGCACCGCGCATACGGCGACGCTGCTGCTCGACGGGCGCGTGCTCATCGCCGGCGGTGGGGTGGCCTCCGCGGAGCTGTATGACCCGACGAGTCAGACGTTCACCGCGACCGGCAGCATGACGCTCGCGCAGGACACGCGCAGCGCCACGTTGCTCGCAAATTCGACGTTGCCGAACTACGGCAAGGTCCTGATGGCCGGCGGCGATGAATTGATCGCGGAGCTTTATGATCCGACGGCCGGCACGTTCACGGCGACCGGCAGCATGGTTGCGCCACATCTGGGGCAGACCGCGACGCTGTTGCAGAACGGCCAGGTACTCATCGCCGGCGGTGAAACGGCCAAAGCCGAGCTCTTCAACCCGTCCACCGGTGCGTTCGTGGCGACCGGCAGCATGACGGTCTCGCGGAGCGGGCATACGGCGACGCCGCTGCCCGACGGGCGCGTGCTGATCGCCGGAGGCGTGCAGGATTTTGGCCCGGGCACAGTGCCGATTCCGCTAGGTCCGGGGGTCGCCTCCGCAGAACTCTACGATCCCGTGAGTGGCATGTTCACCCCGGCCGGCAGCATGAGCGAGGGACGCACCGGGCAAACAGCAACGTTGCTGGTCGACGGTGCCGTCCTGGTCACCGGAACGGACAACACGGCCGAGCTATTCAGCCCCTTGACCGGAACCTTCTCAGTGGTGGGTGCGCCGTCGACGGGATTCGGAGCCACGGCGACACTGCGCAAGGACGGCACGGTCCTCGTTGCGGGCGGCCGTAATAGAGCGTCGCTCACCACGGCGAATCTTTTCGCTCCCGAGAGTGGAGGCTTCGTGGCGACGGGTTCGCTGATCACGGCACGGGACGGACATACGGCGACGCTGCTGGTCGATGGCTCGGTACTAGTGACGGGTGGGAGTAAGCACTCGTGCGTTGGCTACGGCTCCCGTGGGTGCAGTATTGGAACGCTGGTGCTTTCCTCGGCTGAACTGTTCAAGTAGCGTATCTGCGGCGCAAGACACAATGAGTACTGCCGCCGAGGCCCCCCAAACATCTGGAACTCGCGGCCCGCTTCTCATGCGGCTGAGGCGGCTCAGCGAGTGGCACAATGGGCGCACAGCGAGATTCGAGCGCGACGGCCCCGCAGGGGAAAAAAGGCGGAAAAACAGGGGGAAATTGGTGGAGCGGAAGGGGATCGAACCCTCGACCTTCGCATTGCGAACGCGACGCTCTCCCAGCTGAGCTACCGCCCCACGCAAGGCGCGCGATTCTAGCATCGCGTTCCGCCATGCGGCTATCATCGACGTCGGGAACCGCAGGAGTTCGCGGACCGGAGACCAGGCATGCTGGCCATGGGCGGGCGAGCGCCGGAGTTCACGCTGCCGGATCAGGACGAGCAGAGTGTGTCGCTGAGCACGCTGCTGCGCCACGGCCCGCTGATCCTTTATTTCTATCCTGCAGATTTCACTTCCGGGTGCACACGCGAGGCCTGCTTAATCCGTGATTTGACGGCCGAGATCCAGCAGGCGGGTCTCGACGTCGCCGGCGTGAGTCCACAGGCCCCTGCGAGCCATCGCGCGTTCCGCGAAAAGCACAAGCTGCAGTTCACACTGCTCTCCGACGTCGACAGGTTCGTGATCCGTATGTACGACGTGCTGGGGCCGCTCGGGTTCGGCGTGCGTCGCGCCACCTATCTCATCGACCAGGCGCGTTACATTCGCTCCGCGGTGCTCGCCGATTTCCGCATCAGTCAGCACGAGGATTTCATCCGCACGGCCGTGGCACTGAGTGCCGGTGGCGCGCGCCGCGGACCCACCACCTGAAGCGCTTCTCGGTCAGAGCCTGATTCGCACCAGGTGGGCGCGCCCGAAACTCGGGACGCTGACCACGTATAAGACGTCAGACTCGCCCGGCGGAGCAGCGCCGACGTCCACGCCGTTCAGTTCATGAATCATCTGCGGCACCGTGGCCCCACTGCCGATGACCAGCACGGTGTCGCCCGCGTGCTCGCGTAACACGCGGGCCGCTGCGCTGCGTACGTCGCCAGCGCTGAACAGCTGCGGCGCGCGGTGCAGGCGTTGCGTCAGTGGCGCCGCGGTCTGCTGGGCGCGCCGGTCGTCGCTCACATAAATCGCCTCAAGCCCCCCCTTGGCACTTGCGTCGCCAAACATCTGCGCCAGACGCTGCGCGCGCTGCTCGCCCTCGGGTGCAAGCGGAGGATCGTCGATGCTTCCAGGCTGCTTCTCCACCGGGCGCACGAGCAATATCACGGTGGTGGTCGCACTGCGGTAAAACGTCACCGCAACGCCGCCGATGACCACAATGGCCAGCAGAGTCAGCCACAACGGCGCCAGAAACGGGCGTCGGTGGCGCGTTATGGCAGGCGGGTCCATGTAGCAATCATATAGTGCCCGCGGATTTCGCAGCGGGTAGTGGGGCCTCGCACCGCGAGCCTTGGCGAAAACCCGTTCATCATGACGCAACCCCTTGCCTGGGCTGAGCGTTTACGCACACGCGCCGCGTCTGTCCACATGGTTATGCACAAATTCTGTGGATAAGTCCCCCACGGTGGCAACCGACACCGGCTTGTGTGAGACTGCGCGCCTTTCGCGTCGCGAGCCCACCGATGAAGAAGACAGGCAGCGAACAGAACACCCCGGCCGAGCCTCTCGAGCCAGCGCGGCTGCAGGCGGAAGTCGCCAAGCAGCGCGTGCGCATCGCGAAGGAAGAGCTGAAGCGCGCGCGCAAACGCCTGAAAGAGGCCAAGCGTGAAGCCAAGCGCGCGCGCAAGCATTCCGCGGCCGCCCGCAAGGTCTGGAAGCGGGCACGCCGAGCCCAGAAGGACGGCTCCGGGGCCAGGAAGGAAAGGAAGGGCGCGCCGGCCAGGCGCCGTGCCAAGCGCAGAGCGGCTGCGGTACCGGCAAAGCCGGTGCGCAACCCAAGGCATGCCGCCGCCGCACAGCGCACGGCACGCAAGCGCGCGGCCCGCCGACGAGCCCCGCAACGCGCCGCAACGGCACCGCGGGCCGCGGTGCGCCGCAGTGCGCCGCGCCGCGCCGTCGCGCCGGCGAAATCCACACGCACCGCGGCGGTGGTGTCATCGCCCGCGCCCACCGTGGCGCCGGCGGAAGAAGCCGCGCCTCCGGCGGTTACGCCCACCAACCAAGCAGCCTGAGCGCCAGGGAATTGCCTCATGCAAGATCAGCACGTTTTACCTCCCGGTTCATCACCGTCCAGCTCACGGATGCTGGCGGGGTACCTCACCGACATCGAGCAGCTGCTCGATGAGCAGCACCGCGACGCGGCGCTGCGCGAAGCCTTCGATCTGCCGCGCATCGCGGTCGCGCTCACCGACCCGCAGCTGCGCTGTTCCGGCGAGCAGATGAAGACCTGGTGCGAGAAATGGATCGGGCCGCCGGGCGCCGGACGCCGTGCTGCCGCCCTGGATTACGAACGCGTCGGTCGCACCGTCAGCGAGCGAGTCACGCAGCAAGGCGCTGCCGGTGCTGAATCGGTGCCCACGCGTGCGCTGCGCCGGCTGCGACTGCGCCGTTACCTGCGCACGCCCTCGCGTGCTTTTCCCGCGCGACACAGCGACGACCTGCCCCCACAGGAGACCGAAGCGGTCGAGACGTGCACGGCGCTCGTTGAAGCCGTACGCCGCTGGTACGCCCGCAGCGCTTGTCACGACACCACCGTGCAGACCAATCTCGCGCGGCTTGCCGTTCTGCGCTAGGTTCCCCGCAAAGCCACGGAAACGACGCCGCCCGTGCCCGCATACGGCGCACCCCCCGAATTCGTGTCTGCGACTTCGCTTCCTGAACGAGCATTCAACGCTGTCATGATGACGCCCACGTCCGCCCTTCCGGCCTATCTACTTGTTTAGACTGATTTTGCCAAAGCAGTGCGCTTGTCTTGCGTCTCTTCCGGGGTTGATGGAATATAGTCGTGTCGGGGGGAATATAAATATTGAGTGTGCGTTCAATGCTCCACTCAAGCACCATGCGCAAGGTCTCGGCGGTGGAGCGCGGCGCGCGTCCGCCGCTGCGCGTCGGCGTGATCCTCGCGCACCACTTCACCCTATCGGCGTTTGCGGTCTTCATCGACCACCTGCGGCTCGCGGCCGACGAAGGCGACCGCAGCCGGCCGCTGCACGTTCAGTGGTCGATCATGGCCAGCCGCCCGGAGTCGGTGCCGGCGAGCTGCGGCGTACTCCTCGAGCCCACGAGTGCGCTGCTATCCCCGGAGCTGCTCGACTACCTGGTGGTAATCGGCGGGATCCTGCACGCCGGGCCGCAGATCGACGAGGCGACCGCGCGCTACCTGCGCGAGGTGAGTGCGACGCAGGTGCCGCTGATCGGCATCTGTACGGGCAGCTTCATCCTGTGCCGC
>WNFR01010351.1_pt1 | contig 15059 bp, 13 predicted proteins | sample 5400221 | NCBI WGS metagenome assembly WNFR01 (sample SAMN13153357, study PRJNA577476) | soil metagenome | isolation source: 40 cm soil under Madrone tree | place: USA:California | collected 2016-06-14 | reverse complement strand
TGAACAGTCCGTCCAACCCGACCGGCTCGGTTTACACACGCGAGGAATTGCAGGCGATTGTCGATGTTGCGGCCGAGGAAGACATTTACATTTTGTCGGACGAAATTTACGAGAAACTCGTTTACGACGATGCCCAGCACGTGAGCATCGCGTCGCTTTCCAAGGAAGCGTACGATCTCACCATTACCGTCAATGGCTTCAGTAAGTCCTACGCGATGACCGGTTGGCGCTTGGGTTATCTGGCCGCGCCGGAAGCGGTCGCGAAAGCCGTCGATTCCATTCAGAGCCACACGACCGCCAATCCGTCCTCCTTCTCACAACATGGCGCCCTCGCTGCCTTGAAGGGCGACCAACAACCACTCGCCGACATGCGCGAGGAATTCGATATGCGCCGCAATTACATGTTCGATCGCGTCTCGAAAATTCCCAACGTAACCGCGGTCAAACCGCAAGGTGCATTTTATGTGCTCGTCAACATCAGCCAGCTCGGTCTCACTTCGCAAAATTTTGCCGACCGCCTGCTGAGCAAAGCAAATGTCGCGGTCATCCCGGGCGCGGCCTTCGGCGACGATCGGACGGTGCGACTGAGTTACGCCACCAGCATCGACGTAATTAAAAAAGGTCTGGATCGGTTCCAGGATTTTTGCCGGACACTGTAATCGATTGCGGATTGGCGATCACGGATTGCGAATAGAGCAATCCGCGCGTTGGTATTCTTTCCGCAATCCGCACTCCGCACTCCGCAATGGCTGGTTCTCTCGCGCTCGTTCTGCACGCTCATCTGCCATTCGTTAGGCATCCGGAACACGAGCATTTTCTCGAGGAGGATTGGCTCTTCGAGGCGATCACCGAGACTTACATTCCGCTGCTGAGCATGATGGAGCGATTGGTGAACGATGGCGTGCCGTTCAAGCTCACCATGTCGCTCACGCCGACGCTTTGCGCGATGCTGCAGGATGAGCTTTTGCGAGATCGTTACGTGCGACATGTCGATCTTTTGCTGGATCTCGCCGACCGCGAGCGAAAGCGAAACCGTAATCATCCAAAACTTCGAGAGCTCGCCGAATTCTATTCCGACATGTTTGCGAAAACGCGCCGGTTCTTTGTCGATGAATGGAAAGGCGATTTACTCGCAGCCTTTCGGCAGCTTCGCGAAACCGGTGCGCTCGAAATTATTGCCTCGGCCGCCACGCACGGATTGCTTCCGTTGATTCAACAACAATCGCACGAGGCCGCGCGCGCGCAGGTTTTGATCGGCCGGGATGTATATGTCGACCTTTTCGACGTCGATCCAAGCGGTTTTTGGTTGCCAGAGTGTGCCTACGCGCCCGGTTTGGAAACGATTTTGCAGGAAGCGAACATCCGCTGGTTCGTTCTCGATGCGCACGGATTGCTCTTTGGAAACCCGCGGCCACGTCGCGCAATTTACGCGCCGTATTACACCCCGGCGGGCCCAGCCGCCTTCGCCCGCGACCGCGATTCAAGCCGGCAAGTCTGGAGCGCGCAGGAAGGTTATCCGGGCGATCCAGCCTATCGTGAATTTTATCGCGACGCCGGCTTTGATCTTCCGCTCGAGCATCTTGGCCCAATCTCGCGGGGCAGTCGAAAATTCTCCGGCGTGAAATATCATCGCATCACCGGCCGCGGCGTGGAAAAGGACTTGTATGACCGCAACGCGGCGGACAAAGCGGCGGATGCGCACGCCACGCATTTTCTCGAACAACGCCGTGCCCAGATTCGAGAATTAAGCGCGCTCGATGTCGATCCAATCGTGATCGTCCCGTTTGACGCGGAATTGTTCGGTCACTGGTGGTTCGAAGGGCCGCGCTTTCTCGAACTCTTCATTCGCAAAGCGGCCCATGAAGATTGGCGTCTCACCACGCCAGGCGAGTTTCTTCAAGCCCATCCGACACAGCAAACGATCGAACCTGCAACATCGACATGGGGTGACAAAGGTCATCTTGAAGTCTGGCTCGACCAGGGCAACTCCTGGATTTATCCGCATTTACACGCGGCCGCCCGAAGCATGACTGAAATCGCGCGCCTGCACCTGAACCATTCCAACCCATTCGTTGATCGCGTTCTGAAGCAACTCGCGCGCGAACTCTTGCTCGCGCAATCGAGCGATTGGGCGTTCCTTATGAAAACTCGAACCGCCAAAGAATACGCGACAAAACGAACAATCGATCACCTCGCTCGCTTCAATCGCTTGCACGAACAGTTTGGAGCGAACAATGTCGATGAAAAATTCCTCGGCGAATGCGAGCGGCGCGACAACCTCTTCCCAGATTTGAACTGGCGATATTACTGTAGCGGCGCTCTATGACCGCCGATGAAACAAATGGGACGCTCATAGAGCGCCGCTACAGAATTCTCATGACAAGCCGACTGATACGTACTGCTCTTACCGGGATCGGGACGATATCGATCGCACTTGCGCAAGAATCGCCAACAGCATCGCCAAGTCCGACACCGTCGCCGACGCCGGAGCAAACGCCTTCCGCGACGCCCGCGCGAAGTGTTCGGCTCAGTTTTGTTCCTCCACCGATGGATGGCACAATCAGCCTCGGCATTTACGATACGAACCGGAAGCTTGTGCGCGTCTTGCATCGCGAAGCAAAGATCGACAATTTCACTGTCGACGTAGACTCGCTCAACACGACCTGGGACGGAAAAAATGAGATCGGTGGAGATTTACCGGCGGGAAAATATCATGCGCGCGGTTATCTGGTCGGCCGTTTGAAAGTTGAGCATGTCGGTCAAGCAGCGACTTTCCCCAGCTCCGAGGCGCCGGGAAACGCGCAAGTGAAGCTCATGCCAAATCCGCTTACGAACAACGCAAATGCGATTGTCGATCTTAGTGTCGGATTCGATGAGAAGGGAAGCTACTTGAAAACGATGGATGGATTGCCGTTGTGCACCGTCAGCGAGACGCCGAATTTGGTTCGCGCCTTAATCTCAAAGAATAACGAGAAATCGGTCGATGTTTGGCAGGATGACGGCACGATGGTCGAGCAGTTTCGCGTGTCGAACACCGACAAGATGATGGCATTCGACTGTGGCGATTTTGAATTGAAGTAAGCGCCGCTGGTCACGATGCGAAATCTTTGTTAGTTACGGCAGCATGGCAGTTGAAGTTCAACAAACTCTGGCCAAGGCCGCTGGGTTCAGCGGCACGTCTCTGCACACGGGCGAAAAAGTTTCGCTCAAGTTGCAGCCTGCGCCGGCCGATCACGGAATCAAATTCAAGCGCAAGGATCTGCAGGACGAACCAACGATTGACGCGAAGATCGAGAATCTGAAAACGGTCGAGCGCGCGACAACCATCGGCGAAGGCCCGGTGCGGGTGCACACGGTCGAACACATTCTCTCGGCGCTTTCCGCGATGGGTGTGGACAATGCCATCGTCGAGATGGACGCCAACGAGCCGCCCATCGGCGACGGCAGCGCGCAACCATATGTCGATGTGATCAAGCGCGCGGGCCTGACCCCGCAGGAGGCACCGAGAAAATTTCTCGACGTGCGCGAACCGGTGCATATCGAATCAAAGACGGGCGCGCTTCTCGTTCTGCTGCCAGATGAGAATTTTCGCATCTCATGCACGCAGGCCGGACCGAACAATCGGTTCACGCAGTTTTTCTCGACGGAAATCACCCCAGCGATCTTCGAGCGCGAAATCGCGCCGGCGCGGACGTTTGTTTACTACGAAGACGTGCGCGCGCTCATGGACAAGAATTTGATCAAGGGCGGCAGTATTGAAAACGCGGTAGTCGTTCGCGGCGACGCCGTTTTAAGCAAAGAGCCGCTTCGTTTCGAGGACGAATTCGTGCGGCATAAAATCCTCGATATTATCGGCGACCTCGCGCTGGTGGGTCGTCGTATTCGCGGTCACGTCGTGGCGATAAAACCCGGTCACGCGGCAAATGCGGAAGTGGCGCGCGCACTGGCGCGCGAACAGACGCGAAGGAGCGCGTTAGAAGTGCCGCGGGCGATGCCGCGTGGCGATGGCGGACTCAATACCGATGAAGTGATGCAAATTTTGCCGCATCGATATCCGTTCCTGATGGTGGATCGAATCGTGGATTTTGAAGGTGAAAATAAGATTACGGGCGTCAAGCTGGTGTCGATCAACGAACCCTTTTTTCAGGGGCATTTTCCCGGGCATCCGGTGATGCCGGGAGTGATGCTGGTGGAAGCGATGGCGCAAGTGGCAAGCGTCTTATTGTTCAAACTGGCGAAGACTTCGAGTCGCATCGGTTACTTCATGAGCGCGGACGGGGTGAAGTTTCGCAAACCTGTTTTCCCGGGCGATACGATCTTCATTCACGCGGAGCTGACGAAAGCGCGCGGCAATCGCCTGGCGAAAGCGAAATGTCATTGCGTGGTGAACGACGCCGTTGTCTCGGAAGGCGAACTGATGTTCACGTTCCTCGAGAGATGAGCGACGCGCAGATTCATCCGACGGCGATTGTCGATGTAAGCGCAGAGATCGGAGCGGGAACGGTTGTCGGACCGTATTGCGTGATCGGGGCCAACGTCGTGCTCGGCCCAAATTGCTGGCTGCAACATCACGTCACGCTTTGTGGGCCGACGCGCACGGGTGCGGGAAACAAATTTTACGCCTCCTGCTCGATCGGGCAGCAAACGCAGGACCTGAAGTATCAAGGTGAGCCGACTTATTTGGAAATCGGCGATGAAAATACGTTTCGCGAATTTGTTACGATCAGTCGCAGCACGACGAGTGAAGGAAAGACGCGCGTTGGCAATCGCGGCAGCTTTCTGGCTTACAGTCACATTGGGCACGATTGCCAGGTTGGAAACGAAGTGGTGTTTTCAAACAACGGTACGCTCGCTGGCCATGTCGAGGTTGGTGACAATGCGGTGATGGGCGGCCTCACCGCTGTGCATCAATTTTGTCGCATCGGACGATTTGCCATCACCGGCGGTTGTTCCAAAATTGTGCAGGATGTACCGCCATTCATGATTGCCGACGGCAATCCAGCAGAAATTCGCGGTGTCAATCTCATCGGTCTGGAACGCAAAAATTATCCGCCGGAGAGCGTGAAATGGATCAAGGAAGCGTTTCGCTTGATTTATCGTTCGAAATTCAACACGCGTCAGGCGATCGAAGCCGTCCGCAAAGAATTGCCACAAAACGAGGAGATCACCCTGATCATCGAGTTCATCGAAAAAAGCGAGCGCGGAATTATTCGTTGAGCGCAGCCTCAGCGCTTGGGCGTCGGACTGGCCGGTGGCGCAGTGAGATCCTGTTCCATTTTTCTAAGCAGCGGGGCGCCAGGCGCATCGCCTGCGGTCCGCAAAACGTTGCGCACGAGTTCGAGAGCGCGCTTCGGTTGGTTCTGTTTGAGCCACGCATCCGCTTCTTCCAACGCTACGCGCAAAATATCAGCGCGCTGCATGTAGCAGGTTCGCGCCTGCTGCAAATGGCTGGCTGCGTCGGCAAAGTGTCCATCGCGCGCTTCCATCAGGGCGAGGTCCTCCATCATCGGACAATTGTGCGAGGTCGATGCAGCTTGCCGGGCCAGCGTCTGAAATTCCGAAACAGGGCGGATGGTATTTTTCATCGCGAATTCGTGATACGTCTTCCACTCATCGGCCGGGCTTTTGGTGGAATCAGGCGGCGCATCGATTTGCAGCCACGACATGTACGGCCGATAAAGCGGATCGCCGAGCGCCGTGAGTTGCAGATAGGGTTCGTAGACATTGCCCATGCTTGCGGCCGCGCCCTTGGAAACAAGCGGCGCGACCCAGTTCGCGTTCGGATCGCGCAACGTGCTCGCACTAAACGAATGGATGTGGACCGCGATCGCTCCGGGAACAAAACGAAAACCCGGTTCGGTAAACGGACCGGCCACCCCGCCTGCATACCAACCATAGTAAAGAGCACAATCCGTCATCGGATAGCCTTCCGGAAAAATCGCCGGCGTTTCCTCGTAAATAACCGGAATACCGACTTTGTGGAGCTGCCTCGTAATCTCAGCAAGCCATTGATCGCCCAGGCCCATACCGGCGCCAGTATTGTGCGCACCATCGACGTAAGCGCGGCCCCAAAGTCCGTTCTTCTCCGCCGCGATCGCATCGACAATCATGCCGCGCACCGTCGCGGCCGTCGGCGCATCGAGCCGGCAGACGAGGAGCAAGGTTGCATTCTCCAAGTCGCCAATCGCGCGGAAGTTTTGAAAGTACGGATTGGGCGTCCCGCCCGAAATGTGATGCGAAAAAAACGGGAGTACGGTCAACTCGGAATCAACCGAGGCTTCGTTACGATTTCCGATCGGGCCCGCGCTCGGCGCGTCCCCGGTGTAGGCGGCGGCGGCGCGAATTTTTAGCGGCACGCCTTTGATTACGGCCACGAAATGGATCGTGCTCGCGGTCACCGACTCTTTTCGCTCGGGCGTTTCGTGCAGGGCCCACCACTGCCGTTCCTTGAAAATATCGCGGAGCGGATTGGCAATCGTCGCGTCATACTCTTCCCGGCTGATTTCTTCTTCGGTGGAACACTCGAGGCCGATAAGATGATCGTGTGCGATCCCGCGCTGTTGAGCGTAAAAGGTCGCGAGCGCGACCGAATCGGGGACATTTTTGTTGTAAAGAACGATCGTCGATGCAGCGAGTGGTTGCTCGGCGCGGGCGTCGAGCAAGATCGCGAGCAGGAGCGCGAGAAGACAATATCTCATCTACAAACTGAGCTTGAGCCCGTCATAGGCGATGTGTGCGCTCGCCGGGAGCCGAGATTCCGCCGCTTGCGGGAGCTCGTGGGCGATGTGCGTAAAATAAGTCGCCTCGGGCTGGACCCGGACGGCGACTTCCAGCGCCTGATTCACACTGAGATGAGTCGGGTGCGGTTTGTCGCGCAGAGCGTCGATGATCAAAACCTTCACGCCTGCGATAAGATCGACAATCGCGTTCGGCACGCCGCTGCAATCGCTCAAATACGCCACGAGTTTTTCTCCGCCGCGCGAAAACAGATAACCGTTGATGATGGAATTTCCGTGCGGCACCGGCAATGGCGTAATCACAGTCGCGCCCAACTCGAATGGACTGTCGATCTCGTGTGGCTCCGGTTTCAAATAACCCGGAAATGGATTCGGATTATCAAACGCAAATTGAAATACGCGTTTCAGATCGCGCATTGTCTCGGCCGATGCGTAGACCGGCATCGAGCCACGCGCATGAGAAAAGCGCCGCAAATCGTCAAAGCCCATAATGTGATCGGTGTGCGAATGCGTGAAAACAACGGCATCAACATCGCGAATATTTTCGCGGAGCGCTTGCGTCCTGAAATCGGTTCCCGTGTCCACCACCCACGAGCATTCCGGGGTTTCGACGTAAATTGACGAGCGCAGCCGCTGATCGCGCGGATCGGGCGATCGACACACCGCACAATCGCACCCGATCATCGGCACGCCCTGGGAGGTCCCGGTACCGAGGAACGTGACCGTCAGTTGAGAGCCTTGTCCGCGAAGGCTTTCGGAGTTGAGCGTTGAGAGCGGAGTTGGCAAGCTGGCACTCTCAACTCTCAGCTACGAACTCTCAACCTTCCGCCATGCCCGCCGTTCTCACTTTGCTGCGAATAAAAAATCTCGCGCTCGTCGAAGATCTCGAGTGGCAGCTTGCCTCCGGATTCGTTGCCGTCACCGGAGAAACGGGCGCGGGTAAATCCATCATCATCGGCGCGCTGCAACTTTTGCTCGGCGAACGCGCCGACAAATCGCTCATCCGCACCGGGGCCGATCTTTGCACGGTGGAAGCGGTCTTTAGCGGAAATAGTTTGCAGAAATTAAATCCGGAGCTTGTCGAAGCGGGCGTTGAACCGTGCGAAGGCGATCTCATCATCAAGCGAACGCTTTCCGCGAGCGGTAGCAATCGTCAGTTTATCAACGGCTCGCCCACCACCTTGTCGACCTTGAAAAATCTCGGCGACGAACTTGTCGATCTTCACGGCCCGCACGATCACCAATCTTTGCTTTCGCCCGACAAGCAATTGGGCCTGCTCGATTCGTTCGCGCGCGCCCAGGAACACTTGCAAGAATATCGAAAGCATTACCGGCAATTGCAGACACTGACGGCCGAACACGCCGCGCTCGACACCGCCGAAACAGCGCGCGAACAGGAGCTCGACCTTCTTCGCCATCAAATCAACGAGATCAGCTCCGCCAATCTGGTCGCAGGCGAAGAGGAAGAAATCGAGACGCGCTACAAACTGGCCAGCAACAGCAAGCGGCTAATCGAGCTGGCGAGCGCGATCGCCAGCAAGCTTTCGGAAGCGGACGATTCGGTTCTCTCGCAACTGGGCGAGACGCAGCGCTTACTGCGCGAGCTGGAAAAGATCGACAATTCCATCGGACAATTTAGCGCCGGGCACGAGACCGCCGTGGTTGAGCTATCGGAAATCGCGCGCTCACTTTCCAATTACGCTGAAAAGCTCGATCTCGATCCGGCGCAGCTTTCCGCGCTCGAGCAGCGCGTTTCGCTTTTTGAAACTTTGAAACGCAAATACGGCGGTTCAATCGCCGAGGTGATTGCCTTTGGCGAACGCGCTGCCGAGCGGATGCGTAAAATCGAAGGGCGCGACGCGGAGTTGGAGCGACTCGCCAACGAAATCAAAAACATTCGGGAGCAAATGAATCAAGCTGGTGACGCGCTGCGCAAGCTTCGCACAAAAGCCGCGCCCAAACTTTCCGAAACGATTCGAAAGAACCTTGTCGATCTTGGCTTTCGCCAGTCCGAATTCGAAGCGAAGCTGTCCGCGCTCGACGAGCCGCGCCCGAACGGATTCGATTCCGTGGAGTTACTTTTCTCGCCGAACCCAGGCGAACCGTTGAAACCGCTACGCGCCATCGCCTCGAGCGGTGAAATCTCGCGCTTGATGCTGGCGATCAAATCCGCTCTCGCTGCGCACGACGCGATTCCGCTTCTCGTGTTCGACGAGATCGATACAAACGTCGGCGGCGAGATTGCGCACGCGGTCGGCGCGAAGATGCAAACCCTGGGCCGCGATCATCAAGTTATTTGCATCACTCATCTTCCACAAGTCGCCGCTGCCGCTTCGACGCAATTTGTCGTGACCAAAGATGTCACGCGCGGACGCACCTATTCGAACTTGCGCGAAGTCAGCGCAAAAGCCCGCCGCGAAGAAATCGCCCGGATGCTCGGCGGCAAGAGTGACTCAACGCTCGAATTGGCTGCCAATCTGTTGGAGAAATGATCGACATCTACCGCCGCCGCAAAAACTGACTTCTGACCTCGCTTGGTTAGGCGTTTGGTTTGCCGACAACGATATCGCCATACGTGCTATTGACGATCTCCTTCAGTTCCGCCTGCTCGGCGACGGGAACTTTAAACTTGTCGAGCGCCTGCTGGAGGTCATCCATGAATGCCTCCCACTCTTTGGGCGTGATGTTCAGGTTCTTATGAGACTCACTCATCGAGCGTCCGGAATATTTCTGTGGGCCGCCGCTCGCCCAGCCGACCATTTCGGTAACGAGATACTTGAAGCCCGCTGGCGGCACCTTGTGGTGGGCTTCGTTCACGGCCGGATTCGCGTTCAGGCGCGCGTCCGTCATGACCCGGTCGATCAAATCATCGATAACGGTGGCGATGCTATAAATTCCACCGAGGCGCTCATAGAGGGACGGTTTTTGCTCGATCTTGTTCTCGCCGCGTTCTTGGTTTGCCATATTTCGCCCTCTCGGTTCTTGTTTTGTTTCGATCGCCAACGGGCAACGTTTGCTGCCACCCAACGAGAACAAGCTCAGTCGCGGCTCCGGCAGGCGCAAGTCGCAGCCGTTTAGACGGCGAGTGGAGCCGTTAGCTGGAAATTACAACTTCGCGTAAACGCCGAGCAAAGGACGGGGCGATGGCGTTTTCGAACAGAAGTCGCTGACGAAACCGTCCCTGGTGCGGATCTCTACATGACCGGCGGCGCGGTTGGCGCCATAGACGAGCACCGAACCGACCGGCGCGGCGAATGGATCTCTTACCGCCAATTTTTTGAATCCGTAATTACTGACGAGGTCCTGGGCGGCGTCTTTCGCGAGTTCGCTCTTCGGGCGCGAATCGATAACGCCAGAAGCGAGCAATGCCTCTTTTACATAATGCCAGCACATCGAGCGCGAATGCGCATGCGCACGTTCCTGCGCGATCGTGGCCGCTTGCATCAACTTGGGATCGATGTGCCGATCGATCGTGGCGAACGGGTGAACGATCTGCTTCGGATAATACTGCGTAATGACGGGAACTGATTCATTTTTGCCCTCGGGCGTTTTGTAACTGTAATCGGCAGGAGGCCGTTTCGTTTCGCTTGTCTTTTCTTTCGGGATCACTTGTACCGCGTCCTTCTTGGTCGCCTGATCACGCCTGGTTAAATGCAATTCCGAAGGGGCCGATTGAGCGGGAGTGTGAGCGGAGTCCCCCTTAGGGCTATTCGCTCCGAAAGTCATTGGTTCTTTCTTGCGCAATGCCCGGTTTGCCGTCTGGGGGACGTTTGTTTGCCCGCCGCTAACCCCCGTTTTTGCCGGGTGAGAAGCGGCTGGTTCTTGCCTCCCGGATTCCTGCATCATTGGCCGAACAGGGCCGGGGCTGAGCAATTCCGAATTCGTGGTTTGGGCGGCGTGCGCCCGGTGCGCGCTCGGTTGTTCAACGCGAGTTTCGGTTTCCTCCTGGTCATCGAGCGTTGCGGCTTTTGCGCTTTGCAAACTGGATCCCGCCACTGAGCTCGTTTGCTCAGCGGGAGTTTGTTTCTTTTGTCGCTCGGCGGCGAGCGCTCCCGCCATTCGCATCTGCTCGGCCGTGAGGATCGTGGAAACTGATTTCTTTTCGTGAACTTGAGATTTCATTCCGGGCGCGGTCTCCGATTCTGAATCCGTTTCCTCAGAAACCGGCTTTACTTGCTCGGTAGGATTTGGTTTTGCTTCGCGAGCGACAACCACTTCCTGGGCGCGCATTTGTCCCGCAATGACAAAGCCGCAGAGCAGCGCGGTGAAAAGCCCTTTCAACATCAGAGGGCACCCTGATAAATAAATTTCGTGCGATTGGCAAGTGCTTAATTGCAAAACGCCCGTGAGCTTAAAAGATCAACGTCTTCGTTCGTGAGAACAGGCGCTTGGCACAAGCGCCTCGACAATTTATAAGTGAGCGTGCTGAATTACATCTGGCTTGCGCTTGTTTTGCTCGCGGTCGCCATCGGCGGCTGGAACGATCGTTTGAAGGATGTGACCGACGGCGCGTTTGATGGCGCGAAGACGGCGGTGACAATCGCGCTGGGTTTGATCGGGATCATGGCGCTGTGGCTGGGCGTGATGCGTCTGGCTGAGCGCGCCGGTCTGGTGCAGCGAATCGCGCGTGGTTTGCGACCGGTCATGCGACGCCTTTTCCCGGAGGTGCCGCCCGAGCATCCCGCAATGGGATCGATGTTAATGAACATGGCGGCGAACATGCTCGGCCTCGGCAATGCCGCCACGCCGCTCGGACTGCGCGCGATGCGCGACCTGGAAACGCTCAACCCCCGGCCCGGCGTCGCGACCAATGCCATGTGCACATTTCTGGCGATCAACACAAGCTCGGTGCAATTGATCCCGGCAACCGCAATCGCCATTCTCGCCGCGTCTGGATCGACGCGGCCGACCGCAATTGTCGGCACCGCGCTGCTCGCGACATTGTGCGCGGCCACGGTCGCGATCGTTTCGGTAAAATTTTTTGAGAAATTGTCGATCTTTCAGCCGAGGCGACAAACGACTCCGGTCGCGGACGATTCGCCTTATCGGTCGGCGACAACGCCTGCGGCTAAGGTCCCGTTTGACGATGCATCGCTGGCGCAGCCTCCGGCGGCTTGCCTGGCGCCGTGGGGCTTAACCGCGCTCGTACTGCTGGGCGTGTTTTTCATGATGCTTTTCCTGCGGATGGCGGCGCCAACTTTATTCGGTCTTTCAATGACTCCAGAAGCCGCCGCACAGAATTTTTTTGTCCGGAGCGTGAACGCTTTGTCGATCCTCGCCATCCCTTTTTTGCTCAGCTTCTTCCCCGTTTACGCCGCGGCGCGCGACGTGAAGGTTTACGAAGAGTTTGTGGAAGGCGCGAAGGAAGGCTTCGGCGTGATTCTCAAGATCATTCCGTTTCTGGTGACGATGCTGGTGGCGATCGGCATGTTCAAGGGAGCGGGCGGAATCGATCTCCTGAGCCGTGTGCTTTCGCCGATTTTGACGCCGCTGCATTTTCCAACGGACTTGCTTCCACTGGCGTTGATGCGACCGCTGAGCGGAAGCGCGACCCTGGCTCTCCTCACAGACATTGTTCACCGTCTCGGGCCGGACAATATCGTCAGTCTGACGGCAGCGACGATTTATGGGAGCACTGAGACCACGTTTTATGTCGCGGCTGTTTATTTTGGAGCAGTGGGGATAAAACAGACGCGACACGCAATCCCGGCGGGTTTGCTCGCCGACCTCACGGGCGTGATCGCTTCGGTGATCATTTGCCGGGCGGTGCTTGGGTAGGGACGGCGCGCTGCGCCGCGTCCCTACCAAGATCGGCGAAATTTTTCCCTCGCCAGCCGGCGAGTGGATTCCTTATCGTCCGTTTTTTCGCAAATGATTAAGCGCGACTACCTCATCATCGGCAGCGGCATCGGAGGGGCGAGCGCCTGCGAAGGGATTCGCAAGCACGACAAACGCGGGAGCGTGACACTGGTGGGCGCGGAGGAGCTTCCGCCTTACAAGCGCTGGATCCTTTCCAAGAGTTTTTTGCGCGAGAAAAATCCGCAGTTGAAAAAATTGCAGCAACCGGACGAGCGCTGGTACCATTCCCACAAAATCGAGACACGTTTCGGGACAATCGTCACTCAATTCAACGTCGAGCGGCGTGTCGCGGTCTTAGGCAACGGCGAAAGCATCGAGTTCAACAAAGCATGCCTGGCCATGGGCAGCCGGCCGGTGCGGCCGCCGGTGGCCGGCGTCGGCCTCGGCAACGTGATCTATTTGCGGACGGTTCGCGACGCGCTCGCCTTGAGGGAAATGGCCAATCTGGAAAAAACGGTCATGGTCGTCGGCGGCGGTTTACTGGCCTGCGAAACGGCCGCCAGCCTGCGCCGGATGAAACTTAAAGTCAGCATGATGCATCGGAATTCCTACCTCCTTAACCGTTACATCGACATTGGAACGGGCACGTGGCTGACAGATTATTTCGCAAAGCACGGCGTGACGATGTTAATGGGCGAAAGCCTCAACGGCTTCGAAGGGAAAACGGTTCTGCGCAATATCCAGACGAAAAGCGGCAACCGGGTGCCGGCGGGCCTGGCCGTCGTCGCGTGCGGGGCGGAGCCGAATCTCGATCTTGTCCGCAACACGCCGCTGGCGGGACCGCACGGATCGCCAGTCTCCGATTATCTGGAGACGGAAGAAAAAGGGATCTATGCCATCGGCGACCTGGCATTTTATCCCGATCGGATGATGGGCGGTGTGCGGCGCCAGACGCATTGGGACTGCGCGCGCGAACAAGGCCTGATCGCGGGCGCGAACATGACGGGGAAAAAACGAATTCGCTACGAACAGATTCCGCATTTCTGGACGGAGATGTTCGATTTAACGATGCATTTCGTGGGCGATTTCAGCGTGCAGCCAACGCGTGTCGATCTTCGCGGGACTTATGCAAAGAAGAAGTTCGTTGCGCGGTACTATCAGGGAGAGAAATTGCGCGCCATTTTGCTTTGTCATCAAACGCCGCGCGAAGTGGAGGCAGCGAAAACGCAGTTGCGCAACGCACTCGCGAAATAGCCGCCAGTAATTTGGGACACGACGGCGCGTGTCCCTCCGTATTGTCGATCCGTTCGGCTGCAAGCTCAGGACAAACCTTTCATTCGAAGCCCGCGGGAATTTCCAAATTTGGATTACTGACCCGCGCAAGCTTCCAATCCCACGGTTTGGCAGACACGCGGCGCCACTCCAGTTCGAACGGCGTTGCGAGGGAATTGACGCGCTCTTTGACTTCTGCCATGACTTCGCCTTCAGCGCCTTTAATAGTGATTTTGGCAATCCAAGTCGCGCGCCGGTGATCGACGTTTACCGTTGCAGTGGAAAAATTAACTCGAAAGCCGCGCAAATAGCGAAAAAACTCGCGGGCGCGCTCGAGCACACGAGCCCGATCGTCCCCCCACTGATCTTGATAATCGTCGCCGATAAAATCGGCGACGCGCGACCAGTTTTTGCCTTCGACCGCGTGCAGAAAATTTTCGGTATGACGCGCGATCTGCCGCTCCGGCTGCCAAAGCCAAATGAGAAACAGTCCAACTAAGAGTGCGAGGCCTAGACCGCCGTAAAATCCCTCTCTAAACCAAATGGGCATCAGGACGATTGTAATGCTTGCGATCTTCGGCGCCATCCCGGGCGTTTGTTGGGGGCTAGAATTGTAGCCTCTAGAGCAACCGTCCCGCCTTGCCGCGGCACGGCACGAAGCGTGCTTATTTTGAGACCCTTTTGATCCATGCTCACCATCGGTTTCTTCGCGATCGCCGTTTTTGCCATCCTGGGTTCTGTTTGCTGGGCGTGTCTGCAGGAGAAGAATCCAAAAGGCACCCGGGAGTACATCCTGCTCATCGAGGACGAGGCCCAGGCCGCTGCGCTCACGGCCGAGACGCTAGTGGGGGATGGATACAGGGTGATCCTGGCGCACGACGGTTTTGAGGCGCTTAAAATCTACCGAGACATCGGCAAGCAAATCGGTCTGGTCATCCTGGATTTCTTTCTTCCCGTTATGGATGGCGATGCCGTCTTCGATGAACTGCGCGTGCTTAACCCGGAGGTCGATGTTGTTCTGAGCAGCGGTCTCGCCGAGCAGCAAAAGATCAGCGCCATGTTGGGCGAGGGACTTCGCGGTTTTATCTCAAAGCCATACTCGAGTCAGGAACTCCTGGCGCAGGTGCGCTCCACGCTCGACGCGGGTCGACAAGGTTTGCGCCCAGCGTAACCGCCGCGGCGGGCCAGGGAGTTTTCGGCCCGCGCGGGCCACGAGCGGTCCCAAATACACGGCCTCTGGCATCAATTTAG
>WNFR01004086.1_pt1 | contig 15059 bp, 9 predicted proteins | sample 5400221 | NCBI WGS metagenome assembly WNFR01 (sample SAMN13153357, study PRJNA577476) | soil metagenome | isolation source: 40 cm soil under Madrone tree | place: USA:California | collected 2016-06-14 | reverse complement strand
CATTCCATGTTCAGAGATCGAAGCGGTACGGCGAATTGTTGAAAGTACGTTGCGCGTTGAACCTCATCCCTTTTTGAAGTCTGGCGACTGGGTCAGAGTCAAGTATGGCCCTATTGCAGGGGTGGAAGGCATCTTGCTTAGGAAGAAGAGCATCGCTCGATTGGTTCTTTCCGTGGAAATGCTTGGAAAATCTGCTGCTGTAGAGGTTGATGCGACCCACGTCGAGCACATACCTGCCGGAGGGCTTAGGATCGATCTCAACCTTCGAACCAACTCTATTTCTGTGCGGACAGCTGGGCGCCCCTCGGTGTCCGCGGCGTAAGCCGACCCGGCACGCTGGTACTGCGCCCACCCTGCGATGCTGCGTTTACGTCTGACTGACAAATTATCAAATGTTCAATTTACGGACTTGCGATTTACGGACTTCATGGACTATCGGCTCGTCAACGCGCTCACAAATCGGGGCACTTTACAGACAGTTGAAGGAGTATATCGAGAGGAACCTGAAAGGGCTACCTCATCGAGGTGAAAGAGCCGCCTGTTTTGCAGTGCTACTCGTGCTCTTATTCAGTGTGGCTGCGGTCTTACGTAGACCGACAGTCCAAGAGAGCGCTGATACAACTCCTGTCAACGGTCGTTTTGTGGCCGCCACCTGGCCAGTTCATCGACCTCCATTCTTGGTCGGACCGTCGGTTCCCTTGAGGAAACATGGTTCAACAGTTCGCACTTTCGTGGCGGAAGGCTACGGCCCAAGCTCTTTGGCTTTCGAAGCCAATCAGGGCCAGACCGATCCAAGGGTGAAGTTCCTTTCAAGGGGTGTCGGTTTTGCCCTTTTTTTCACAGCGAATGAAGCCGTTGTGGTTCTGCGTCGGCCGACAGTCGATCATGGTCAATACTCCGCCGAACGAGATGCGGGATTTACAACTGGGACGCCGACGCTCGACATCCAAGGCCGGACTGCCGAGTCCCCAACTCCTAACCCTGCTCCTGATGCACAAACCTTCGATGTGATGCGGATGCGTTTTGTCGGGGCCAACACGGAGGCTCATCTTGCGGGCTCCGAGCCACTTCCCGGCAAAGTGAACTATTTTATCGGCAATGATCCAAAACAATGGCGATCCGACATTCCCACCTACGCCCGGGTTCGCTACCAGGACGTGTACCCCGGCGTCAGCGTGGTCTACTACGGGACTCCAGGACAGCTGGAATATGACCTCGTGATTGATCCAGGTGTCGACCCAAAGGTCATCGTACTGGACTGCGAGGGCGCGAACAAAGTAAAAATCGATGCCCAAGGCAATCTTCGGCTCCTGATTCCGGGCGGCGAGGTGCTCCTGGGCAAACCCCGGATCTATCAAATGCCCACTGGCGGCCCGGCGCGGTGGAGAGGCATCGCTGGCGGGTACGTGCTCAAGGGCGGAGGGCACGTAGGATTTCAAGTGGGCGAGTATGACCGGAAGCAGCCGCTCATCGTCGACCCCGTGTTGAGCTATTCCACGTATTTAGGGGGGAGCGGATACGATTCAGGGGCCGCGATCGCTGTGGACGCCTCGGGCAACGCTTATGTCACAGGCTTTACTCGGTCGCCTAACTTCCCAGCCACGGCGGGATCCTTCCAAACTAGCTGCGGCACGACCGGGACGTGTAACGGATATTTTTGGGACGCCTTCATCACGAAGCTAACCGCCAATGGCCTGGTTGTTTACTCGAGCTTCCTGGGCGGGAGCGGAAATGACATGGGAAAAGCCATCGCCGTGGACGCCTCCGGCGCTGCCTACGTTACAGGACAGACGTTCTCGAACAACTTTCCAACTACGGCCGGAGCCTTCAAAACAACCAACAGCGGGGTTGGAGACGCTTTCGTGGCAAAGGTGAGCCCCGGGGGCACAGCGCTTCAATACTCGACGTACCTAGGCGGCAGCGGAACCGACAACGCTGAAGGCATAGCGGTGGATGGCAATGGCAATGCGTACGTAACGGGTCAAACCTACTCCACAGACTTTCCCACGGCCGCCCCAATCCAAGCCTCCAATGGCGGCAACCAAGACTCGGATGCTTTCGTGACGGAAATCAATAGCAGCGGTTCGGCCCTGGTGTACTCCACGTATCTCGGCGGCGGCAACCTTGACTGGGGACAGGCTATCGCGGTGGACCTTGCAGGCAACGCCTATGTTACCGGCGCGACCAAATCACCTGATTTCCCTCTGGCAAATCCTCTTCAGGCTATCTGCGGGGGTTGCCCGGGAAGCGCCGATGCCTTCGTGGCGGAGATCAGTCCAAACGGCGGTGCGCTCCTTCGCGCGACCTACCTCGGCGGTAGCAGCACTGACCACGGCTATGATATCGCAGTGGATATCACAGGTGATATCTACGTGACAGGATTTACTTATTCATCTGACTTTCCGACTACCCAGGGAGCGTACCAGACCTCGCTTGGGCCTGGTGGTGCGAGCGCCTTCGTTACCAAGATAGCGCCTAACTTCTCCGGGCTTGTCTACTCAACGTACCTCCACGGAAACGGGTTAGATTTTGGAAAGACTATCGCCGTCGATACTGGAAATGTCTTTGTTGGGGGGCAGACTTATTCCAGTTCTTTCCCCTTGACGAACGCTATCCAAGGCACGTGCAACAGCTCGAACTGTTACTACGGCACGGGATTCATTTCAGAGTTCAACGCCGCAGGCTCAGGTCTCGTTTTCTCCACCTATCTAGGGGGCAGCTACGTTGACCAAATTTCAAGTATCGCGCTGGACTCATCGGCGAACGCGTACCTAGCGGGAGAGGCTGGTTCGTCAAACTTTCCGACGGCAAATGCAGTTCAAGCGACCTTCGGAGGCAGCTACGCGGATGCCTTCGCTACACAAATCGCTCTCGCGCCTGCGGTCTCGCTCTCTCCGACGAGTTTGAGTTTCGGGAACCAGCCAGTGGGCACCACCAGCGGCTCACAAACGATTCTGCTGACGAGCTACGGTACGGCTCCTGTACACATTGCCAGTATTGCCGCGAGTGTGGATTTTGCACAGACCAATGACTGTGGGAATGGCGTGGCCGCCGGCTCGACCTGCACCATATATGTAACGTTCACGCCTACCACCACTGGGACTCGCGCCGGAACCCTGACCATCACCGAGAACGCCAGCGGTAGCCCGCAGACGGCGAGCTTGACGGGTGCCGCCGGCGCGCCGACGATCACCACTCAGCCGGCCAGCCAGACGGTCACCCTTGGCCAAACGGCGACGTTCAACGTGACGGCGACGGGCACGAACCCGTTGAGCTACCAGTGGCAGAAGAACAGCACGAACATTGATCAGGCAACCTCGTCCTCCTACACCACCCCGGCCACCACATCAGCAGACAACGGATCCCGGTTCACCGTCCTGGTCAGCAACTCGGTGGGCAGTGTGACCAGCAATGCCGCGACACTGACCGTGAGCACGCCGCCATCGATCACCACGCAGCCTGCAAGCCAGACGGTGACCGCCGGTCAGACGGCCACCTTCACCGTGGCGGTGATAGGTACGAACCCGTTGAGCTACCAGTGGCAGAAGAACAGCACGAACATCACGGGGGCAACCTCGTCAAACTGCACCACGCCGGCGACTACCACGGCGGACAACAACTCGACCTTCGATGTGGTGGTAACCAACGGAGCGGGCAGCGTGACCAGCAATGCCGCCACGCTCACAGTGAATCCAGCCCCAACGTCACCTGCGGCCAATCCAGCCTCGTTGACGTTCACGAGTCAAATGGTGGGCACGACCAGCCCGGCTCAGACGGCCACCCTCAGTAACAATGGCGGCACGTCCTTGAGCATCACAAGCGTCTCGGTCACCGGCGCGAATGCTGGTGACTTCGCGCAAACCAGCACCTGCGGCACTTCTTTGGCCGCAGGAGGCAACTGCACCGTCAGCGTGGTCTTCTCGCCCACGGCAAGCGGGACGCGTACGGCCTCGGTCAGCATCGCGGACAATGCCGTCAACTCCCCTCAGAACATCCCGCTTTCGGGGACAGGCCTGACATCAGGCTGCACGAAGTTTGTCTCTCCCAGCGGTTCCGACTCGAACAGCGGCAGCTTGAGCTCGCCATGGCAGCATTTGCAAGTGGCTTTCAACGGCAGCGTGGCCGGCGATGTGGTCTGCTTGCGTGCAGGTACTTACCCGTCGCAGAGCAACACCACCTACAGCCAGGTAATGAACAAGAGTGGCACCGCAGGCAATCCCATCACGATCCAAGCCTTCCCCGGCGAGGTGGTAGTGGTACAGGGGAACACCCGCGTCAACGGGGCGTTTATCACCTTCAAGGGCACAGCGATGACCCCGCCGTATGCGCTGGTGTTCCAGATTGGCACCGCGGGCCTTGCCATCAACGGAATTGACGTGCTGAACACCCACGACGTGACTTTGGACCACGTGGAAATCGCAAACTTCGACTACCACGCCGCCTACAACCAATCCAACGGCTGCAACAACCAGGTCCTCGGCTCGTACATCCACGACAACGGCATAACCACCGGTGTGAGCGGGATTTCCTGGGGCTCAACTACGACGGGATGCACGAATGGCGGTCTTATCGCCAACAACGTCGTCGAGAACAACGGGACCGGAATTGGCCTCTATTCGGGTGGCAGCAAAACCATACCGGCGAACGTGACCGTAGAGGAGAATACTTTCGTCGATAACGCAGGCTACGGAATTGTGGTTTGGGGCGACAATAACATTGTAGCCAACAACGTCGCATACGGTAACGGCGACCACTTGAATGATCCTCAAGGCACGATCCATACAGGAGTGGCGAACGTCGTCGACCACAATGTTACGTTCAGCCCGACGAGCACTTCCAGGTGGGGTTGGTACTTGGCGGGCGGCTGTTGTCTCACAAACAACCTGGCGCAAGACCCGCTGTTCGTCAGCGCCCCAACTAAGAACTGGCATTTGACGCCTTCGTCACCAGCCATCAGTTTCAGCAACACGAACTACGTCGAGCCCGTTGACAAGGATGGAGTCACGCGCGGCCCGAGCTACGACGCTGGCGCTTACCAATTCGTATCGGTTTCGCTCTCCCCGAATAGCCTGACTTTTGCCAGCCAGAGTGTCAACACAACCAGTACGCCTCAGACGGTCAACCTGACCAATAGTGGCAACGCAACTTTGAGTATCACCAGCATCTCAATCACCAGCACGAATGCGGGCGACTTCGCCCAGAGCAACACCTGCGGCACCTCTGTGGCTGGCGGTGGCAGCTGCGCCATCAGTGTGACCTTCACGCCTACGGCCACCGGGGCTCGCACCGGAACCCTGGCCATCACCGATAAGGCCAGCGGCAGTCCGCAGACTATCAGCTTGACGGGCTCGGGGCAGTAACCGTTCTGACTTCACGCGCAAATGGCAGAGATTGTCCTGAATTGCAGATTACAGCCGCGATGGCGCAGTAGGTCTGAGAGAGGTACATCGTCTAAGCACGGTTATTCAGAATCCTGGGGGAGAACTTCAGATGCCAAGGAAACGCTGGTTCGATCGATTTCACTTACGAGTTGCGAAGTTGTTGACGAAAAGACTCATGATCGGAATGTTTGCTGCTCTCTTCCTCCTTGTTTACTGCCTCAGGAGCCGTGTCATGGCACAGACACAGGATGTGGTGCTGGTGGGCGCGGCCGACATCGGCGGTTGCGGCCCGACCCCAGGCCACTCGGGGGCCACAGCGGCTTTGCTGGATTCCATACCAGGTACGGTATTCGTGGCGGGCGATCTTGCGTATCCGAATGGAGCAGAAACCGAGTTCACAAGGTGCTATGACGCCACATGGGGCCGCCACAGGTCCAGGACAACCCCGATAGTCGGGGTTCACGACTTCATCGCTCCTAACGCTCAGGGTTACTTCAATTATTTCGGGACGATCGCAGGTGATCCGAACAAGGGCTACTACAGCTACAACTACGGTGCGTGGCACGTCGTCATCATCAATGATATCTGCTCAAGTTCAAGCGGCGTGAACGGCTGCACCGCCACCTCACCGGAGGGCCAATGGCTACAATCTGATTTGGCTGCCAACCCGACGACCTGCACGGTGGCGATTTGGCATCAGCCGCTTTATACCTCCACGAGCAGCGCTGTCACGACTGCAATGAAACCATTTTGGCAGATCCTCTACAATGCAGGGGCAGATCTGGTGATCAACGGCCATGCCCACAACTACGAGCGCTTTGCCCCGCAAGATCCCAGCGGCAATCTGGACCTGACAAAAGGTCTCCGCGAATTCGTCGTTGGTACGGGTGGCGAATCGCTCCAGGCCTTCACTACTACCGCGCCCAACAGCGAAGTCCGCAATAGCAGCACCTATGGCGTATTGAAGCTAACGTTGCACGCAACCAGCTACGATTGGCAGTACTTACCCGTCGCAGGTCAAACTTTCACCGACTCAGGCTCCCAAGCTTGCCATTGAGGGTAAACCGCTGCTTCTGGCAGCACCACCGAAAATCGCACAAGGGGAAGGCGAGGAGAAATATCCATGCGTAACAGAATTCTATGTTGCTTCGGAACTGGGCTTTTTCTTGTGACGGTTGTGTACGCGCATGCAGCCCAAGGAAGGCCAGTGGCTTCCACACCCGACGGACTGACCGCGGCACTGGGGCCCAGAACTACTGCTCAAGAAGCAGCGGAGCATCCTGAGCTACATCGCCGGAATCCGCGATACCAGTTGTGTAAAGACGACGTCCTACAGCTGAATTTCGCTTTGACTCCAGAGTTTAATCAGATGGTCACCGTCCAGCCAGATGGCTTCATCACTCTGCTCGGCGTGGGCGATCTGCACGTGGAAGGACAAACGGTTCCTGACGTCACTGAGTCGATTCGAACTGCCTACGCGAAAACATTGCACAGCCCCATCCTCACGGTCCGGCTCATAGATTTTGAAAAACCTTACTTTATCGCAGGTGGAGAAGTCGGGCATCCAGGGAAGTTTGAATTGCGTGGAAACACGACGTTGACACAGGCGGTAGCCATTGCGGGCGGTTTCACAGAAAGCTCGAAACACTCACAAGTCTGGCTTTTCCGCCGTGTTTCGAACGATTGGGTGGAAACACAGAAGTTCGACCTAAAGAAAATGCTCAAGAGCGGCAATTTACGTGAAGACGCGCATCTGCGACCTGGTGACATGCTGTACGTCCCCAGGAACACCTATTCGAAGGTGAAACGCTTTATTCCCGTCGCCACGCTGGGAACGTATTTCAATCCAGGGTTGTAACCGCCGCACCTTGAATTTGGCCAAGGAGGTTAATCATGGACGAAGTGAAATATGGGAGACACAATGGCCACAATGTCTCCGCGCCCTCTTTTTCGTTGCGAGACTTGCTGAGTGTAGTGTTTCGCCGCAAGCGACTGATGCTGCTCTCCTTCGTGGGACTCTTATTGGGCGCCGTTCTCGCAATGGTAATCTTGCCTTCGACTTATGAAGGGCAGATGAAAATCCTCGTGGAGCGCGAACGTGTCGACCCTGTCGTATCCACTCAGGGCAATGTAATCGAAGCTGACCGCAACCTGACTCCGGACGAGATTTCATCGGAAGTTGAGTTGTTCCAGAGTCGCGACTCTCTCAAACAGACCGTCGTTGATTGCGGGCTCTATGAAGTCAAGAATCGGTGGTCTCTGGCCGCAATCAAGATGCGCGCGCTGGGAGCCGTCGGATTGGCACCTGACAAGGACCAGCGGATTTTTAAGGCGTTGCTCGCGCTGGAGAAGGACCTGCATGTAATCCCAATGAACAACTCAAATCTGATCAAGGTGATGTATGAAGCGCATTCCCCGCAGGCTGCAGAGCAGATACTCACTGAACTAGGAAATCTCTACCTTGTGAAGCACGCGGCGGTGCACCGCCCGCAGGGGACTTCCGAGTTCTTCCAGCAGCAAGCGGATCAGTACAAGAACGATCTGGCCAATGCGGAGTCGCGGTTGGTCAAAATGAATCAGCAAACAGGAATAGTTTCCGCGGACTTCGAGAAGCAAGTTGCTTTGCAGAAGCTCAGCGACTTTGACGTATCACTTCAGCAAACACGGGCTGTTATAGCGGAGACAAAGCAGCGAGTCCAAGCTCTGCAAGGAAAAGAGGCATCTATTCCCTCTCGAGTTACCACCCAGATCCGAACCGCAGACAATCCCCAGCTCATGGCGAACCTGAAAACTACTCTGCTGAACCTGGAAATCAAGCGCACGGAATTGCTCGAGGCATACGACCCGAGTTATCCGCTGGTTCAGGAGGCAGAAACGCAGATTACTCAGGCTGTTGCCGCGATCGCCGATGCCAAGGCGGGGGCAGTTCGCGAGGAGACGACCGATCAGAATCCGACTCACGAGTGGGTCAGAACGGAGATGGCCAAAGCCGAGGCTGACTTGGTGGGTTTGGAGGCGCGCTCTTCGGTGCTGTCCGGTGCGCTCAGAACTCTTCAGGATAAGGCCTTGAAATTGGACCGGCAATCAGTGGTTCAGCAGGAACTCTTGCGGACGGCTAAGGCGGACGAGGACAGCTATCTGCTGTTCCGCAAAAAGCGTGAGGAAGCGCGCATCGCCGACGCGCTTGACCAACGCAAGATCGTCAATGTCGCCATTGCGGAGGCTGCGACGGTTCCGTTGGTTCCGACCGGGCTTCCGTCGGGGATGAAGCTGGTCCTGGCGGTTGTAATAGCCACGTTGGTGAGCTTGGGAGTCGGTTTCCTCGGAGAGTACCTCGACCCTTCGTTCCGAACAGCCACCGAGGTTAAGGAGTATCTGGACATCCCGTTGCTGGTCACCATTCCCAAAAACGGCAGTAGGTAGAACTCATGTTCCTCGACCACTTCGGCCTACGCGAGCAGCCATTCGGGGTTACTCCCGATCCCCATTTTCTCTACTTCGGCCCCTCCCATCTTGAAGCGTTGGCATCTTTGTTTTATGGGATCCAGACACGGCGGGGATTCATGGCCCTGATTGCAAAGCCGGGGATGGGCAAAACCACTCTGCTGTTTCACTTACTGGAGAACTTACGAGGCTCCGCCCGCACGGCTTTCTTGTTCCAAACGCACTGTGACTCGCGCGAGTTTCTACGCTCCCTCATGGCCGACCTGGGCGTCAATGACCAAGACGATGACCTCGGGCGTATGCACCGCAAATTAAATGAGGTTCTGATCCGCGAATCGCGCGCCGGCAGGCGCGTTGTAGTCGTGATTGATGAAGGGCAAAACCTCGAGGACTCTGTCTTGGAAATGGTCCGGATGCTTTCCAACTTCGAGATCCCAGGGACGAAACTGATGCAGATCATTCTCGCTGGCCAACCGCAATTGGCAGATAAATTGGCAAGCAGAAACCTGGTTCAACTACGACAGCGAATTTCGATTCTGAGTCGATTGACGCAATTTAGCGCTAGTGAGACAGCGGATTACGTTAGCCATCGGCTGCGGGTCGCCGGCTATCGTGGCAAGCCACTGTTCACACCCGAAGCGCTGGCAATTATCCATTCTCGAAGCGGAGGGATACCACGGAATATCAACAACCTCTGCTTCCACGCGTCAACTTTGGGCTTCGCGAATGGTCAAAAGAATATCGACGCATCGATCCTAAGCGAGGTGCTAGAGGATCTGGATATGGAGTTGCTTGGCTCAGGTACGGCCAACAAGGTGAGATGTGTCACGCACTCGTCGAACCCGCCGATGTCAGATCGAGAGGCTGGGAGCAAACCAATATTGACTTCGGCAACAGAGAAATGGTGGGGTCGTGAACCAATGTCTTCTGCCCTAGTAACCTGACCCCAAATCTGCCGTTGCGATCTACAACCGCGGCGTGTTCGTCGTGGGGCATCCGAAGTGCGAAGTAGTCTACGCAATCATTTGTGAGCAAGCGAATTTCCTTGCCAATATGAACAGGGACGGCAGATGGGAGTAAAACGGAGCTGAACAGAGTGATGATTCGCAAGTTAAATGGAGTGATGACGTATGAGCAAGAATATTGAGGTTCTGTTACGGGCCAAAGAAACAACAGAACTTTTCGGGCCAAAAAATAGTTTTCAAGAGAGTTTGGAAGCTCAGCGGCTACCCACCCGCTTTGACCCGGTCGGTCGTGAAGAAGAGGCCGAGTTGGTCCAGCGAGTGTTCCTGCTACCCGCTTACGAAGCGCCACGCGTGGTGGTTTTCTATCGGGTTGGGCACATTGATGGAGCGGTCGGAATTTGCGCTCGTGCAGGACAAAACCTGGCCAACCAGACAGGCTCGTCGGTGTGTGTTGTGGAGGGAGATCTCCATTCACCGTCTTTGCATCAATACTTCGGCGTGGACAATTTCCGGGGACTGACGGATGCCGCCCTCGAATCAGGACCTATCCGAGATTTCGTTCACTCTCTTTCGGGAAACAACCTCTCGGTACTCACCGGCGGTTCTCGTTGCGGGGAGGCACAAGCTCTGTGGACATCCGAGCGGATGCGATCCCGCATTGCAGAGCTCCGCGGAGAGTTTTCCTACGTCCTGGTTGACGGCCCGCAGGTGAGTCAACACGTTGATGCGATGCTCCTCGGTCAGATCGCTGACGGAGTTATTCTGATTTTGGAGTCAATGGTTACACGTCGCGAGACAGCGCGGACGGCCAAAGAAAATCTGGCCGCTGCCAATGTCAAGATATTGGGTGCAGTGCTCAACAACCACACCTTTTCCATTCCCGAAACCCTCTACAGAAGGCTCTAACAAGACAGTGGCGAGGACAAGTTCGTATCAAGCCCGTCAAAGAGAATGCCCAATGGTGACCAAGCAAGAACGGCATTGCACCCTGAATCCTGGCAAGTGTCAGCCGGCAGCGTTCAACCTTCAAAATATTCAAGGAAATTCGCGGGAACCAGATGAAGACTGATTTTGTCAGGGATAACCCAGTGGTTAGCACGACTGCTGAGTTTTCCAAGGATGAACAGAGAACGGAGTTTGACATCCATGGTGTGTTGGGAATTCGGCTCGTCAATCCGTCATCCGCCGATGTGGAAGCTGTTTGCAAACAACTTGGACCTCTCCAGAGGCCGCTGTTGCGCGAGCCTGATATTACACTCCGCTTTGTGAAGCGTTTGCCAACCCCTCGCTTACGACATTTAGGGCCCAAGCAAAAAGGATTCACAGACGACGCATTCTTCGTTTTTGATCAGGGGACGAACAGCGCGATGGCCAGGATTCCCTTTGACCAGGTGGGGGGGCCTTGTGAAATTGTTTGCGAGCGTGGCCTGGGGTCGGTGCCGCTTCTCATGCCGATCTTGAGTTTGACGGCCCTGGCGAAAGGCTTTGTGGCAGTGCATGCGTCAGCTTTTGTCCATCATGGCATCGGCATCCTGATGGCCGGATGGGCTGGGAGCGGAAAGACCACGACGCTTCTCGGATTTGCTTCCGAGGGAGCAGAGTTCATTGGGGAAGAGTGGGTCCTTCTCAGCGGAGACGGACAAACAATGTGTGGACTTCCGAGAGACATAGAACTCTCGCCCTCGCACCTCGAAACCATGCCAGATGTTCGTCGAGGGATCAAGCGTTCGAGGCTCTGGGCGTTCGAAAGTCTTCGTCAGCTCGGCAAAATGCAAGGGATCCTGGGCAAGGAAGTCAACGGCACATTCCCCGCGAATGCGCTGCGGAAAGCAATTTCAGCGGTCCAGCGGCGAGCCATCCCCAAGGTGAGTCCAAAAGTGATCTTTAACAGCCGAGTCGGCTCGTTGATCGCAAGGCCCCAGAAGGTGTTCCTGCTTATCAGTCATGATGATCCTTGGGTAGAAGTGAACCCGACTCCGCCGATCGAAATGGCACGTCGGCTGGCTCACATGATGCAATATGAACAGATCAGGTTCATGGAACACTATCTGGCCTTCAAATTTGCGTTTCCTGAAGTGAAGAACTCCTTCGTGGAGGAATCGTCTGGGTATCAGTGTGAATTACTTTCGCGCGCCCTGATGGCAAAGGAAACCTATACGGTCTGGCACCCGTATCCTCTAACCTTTTCCTCTGTCTACGAAGCGGTAAAGCCATTCTGTGAAAGCGCCAAGAATGTCGGCAACCAAGCACTGTGCGCGCTTCCATGAAGCTCAACCCGAGATCTTACTCTGTTTATTGCAAAAGTGCTCTTCGAAGACTTCCGTAGGCTTCATTCGGCTCATGAAATCCAGAAGCCACCTTACGAGAGGCGGCGTTGACCGACTAGTCCAGGAATCTGTCGCGCCAGTTCGGGATTGTGGGAATATACCAGCAGGCGATTACCCAGAAAATAGAAGCAATACTTTTCCGATAGTTTCTGTGAAAGATAAGGCTCCAGTCTTCCGTGGAGAGCTATGGCGCCATGAGTCCATGCGTCGTAAGAGAGATGATCGCGCCTAATGGGTAAGCTATTGCACCGCGACGCGTTGCCGGCCCCGGTGTCCCGAACCTTAAGCACCACTCGCCATCCAGTCGCGTAAGGAATGCGCTGCCACTCTGTGTGGGAAGCGATTTCGAAGCGAGAACCTCCGAGTCTGCCACACAAGCGAATACGGCATGGTAGTGCGAAGCAAAGCAGAGCGGCGGTAAGAATTTCGAGAAGGAATTTGAATTTTCCCGGCCTGCCTGGGCGTATCCAAGTCCTTGCCTGGCGCGCCGACTGAGAAAACCAACCATGTTGGATGCTATAGCTGAAGTTGACCGGCCGAAATCCCGGAGCGAGCGAGATACGAACCAAACGCAGATCCGGGGCTCCAGCCTTTTTCTAGTTGGCAAAGTGCTATCCCTGGGAATCAATTTCTGCGCGCAGGTCCTGATGGTGCGATTTCTCTCGGTCGCCCATTATGGCGCACTTGCCTATGGGTTGTCGGTCGTCGCTTTCCTTCAACTCTTCGCCACACTGGGCTTGCAAGACGCAATTTCGCGGTACGTACCTATCTATTATAAGAATGCCGAATACGAAAAACTCTTTGGGACGATTTTCCTTGCTGCCGGCGTGATCTTCGGAACTGGATTGCTCATCGTTGTGAGTGTAGTGGGAGCTCCCGGACTCCTTTCCCATTTGCTCACTCATGAGGGGCTTGCTCTGCGTCTGCTGCCCATTTTGATCTTCCTGGTCCCAGTCGAGGCCGCCGACGCGATGCTGGACGGACTCTTCGCGAGTTTCGCCGGCACGCGCGCGATCTTTTTTCGCAAGTACATGCTTGGGCCTGGGCTCAAGCTCGTCGTCGTCGTGCTCCTCATGTTGAAGAACGCAACGGTGGTTTTCCTCGCCTATGGGTATGTCGCTGCCAGCATCTTCGGCGTCTTGATGTACAGCTGGATGTATTTGCGGCTACTGCGTGAGCAGCAACTCCTGCATCACATCAAGCCCACGCGAATCCAGATTCCGGTGAGAGAGATCCTGGCTTTTGTCGTCCCAGGGCTCAGTTCGATACTGGCGACAGTGGCCCTTTCCACAGTCAGCATTTTTCTCCTGGGGTCCATTCGAACCATGTCAGACGTCGCTTACTTCCGGGCGGTCCTTCCGCTTGCCCAACTGAATAGCGTCGTCATGTCAAGCTTCACGCTCCTTTACATTCCTTCGGCGGCGCGCCTGCTGGCCAGCTCGGACCACGCGGCGATTAACAAGCTCTACTGGCAAACGGCTGCGTGGATGTCCGTGCTGTCTTTCCCCATCTTTGCCATGACCTTTTCTCTGGCGCAACCGCTGACCGTATTCCTCTATGGAGCTCGCTATGAGCAGGCCGCTCCTATCCTGGCCCTGCTCTCGTTCGGCAGTTATTTCAATGTGGCACTCGGATTTAACTTGCAAACCCTTAAGGTAATCAAGAGGCTGCGTTATATCACAGTGATCAGCGTGCTGGCTGTCCTGCTCAACGTCGCCTTAAACCTTGTCTTGATCCCCCGATTCGGGGCAATAGGCGCCGCAATTGGCACCGCGGCTTCACTGATCATTTACAACCTGCTGATGCAGGTGGGACTCCTTAGAGCATCGAGTTTCAACGCGTTTCACCGTGAGTACCTGCCCATTTATCTGACAATCGCCTTGGGCGCGGCAGGGCTTTTCATTTTCGAATTCTATAGTTCCGTGAGCCTTTACCTGGCGCTGCCGTTAGCGGGATGCGTATCTCTGCTCGTCTTCGCGGCTGCCAAGAAGAAGCTCAGAATTATGGAAGTTTTTCCGGAGTTACTCAGCTTGCCTTTCGCGAGGCTTCTGACGTGAGAATGAACGCGCACGCACTTGGGAGAAACATCTTCCTTGACGAGTTTGCAATAAGGGACGCTTGGATTCTGCTGCCGTTTGCCATCGGCGGCTTCGGCATCCTCTTTCTGCTATATCAGAACGCGATGCTGGCGGTGGGCGCGCTTGTCATCATGGGCGTTCTTGCCTTGATGCTTCGGTGGCCGGATATAGGCACGCTGGTGGCTCTCTTCGCAATTTATTCCAACGTCGGTGTTCTGGCGATGAGATCCGAGAGGGCAATTCAAGCGACGGCGGGAACTGCCGACCAAAATCCGCGGATCGCCATCGTGTTGGGGGCGATAGCGTTACTGCTGTTCGTGCCTCTGGTTCACCGACTTTTGATCCGCAAAGAACAATTTATTTTTGACCGCGGATTTGTTCTGATGGTGGCTTTTTTCGGGGCCTTACTGGCGTCGTCAATGTTTGCCAGAGATGGGCGGCTTGCGGGAGCACGGGTTGCCGGCTATTTGGTGGAGGGCGTGGTTCCCTATTTTCTAATTACAAATGTCGTTCGGAATTTGTCCACCTTAAAACGGGCGACCTGGGCGCTGCTTCTGGCCGGCAGCCTGATGGGGGGACTCACGGTCTACCAAAGGGCGACACATACTGAGGACAGAATTTATGGCGGCATGGCTCAGATGGGGACGGATGTCACTTTGACTGCAAGCGGGCAGGAACGGTCGCTGCGGCCGTCAGGTCTCACAGAAGGAGGCGGAGCCCAAGGCCAGTTACGAGCGGCGGGTCCGATCGGTGAGACCAATCGCTATGCCCAGATTTTGCTTGTGCTTCTCCCTCTGGCCGTCCTGATGATTCGCACAGGGAGCTCGCGGACGTTACGAGCGCTCGGACTGGTTGCCGGCAGCC
>WNFR01003874.1_pt1 | contig 15061 bp, 8 predicted proteins | sample 5400221 | NCBI WGS metagenome assembly WNFR01 (sample SAMN13153357, study PRJNA577476) | soil metagenome | isolation source: 40 cm soil under Madrone tree | place: USA:California | collected 2016-06-14 | reverse complement strand
ATACCGCACGCTTGGCGAGAGCCCTCGGCCATTCGCCTACGTGCCGCTCGCTCAAAATCACGAGACCGGTATGGCGCTACATGTCCGAACGACAGGCAATCCAACCGGCTTAGCGGCAGCGGTGCGGCACGAAGTTCAATCGCTCGACCAGAACCTGCCAGTGACGGAGTTGCAAACGTTGTCCGGAGTGCTCGCCGGCTCGCTATTCGCGGCGCGTATGGGCGCGGTCTTGTTAGCGGTGTTCGGTTCGCTCGCGCTATTGCTCGCCGCCATCGGGTTGTACGGTGTGATGTCTTATGCGGTGTCGCGGCGGACGCGCGAGATCGGAATACGAATGGCGCTCGGCGCGGCGTCCGGTAACGTGCTGCGCCTGGTGCTGAAGGAAGGAATGTCACTCGTAGGCAGCGGAGTTGCGGTCGGCCTGATAGTGGCGGCTGCGGTGACTCGGTTGCTGGCGAGTTTCCTGTATGGCGTCAGCCCGTTGGACGCTGCGACGTTTGTAGCGATCCCGATGGTGCTTGCGCTGGTAGCGTTCCTGGCAAGCTATCTACCGGCGCGGCGTGCGGCAAAGGTCGATCCGATGATCGCGCTGAGATACGAATAGTTCCGGGTTCAGAGTTCCGGGTTTCTGGTTTCTGGTTTCTGGTTTCTGGTTCTGGTTGCTCATTTCTGTCTTGGGTCCGAGTTTTCAGCCAGTGACCAGAAACCACAAAGCAGAACTAGAAACCTGAACTCGGAACCCGGAACCCTGAACCTTAAAGAGGTGAATAGTGGAATCATTTTGGCTGGACCTGCGCTACAGTTGGCGAATGCTGCTGAAGAGTCCCGGTTTCACCGCAGTGGCCGTGGTCGCGCTCGCGCTTGGCATCGGAGCCAACAGCGCCATCTTCAGCGTCGTCAATGCGCTGCTGCTGCGCCCACTGCCCTTGAGAGATCCTGACAAACTGGTTCAGGTGTGGGAGGCGGACGTCAAACGCGGCCAAGACACGGGGAGCGTTGCATATCCGAACTTTGCGGACTGGCGAGACCAAAATGGTGTCTTCGAACAGGTTGTCGCTTACTCGGATCGGACATTCGATCTGACGGGCGCTGCTGAGCCCGAGCGAATTCAAGGCGCCATCGTTTCACCAGCCTTTTTCCCCATGCTCCGCATCAAGCCAATGCTTGGCCATGTGCTCTTGCCGGAAGAAGATCAGCCAAACAAAGTCTTCTCGGTGGTGATGAGCGAGCGGTTGTGGCAGCGTCGCTTCGATTCCGACCCGCGGATCATCGGCCAGGCGATTGACCTAAACAACGAAAGCTTTACCGTCGTCGGCATCATCGCTCATGTCACCGATCTGAGCGGCATGCCAGATGACACCGAGTTATGGATTCCTATCTCTCACAGCCGCGGTTTCGATAATCGCCGCGGCCACTACCTCAGTGTGATGGCGCGCCTCAAGCCGGGCGTGACGCGCGAGCAAGCGCAAGCGAATATGGATACCATTGCGAGCGCGCTGGCGGCACAGTATCCGGACTCCAATACGGATCATGGCGTGAGGCTCGTTCCGTTGCAGGAGCAGATCGTGGGCGATTTCAGGCTGGCGCTGCTGGTGTTGCTCGGTGCGGTCGCCTTCGTTTTGTTGATTGCTTCGGCCAACGTCGCCAATATGCTGCTCGCACGCGCGGCCAGCCGGCAGAAAGAGATTGCCATCCGCATCGCGCTCGGCGCCGGACGCTTCAGACTGATTCGGCAGTTGCTCACTGAGAGTCTGTTGCTTTCGGCTCTGGGCGGCGCGGGCGGTTTGCTGCTCGCTCTGTGGGGAGTTTATCTGCTCGTCGCGTTCGGCCCCGTAAATCTGCCGCGCGCCAAAGAAGTCGCGATAGATAGCCGCGTGTTCGGTTTCACGCTCGCGGTCTCGCTGCTGACAGGGATCATCTTCGGCCTGGCGCCGGCGTTGCAAGCTTCACGGCCTGATCTTAACGAGACGCTGAAAGAGAGCGGGCGCAGCGCGACCGGCAGCACCGGTCATCGGCGCGTGCGAAGTCTACTGGTAGTCTCTGAAATCGCGCTTTCCCTCGTGCTGCTGGTCGGAGCCGGGCTGTTGATGCGAAGCTTCCTCAAGCTGCAAGCGGTCGATCCCGGATTCAATCCGCAAAACGTGCTGACCATGCAAATCAGCCTGAGAGGGCCGAATTATCAAAAAGAGGCGCCGGTCATCGCCTTCTACGATCAACTTCTCGACCAGATCAAAGCACTGCCCGGAGTGCAGTCTGTCGCTACCCGGTCACATCTTCCCGTCGCGCTCGACGAGGATTATGCGAACTTGAGCTTTAATATCGAGGGGCAATTTTACGAACCGGCGAACCGCCCAATCGCCTTCTACAACGCCGTCAGCCCCAACTACTTTCAGACGATGGAAATCCCAGTCTTGAAGGGCCGTTCGTTCGATGAGCATGACGTTATCAAGGCGCAGACCGTGATCATCATCAACGAGACGCTAGCGCAGCGTTACTTCCTCGGCGAAGACCCGATTGCCAGGCGCATGACGTTGAATGATGTGAATCCGAACGAGGAAGATTGGGCGACGGTTGTCGGGATAGTTAAAGACACCAAGCCTCGCGAGCTGGATCGCGAACCCGTCGCGGAAATGTATGTGCCCTTCGCGCAGCAACCCCGATCCTCGATGGTGTTGATGATACGAACGACAAACAAGCCTGAGGGCCTCGTCGCCGCAGTACGCCGCGAGGTGCAAACGCTCGACAGAAATCAGTTGGTCCATAGCATCAGAACGCTTGAGAGTGTGATGTCAGAGGCTGTCGCCACGCCGCGTTTTCGCACCTTGCTTCTCGGGGTCTTTGCCGTCGTCGCTTTGATCCTGGCGATGGTCGGCGTCTACGGAGTGATGAGTTATACGGTCACGCAACGGACGCACGAAATCGGTATTCGCATGGCGCTCGGCGCCCAGGGCTCAGACGTTTTGAAACTCGTCATTGGACATGGAATGGGGCTGGCGTTCGCCGGGGTCGGGATCGGTTTGGCCGCCAGCTTAGCGCTGACGCGTGTCATATCGAAGTTGCTGTTTGGCGTAAAGGCGACTGATCCGGTGACGTTTGTGGTGATTGCGCTGCTACTCACCAGCGTGGCGCTGCTGGCAAGTTATCTCCCGGCGCGCCGGGCGGCGAAAGTGGATCCGATGGTGGCGCTACGTTACGAATAAACTGATTGCCGATTTCTATTGCCGATTCCCGAATGCGCAAGGGTCACGCTCTTCTTCTTCAATCGGCAATCGGCAAAGGAGGGAGATTTATGGAAGCACTTTGGCAAGACCTGCGCTACGGCGCGCGGATGTTACTCAAGAACCCCGGGTTCGCCCTGGTTGCGGTTGTCACGCTGGCGCTGGGCATTGGCGCGAACACGACGATCTTCAGCGTGATCAATTCCTTGTTGCTGAAGCCAATTCCGTTTCCAGATGCGGATCGGCTGGCATTGGTTTGGCAATCCCAAGCCAACGATCCGAAAGACCGGAATATTGTTTCCGCGCCCAACTATTGGGATTGGCAGCGAGAGAACGATGTGTTTGAGAAGATGGCGATCTTGGATTCCGCTGGAAAGGGCTACAACCTTTCGGGCGGTGGCGACCCGGATCGCGTTTCCGGCGTGCGTGTTTCCGCTGGCTTTTTTGATGTGCTTGGCGTCAAACCGCGCCTGGGGCGCACATTTCTGACCGAAGAGGAACAGGCCGGCAACCATCAAGTCATGGTGCTAAGCGATGGCTTGTGGCACTCTCGCGATAACTCTGATCCGAACATCATCGGCAAAACCGTCAAAGTAGACAGCGAAGATTACACGGTCGTCGGAGTGATGCCGCCGGATTTTGAGTTTCAGCTTTATAGTCCGATCCGGCAATTATGGGTGCCGGTTGCCTACACCCAAGGCGATCGTGATCGCGGCTCGAATTCTTTCCTTTGCCTGGCGCGTCTGAAACCTGGGGTGACGATGGAACAGGCTCGCGAACGGATGAACGTCATTGGTAGGGCTCTGGCCGAGCAATATCCGCAAGACAACGCCGGTATAACCGCGACTATTGATCCCATCATCGGATTTGACACGGAAGACCAGCAAAGAACCTTGTGGACGTTGCTTGGCGTAGCCGGATTTGTTTTGTTGATTGCCTGCGTCAATGTCGCAAATTTGTTGATGGCGCGCGGCGCGGCGCGGCAACGGGAGTTTGCAATTCGCGCCGCGCTGGGTTCCAGCCGCCTGCGCACAATTCGCCAGTTGCTGACGGAAAGCCTGCTGCTGGCCTTTGTGGGGGGCTTCGGCGGAATTCTGGTCGCGGTTTGGAGCAGCAGCCTGTTGCTGAAAGTGTTGCCGGGCAATCTGACGGCGGTTCCGTTCCTGTCAATCAGCAAAGCCAACGGCATCCCGATAGATTACAAGGTGCTGGCCTTTACCTGGGCGATTACCTGTTTTACTGGAATCATTTTTGGGTTGGCGCCTGCCCTGATTTTCTCCAAACGAGACGTCAATGAATTCCTGCAGGAAGGCAGTCGTGGGACAAGTGGCGGCGGCGCCAGACTGCGTCAGGGACTGGTCATTCTTGAAGTTGGGATGGCATTGGTCGTCATGACTGGCGCCGGGCTGATGATTCAAAGCATGGCGCGGCTGCTGAATGTTACTCCGGGGTTTGATCCGCACAATGTGCTCGCGTTTGGCATGTCCTTGCCACAGGAAAATCTCTTTTACGGCCCACCCGGGCATCCGCAATTTGCGCATAACTTACGGGAGTATGTGGGAAGCATTCCGGGCGTGATTTCCGTCAGTGCCGTCAGCCACGCGCCCGTCGGCGTGGGTAATGCAGGCCGTGGATTCGTGATCGAAGGGCGACCTGATCCGGGAAGTGAAAACCAGCCGGGCGCCAAATACACGATCACTGGTCCAAACTATTTTCAGACAATGGGAATCAAGCAGATCGGCGGGCGCGAGTTTACCGAACAGGATTCGTTGAACGCGCCCGGCGTGATAGTCATCAATGAAGCTATGGCCAAACGTTATTGGTCGAATGAAGACCCGCTGGGGAAGCGCATCAAAATTGGCTTTTTCAATTCAGATGCTCCCTGGCTGACCGTCGTGGGAGTCACACAGGACGTGAAACAAGGCGGTCTGGATGAGAAAACGCGTCCGGAGTTTTTCCGCCCTTACAACCAGGCTGCCTGGCCTGTGATGACGGTAGTGGTGCGCACTGCCTCAAGTCCGGGGGCCTTTATCAATCCAATCAAACAGGCCCTGGCTCGCTTTGAACCAGACCGCGCCGCTTCGGGAATCAGAACGATGGATGAGCTGATTTACGATTCGGTGGGGTCACGGCGGTTTCCAATGATGTTGCTGGTGGCGTTTTCATTGGTGGCGTTAACGCTGGCCGCCGTCGGAATTTCCGGCGTCGTCAGTTTTTCAGTGTCCCAACGCACACGCGAAATCGGAATTCGGATGGCGCTCGGCGCGCAGAAAGACGATGTTATCCGGTTGGTGCTGAAACACAGCATGGCCGCTGCTCTGATCGGTGTGGGTGTCGGATTGGCGGCATCTTTAGCGCTGACGCGATTTCTGACCGGGCTGTTATTTGATGTGAAGCCGATGGACCCCATCGTCTTGGGCTCAGCGGCCTTGATTTTGGCCAGCGTCGCCTTCGTTGCGTGTTACCTGCCCGCCCGGCGCGCAACAAAGGTTGATCCCATTGTCGCGCTTCGCTGTGAATGAGTGCGATCCGTAGCGCCGAGCGGCGTTGGCGACTCCGGCGCTTAGGATAAAGGAGACTAGATAATGGAAGCACTGTGGCAAGACTTGCGATATGGCATCCGGATGCTGTTCAAGCATCCCGGCTTTACTGCTATTGCGGTGCTGACCCTGGCTCTCGGAATAGGCGCGAATACGGCCATCTTCAGTGTCGTCAATGCGGTCGTGCTGCGACCGCTGCCGTTCGAGGACCCGGAGCGCATCATCCGGATGTGGGGAAAGTTCAGCCAGGGAGATCATGCCTCCACCTCGCCGCCCGATTTCCTCGACTACCGCGCTCAGAATTCCACGTTCGGAGAGTTCGCGGCGATGAGGTCGAGTTCTTACAACCTGACCGGTGATGTGGAGCCTGAAAGGATCATCGCCGCGGACGTCACCACAAATTTCTTTCAAGCCCTTGGCATCAAGCCTATTCAAGGCCGCGCATTCTCGCCTGAAGAAGAGCAGCCCGGCCTCGCGCGGGTGGCAATCATCAGCGAGGGTTTGTGGCGACGGCGTTTCGGCGGAGTCTTGCCGATCACCGGCAAGACTCTGACGCTCGACGGCCAGAGTTACACGGTTGTGGGCGTGGCGTCGAACTCGGCTCGCTTGCTGGAAGACACTGAGGTGTGGGTTCCGCTGACCTTCGATCGCCCAATGATGAAGGTTCGCCGCTTCCATTTCCTGCGAACCATCGGGCGACTAAAACCGGGGGTCACTCTGCAACAAGCGCAGGCCGATCTTGACGCGGTGTCGATGGGCCTGGAGAGACAGTATCCGGATTCAAATACAACCTGGCGTTTGCGCCTTGTTCCGCTGCGGGAGGAATTGCTTGGAGACATTCGGACGGGACTCTATGTTCTGCTTGGCGCGGTCGCCTTTGTGCTTTTGATTGCGTGCGCCAATATCGCCAATCTTCTGCTCGCGCGCGCCGCCGGCCGTCAAAAAGAGATTGCGATTCGCAGTGCGCTGGGCGCAAGACCCACGCGACTGATCCGGCAGTTGTTGACTGAAAGCATTGTGCTCTCCACAGCGGGCGGCGCAGTCGGATTGCTCCTGGCGGTGTGGGGAACGGAGTTACTCGTAAAGATGACGCCGGATACGATCGCCCGAGCGAATGAGATTGGCGTAGACAATCGCGTACTGGGCTTTACGCTGTTGCTCTCGCTGTTGAGCGGAGTCGTCTTTGGCCTGGTTCCGGCGTTGCAAACCTCCAGGCCGGATCTTACTGAATCGCTCAAAGAAGGCGGCAAAGGAACGGTGGCTGGGATGGGCAACAACCGGACGCACAGCTTCCTGGTAGTTACCGAAATGGCGCTCGCTTTGGTTCTGCTGATAGGCGCCGGATTGTTGGTTCAGAGTTTTCGCCGCTTGCAGAACGTTGATCCCGGATTCGATCCGGCCAATACCCTGACGATGCGTTTGTTCTTGCCTGAATCAAAATATGGTGAGCCGGGCAGGCCGCGTGCTTTTCTCGAGCAGGTGCTGGAGCGAGTGGCGGCCTTGCCGGGCGTGAAAGCTGTCGGGACCACCACGCACTTGCCGATGCGCGGCGCCAGCGACACATATTTCAAGATCGAAGGGCGGCCTTTCGAGGATTCGAATCAGCACGTCACCGCGCAAAATCCATCAATCAGCCATGACTATCTGAACGCGCAGGGGATTCCGCTGGTAAAAGGCCGCCCCTTCACCGAACAGGAGACGAAAGAGCCGATAAAGACAGTGATCATCAACGAAGCTTTCGCGCGGACCTATTTCCCCGGCGAGGACCCGCTCGGCGAGCGGTTGGTCATTGACATGGGCGAATCGCTGACTTGCGAAATCATAGGGGTGACGCGCGACATCAAACAATTCTCCCTCCAGAGCCAATCCCCGCCGACGATGTACCTGCCGTCAATTGAGGTGGGCAGAGCGAATCTGGTAGTTCGCACGGCAGGCGATCCGCTTGCGATGACTTCAGCCGTGCGAGCTGCGGTGCAATCGGTGGACAAAGATCAACCGATCGCCAACGTGCTCTCAATGGAGCAAATCCTCTCGAGCTCGGTTGCCGAGCCTCGTTTTCGCACGTTGTTGCTCAGCGTGTTTGCGGCGCTGGCTTTGGTCCTGGCCGGAGTCGGGATCTACGGCGTGATGTCCTACGCCGTCGCGCGCCGGACACACGAAATCGGCATCAGGATGGCTTTGGGGGCGCGTCCCGGCGACACGCTCAAGCTGGTTGTCGGCCAGGGAATGACCCTGGCGCTCATCGGCGTCGCGGTTGGCTTGGCGGCTGCCTTTGCGTTGACCCGGCTATTGTCGAGCCTGTTGTTTGGTGTGAGCGCAACCGATCCCCTGACTTTTGCGGTGATCGCTCTGTTGCTTACAAGCGTCGCGATGGTGGCTTGCTACATTCCAGCGCGGCGAGCTACGAGGGTGGATCCGATGGTGGCGTTGAGGTACGAATGACGAAGATAGAGGATAGAGGATAGGATAGAGGATAGAGGATAGATAGAGAACGGAAGAGGAGAGGATGGAAGAATGGAAGACGATGGATCGCCAGCCCTGGATCGCCAGCCCTGGATCGCCGGCCCTGGATCGTGCACGGTGTTAACGAAGGCATCCCTCGATCCTCCATCCCTCGATCTTCCATCCTCGATCTTCCATCCTCGATCTTCAACCTTCGATAGCGAGGAACCATGCGAACACTCCTGACATTGCTCTTGTTCTTGAACCTCTCAGCGCTCGCGCAATCACCAGGCTGGCCTCAATTTGGCGGACCGACGCGCAACTTCATGGTTGAGGCGAAGGGGCTGGCGGCGGCATGGCCTGCCGATGGACCCAAACGACTGTGGGGTCGCGAACTCGGCGAAGGTCATTCCTCCGTCGTTGCTGATGGGGGCCGGCTCTATACGATGTACAGCAAAGGCGATCAGGAGTTCGTGATCGCCCTCGATGCAAGCAACGGGAAAACGATCTGGGAAAAGAGCAACGCAGCTCCTACTACGGGACTGGCTATGGAAAACGGCAATGGCCCGCACGCGACGCCCGCGCTTGCCGGCGATCTGCTGTTTACCGTAGGCCTCATCGGCAAGTTGCAGGCCTTTGACAAACAAACGGGGAGAGTCGTTTGGTCTCACGATCTGTGGCGAGAGTATGGCGGAAAATTGATGGACCGCGGTTATTCGTGCAGTCCGCTCGCCTGGAAGAACACCGTAATTCTGACGGTAGGCGGCGCGGGGCAGGCGCTGATGGCCTTTGATCAAAAGACGGGCGCGGTGGTCTGGAAGAAACAGGACTTCGTCATCTCGCCTTCGAGCCCGGTCATCATCAACGTTGACGGGCAGGATCAGTTGGTGATCGCGCTCGCCGATCACATCGTCGGAATGAATCCGGACATCGGTGATCTGCTCTGGAGCCAACCGCACAAATGCGACTGGGGGCTGAACATCAGCCTTCCGGTCTGGGGCGCCGATAACATTCTGGTCGTGTCATCCGCTTACAGCGGGGGGAGTCGCGCGCTTCAGTTGAATCAATCTGGAGGGAAAACTACCGTCAAGGAATTGTGGGCGTCCCGCCGGATGCGCGTGCATCACGGCACTATGATTCGCGTGGGCGATCTGGTGTTTGGATCGAGCGGAGATTTCGGTCCGGCGCCTATGACCGCGGTTGATGTGCGAACTGGCAACATCGTCTGGCAGGATCGCACCTTTCCAAAGGCGAATTTTGTCTATGCTGACGGCAAGATGATTCTGCTCGATGAAGACGGAGTGCTCGCGTTGGTGACGCTGTCGCCACAAGGAATGAAGGTGATCTCAAGAACGAATCTGCTCACCCACCTGGCGTGGACGCCGCCGACGCTCGCGGGAACGAAGCTCTACGTCCGGGATCGACGGATGATTCTGGCGCTGGACTTGAGTTGAAAACCAGGAACGCTGATCAAAAGGAGCGATGTCCGACAGACTTCAGTTTGTCGCTCGCTGATCGCCGAATTGGGGACTCGCGACAAACTTCAGTTTGTCGGACATTTTCGGAGTAGAAGGCAATGGGAAACTTGATTCAAGACCTTCGCTACGGCTCGCGAATGTTGTTGAAGCAATGTAGCGAACCTCCTACTGGCACGGGCTTCAGTGCGCCGGCGCGAGATAGCGATTCGCCTTGCGCTGGGGGCGGGCCGCCCGCGCCTCGTGCGTCAGTTGCTCACCGAAAGCGTGTTGCTGTCATTGCTCGGTGGCGTTCTGGGGTTGTTGATGGCTCAGTGGTTCAACGAGCTTGTCCCGTTGGCGAACCCACAACTCGACTTCGCGACGATCGATTTCAGTTACGATCTCGCACTCGATCACCGCGTTCTCGGGTTCACATTCCTGCTGTCCGCGCTTACCGGAGTCATTTTTGGTTTGCTGCCTGCGTTGCAAGCCTCGAGGACCGATCTGGTGACGAGTTTGAAGGGCGACGGTCCGTCGGTGACTTCGGGCACAAGACGCTTGAGCCTGCGGAACCTGCTGGTCGTGTCGCAAGTGGCGTTATCGCTGATGCTATTGATAAGCGCGGGGCTGTTCATCAGAAGCACACGCAACGTGCAGGAGATGAATCCCGGTTTCGAGTCGAAGCGGATCATGCTGGCCTCGGTTGACGTGGGCCTTCACGGCTACGACATGGCGAAGGGACGGAGTTTCTTCAAGCAGATGGTCGAGCGTGTGAGGTCTCTGCCTGGGGTGGAAGCCGCGAGCATCGCCGGTCCGCTGCCGTTGGATGCATACAGCAACGGCTCGAACTTGACAGTAGAAGGGTACGTGCCGCGGTATGAGAACGAACGACTCAGCGTGAGCTACAGCATCGTCGGCCACGACTATTTTCAAGCAATGAACACTCCGATCGTCGAGGGCCGAGCCTTCACTCAACACGACGATCAAAACACACCGCCAGTGCTCATAGTCAACGAGACAGTGGCGCGGCGCTTCTGGCCTAACGAGAGCCCGATCGGAAAACGCGTGCAACTGGGGAGCACGAAGAGTCCATATCGTGAAGTTGTCGGCGTCGCAAAGGACGGCAAGTACTTCCTGCTCGGCGAGCCGCCTACCGAATATCTATTCATTCCGCATTCGCAGAACTACGACGGCAAGATGACGATCATCGCGCGTTTCGGCGTAGTCGCGTTGCTGATGGCGGCAGTAGGTCTGTACGGCGTGATGAGCTACTCAGTAGCGCAACGCACACGCGAAGTCGGTATTCGCATGGCGCTGGGAGCCCGGACGGGCGTCGTCTTGCGGCTTGTGCTCAAGGAAGGATTGATTTTGGTTGGCGCAGGCGTCGGGATCGGTCTGGTCACGGCAGCGCTGGTTAGCCGGCTGCTTGAAAGCTTCCTTTACGGCATAAGCACAACCGACGCGGTGACGTTCGTGACGATCCCGCTCGTTCTTGCGTTCGTAGCGCTGCTGGCGTGCTACGTGCCCGCGCGACGCGCGACAAAGATCGATCCGATGGTGGCGCTGAGATACGAATAAGGAGCGGTTTCGGGTTTCGGGTTCGGGGTCCCGAGTTTAGGGTCCGAGGGCTCAGAGTTCAGAGGTCAGATTTCAGATTCCAGATCTCAGATTCCAGATCTCAGAACTCAGATCTCAGAGGTCAGAGTTCAGATTCCAGATCTCAGATTCCAGATTTCATATAATCTGAGATCTGACTCTGGAGATCTCAAATTTGAAAGAATCTGGAATCTGAAATCTGAAATATGGAATCTGAAAGCTAACCCTCTGAAATCTGAAATCTAACCCTCTGGAATCTGGAATCTGAAATCTGGAATCTGGAATCTGAACCCCGGAACCGAACCCTGGGAGGGAATGATGCAGACTCTTTTACAAGATCTTCGCTATGCGATTCGAATGATGGCAACGAATCGCGCTTTTACCGCCGTGGCTGTGCTCGTGCTTGCTTTGGGCATCGGGGCGAACAGCGTGATCTTCAGTGTGGTCAACGCAGTCCTGCTTCGTTCGCTTCCCTTCCCCGATCCGGATCGGATAGTCATCGTCTTTGAGAGCAACCTTCAGCGCCATAACCAGGAAGCCGTCGCCGCTGCCAACTTCCTGGATTGGAGAGATCGAAACCAGGTCTTCGAAAGCCTGGCAACGTACCGGGGAGAAAGCTTCAGCCTCACTGGAGCTGACCGGCCCGAGCGCGTGTCCGGCCTGGTGACCACCGCTGCCCTGTTCCCCGTGCTGGGCGTCAAGCCAATGCTTGGCCGCGTTTTTCAAACCGATGAAGAGAGTCTTGGCAGCGCTCGAGTCGCCCTCATCAGCCAGAGCCTCTGGGAGCGTCGCTTTGCCGCGGACCCAAACATAATCGGACAGAAGCTCATGGCCAACAGCGAGCCTCTAACTATCATTGGAGTGATGCCCGCGCAGTTCAGATTCGCTGACTCTGACTTGTGGATTCCGCCCCGCCAAGTTGTGCCCGAACATGTATTGAGTCCCACAGTCAACATGTCGACGAACCGCGGCAGTCACTATCTGAGCGCAATCGGCCGCCTCAAACCCGGAGTGACGCTTCAGCAAGCCAGCGCAGACATGGACACGGTTGCCAGCCGCATGGAAGAGCAGAATCCAAACGAGAACCTGGGACGCGGCGTGAGCCTGGCTACGTTGCGAGAGCAGGCTGTTGGTGACATCCGTCCGACTCTCCTGGTCTTGTTTGGAACCGTGGGATTCGTTTTGCTGATCGCCTGCGCCAACGTCGCCAATCTGCTACTCGCGCGCGCGACAACACGACAAAAAGAGATAGCGATTCGCACCGCGCTCGGAGCGAACCGGTTCAGACTCGTCAGGCAATTGCTCACGGAGAGCGTGCTGCTTGCCGTGGCCGGAGGCGGGTTTGGATTGCTACTCGCGCTGTGGGGAATCAATCCGCTGGTTAAGCTTATGCCCGCGGACATCTATGGCGCGAAGAATATCAAGATCGACGCCCTGGTGCTTGGCTTCACGCTTGGAGTGTCGCTTTTGACGGGCGTGGTGTTCGGCGTCGTTCCCGCCTGGCAAGCGACGAAGAGTGACTTGAACGAATCGCTGAAAGAAGGGGGCCGCGGGGGAACCGCCGGCGCTCGCCGCAATCGGGCTCGCGGTCTGCTGGTCGTTTCGGAGATCGCGTTGTCGGTGGTGCTGTTGATTGGCGCGGGATTGATGATCAAGAGCTTCATCCGTCTCGAGCAGGTCAATCCCGGGTTTGAAACTCAGAACATTGTTACTGTGCGCCTCTCTCTGCCAGCGGCTCAGTATCCGGCTGGCCCGAGGCGCGCGGCATTTTTTCAACAAGTGATCGCGCGTCTCCAATCGCTGCCCGGAGTGCAGTCGGCAGCGGCTATCTCGCGCCTCCCTATGACGGCCGGGAACAGCTCACGCGGCTTGACGATTGAGGGCCGCCCGAACGACGGCTCCGGCGACGGCCCCGGCGCCGACTATCGTGTGATAAGCCCCGATTACTTCCGTTCGATGGGGATTCCTTTTTCCAGGGGCCGCGATTTCACCGATCGAGATACCGGCAACGCCCCGGCGGTAGTCATCATCAACGAAACGATGGCTAGCCGCTATTGGCCGGATGAAGACCCGCTCGGCAAACGATTGCGTGTCGCTGCGGAGGGTGAACCATGGATGGATATAGTCGGGGTCGTCAGGGACGTGAAACACTTCGGTCTGGACTCGCAGTCCAAGGCGGAAATCTATGTGCCTTACCTTAGGGATCCGTGGCCGTTCATGACCATTGTAGTTCGCAGCACGTCCGATCTGGCGAGCCTGTCCAACACGATGAGGAACGAGGTGTGGGCGGTTGACCGGGACCTGCCGGTTCCCGATATCAGGACGATGGACCAGCTCCTCTCAGGGTCAGTCTCAAGGCCGCGCTTCAATACGTTGCTGCTTGGCATCTTCGCCGGGATTGCGCTGGTTCTGGCAGCGGTTGGGATCTATGGAGTGATGTCTTATTCTGTCACGCAGCGCACTCACGAGATTGGTATCCGAATGGCGCTCGGCGCCACGCAGTCGGACGTGTTGAAGCTGGTCGTTGGGCAGGGGATGAAGCTCGCGCTCATCGGCGTCGGAATAGGGTTGGCTGCCGCCTTAGCGCTTACGCGCGTTTTGGCGACTTTGCTGTTCGCGGTCGGCGCAACTGATCCCGCCACATTCGTGATCATTTCGGCACTGCTCACAGGAGTGGCTCTGGGAGCTTGTTTCGTGCCTGCGCGCCGCGCGATGAAGGTAGATCCGATGGTCGCGCTGCGATACGAATAAGGAAGAATTGCCGATTGCCGATTGCCGATTGAGGAAGTTCAGTTCCGACCTTTCAATCGGAAATCGGCAATTGGCAATCAGGAAGAAGGATCAAAATGGGAAACCTAATGCTGGACGTCCGTTATGCCGTTCGAATGCTGTTAAAGAATCCGGGCTTCACCTTTGTTGCGGTGATTGCTGTTGCGCTTGGCATCGGTGCCAACAGCGCCATGTTCAGCGTCATCAATGCGGTGCTGCTTCGCCCACTTCCGTACCACGAGCCCGATCGCCTCGTGACCATCTGGGAAGAAAGCCCGGAGCGCGACATGTATGAGATGCCCATTTCTTTCGCCAACTTCCGCGACTGGGTAGATCAAAACCATGTCTTCGAGCACATCTCAGCCTACACATTCACCAATCTGAACCTCACCGGCACAGGTGATCCGGAACGGCTTCTTGCCGTCAGATCTTCCGCAACTCTCTTTCCGCTTGTCGGCGCCGCGCCACTGCTCGGAAGGCCATTTCTGCCCGAAGAGGACAAAGAGGGAGCTAATGGCGTTGTGATCCTGAGCCAGCGTCTATGGCAGCGACGCTTCAGCTCCGATTCTGGAATTCTAGGCAAGTCGCTCACGCTCAATAATCAAAGCTACACGGTGGTCGGGGTGATGCCCGCCAGCTTCCAGTTTCCTGTCGGATTCGGTTATCTCGGAAAAGTCCTGAATGATCCCGTTGACCTCTATGTTCCGCTCGCTGCCACCAGCAAAGAGGTACGTCGCGGCAGTTATTCCTTTTTCTCTATTGGCCGGCTTAAGCCCGGGGTAACGATAGATCAGGCGCGAGCAGAGATGACCACTATCGAAGGCCGTCTTGAACAGCAGTATCCCGATGGCAACACTGGTATTGGCATAGTCTTGATCCCAACGCACGAGCAAACCGTGAAAGAGATTCGCCCCGCTTTGCTCGTGCTGCTTGGAGCCGTGGCCTTTCTGCTGCTGATAGCTTGCGCTAACATCGCAAACCTTCTGCTCGCGCGCGCCGCCTCGAGACAGAAAGAGATTGCGATTCGCACCGCTCTGGG
>WNFR01013354.1_pt1 | contig 15063 bp, 13 predicted proteins | sample 5400221 | NCBI WGS metagenome assembly WNFR01 (sample SAMN13153357, study PRJNA577476) | soil metagenome | isolation source: 40 cm soil under Madrone tree | place: USA:California | collected 2016-06-14 | reverse complement strand
CGCGGTGAAGAGCCCCACGCTGCAGGTGCAGTTGCTGGTGTGGATTTTCGTGATGCGCATTGTGATGCTGATTGCCAGCGCCGCAGCGTATTTCATCAATGGCGTCATTGCCAAGGCGAAATATGGCGACGCGGACAAGATGAATTACGAAGCGCCGTTGACCTCGTTGGTGTGGATCACTTCGTTTGTGTCCATCGGGCTGACCTTTGTCGTCTCCAAACTGATCATTCCGGAAATCGGCGGAGATACCTCGCAATGGTGGAAGCTTGGCACGATTATTTCCTGCGGAACGCTGGCGGGCGCGATCATTCCGGAACTCGTGAAGATGTTTACGTCGACGGAATCGCGGCATGTGAAGGAGGTCGTGACTTCGGCCGAGGAAGGCGGAGCGTCGCTGGGAATTTTGTCCGGATTCGTCGCGGGAAATTTTTCGGCTTACTACATCGGGCTGGCGATGGTGCTGCTGATGTCCATGGGCTACCTGATCAGCAACATGGGGCTCGGCGGCATGATGCTGGCTCCGGCGGTGTTCGCGTTCGGACTCGTGGCGTTCGGTTTCCTCGGCATGGGGCCGGTGACGATCGCGGTCGATTCCTACGGACCGGTGACGGACAACGCGCAATCGGTGTATGAACTTTCGCTGATTGAGCAGGTGCCGAACATCAAAGCCGAACTGAAGAAGGACTACAACATTGACGTGAACTTTGAATACGCCAAAGAAATGCTGGAAGCGAACGATGGCGCGGGCAATACGTTCAAAGCCACAGCCAAGCCAGTACTGATCGGCACCGCGGTGGTTGGCGCGACGACGATGATTTTCTCGATCATTATGGCGCTGACCAACGGACTGACGACGAACGTCAATCATCTTTCGCTGCTGCACGCGCCCTTCGTGCTGGGACTGATCACCGGCGGCGCGATGATTTACTGGTTCACGGGCGCTTCAACGCAAGCGGTGACCACCGGAGCGTATCGCGCCGTGGAATTCATCAAGGCCAACATCAAGCTGGAGGGCGTCACCAAAGCCAGCGTGGAAGACAGCAAAAAAGTGGTGGAAATCTGTACCAAGTACGCACAGAAAGGCATGCTGAACATCTTCATCGCGGTGTTCTTCGCCACACTGGCGTTCGCGTTCCTGGAGCCGTTCTTTTTCATCGGCTACCTTTTCTCGATCGCGATCTTCGGCTTGTACCAGGCGATTTTCATGGCCAATGCCGGCGGCGCGTGGGACAACGCCAAGAAGATCGTCGAAGTGGAATTGAAGCAGAAGGGCACGCCGCTGCATGACGCGACGGTGGTGGGCGACACGGTTGGCGATCCGTTCAAGGATACGTCTTCGGTGGCGCTGAACCCGGTGATCAAGTTCACCACGCTGTTCGGCTTGCTGGCGGTGGAGCTTGCGGTCCGGCTTACAGCGACGCAGGGAAGCACGCTGACGCACATTTTGTCGGCTGCATTCTTCGTTGTGTCGTTTACATTCGTGTACCGGTCGTTCTACGCGATGCGCATTCGCGGAACGGCGGCGTAGCGGGAGAATTTTAAGTACTTGTTTAGAAGAAGCAAAAGGGGGCGGCCGCAGGCCGCCCCCTTTTGCTTTGAGAAATGGAAAATGTCGGCGCGCCGACATTTAAAGTAAAACTTGAAGGTTATTTTGTTTGGTTAACGAAATATCGGACAGCAATTACAAGTTGCAGCAAGACAAGCGGCTAATTGGCGCGATTCCATTTTGGGCCATTCGAATGAGTAAGGAGTGAAACGTTCGAATCATTACGAAGAAAGAGCGCTGGCAACGAAGCCAGCGCTACAATTCGAAGGCGTTTATGTGGATTCACGAGCGGATCAGGCCTGGGAAGTGGTGGGGGTTGTTGTCGAAGTTGGGGAAGACTGGGGCGAGGTTTTGCACGCTTAGGTGCTTGGTTAGGATTTCGCCTACTACGGAGCGGAAATCGGTGGTGAGCGCGAGGTCGCGGCCTTCGTTGAGTTGGTGGTCATTGAGGCCGGGCCATTTGCCATAAACGCGGCCGCCTTTTACGTCGCCGCCCATCACGAACATGCAATTGGCGTGGCCGTGGTCGGTGCCGCGGTTGCCATTTTCCCGGGCGGTGCGGCCGAACTCGCTCATGGTGACCACGACGACATCGCCCATCCGGTCGCCCATGTCCTGATAAAACGGCGCGAGCGACTGGCTTAAATCGCGGAGCAGGTTCGCGAGCTGTCCCTGTGTGCTGCCTTCGTTGACATGATTGTCCCAGCCGCCGCAATCGAGAAACATCACTTCCAGGCCTATGTTCGCCTTAATCATCAACGCGATCTGTTGCAGGCGCTGGCCGACGGGAGACTTCGGATAGTCGGCGCCGTTCTCGGGTGGATATTTGGAAGTGTCGATCTTGCGCAGCATGTCAATGGCTTCAAACGTTTCCGTACCGGTGCCGTGCAACGCGTGATCTACCGTTTGGGCATACATGGCTTCGAAGCCGCCCTCGGCCACATTGGCCATCGCCGCCGATTGTGGCTGAACTTTGAATTGGCGCAGATCGGGAATGGCGATGGCGCCGGTGCTGCCCTGCAACATGCGCGGAAGATTCGGTCCCATGGCGACGGCACGAAAGGGCGAAGCGTTTTCTTCGGGAATCGTGCCGATGGCGCGGTCGAGCCATCCATCCTGAGTGGCCTTCACACCGGGTGTGCCGGATTCCATGTAGTCCTGCGCATCGAAGTGCGAGCGCGTGGGATCGGGCGAGCCGGCGGCGTGCACGATGGCAAGCTGATTTTTCTGGAAGAGCGGCGCGAAAGAAGCGAGCGAGGGGTGGAGGCCGAAAAAGCCGTCGAGATCGATCGCCGCATCGTTGCCGCCGCGCTTTGGCTGGGGGATGGCGATGCTCGGACGCAGGCGGTAATAATTGGGTTCGCCGAAGGGGACGACGATATTGAGACCGTCGGCGGCGCCGCGCTGGAAGAGGACAACGAACTGCTTCTTCCCTGCTGACGGAGTGGAGGCGATGGCGCGCTGGAGAAAGGCCGGCATGGTGCTTAGGCCAGCGAGGGCGATGCCGCCTTGCTTCAGGAAGAAGCGGCGGGAAAATTTTGCGGGGCGGATGCCTTCGCAGCAGTTGTCGTACATGTGGGTCACCTCTTAAACGGCCCGCCTCAGAAGGCGGGCCCTACACTTGCTCCCTAAACGTCTTCCTTATGGCTTACACCGTAAAAGCGGGAGCTTTGCTCCCGCACTCAAAAGCGCCCGCCCCGTACAACCATTCGGGGTGCAAAATGCGCACCTCGGAAGGCGGCCACTACAGCGATACATATCAGCGGCGCTGGAATTCGGGAGCGCCTAGCACTAGGCCTGTTACCACGCCCAAGTCGACTTGTTTTACCGGGTCGTCCAATTTCGCCTGGACTACCTGGGGATTCTCGAGTTGCTTTTGCAGTGTGTCCACGGTAGTGGGCGCCGCTTGGCCGCCAAGAAAAACATGCACAGCGCGGTCAAGCGCTGCTTTCGGATCGTTCGAAGAATCGGTGCCGAGTAGCGCGCTGACGTCGCTGCGCGAACCGCGCACTTTATTGCCGGCGAGGGCGAGCGAGAAATTCAGGCGGTTCAGCAGCGAGCCGGTGTTGACCCAAGTCTCCGCCTTGTCGGAATAACCGGTGGGCGGCTGGCATTGGTAAAGAGGTTCGCCGATGCGGCCGACCCAGCCAACGAGCGGCATGGGTGTATCCACGTCCGTGCCGAGGGCGCGTACAGAACTGACCACAAGCTCGAACGGCGTCTTAACCTTGGCGTGAAGCGCGTCGCGCGACCAGAATTCCGGCGAATAGATCATTGCGCGAAGGACTTCCCGGATGTCGCCGTCGGATTTCTGGAAAGTTTTGGCCATGCGATCCACCAGCGCGGGCGGCGGCGAATCGGAAACGAAGCGGCGCGCCAGCTTGGTGGAAATGAAGCGCGCGGTGTTCGGATTCTTCGTAAGCAGCGCGACGACTTCCTGGCCGTCCTTGATTCCGCCCGCATGAATCTTTTTTCCGAGCACGATTTTAGGATCAGGGTCGTGCAGCCGGTCGTCAAATTTGAACTGCGGATATTCGCGCGGTTTTTCGATGGTCCAGCCGGTGAAGGCGCGGGCCACCTCGGTCACGTCCTTCTGGGTGTAGCCGCCGTCGACACCGAGCGTATGAAGTTCCATCAATTCCCTGCCGTAATTTTCGTTCAGGCCCCGCTGCTGTTTCTTGTTTTGCGCCTGCTGAGGCTGCGGGCGCGGCGGATAGCCATACGGCCTGCGGCGCATCTGTTGCCGCATGGCGCGTTCGGCGGCCTGGCGCTGCGCGGCGTTGGGGTCGGCGCTGAGAAAATTATCCAGATAGAAAAGCATGGCCGGACTTTGCGCGGTGGCGGTGACGAGGTCGCGGAACTTGCCGAAGGCGTGCGGCTGGATGACGTCGCGCTCGTAAGAGGTGAGATACCACTTCACCTCGCCCTTGCCCGCGAAAACGTTGAAATGGTTCAACCAGAAATCGTCCATCACCTGCTGCAACTGGCGTTCGCTGTAGATGGCGCGCAGCGTTTTGGCCATGGCGAGTTCTTCCACGACACGCTGCGGCCGCTTGCTGTCATCGGAAATCGCCCTGGGGACCGCGTTTGGATCCATGCCCAGGGGATCTTTTTGGGAAGCGCCTCGCGTCGGCGGATTGAGCTTCATCGGGGAAGGCGCGTCGGAGGTAGACGCGGACGTGGTGGCGCCGAAAGAGTCGGCGCTTTTCGCCGCGGGAGAGGAAGAGTCCATCTCCTGCGCCATTGCATTGATAGCCTGGTCGGCGCCAAGAGCGTTCGCGTTCTGATTTTGCGCTTTCAATTCCTGCTTGGCGGCTTGCTTGGGGTTCGGATATTCGGCCAGGAGTTGCGCGGTGTGCATCTTCAGCGTCGGATAGATTTCCAGGCGGGCTTCGAGGGCAGCGTCGTTAATGGAATTGGGATTGAGCTGCTGATCGATCCATTTCGCCAAGCCGATCTGCTTGATGCGTTCGATGTCGCCGGGGCGCGGGCCGTAGGCGAGGCGATTGAGCGCATGAAGAATGGCTTCGTCGGCGGTGAGATCGGTGATGGGAAGGCCTTTGAGAACCGGGTCCTGCTTGGGCTTCTTGTCGGCCGCGGTGGCAGGTGTAATTTCGATGCCCAGGGAAAAGAAGGTGCTGAAGGAGAGAAAGCACGCGAGAAGAGCGCGGGGCGTAAGTCGAATGGGTACACGGATGCCGCGCGAGGCCAGCTTGAAGAGGTGGCGCGGGGACTTTTCCATAACGCCTAGATTAACCCTCCGAAGGGGGAAAAGTTGCTGGGCGAAGTGCTGGTGTGGCCTAAGGATAGCGGAGAAGCGTAGGGATCAGCTGAGCACCTCTGCGCTGGGTTTGGTGGCGGGGTTGGGAGCGCAAAAACGGAAGCTTCGCTTCCGCACTCAAAAGGTTAATTGGCGACGGTGAACTGGGCTTCGCGCGGCGGCGCCTGATTGTGGGCACCATCCGCAGCCTGCAAAACCAGCCGGTAGTTCCCCGGCGGAAGGTCCTTCACTTGAACCATCAAACCGAAGGGAACGACGGCGTTCCCCTTCTGGACGTACTCCTCCAGAGCGATCGGTCCGGAAAAGAACACTTGTTTGTTGGAAGCATCGAGAATGCTGTAACCCGCGACGACACGCGGCGGTGCATCGGTCGTAAGCAGCGGCGCATACACCTGCGAATAGATCACCACCCTGTCCGATTGCTTGAACGAGTAGTTCGCCGCCGGGGTGATCTGCATGCCCTTGACGATCATCGGGGTGCGATCCTCAAGCAGCGTGGCGTCCACATCGGTGGGAATCTGGTCCACGGGCTGGATGGTTTTGGAGAGAACAACGCCCCCCAGCGTGAATTTTTTCCCATCGTAGGCGTCAATCTTCAGCGGCGTCTCAAACTTGGCGAAGTTGTCGCCGCCGGAGCTGAGCACCACGGAAAGTTTGTACGCGCCGGGAGCTGCGTCGAACTGGTTCTGATAGCGGTACGGTTGCTTGGTGAATTCCTTCCACTCATCTTTTTCGAGATCGAGATTCAGCGTGTCGTTGAAGCGCGCGCCGACCGAACCATCGGGATTGTAGGCGATGCCGAGGACATTCACGTTGGCGTGATACTTGCCCTTTTCCTTGTTGAAGATGACGGAGTCGCCGGGAATTTCCATCGCCAGATTCACCTGGGCAATGTTGGGCGCGGAATAAAAGAAAGGCGCTTGCAGCGAGCCGTGAATCGCTCCGGGCTGATTTCCCGCGGCTTGCAATTCCATTTGCTTCTGAATGGGCCGGCCGTCCAGCGGATTGACCGGTCGCACGTTGCAATAACCGCTGCGCGAGCGGACCTGCATGCCACCGCGATCCATTTTCACTTTCAGGGTGTGGCAACTGCCTTCGGGGCTGGAGGCCGGAACATAGCCAAGCAGATAAAATTCATTTTGATCGCGCGCAATTCGCTCAAGTCCGCTAAGCAGATCGTTGGTGTTGTAGATTGCGAATCCGCCGGTGCCATCGGCGAGAGATTGCAGGATCTGTTGGTTGGTGGTCGCCGACGTGGGAATCTGGGGCAGAATCGTGCGCGGCGCATTGTTCGGGTTGTTGTAATAGTTGTTGTACGGCGAATTGATTGGGCGCGTAACGCCGCCTGGGTTTCCTCCGCCAGGCTTGCCCCCGCCGGTCCCTCCCGGAGCGCCGCCTTTGCCACCACCTGTGCCGCCGCTCGGGGCACCACCCTTACCACCACCCGCGCCCCCGCCGGGAGCTCCGCCACCAGGTGCTCCACCACCGGGATGGCCGCCTCCTCCACCTCCACCGCCGGGCTTTTGTGGGTCAGGAGCCGGCGTCGCGCGACGATGCGGCGAGAGAAGAACGCGCCGGATGCGGCTGCGTGATAGATCCGGTGGGGACGGGAAGAGCCGGGGCCATCAAGCCGCGCACGTCCAACGAGTAGATGGAAACATTCGCTTTGTTGCAGGCGTCAATCGTGGCAGTCAGTTCGGAGAGCCGCTCGGTGGTCAGCGGAAAGCCCGCCGAAAAGAGAATCAGCATTTTTCGCCCCGGAACAGAGCGAAGATTTTTCGCCAGGCTGCGAACCGCAAGCAACATGGTGCGAGCGCCGAAATCCGCTTCGGCACTGCTGATCGAAGACATGCCGGAAGAAGCGATCATGACGGGAGACGCGAGGGCGGCGCTCTGGCCGTTGGTTTCAATGTTCGGATTCTTCACTCCGCTGACGGCGGCGGTAAGCAGTTGGGCGTTGGTGGTGAAATTCTGCCTCACTATCAAGCTGCCGCCGAAATCAACCACGGCCATCAGGCGGTCGGGCCCGGCGCCCTTTTCGATAAATTTCGTGGCGGCCGCGCGAGCCTGGATCTGGTCGGGAGACGCCATGGAGGAATTGTCGAAAAAAAGAATCATGTAATGCTTCTGGGCATTCAGGGGACCGGAGGGATCATTGCCGAAGGAAAAGCTGGTGACAGCTTGCTCCTTATTGTCTTCGTAGACCTTGAAATCTTTTTGACTGAGATCGTGGATGTAGTTCCCTTTTTTGTCGGTCACAACCGCATCCACAAGCACCACGCGGGATTCCGTGCGGATTACCGGGGTTGTGCCCACGGGCTGTTGTTGAGCCGGAGCTTCGGGTTTGGCAGGCTCTGGATTTTGCGCGCGAAGAAGCGAGGGAGTACCGGCGAGAACCAGAAAGGCGAGCGCGAGCGGCACCTGATGTTTCGTCCAATTCGTCAGTTGCGTTGCCATGATTGCCTCCCTAAAACGGAATTTCCACCGCGCCATTGCGCGCGGCCATCTGCGAGCCTTCTGAATCGCGAACCACCTGGCGGACCAGATAACGCCCGGGCTTGACGGCAAAGCTGGATTTTACGGTGAGGCCGGTGTGGGCAAGGCGCTCGTAGGTCGTGTCCTTCAAGCGCATCTGGACGGTTTTTTCACCGCCGGTGATGAAATTGCCGTTTTCATCGAAGATCGCGGTTGCCAGCGTAAGATCGTCCAAGCTGCGGCCATCGGCCTTGCGGAAGTGCATGTTCTTGAGTTCGAGGCGAGAAACAACGCTGAGGCGCGCGCCCTCGGGTTCGTTCTTGAAATATTGGGTCTGCAAGTCGAGCGGAAGCTCGTTGATCTCTTCCTGGGAATAGATGGCTTCCTGAATTTCCTGGCGCGCCAGCTCGTGGGGGTCATCCACTTTGCGGGGAGCATAGTAGCCCCGGCGGGCTTGTACGGAATATTTCAACTTTTTCGCCAAATCAACGCGTAGCAGATGATACTGGCCGTCCATCTTGCGATTCTGGGGAGAAAACGCCAGGACGTAGGAAACTTCCGGCGCGAGCCCGGCAAGCTGCAAACCGCCCTGCAGATCGTTGGAGTTGTGGAAGAAAGTGCCGCCGGTTCCGTAGGCAAGATCACCGAGCACGTACTGGTTTTCCTGCTGCGAGGTGACGCGGTACATGGTCTTCAAGCCCGCGGTGCGGAAACTGTCTGAGGATGGCCGCGAGATGTCCCCCATCACGTCGGGCGTGTAAAGTCCGCGTGCGTCGAGGGTGTTGATGACCGCGTTGGCGCGATTGGCGCGATCGATCACGCCGGATTCGTCCAGGTAAGCCGTGGTAAGCAAGAAGCCCGGAGAAACGAGGAGCATGATTCGCTCGCCGGGCATGCCGGAGAGGCGGCGAAGTACGTCCTCGAGATGCCGATAGGTGTACTCGTTTTCGATATCGCCGGCGTTGAGCGCGCGAAGGGCCGCAGCCTGCACGATCGCGAATGCTTGCGACTGTTTGCTTTCATCCCCGTTGAACTGGCACTGGATGGTTTCCTCAATCGCGACGGCCTGGGCCTGGGTGTCGTGCTTGTTTTCAATCTGGTCGGCCATGTAGTGCGTGACTTCGGGACATTCGCCGCCCAGCGGCTGCGGCGTCAAAGGACGCGGAACCACGCCGAGAATCGCGCGGTGCAGCGACGCTTTATCGGCGGTGAATTCCATAGTGTCCTGCCCGGAGGTGGTGTAAATCCCGACGCGATCGGTGGGGCCGGTCAAATCGAGAAAGCGACCGGCCTGCGAGCGGGCGAAGGTGGCGTCTTGCAGCGAGAGGTGGGTGTCGTCAAAAACGAGAGCGACGAATCGCTCGGGGAGAACGGGTGGCTTCGTTCCGGAGCCATCACCCGTCGCGGAGGCGTCCTCCTGGGTTTTTGCGACGGCGGCGGCGCGCTGCAAGCGGGTCTGAGCCGTTTCCACGGAGAAATTGCTGATGGTCTGGAGCTTGCCCTGATCGTAGAGCAGAAAATCCTGGCGGGTAAGGTTGTCGACGGGCGTGCCGGAAGAAGAATTGCGGACAATCACGCGCACCTGGACCAGGTTGACGCGAACCTTAAAAGTGGCCGCGGACTCCATCTGGGAAATCTCGGAACCGGTGTCTGCCTTGGGCTTGGGAACGGATTCCTGGGAATTGGCTGGAGTGGGTTTTTCCGGTGCGGAAGCGGGAGCGGCATCCTGAGCGCCCGCGGGTTGCGTGGGGAAAGTGAAAAAAATCGACAAGGCAAGCCAAAACATGCGGCGGCACAACGGCTTTCGGTAAAACAAACGCGAGCTCATCCCTTCCCTTGCCCCCATTCGCGTCCTGAAAAGAAATGGCGTACAGAGACACACTGCAGGCCGCCTCGCGCGGGTGGGATGCACTGACTATACGCCGCGCGTTTTGAGGGTGTCAACGCGATGGCTGCGGAAGCCCTCGAGGGTCCAGACGTCTTGCGCCTCGACGTGGCGGAGCAGGTAGCGGTCGCCGGATTGTGTCAGGACGCGGAAAAACGTTTCGCCGGGGGAATACCAGCGATCTTCGATCTGCTCGATGGGTAGGAGGTTGTCCCCGAGTTTGAGGAGGCGCGGGGATTCATCGGCTTTGTAACCGGAATAGCTGATGACCTGGATAGGCTTCATGGAATCACCTGCACGCGAACAAAATCAGTTTACTCGCATCTCATCCGTTTCCGCATTCCAGGCAGCGCCAAGAAAAACAATCACCGCGGAGATCTGCATCCAGATGAGCAGACCGATAACGGCGGCAAGGCCACCGTACACCAGGCTGTAAGGCACGCGGCGAACATAAAAACCGAAAATGACGTTCACCAGCCACCAGAGCAGCGTGGCCAGCATGGCGCCGGGCAGCACGCGTCGCAGACTCTCTTCCTTGGGCCGGGCAACCCAATACAGAACCGAGAGCGCGAGCATGGCCAGAACCATGGCTGCAAGCGGAAAAAACACCAGCCAGAGGCCGTTCACAAAGTTGTGCGTGCCAATGACGCCGGTCACCCAGTGGCGCAGCGGACGGCCGAAGACGCCCAAGATTCCGGCGATGAGAACGGGCGCAACCGTAATCAGCAGCAGTAGCAGGCCGCGAAGTTGGCGGTGAAGAAAGCCGCTGCGCTCTTCATCCCCATAAATGAGGTGAATGCCTTCCATCAGGAGCTTCATCACTTGCGAGCCGCCAATCAGGCTGCCCGCCCAACCAAGCAGGGCGAATTTCCAGACGTCGGGGCCACGGCGGCTGAGAAAATCGCTCACGATACCCTGGCTGCCCGGAGGAAGAAATTCGGTGAAGTCGCGGATGGCATCGAGGAGCGCGGTGCGGCTGCCAATCCAAGTGGAAGCCAGGCCAACCGCGAGTAGCAGCGTGGGGAAAAAAGCGAGAAAAACGTTAAATGCGATGGCTTGGGAAATCACGCCGCAACGCGGAAAGACGCGCTTGAACGTACCCCAAAGGCGAGTGGTAAGCGGTCGTTGGATAGGCATCGCTGGACATTATAGATAGTCGCGGGGGCAAGGATAAAATTTTTCTAATGACGATAAAGTTTGGCGGGCTTCGGCCGATAGAGCGGATGCACGCGTTCCGCGTGCGCCGAGGAGGCTGAATGGCCGTCAATGGCATTTCACAAGCGAATGGAGCGGATCTCCTGCAGAGGTTTGTTGAGTCGAACGGGCAGGCTCCTGCCGCGTCGCCGGCAGAGAATACCGCCGCAAGTTTGAAAATCGCGAAGGCAGAGGCGCAATTGAGTGAAGCGTCTGTGCTTGGCGGTGGGGCGCCGGATACGTCAGGGACATTGCTGAACACATACGCCTGAGGCGCGTTCAGCTGAAATAATTGGAAGAGGCAGGCGTCAAAGCTGCGCGCCCGCCACGGCGGGCGGGGCGGAATTTTAGTGCGGAAGATTGCGCCACAGCAGCGGCACATAGTACCACGGAAGCGATGAGGCGATCTTCCCACCGCGTGGCGGGAATGAAAAAGGCCGAGTCCAGCAAGGCGCAGAGCGAGAGAATGCTCATCGCCAAAGAAACGACTTTGCTGAGATCGAGAAGCAAATCCACCCGCGAACTAACTGCCGCGCAGCGAGTTCGCCCTGCGGCTCTGTGCCACGCCCGTGAGCATACCGCTGTGCATTCATCCTCAAAATACTCCGTTGTAACCGATAATTTGATTTGTGATTGATGGATTCGCATGGTTCCGTCCCGGGGGGCGCGGTTTTCCCGATGGAGAGACCTGTCGTACACTTCTCCACAGTGATTCCAATTATGCCAAGAATGAAAACAGCGCCGGCGAAGATGGATTCCCCCTTGTGGGCGCGGAGCAGCCAGTGGCGCCCGTGCGGTACCGCGAAGTGAAAATCCTGAATTTGGCGAAGCCGAGCACAATTGCCATCATGCTCGTGTGCCTCTTTCTGCCGCGCGTGGCGGCGGCCCAGGCTGAGGCGCCGAAAAAGGTGACATGGAAATCGGTGGAATTTGCCATCGTGCGCTTTAACGATCAGGCTCCAAACTCCTGGAGTATTTACCACTCGGAGAAAAAAGGCATTTTGCTGGTTCGGCTGTGGAAACGCTACGTGCTCGTGAAGATTCAGGACGAAGAAGTGTACGACATCGATCCGCAGAAAATCACGGTGCATGGCGATTCGGCGGAATGGTCGTATGCGGACATTCCGGAGAAACCCATTGAAATTGTGGAATGGAAAGAGCGGAACATCGGCTCGATGCAGCGGGTGACGTTTCGCTTTGGAAAAAACGGCCACGTCCTCGAATTGCAGATTCCGCTGGGGCTCAATCGCGAGCCGATCTACTGAGCTTCTTGCAACGAATCTTAATCCGACCGCCGATACACGCCATAAAACCACGGGATTCCGAGAGCGCCGGGAGCCACGCCTACGTTGACGGCATCGCCGGGACGGAACCGGTCGTAATCATCCGAGTCAACGGCGAGACGCTCAACGCGATGCCCCGGACGCCAGGAAGGCACGAAAAGACGCCGCGTGCCGCGCACCACACCTTTCATCTGATAGCGGCTATCCACAACCGAGGCGTGGAACTTGACATTCTTGGGCGAATCCAGCCGCCCGTTCAGTACCAATGCGGTCAAAAGAATGAAGGGAATCGGAATCAGCCCTGTGAACAGATGCCGGATGACTTCGATTTCTTTGCGCGCGCGGGCCCGGCTCTCCAGTACTATGGCCAGCGCGAGCGTCACAAAAAACACCACGCCGAAGAAAACAAGCATGCCGTCAAGGTCCAGCGGTGGATAAATCTGGCTGACGTACGGAAACAGAAGCGAGCCGGTCAGAAAGACGGCCATCTGACGGATCAGCCTGCGGCGGAAGACAAGTTCCGCGGCGGCGGAGGTCAATCCGCAGACCGGGCACTGATCGCTGGCGCGTTCTGAGCCACAATCCAGGCAGTGGGTCATGGAAAATAGTATAAAGCCTTAGCCGTTTTCGGCGAGCTTTGCCAGGATTTCCTGATAAGGGTGCGTGTTATGGTCTTCAGGGAGCGCAATCGTCACTCCCATGCCCTGGCCGGGTTCCACGCGTTTGACGGAACATTCCAGCCATACGGGACGATCGGTGACCAATTGTGCGCGGAATCCCGCTCCCACCCACAGGACATCTTCGGACTCGATAAACATGCCGCCGACGCTGACATCGCGCGTGCGGGCTTTCAGGCGTGCGGAACCCCACTCGATTTCGAGGCTGGCTTGATACGGATAGCGACGTGCCCTGCGGCGATCGGGACGGCGAAGCCCGAGTTCCCCCACGGCCATAAACGGCGCTCCTCTCGGAGATGGATGGCGCGCAAAATCGAACCCGAGCAGCGAGCCTACACCTTGAAGATACGCCGAAAAACAGCACACTGTTTCAGACACCGCGAGAGGATGTTCTGTTCCCGACATTTTCCAGTTAGGCACAAGGCCGACGAGGGACTGAGACGCTTTACATTCGGGGACCGGAGAGCTATGTTGCCGAGGTTTCGGAAAGCCCGGGAGGATTCCCATGCAAGGCAGTGCAACCGATTATCTGGCGGCGGAACGAACCGTCCTGGCGTGGATCCGCACCGGAATCGCCCTGATGGGATTGGGATTTGTGCTGGCGCGGTTCGGGCTGTTTTTGCAGGAGTTCAACCACCTGCAACCGGATTTTCAGGTGAAATCGTATGGGATTTCGCTGTGGATCGGGGTCGCGCTGATTCTGATGGGAGTGTCCGTGTGCCTGCTTTCAATGTTTCGCCATTTGCGGATGCTCAAACAATTGGAGGCCGGCGAGTCGCTTTACTTGCGCAGTCCGCGGCTGGTAATTGGCGTCGCTGTGGCACTGGTTGTTCTCGGACTAGTAATGGCCGGATACCTGATTTTCGCCAATCCAAGCGCCCTGGTTCATGCATCTATCAGGGAGGAGAAAACCATGGCGGCCAACGCGGCAAACGGGATTGTGCGAATACCCGGGAACCATTCGGTGGACGAGACCGTGTCCAAGCTGCAGGGAATCCTGCAGGCGAAAGGCGTGAAATTGTTTTTGGTGGTGGATCACAGCGGCGAAGCGGCTGGTGCGGGGCTCAAAATGCCGAACACCAAGCTGCTAGTTTTTGGGAATCCGAAAGCCGGGACGCCGCTGATGCTTGCAGCTCCGAGTATTGCTCTCGATTTGCCACTGAAGATTCTTGTGGCGGAAGATGGCGCTGGAAAAACTTGGATTTCCTACAACTCGGCGGCTTATCTCCAGTCGAGGCATGCTCTTCCGACAGAACTTCTGCCCAACATTGCGGTTATTGAGGCGCTGGCTGCGAAAGCGGCGGAGTAAGCAGCACTCCCGCTCTCTTCTGCGAGCTATAGAAGCGTCAGCCACCGATTCCAAGCCCCGAAAACACGCACGCAAACTGATGAATCTTTAAGCCACTAAAACTTAAGTGCGTTTTGCCGCGACATGATGCGTGTGGTAAATTAGAAGTTCGGGCCACCAGTCCAATTTGCATCTGAGGGAGATTTCATGGGTTTTTTCAGTACGGCTTCGCGCCGGCTCGGCATCGCGGGAGAGTTGCTCTCCTTTTTTGCGCGCAACAAGCGCTGGTGGATGCTGCCGGTGATCCTGGTGGTGCTTTTTACCGCCGTCCTTATCGTTCTGGGACAAAGCTCGGCTCTCGCGCCGTTCGTCTACGCGCTCTTCTAGGCGAATCGCGCTGCTATGGCCAATATTCTTGTCGAAAACCTGAAAACTCTTTGGAACGCGTGGAAACGCCTGGCGCACAAGATCGGAAATTTCCAGGCGCGCGTGGTGCTGACGATTATTTACGCCGTCGCGGTCCTGCCGTTTGGCTTGGTGGTTCGCTTGTTTTCCGATCCGCTGCGCATCAAGCATCGCCCCACGAACTGGCTTGAACATCCCCCCGAAGTCCACGACATCGACTGGGCCCACAGGCAATAGCCGATGCACATTCTTGGAATTTCCTGTTATTACCACGATGCTGCGGCTGCGATTCTGCGCGACGGCCAGCTGGTTGCCGCGGCCGAAGAAGAACGCTTTTCGCGCGTCAAGCACGATTTTGGTTTTCCCAAGCACGCCATCGAATTCTGCCTACGCGAAGCGAAAATCGACGCCAAAGACGTGGACTACGTGGTCTTTTACGAGCGGCCGTTTCGCAAGCTGGACCGCCTGCTGATCAGCGTCCTGCAAACCTATCCGCAATCCTGGAAAGTGTTCCGCGAGTCCATGATTG
>WNFR01011905.1_pt1 | contig 15067 bp, 22 predicted proteins | sample 5400221 | NCBI WGS metagenome assembly WNFR01 (sample SAMN13153357, study PRJNA577476) | soil metagenome | isolation source: 40 cm soil under Madrone tree | place: USA:California | collected 2016-06-14 | reverse complement strand
AATCCAGGCGGGGATGAAACCAGTACCGGCTCCGCTGGTTCCCAGAATTCCCGTGTGACCAACCGGATGCCGGTTCTGCTGATATTCTCCGTAGGAACGACTTCTAAAACTCCCGGTCTCCGAAGGCTGGTTAACCACATGGGGGTGCTTAGATGGGCGCGGAGTTCCGACCTTTGAATGCTTCGGAGTGTGCCATTTAACGCTGCAACTGACGGCGAAGGGGAGCACTCTCCAAGGTACTGTTCTCTTTCTAAGACTTCCGGGAACTCAAGTGCCGCCTCTTGCGTCATGTGATCCTCCCGTCCGAGAAATCTGTCGAGTGATGTTTCCAGGGCAGATGAACCTCACGCTGAGAGCGCAATGAAAGGGGCGCGTGCCAGTCATCTCGTGCGGAGCTTACGGGCACCGAAACGGGAATCGAATCCGGCGAGTTCCCGAAATAAGGGGCAGGTGAATCCCTCAATAGGAACGGGGGCAAAATCCTGATTTAGTCCCACAGGACATTCGCCGGGGCGATGGCCACACAAGTACGCCACGACGTAAAGGCTACGAGACACAACTCCGACACTAAGTAGCACGCAGACACAAGCTTCAGCATTAAAAAGAGCAGAAGGAGATACGCCCAAAGTTCTCAAAAGCCACCCCAAGGTTCAATGCCAAATAGGACTCAGGGAATTACCTGTGCAGCGATTACAGGTCTTTGCTGATTGACGGCTCAATGTGCAGTGAGAAGCTCTTGATAGCTTAAAGGACCCGCTGTGGGGACCCCTCTTCCCCGCGAGGGAGCCAGTAATGAACGGCAGGATTGAGAAACGCCTTCCTACTTCAGTTCCCGTCTTGTCATCAGCCAGCGGTTCTGGCAGTCTGGCGAAGAGTCGCTTATTACGCCTTTAACGGGAGAATTTCGGCAAGTCGGAAGAGTGATTTATTGTTTGCCAACTGCGAGGGATCGCTTTAGCCTGGGCGTTGAATTCCCGGATCGCACTGTTAAATGGAACGATCATTCGAGCGCCTAGCATGGTGGAGTTGCGAAGGTCCTACTTTCCAGCAACGTAATTAGCGAACAAGACCTCCACACCCTCGCGTGGAAGTTCCTCCAGAAAACCAGTGATTTCCTTGATGTCCCGCCCGTCCATCTTCGCCGAGTACACAAAACCGGACTTCCTGTCTCCCTCGATCTTGAAGGTCACGGTCTTGCCACTCGCGGATTTCTTCATCCAACTGTCAATCATTTCCACTCTCCGAATAGGTCAGGTCTTGGATATTATAGCGTCGCGTAAAGCCGTGATGCCCGCACAGTGGAATTACGTACAGGAGATTACGTACGTATTTCCCGTATCTCTACGTAGACTGGACCTGATAGTAGGCCACTTGTCAGTCAACTATAGTAGCTGTTAAACTGGCCCACGCAAGAACTCTGAACTCCCGCTCGGAGAGGCCATGTCCAAAGAACGCCAAGTCTACCGTTGCCAGAATCGTGATTGCGGTTGTGAAATCGTAGTGACCAAAACCTCGGTCGAAACCAGGGCCAACCCTAGATGCTTCTGCGGCGCGGAGATGAAGAAACCCTATAGCCCGCCAGTCTTCAGAATGCTCGATCCTGATGATGAGCTTGTCAGCCGCCTTGAAGAAGATCGCAATTTGACTTCATAGTCCGCCCTGAAAAACCTCCAATGCCAGCACTTATCAGCATCATCTCCGCGCTCGCCCTTCTTCTGACTGGTGCATGGCTCCTCCACGAAGGAGTTTCAGGAAGAGACCTATTGCAGATAGAGGTCATTGCCGGTGCCACGCTTCTGTCTGTCGGAGTCGTAATCTTCGTGCTCCTTCTAAGAAATTGGATAAAGTGGAAGCGAGAGCTTGGGAAATACAGAGAAGGATAGAACCGGCCTAACGTCTCTTCCTCGGACGATCCACGCCTGAAAACAGTTCCGATAAGCTGATGTCAAGAGCCGTCGCTATCTTCACTAGGGTTGCGAGATTCGGTATCCGCTTGCGCTGCTCTATCCAGCCATAACCCACTCGATGAAGTCCCGCCTTGTGTGCGAAGTCTTCCTGTGAAATGCTACGTTCTTTTCGGAGTTGCTTTAGCCGTGCCGCCAACCGTGCAAGGATTTGTTGCATCTCGCAAAGTTTGGGGATAACATCACGGACAGTCTACAACCGCCTGTCTGTCTTACAGTCGGTTGAGTATTAAGCCCCTGTGGAACTGTTCATGGATGAACGCCCCTTACAACCACTGGAAGATTTGATCCTCGAATCCCTCAACCCGCGAGCCATAACGGGCCTGCCGCACCCGCTGTCCAAGTTCACAGCGAATAGCGCGGTCAAGGAAGGTCCATACGCGGAAGGAATCATGCAATTCATAAATGACTGGACGTTTGAAGCGCCGGGGAGCGCAAAGCACGGAGCGGCGATGTGGTTCTTATTCGTTAGCGAACTGGCGTTCTTTCGTGCGTGTTCGGAGGCGGGGATCGATGCGGAAAAGTTAAGAAGTCACCTGGAACTCTGCCGTGCTGCCGATGGGACGACGAATGAACCGGGATAGAAACAAAAAACCGGCTGAACAGAAAATTGTGCCTGACAAGTGGTTCAGTGTTCAACAGTCCGCCCAGTACATGAACTGCACCGTGTGGTATCTCAGGCGGCAGATTCAGACCGGGCGTATTCCGTACAGCGAGCTTGGCCATCGTTACGTACTGAAGCGCGAGGACTTGGATGCCTTTGTGGAATCACGGAAGAAACCCGTTTTGTCAGGGGCCGAAAAAAGTTCTCCTGAGCCGATTGGAGGTTGATGAAGACTGAGGCATTGAGGGTGCGCCGGGGCAAGCGTTTTAGTTTGACGCTGTAAGTTCGACCAAGGCAAGTCCCAAGACGATTAGTAAATACTCGTTGAATTTCGACATAGTACTATTGACACCTTTTCACGTCAGTCATATAAGACTGCACATCCTGCCAACTGACTCATCATAGGAGGGTCGGGACCGGCGGGCTTAGAAAATAAACGTCGCCCACGTCGCACCGCCCTCTCCCGGACGGCCCATGGACTACGCCTCGGAGGCCCTATGCGATTTGTTCCCCTTCCTTTTTCTTTCGTTCTCAGCGCTTTGATCTTAATTCCGTCCGTCGCTCGACAAACCGCTTCCAACCCTCAGGCCATCGCAGTTCTCCAGCCCGCTGATACCGATGAGTGCTGCGAGCGGTTCCCCTATTCCCGACTGTTCTGAGCGAGGGCCAATATGTCAGGAAATGCTTCGCGCCAATTTCATATCAATACATCCGCCCTCGCCAACACGGAATCAACGGACCCCGATCTCCTGACCTTGTATCTCGGCCTTTCACCCGCAAAGCGCAAGGAATTATTTGTGGATACCGCGTCCGCTGCGGAGCGTATCGGGGTCTCTCAGCGCACTATTCAGGCATGGATCGACGCTGGGCTGGTTCGTGCCGTTCCCATAGGTAGGAAGTTTCAGGTCGAACTCGCGTCGCTGTTGGGCTACCTTCGCCGTCGGGTTTCGGCTCATGCTGATTGATTTGATGTATTCGCGAATTACGCGCAAAATGCGCAGAATGTGCATTGTGCGCTGGCGCTCGGGAGAGTTCTAGCTAAATTGCTTCGGCATGCGCTTTTCTAGCCGAATGGTTTGCGCAGCAGTCGTTCTCGCTCTCATCCCACTGGTGACCTTGAGCGACATTGGGCGCGAGATTGCCATTTCACAGCACCTGCAAGACGGCGAGGAATTTCAACTCTCGATCCCTAAACTCATCGCCTTTGGTGAAAAGCTCTTCACTGCCCGCTGGACAATTCAAGAAGGCGCTGGCCGCCCGCTCTCCAAGGGCACAGCAAACGGCGCGAGGCTTTCCGATCCTTCTTCTCCGCTCGTTTTCCCTTTCAATTTCAATCGCCTCTCCGGCCCGGACGCCAACTCCTGCTCCGGCTGCCACAATCTTCCATCCACGGGAGGAGGAGGAGACCGCGTAACCGATGTTTTCGTTCTCGGCCAGCGCTTCGATTTCATCTCCTTCGACCACAGCGACGCAATGGCCAACAAAGGCGCTCTCGACGAACGCGGCAGCTTCATCACCCAACAGACTTTCGCCAATGAGCGCAAAACCATCGGCATGAACGGTTCCGGCTTCATCGAAATGCTCGCCCGCCAAATGACTGCGGACCTTCAAGCCATTCGAGACCGAATTCCTCCCGGCACTTCAAAGATGCTAATCACGAAAAAAGTTTCCTTCGGCACTCTGGCTCGGGCCGTGGATGGAACATGGGACACATCTCGCGTCCAGGGATTGCCCGCTCCAAGTTTGGCCTCTCCAGACGCTAGCCACCCTCCCAGTTTGGTCATCACGTCGTTTCATCAAGCTGGCGCTGCGATTTCTCTCCGCCAATTCACCGTCAACGCTTTCAATCAGCACCACGGAATTCAGGCGGAAGAACGCTTCGGTCTGGGAGCGGACGAAGACGGCGATGGCTTCGTGAACGAATTGACCCGCGCCGACGTGACCGCCGTGACGATTTACCAGGCGACTCTGCCCGTCCCGGGCCGTGTGATTTCTCGCGACCCTGAAATCGAAGAGGCCGTCCGCATCGGCGAGCAGCGTTTTTCCGATCTCGGCTGCGCGAGCTGCCACATTCCCAAACTTCCGCTGACAAACAAAGGCTGGATTTATTCCGAACCGAGTCCCTACAACCCACCGGGTAACCTTCGCGTCGGCGACGCGCCGGTGCTCGCCGTTGACCTCACTAGCGACGAACTTCCAGGCCCGCGCTTAAAGCCCGACGCGCATGGCACACTCTGGGTCCCTGCGTTCACCGACTTGAAACTGCACGACATCACCACCGGGGCATCCGACCCCAACGCGGAACCACCCGACCAGAATCAGCCCGCTGGTTCTGCCGCCTTCTTCCAAGGCAACACCAAGTTCATCACCCGTAAGCTCTGGGGCACCGCCAACTCCGGTCCCTTCATGCACCACGGCAAATTCACCACGATGCGCGAAGCGGTCCTCGCCCATTCCGGCGAAGCCTTCGCCTCGCGCCATGCCTTCGAATCGTTCGGCTCTCATGAACAGGATTGCGTCATCGAGTTCCTCAAAACACTTCAGGTCCTGCCGCCTGGAATGGAAACGTCCATCACTGCCGGGCAGCGACAGACCAAGAATTTCTAATTAGGAGTTTCCATTAGATTTTTTGCGGTGGAAGGAAAAGGGAGTACGTCATGCTAAAAAGGCAGGTTTCGTTGATCGCCGGATGGGTTTCGCCCGACCGTGGACCCAGTCGCTCGGAGGTCTCCATGCGCGCGATTCGTCTTATTCCCCTCGTTCTAGCCATTCTATCGATTTCGCAACTGACAGTGGCCCAGCAAACTGCATCTTCGAGCACACAAGCCTCGGCCAACTCCACTCAGGGGACCGCTGCGCCAGCGACCAGACCATTTGCACCAAATACCATCGGCGCGGTTGCTAAACGGACCAAAAACAAAAGCAAAGCTGCCTCCGCGCCTGTGATGGCCATGCCGATTGTGGCGTCTCTCTTCATCGAGAGCCGTGAAATCTCCAGTTCCATAACGATCGTTAATGACCAAGCTGATATAGTAACCGCAACGGTTTTGCTGTCTGATGCAGACGGTGCGAGGATTTGCCAGAAAACACTGCAACTGGACGGACATTCGCAGCAAAACCTAACGGTCCATGATTTGCTGGATAGCGTGGGCCTTGCTCATGCCCTCGGCTCGGTAACCATCACAGCGGAGGGAGGCGTCGTCGCTGCTCAGTTGTCATTCACATCGTCCCTGAAGTCCTCGACCAGACACTTCGAGGAAGAGTTTGCAATGGTTACTACGGACGGTTCCCCAAGAAGTATCGCTGTAGCCGCACAAGTCATCGGCTCTCCCGTGCTTGCCCTTAAGAGTCTCAGCCATACGGGCCAGACCGTAAATATCCAGTGCATCAGCGAAAATCAGACTTCATCAACCATGTCAATAAACGTTGAAGCCGACCACTTGGTGGTTATAAGAGCCTGTGGCGATGAAAAAATTGGGCTCAAGCCAGACGAGGTCCTTGAAATCGATCGCGGCGAAAATCGAGGCGCTGTGGGACTTTTAGTCGAAAGTACTGGCAAAGCGCAAGATCTTGCCGTATACGGATTTTCTCTGACGAAACGTCGTGAAGAGGAAATTTTCTTATCCATGAACTTCGCCGATCCTGCGCTCCTGAAATCGGCGAATACAATTTTCACCGGTGTTCCGGTCGGGGTAACGGCGCTCTTGAGCAGCGAAAAATTTGTACCTACGATTGCTCTGACGAATTTCTCGCAACTTCCCGGCACCGCTCAAATCGTGCTTGCTGAAACCGGCCCGCAAGGCACACAAGCTCGTAAGATTACCGAGACTCACATCCCGCCTCTCAGCAGCCAAACGATCATCTTGGATAAGCTGGAGGCGTCCGGTGATCTCCGAAACTCCTTCGTGGTAGAATCAAACTTGCCGGCGGGAAGCATTCAGGCAAAAATGGTCTCCTTTGGGCAAAGGTCGTTCCCAGTTGTCGAGTTCCAGCCAAAGGACAAGAATCAAAATGAGAATTCGGGCCTTCACCCCTGGTCGACGGACAGTGGCGTAACTTCGACACTATTCCTTTTCAATCACAACGATGTCTCAAGATTTTTCAATGTCAACATACGGGCCGCTTCTGTCGCCTGGCACAAAGCCTATAAGTTGCAGCCCATGGAGACAATAGCCATTCAAATGAACCAGTTGATCCAGGATCATTTTCCCGACGATTCAGGAGTCGTTCTTCCTGCGGGCGTATCTTCGGGTGAGGTCGCTTGGTTCACGCCGGGCCACGGCCAGGGAACCGGGAGGCTCATGCAATCCAGCGCTCGGCACCAATTAGCCAGAAATTTTAGCTGCGGTCAGTGCATGGAGCTCTGCGGCGCCCACCTTTCTCCCTTCACCACGATTTTTATGCCCGGGGGAGGGACTGGACAATTGGGGAACGTCATTCCCGAGCTTTGCCTCGACCCGGCATGTGCATGTTCCGGGGGTTTCAGCCAAAGCGGTGGAAGCGGTTTCACCTACAGTTGGACCTCTGGTAACTCGGGCATAGCGTCCATCAACGGCTCCTCCACGTCTGCTATTGCAGATTTCCTGGGTCTGGCCGTCGGCGGTACATACGGAGACGGCAGCGTCATAAGCCCTGATTGCGTCGCAGACGCCGCGGGGGACATAACCGTCACGCCCAAGATTCTGCTCGGCGGCTCGAACGGCACAGACATCACGAACACGACGCAAAGTGTTGCAACCGGACAGCAAATCGTCCTATACGGCTCATACACGCTGCCCTCCGGTTTCACTTTCACAAGCCAATCATGGACCATCCCGGGAACCGGATCGACCCCGCCTACAGCCATTTCCAACTACACTTACGCCTCGGACTTCAGTAATGGAGGGCCAGTAACTCTGACCTCGACCCAACTCAGCCAGCGGACGGTGACCTTCTATTTCGTTGCAGCGGCCAACTCCCAACAAGTGACCTTCACGCTGAATTACAAGGACAACCTGAACAACAGCCAAAGCACCGCTGTGACGGCGACGTTTAATATCGCCGGGCCCACCAGCTCAGGAGTCACCGCTCAACTTGGCCAAGTGGCCATAAATTCTGGGCCCTACCTGCAATTCGGGAGTACGAGTGGATCGAATATTGGCATCCAATTTACCGCATCTGTTACTCAACCAGGTGGCTATTCACCCGTCTTTAAGTGGGTAAATCTCGTCAGCAACGATACGGTCGTCCTCACGTCGGCCAACGGAACACGAACATCCAGCCTCGGCACTGGATTTGACGTCAATCCCAATGGAGGCTATCCATCTTTCCCAAACATCACCGCAAATACCACTAACGACAACCCGAAGTTCCAGTTGCTTCCTGCGTGCACTGAAGTCAAGCGGACTTTTGACGCGCAGACATACTTGATGTGGAACGCAAATCTCACAAATCCCGCCTCAATTGACGTTCCTCTAGGCTCGTTGACTTGGGGATTCTCAGGTGACGCGGTTCAGAATTCCGGAACATGGAGCCTCAACGGGACTCCCACGAAGTACTCCGTCGGATTCACGAGCAGTTCTTCCTACCCAACTTGGACTAGTGCCCACTCGAACGGTTCCGGCCCAGCATGTCCGTAAGGAGCAGAAATGAAAATCTCAATAGCACGTGTGCTGACTCTGATTATCTTGGCAGTTTGCGCTGTGAGCTCCGCGACCGTGCCTTTTACCTTAACTCTCGACGCGGAAGAGAACGCTGTGAAGGCAGGCTCTGAAGTCAAAGTAGATATTACGCTACGAAATTCTTCTAATCGCGCAATGTATATGAGCTACGGGTCAGGCGAGCTTGACTACGCTTTCGAGGTGCGTGATAGCCAAAACAGAGTACCACCGGAGACTGAGTTCGCCCGCAAATCAAAGGGAAGGGCGTATGTTTCGAGCGACCACGTCTTTTACTTACAGCCAGGTGAGAGCCTCCCAAAAGCCCTGGTGGTGCTAACGAAGTTCTACGACCTGAGCCGTCCCGGCAAATACACAATTCAAGTCAGCCGTGCGGTCCCCAAAGAAGCGGGCGGCGGCGTCATAAAGTCGAACCTCATCACAATTACGGTTACGAACTAATGTGCGTATGAACCAATCCAGGGATTAGGCTTTAAGGCTTGTTGGGCTGCTCGATGATTCTTGCGCCGGGGTCTCTGCGCTGTAGTTCTTCCACGTCCTCGGGATGCACCTCGTACATTTTTCCATCACTGGTTTGCACGCGCATCCACGGTCGGCTCGCGTCTCCTTCCGCCAGCGCTCCCACCTGTGCCGCTGTTCCTGCCGCTGATTTCGCCGTCGCCGCTGCTTTTTGCGCACCAGTAATGACGGCGGGCGCGACGTGTCCGGCTGCATGGGGAGCGTTCGGGGTTGGATTTGCGTCATCATAAAGCCTGCCAGCAGCCTGTGAAACCTCTGCGTCACTCATGGAGTCAGGAAATACAACGCTCCCAACTCCCTCTATTTTCACGATGCGCTTCATGGCTTCACTCCCGGCATTCCCTGAAAGTGTTTTTGAATCCACGTACGGACAGGAACGGCTTTTTTCTCATTTGGATCGTACACGTGGGTCGCACCTTGCTTCTGTGCCTCCTCCGCTTCAATGCGCTGTTGGATTTCCTTCGGTCGTTCGATGCCAACCATCTTTGGCAATCCCGCACCCGTTTGATCGATGTTCTGCTGGAAGCGGTCGAACTGAGCCTCGCGCACATCCTTCGGAAGCAACGGATTCGGGATGTTCTGCAATTCAAGTTCAAGCTGTTCCTTGTTTGCACGACCCGAACCTGAAACCGATGACAGCATCTTGGGCCGTTTTCGGAAGCGTTCTCCAGTTCTCACTCGTCAAAAGTTTGTTCAGCCAATCAGTGGGAATCTGCGCACCCATGAACTCCGCCTTGAACTTGTCCTCCCCAACGAGAGCGGCAACTGCACGCTGTTCACTCAAACTTAGACTATCGAGTTTCTGTGCAGCAGCCCGGTAACGAGACAGGTTCAACTGAGCGTCGCCGAGTTGCCGCGCCAATTCGGTATCCTTGCGGATGTCCGATTCTTTAACTTCGACTGGATTCGTGTACAAGGTCGGATTGGCGGCAACGGTGTTCCGAGTGGTCTGCTCTAATTGTTTTGTCTGCGTGTTGAAGGCATAGACTGGCTTGTTGTCGGCCTGCTGCTTGGCCTTAGCCTCCGCACCAGCAACAGCACCTGCTTTTCCGGTTGCGTACTTCGTGGAAGCCTCGGCTTGCGTACTCGCCTGCGTTTGCAATTTCTGGAGGACGGGCTTCATCGAAGCATTTGCCGGGTCGTCGATTTGTGTTTGCAGACCGGCTGCAATTTCCGCAGCCCTCTCGCCATTCACTCCCTTGTTCAGTTCGTTTTGGATGGCCTGCAAGTTGATAGACGGCTGCGCACCAGACGGGGAAGCTTCTCGCACCTTGCCCGTTACGGAATTCACTAACACCTCCGTTCCGTCCTGGTGCTTGAGCACTTTGGCGTTCTTCCATCCGTCGATTTCCTGACGTTTCACATCGTTCAATCGTTTGTCCATGTTGATAAAGGAAAGCAGCGGGACTTCGGTTCCCGCCGCGAGCTGGTCGGCTCCGCCGATCTGCGCGAGTTTTCCATACTCCTTTACGTCATCTACAAAACTCTGCGGGAGGGGGATTTTGTCCCCGGCCTTGCCGCCGCTGATTACAGCGATCTGGCCTGTTTGTTTTGGGGTAACACCATCGGCCTCAAACAAGGGCTGGCCGTTCGCGTCCTTCGCTTGTGTCATGCCCAATGGAAGGAACGTATGTTTCCCAACTGAGTGTGCATCCTGTTCGCGCATGGCCATCGCGGCCTCGGGCACAAGAATTTGCACTTGCATCGAGCTGCCAGGATTGCGCGTTCTTTTTGCGCTCGGGGTCGTGGTCATTCTCTTCCTGCATAGCCTTACTCCACAGACTGAAAGTCGAGGCGTTATGCATGGCGCGAACTGCTTTGTCAGTCAGTTCCCGCTGGGAGCGGTCGTAATCTTCCTGAGACTGCTTACGCTTGAGCAAATCTTCCTGCTGGGCTTGTTGTCGGACTGCTTCTGCCCCGGCCCCGAGACCGGCTCCCCACGCAGCGGCTTTACTCTTTTGCGGACCAATCTGACTCCCGGCAGCTAGGCCCTCCAGTGCATGTTGGGCCAGTCGTTCTAGGCGGCTCCTGGTGTCGTCCCGTCGAGAATAGTTGGGAGTCACTTTCCCGCTGGCATCTGTGCTGTACGAATCAGGAGCGGGCGGCCCAGCGGCGGCTTTGATACTCCCGGTCGCAACCGCCATCGTGGAGCCAATCAAGGCGTGCGCGAGTGCGCCCATAAAACTGCGACTAGGAGCAGCGGGCGATAGAGGCAAAGCCGGGGGCTGCGCCGGGGCCTCCGCTGGTTTTGTCGCGGCACTCGGTTGCACCGGGATCGGAGGTGTAGCGGGCGAATTGGTCGGCAAGGAGCCTACTTCGTTCGACGGCGGTGTTCCATTGCCACCGTTTGTGGCGTCATCTTCAAGGGCCATGTTTGAGTCCTTTATGCAAGGAAAATTTGTTGCGGAGGCGATCCGAGGGAGCGCCGAAAAACTTGGGAGGATTTACTTGCCGTCGTTCAATTTGTCGAGCGCGGCGGAAAATTGCGGGTCATCTTTCAGGCGGCGGGCGTAGGATTCAGCATCGAGTGAATCTAGGAGCTTGCGAAAACTGTAGCGGGTATGGTCCCCGTAGCCGATACGTTCGCGTTCTGGATAATCCGTAAAACTTACGACCGTGCCTTTTGCTGTTGCGTTGGCGGCAGCCTGGAAATATTTTGCGGTTTGCTCGGCTTTGGCAGCCCTCGCCGCAATGATCGGGGGCGTTCTGCGTTCATGTAATTCGGGGTGGTTACGCAAATAATCGTCGGCGGATTCGGCGGGCGCTACCGTCAATTTCCCCTGGTCTGTGAGTTCTCGATACGCGGTTACATACGAAGCAATTTCCGTTGGGTCCAAATCGTTCTCTTCCATAAAACCGACAATTGCGTGGGCATTGTCGATACTCTGCTCAAAGGTCGGAAATCTGCGTGCAAACTCGGCTCCTGCCTCCTGAGCACGGCGGCTCTGTTCTTCCGTAACTCCTTCGCGCCACTGTCTGCGGATATCCCACACGCCCATTGCTTGCCGGTTGTGCCTGGCGTTGGCGTCGCGCTCAATGGCTCCATCAAAATTCTCCTTGTTGTACGCTTCGTGCCACGACGTTTCATCGGCGCTCATCTGTCGAATTTCGCGCATGGACAACTCGTGCATGGTCCAGCCTTTACGCTCTCCCAAACTTTTCAATTCCGCTGATGGCATCTTATTCCTCTCCCTTGATGATGTACGCCCCGCGTCGAGGTCTCTTGAGCGCCGCAAACTCTGCGTTCAGACGCAGCGTTGCAGCTACCTGGCGTGGATCGGGCTGGGCCTCTTGCACCGTTTTCTGATGCGCACGTCGGCGCTCACCGCGAGCTTGCGCCTCGACCTTGGCGGCGGCAGATTGCAATTGTGCAAGCGAACTCTGACCAGGCTGTCGGGGTTCCAGATGTAGTCTCGTATCCGGCTCTGCTTCCCGGTATCCAACAAAACTCAAAGTGCCCGCAACGTCGTCCTGAAATTTGAGGGTGATAAGCCGGAACCCTTCGGAAGTCCGCATCATCCATTTGTTGTCGTGGATTTCGACGGGGCAACTGTATGTTGCGCCTCGTTCATCTTTGTAAACTGCTCGCCATGATTGGGACATTTGTTCTCCTACCCGATCTTTTGCGGATTCGTAAATGCGATAGGCCGCCCATTTCGGAACATCTGCGGCACTCGCGGGTCCGGTGCGGTCGGGACGGGAGCTGGCCGCTGCGATGGAGCGGGCGGCAGACCTTGAACCACGGGCGCGGCAAGGGGCGTGGCAAACGGCGTCAGCTCCAGCCCTTCATGCAATTGCTCAAACGCAAGATGCAGGCTGGCCGCTGAGATCGGAACGTTATGCGCTTCCAGATAGGCCAACAATTTTTCTTGATTGGCGTCGGTCGCCTCGTATCGCAAATGCCGAGAATCCGACAAGAACGAATCAACGGCTCTTTCAATGCGCTCGATTTCGTCGCGTTGCTCTGGCGTGTAGGCTGCTAGTTGTTCGTCGGTGAAATTCGCTGCCATCGTTTACGCCGGATTTACAATTTTGGAAGAGAGAACTGTGGTGTTGACTGTCTTGCTGGTCACAACATTCGGCGGAATAATTGGCGCATCCGCTGGACCTTTGGGATTTGTGTTTGATGCCGGATTGCCAGCGTGAAGTTCAGTGGTCGCGCCGCTCGCGCCGAAAACAAACGTCTGATCGATTGCCATTGCACTTTCCTTTGACTACGAAATTTGTGCTGCGCGTGGCCGCGAGGGGCACGGGTTACTGATTGCTTTTATGAGGGCGACGCGAAACGCACACCGGCGACGTTCACAACGACGGATTTGGCCGCGCTGGTTGGAGCAGCGGTGGGCGAAGCGGCGGGAAAGTCACTGACATTCGTGAATGCCGCCGCGCTTGTGCCAGCAGGGGCGTGAAAATGAATGCCGAGTTGGGGATTCGTTGCGGGACTAATATCTGTTTGCGCCATGTTGATTCCTTTGTCGAGAAAAATGTAGGACACGAAAAACTTAGGCTGGATTTTTATACAGGAGCCGCGTTAAAGGATGAATTCAAAACTACCATGGCCGCCGCGACGAAATCGGGCACGGTTCCATTCTTAAACGTGTTATTCCCTTGCGCGACTGCGCCCGTAGTGGTATCGAAACCCTGGCACGAACGGTCAGCCTGAATGCCGATCCAATTGCTGGATTGGTTCGGGGACGCCCCTCCGGGAAATGCCCCGGTTGTGGACGAACCCGCAGCTCCGTTGTCAACTACGTTGTACTCACCCGAAGGTCCCCAAATTTGTTGTGCTGGTTGCGCCATCTAGTTCTCCTTGAAAAAGTTGTTACACCGGCTTCGTTTCTTTATCCGCCCGCTTGCGGCTGGTGTTCTTTTCGCGCCGACCGTCGATTGCATCGGCTTGATATTGCGGATCGGCCATCAATTCTCGGCGTTTCGTTGCGAGCGGGGTTGTGCGCTTGACATGGGCGGAACCTGTCTCGGAGTTTTCTTGCAGAACATTGCAGTTCGCCGTGTTACGCGGAACGTCTTTTATGGCGTTCCTAATCCTTTTCATTTTCATCGTTGTCATCCTCATATTCGATTTCCACTCCTCTTAATGCTTGCAAATCGTTTTCGGTAAAGCATCCTGGTTCTGCACAAAACCAAACGCCGTGGCGCGAACACTTCTGCGGCGGGCTTCGCCAAAGTTTTCTGCCACACGTGGGACATCGCTCGACATCGGTGTCCCGAACGAGCAAATAATGGGTGTGCATCGTGCAGGCGGTTGCGGTCGTCATACTTCCACCATCTTGTTCTTGGCGGTGTCGTATAGCTTTTTGCGTCCGACTTTCTCGTAGCGCACGAAGCGACCGATCCGTTCCGGGAGAGCGTTCAAGGCGTGCCACTCTTCATCTACCCAAACAACAAATTCGCCATCGGATTCCCTAATGTGGACCGGCACCCAGGCTGGAAAATTGGCGCGGCGGTAGATGACGGCAAGAGAGTCGGACTCGATGAAATTCATGTTCGCCCGCATGGCTTCCAAGTCCGGGCACACGTTCGCAATCTTGGTTGCTGCAATTTTCAAGCTGATTCCTTTCTGTGCAATGAATGGGGATGGGCCGGCATAGGGCGGCGAATGGAACCGGAAATAAGGATGCTTACGGGATCGCGGTACAATTGAACTGTGGGGTCATTTTCCGACAAGCTCGCTGCGGCGCTAGGTATTCCGGCTGTACCAGCTCCCGGTCCTGTTCAACTGAAGTTCAACGAATACCGGAAGCACTTGCGTAATCGGGTGCTAAAAACACCTTTGCCGGAAGATGTGCATTTGTTGGACGAGAACTTTTTGTACTGGATAAAGCTGGAACACCCAAATGTGGATGTACCGGGGCAATGGATTGGTGCAAAGGCGAACGTGGTAATCCCGTTGCTCGAAAAAGGAATCTTTGACGAAACAGGTTTTCGGATGGACGAGTCGAGAGTTCTAGCACTCTCGAATATCCCTAATCTCTTACAAACCCCTAACTGCATTCACAATAATTTACGTCACCAAACTGCAAATGAAGGAGGTGGAATCAGAGGTCACTATATGTACGTTGCTTATTATGGAAAGAAACAACGGAAAGTTGCGTTCACACTATTTGACCCTAAATTGGGGAAGGTCATCTTAGTTAGTTCATTTTGGACGTACAAGAAGTGGGTAGCAGGACATTCCTCATTTTTTAGGTTTCCCAGCCGAGTAGGAGCTGGGGAGTTTGAGGTGGATCGGCAGGCGGGCTGGGGCTAGAGCGGGATAGGATGTTGTGGATTCCGTCGGCCAGCGCGTAGAAGCGGAACGGCGG
>WNFR01009316.1_pt1 | contig 15067 bp, 15 predicted proteins | sample 5400221 | NCBI WGS metagenome assembly WNFR01 (sample SAMN13153357, study PRJNA577476) | soil metagenome | isolation source: 40 cm soil under Madrone tree | place: USA:California | collected 2016-06-14 | reverse complement strand
GCCACGAATTGTCATACTTACGCGCTATCGGTGCGTTCTCAATTTCCCAGTGGCGTGCATCGTGACTAACTTTATGTGTGCTTCTGTTCTACTGTAGGTGTGATAATTTTGTCTGCGGTGCTCAAACGACGTATGACGCTCGCTGATAAGGCGAAGAGCTTATTCATATCAAAGTGAGCAACGAATACCATCTCCCAAAACGGTATTTGACAGGTGGGCACGTGTCATTCTTAGCATCTCTCATGAACTTCGCACGCCCCTACATGGTATCTTGGCAGCGGCGGAGCTGCTAGCTGACACACAGCTAAATCACACCCAGTCATCATTTTTGGAGACAGTGCAAGCGTGCGGCACGTCACTGGTAGAGACGGTAAATCACGTCCTGGATTTCACCAAGTTGAGCGGGAACGCCAAGGCAGGCGGTGTGGAGCACGTCATCCGCACCACAAAGTGGGTCTTGCTACGGAAAGTCTTCGTAATTAATAGTTCTTATGACATCGCCCTTGTCCATCAGCATTGACGTTCTGCAACTGATCGAAGAAGCTGTGGAGGGATCTTGGATAGGGTACCGCGCACGCACGGTCATACGGCAACAAGAATCAGAGATTGGGAGCTTATACGCGCCTCCAAGGCAAGACGGAAGTGGCAAAAAATTGGTCGAAGTTGTCATAGAAATCGGAGACCGGGAAGGAGTGAGTAAGAATTGCGCATCGTTACCATGCGCTGTTGCTCCATTTGTCGGTGCTTATAGCCTATTCCGCTAGGGATGGCTTCTTCAATTAGAGAAGGGTGGTATTCGTAGGGTGCTCATGAATGTGTTCGGGAATAGCCTCAAATTCACGACAGTTCGTTTCTTTGCTTATTTCGTAAACCTCTTCTCCAAACCTCTGATTGTGTCTGACAGGATGGTTACGTGCACGTAATCATCCGTCAACTGCCGTCTACACCAGACGTACCTTCGAACACAGTGAAACTTGAACTAGTGGTAGCCGATACCGGCAAGGTGCTTGTTTATCGTCTTCTGACTGGAACCATTTTTAAGAGTACAATGATCAGGGAATCAGCCAGGACTTTCTCAAGGTAAAGGCTCATCTCATTCGAAGAGAGGCAGGCTTTTGATAACATTGTTAGAATCAACTGTTTCATCCCTTTTCCCAGGAAAACCCCATGCAAACAGGCACAGGGCTTGGGCTGGCAATTGTCAATAGTATCGTCCAGTCTAGAGGTGTCGACGGTAAGGTTGACGTGTGGAGCGCCGAGAATGTGGGAACAGAAATCAAAGTGACATTTTCCGCCGAAACCGTGGAACAAGATGGGCTGTCACCCAAAGTATCTGACACTTTGAACTCAGACCTAGAACATCCCCTTAGAGTCAGTCTAGTTGGCTTTGATGACCCCCACCGCGGTGTGCAGCTTTTACGCAAGGTGCTCACCCACTACCTCGTTTCTTGGTGGAAGTTCCGAATTGCACCTCCCGGGTCTCCAGGCGATATTGTCGTGGCAAACGAGGATCTGTCCACACTGCAACTTGCCATCGAACGGCGTGATACACGCCAACCATTCGTCTTCCTCACCGTCAGCCGCGGTGAAAAACATCTTATGACAACGGTTACTGAATTTGAGAGGTTAGGCGGCTTCTGTCGCATTCTGTACAAGCCTGGAGGCCCATCGCGACTTCGGCAAGCCCTTCAGCTCTGTATTCATGCGCTGAAAATTAGCCGCCGGTCGTCACCTGCACCAGAAACGGCTGTTATCCAGAGCAATTCCTACATTTTATCTCCTATCCACATACCTGCCAGCGTTGTAAGGCGCAATTCAGTCAATCACAGAGCACAACTAGCCCCACTATTGCTGTGGGCGACACAGGAGGTTCGCTGCTGAGGTCGTCAGTTGGTGCGCTATTATTAAGGAAGAATGTCCGAGTCCTCGTCGTTGAAGACAACAGCATTCTACGCAATCTTCTGTGGGTGTTTTATCCGCCTCTTGAGGATGAAGTCACTGGCATTCACTCATGTTGGACATCCAGGGTTCGATGGTTGTCCAGCAAGGTTCGTTTGGATGTGTCCCGTTTGCACGGTTCATTCTAGCCGTCATTTTCCCCTAGGGCTACGAATACCGTGAGGCAGTGGATGGACATGAGGGAGTCAAATTATTTGAATCTGACGGCCATTTCGAGTACGTCCTCCCCTCCTTCTTCGACTTGACTTTTTTCATCATTGGTCCGTCGTAGTGTAATTTTACTCGATATGTCGATGCCGATACTTGATGGTAGGCTGAGTTGGACCTTATGTCTACCCGATTCTCGCCAAACCATTGACAGGATACGGTGCCACGGCACAAATAAGGAAGATCGAGGCATCAAGGTCGGGACTGAAATCTTATATCCTCGCTCTTACAGGAATGTCAACACTGGAGGATAAGCGAAAGGCGTTCGAGGCGGGTGTCGACGGCTAGTGCGTGTTTAACGTGTTCGCGAAACATTTTAATGGTCAGCTCGTTGACGTTTTGTATGCAGCCTCGTGAAGCCAGTTGCGTTCAAGACACTATCGGAAATGTTTGGTAGACTTGGTATTACATGACCTCCCGTCCGTTCGCTTCCGGTCTCTCTTCTCTTCCGTTCGTGTGCCTAACATCGGTTGAGCCTGAGTCCGAGCCCAATCCAAAGGCTGTTGACGTGATTCTGTCACTTCTCAAGAAGGCTCTGTTACTTTGCTTAATTTATAATACCCATCCCCCCCAGAACATCTGTATCTGTAAAACAGCAGCGAGACTCCCACATTTACCTGACGCACAATCATCTTGCAATTTATGGCAGCACCGTTTAACTCGTAGCCATTACAGTACCTGCCCGGCGGCGACAGGGAATAGAAACGCTACAGTTGAATTTTATGGGCTAAGGTATGCAAAAGTGTAGGCTTTAAAGACGTTACCAACCCCCTGTGGATGCGCTAAGCTCTAAGCTCATTTGAGATAGTGTCAGTTCTTGACCGCCTTTTCCTTCTTGGCCACCAGGTCGTCATTCGTGGCTTGGCAAGGCACCCATCCACTAGGGTTCGTTCGCTTTGTCTCGAAGCACAGAACCCTATGTAGCTCTTAACTTGAACTAGTGGTACCGGCCTGACATCGACCTACCAAATTATTCAAGGTTCCAGGGTTAGGAATTGGAATGAATTAGCTTCTCGTCAGTTGAAGTAAGTGGGACGTTCCCTGTGCTTGCTCCACAAGATGGGAGTATCTCCCTGGTATTTAACCTACTGTAAGGTCAATCGTGAAAATGCACATAGTTAGTTGGCATAAATATTGACCGTACATAGCGAGAGCAAACAGGAGTACGAGCTATCCGGAACCGGAATCAATCGTCCAATAGTCACAGTTAATCGAGTCGATTTGAGATTTAAGACACCTCCGAGGAAAAGCTAACTCGAAACCAGGTTCGTTGACGACTCTGACTCTGAGCGCCACGGCAAATCTTGGTCTATCTTAGAGTTCTCATTGGAGCACTAGACTTGCATATATAATCCGCAACAGCGTGCCGTGTGGAACTATGCCATAACCCACTTGCATTCACGTTAGTCTGACCATTCGCCGTCTTCACCAGCCAAAGCACAGTTTCAGAACGTGTCAGTTTGGTCGATCAGTGGGTTTGGACGAGTACCAGAAGAACAGACCTCTACGATAGTGTGGACGGCGTTGCGTGTACGATATCCGTCCAAAATGGGCAGAACATAGTGATACAAAATAGCCTAGCGAGTGAAATCTGTGCTAGATTGAAACGCCTTTGGGGGTCATTTAGCAAATTCACCTTCCGAAAAGCTTGCTATGTATAACCTGTGTGGTGAATGAAGAGGGTGAATGAGACAGGAGGATCGGACATGCTTTATCTCACCATATGTGGCATATGACCTGTTACAATATCTCGCAAAGGGATTCACATCACATCAGCAATAGGTTTCAATCAACGAAATGGTTAAAAAGTCCAAAGTAACGAACGGTATTGTACAAAGTGAAGGACTGCCGACGTTCGTTTGCCGCTTATCTCTGATTTTTGCACGAGGTATTCGTGAACACACTGGTGCTGGCTCGACGCCAGCTTTTGTTTCATATCCCCACCCGATAACACTACGCGGTGCCCCGTTGGCTAGCACGGTGCTCTCGGAGCAAGCGGTCCAAAGTTTCTTTTTGCCCGACTTCGAGTGCACCAGACTGGATGCCCGAATGGTACACACGCAAAAGCGAGTCGACGTCATCCATGGACTGAGTGCGCACATCAGCAAGCTCCTTGATCTTCGCCGTGGCATCTTTGATCTCGGCATCACTGAGCTGCAGCCCGAGCTGCTCGACGCGGGACTTGACTGCGTTCCAACCGGTCAGGCGATGTCCGATAGAGACGTAGCGCGTGAGGCCAAAATCCTCAGGTTTGAGGATTTCATAGGTCGACGGGTTGTTGAGGATTGCCTTGGCATGTATACCGGCCTTGTGAGTGAATGCGACGTAGCCTCTGGCGTAAGGAGTAAGTAAGCCACTGGGAGCTCAGCTCAAGAGAGAAGAGAGTATATGTACGTGATGGGGTTCGAGAAGGGTACATTGACTTCGACGGCTTCCGCGACGAGGTTCTCAATCTCCCGCAACATGCCGAGCTTGTACTTGGACTTGACGTATTCGGGGTTAGCCGCATATAAACACGCGACGAGACCCCCGAGAGGCGTGATCCCAACGCGCTCGCCTATGCCAAGAACCGCTACGGTAAGGGATATTCATTAGTGGGCGCCCGAGGAAGCAATTCTGCATGCATACATGTATCAATGTGAGTCGCGCCTGCTTCGAGTGCGGTATATGCGTTGGCGATCGCCATTCCGGTATCGTTGTGCAAGTGAACCTCGATATCGCAGCCAACCACACCGCGGAGGGTACGAACGAGGTCGTAGACCTGACGAGGGTTAGCACAGCCGACTGTATCCGCGATGCCAACGCGGTCGACGCCGATCTTATCGACGGTCTGGTAGATCGAGAGAAGGTCGACTAGATCGGAACGGAAGGAGTCCTCTGTCGAGAATCGGACTTCTATGCCCTTCGACTTGACAAAGTTGATGACTTCGACAGCGGCCTTGGTAATATAGGACATGTCCTTCCCATGAGAAAACTCACGGAGGAAGGACGACGTGCCCAGAAGCCGCCGGCGAGGTGAGCTCTAAATACTCGACCCCGAAATTGTCGAGGGCTTTGGCGATGGCTATCTTCGTATCGGTGTCAAAAAACGCATTGGCAAACTGCTCCCCCTCTGTACGACCGTGTGTGAGTGGGGCGATGCCTCGAACCGATAAAAACTGAAACCTCGGAGAGTGCTCTCGATGATCTTAAAGTTTGCGACGTTGTTCAAGAAGTCAGATGCCCTTGGTGCATATGGGTTATGGTGAGTCCCATGTACATGGGAACCATTCGTTCCGTTTCGCTTGGTCTCAACCGCAACCATATTTTGGACACCGTCGGGAAGTGCGTCGATATTTGAATGAGAAGTCATTTCTCAGAAGTGGGCCAAGTTGCGTGGAGTGAATCGAGGTCTAAATTTTTTTTTTCGAGCCATATGCGAAGCCATTTGCGGCGGTCCGCCACTGTCCGCTGTGCCTGCCTTGAAAGTTGAAGGAGGTCCGTATCGTCACGTAACCACCGCCGCACGCGCACGCATACCTTGATTGCAAGGCGCACTGTGTTCTCATTATAGAAGTAGGACATAATTCATCCGCGTTCAGGATGGCTTGGCTCGGCGCAATGCAGCGCGAAATTGCATGTGTTTGTATGTTGTATGTGTTGAGGCGGTACGAGCGGCCCGCGAAATGGGACGTGGATATGCTAGACTACTGTGTACCATACCGAGTATAGCTACGACCCCAATCAATCGACGGTCATCGTGAGAACCACTAGCACATTGTTACCGACGATGATGCGGACAGCGCATTCCGTGAATCGCCTTCGAGACCCGACTAGGCCTTTCAACGACCAACGATATCCGCCGAGAACATCTGATTATCCTGTATATGTATATGTAAGTCCGCGCCCTATGACGTGCCAAGGCTTGTACACATTCATCCATTGAGTCATATTTACGCCGGTTCATCAGATCTGCAAACATGATTCAGGTAAAAGCGTACCGGAGCATCTTGCTTCCGTTGGATCGTTATTGGTGCACTATCTAGGCCATCCAGACCCATCAATGGGTAGTCCAAAGGCGATTGTGCGCCCGTCACCGTAACCCCGAAAGACACACTGTATAATTTTGGGGACCTGTCCCCCGAACGTGATTAAACTTCGAGGCGCAAGATGGCACAATTAAAGTCACGTACCTTGGTATCCTGGGACGTTGGATCGTTGGGGGGGGCGCACTGGAGCACGTTCTCCTCACACCTTTGCGACAAGTGAGATCCATTATTCGCGCAACCGTCCTCACCGCATATAGCCTTCAACTATTTCACCGTGTTTTGCGAAGGGATAGGTAACAAACGCGATTGCTCGCTGTCGTATCTTGCCTCTTTCTATCATTGACATACACACATAAAGACATGGGCGCGCTGGTTCCGGCTTTGGGACAGTGAGATAATCAACCGAGTAATCAAGTGCGGGGCAAGTATCACATAAGTATAAGCAAGTAGGGAGAAAAGGAGAGATGAGAATTAGGAACGCTGTGGGATGCAATTAAGAGTACAAACCGCCGGCTTTTTCGTTCCAGCGAGTAAGGGAAGAGGTGTCGGCGTACGGTGCATTGGTGGCGATGGAGTGGTGAATAGAACACACGTGAGTGCGCGAGTGCAGACAAAAATGGTAAGGGTGAGCAGACGGATGAGGTTCGTTCCAGCCGGGGGATATTGGTTCTATACGAAGGTGCGAGAAAAAAAAAATCTGTGCTGTACAAGAGAGTAGACCTATAGTTCTGGTGGAATCGCTTGCGAAAAGTAAGGGTGTCTCAACGCCTCGCGAACGGTTATCCGCTGCTTCGGGTCGAACATCAACAACTTCCTGACAAGGTCCAAGAAGTGCACGTTGGTCATATCTGTTTGTGGTATTATTTCCTGTAGCTGGATCAGCCTGCACGTCAACAGTCCGAACGACTAGACTGACCTGAAGACTTCGTGTTGCACGGACATCCTTCCGACTTTGTTTAGTCGTCTTGGGCAATGGCCAATTGAGTTTCGGCCCGTCTTTGAAGAACTCCGGCTTGTGGTTCACAGCTTCCCGCGCGACATTCTCGGGCATTTTCCCCATAACCATCTCCATCATGGCCAAATGCTCGAGATTATCGTGTGTCTGGAAAAGCGCCATCCCCGTATAAAACTCCACTAGGATGCAGCCTAGAGAGTATGCATCGCAGGGATATGACCAACCGAGTCCTATAGATGATCATAATCAATCAACATAAAGATTACCCAGGCGACTACGTCACAAAGGGTCGGCTTACCCAGTATAATTTCTGGCGCACGGTAGTGTCGAGTAGCAACAACGGCAGAATGGTATTCATCTTGAAAAGTGGCTGATCCGAAGTCGATGAGTCGTATGTCTGTTGAATCTAGAATACGCTTTGTCCGGTGACCATGGCGCTGGGAAAGATCTGTGAGTACTGGACCAGGAGCGGTCAGCGGAAGTAAACACCTTTCCGGGAGTGGGGATTGTTACAACGCGAGAATCGTTGTGCACTAAGAGGATATTCTCGGGCTTAAGATCCGTGTGTATAATGTGTAGATCATGTAAGACTAGAAAGATGCATAATCAGTAATACGAACGAAATTGACAGGGGTTTAAAAAGCCTACAAGCCACACTGCCAAGGAGTTGTCGTGCAAATGACTGGATATGATCGCGCGGAAATGGCGCGAAATCATTTTCCTTGAGAAAGTCGTACACACACATGCCGAGTAGCTCGGAAACTAGACATATATGATTCCGGTAGTCGAACCAGTTCAAAAGGTGGATGCATTTACTATAAAAGGAGATATCAATTGGGGTGTTCGTTGCACGTGATCGGAAGGCACGCACTACCGATTAGTGGGGTCTCGTTCCTTAAGCTTTTGTAGCACTCGAACTTCGATGCGGCTAGCCTCCCGGTACTTTTGAATGGCCCGAATTATCTTGATAGCAACACGCTTATTCGTCTCGATATCCACCGCTTCAACCACTTTACCAAATGTTCCTTGTCCAAGTAAACGAACAGTGCGATCTGGATAGCCAAGTGAGCAAGTGAAGCCGGACGGAAAAACACGGCAAAAGAAACTTGCACCGCTTGTAGATTATGTCATCGGGGGTGACGATGTAATGACCCTCTTTATCGTCGCAAGACACTTGTTGCTTTGGTGTCTGTTTGAGGCGTGATCAAAAATACAGTCCATCAAACGTCATAAGGGAAAAAAAACACCAACAGTCGCGGATGTGGCGGTACTGCCGTTTGTCCACGTCGCATGATTATTAACTGTGCCAGACGAAAGTGGTACGGCTGGAAATCCTTTCTTGCCGGACAATTGAACCTCGTCAAGCTCGCGCTTCCTCTTTTTGGGTGCGGGAATGGGAACAGGAAGAGCAACCGAGGAAGAGCCAGAGGACTCTGCCTGAGCTTCCAAGGCAGCACGGGCTCTGGTTCTTATTGGTGCAGAATAAGCGGGAGGTTGATATGATGCGGAGTAGCCATTGGTACGAGAAGAGGTTGCAGGTGAAGCCGTGGGGGGTGGAGGGGTGTCCTCGATGACGATGATTTCTCTGAGCCTGCCATCTGTGTCGATTTCTTGGACCTCTGAGTAAGAGACTGTGTATTGATGAGCCCGCTTGCGCTTTCGGGTTGTAACCGGGGGCGTGGGCACCATGGTGGAGTTTCTGTTGACGACACTAGAGATGGAAGGCCGTTGATATGACGGCAGGAGATGAGTTGGTAAAGTTTGCACGGCAGTCTGCATCATCGAATATACGGAAGAGTTGGCTGTTGGATGGGGAGGGGGAACGGCGACGAACTAGGGGGTAAGATAGGGCGATGGAACAGGCGAGCAATGTGAAAGCCCTTGGAAAGCACCGAGCAAGCCCTCTGTGCCGTATTTGATCATATTTGGTCACGCTGCCACCCCACTTTACGTTTGCACCCCCTCCACCACCCTTCGCCAGGACCTTGGTGGGACAAAAATATTTGCTGGCCACCTCACAGCAAGACTTCTTGTATTGTGGCCATTTGGGGAGGCCAGCCAAGATCTGTCGCTCCCACCATTTCTCCCACTGACAGTCACGTGCATGCACTCTACTATATACATGTACATGAATGTATGTAACCGCGGTCTCCGGCCAGCCCCAGCCTGGAACACGTACGAACGTGGGCTATGAGAAGGCAGATACTTTTCAACTCTGCCGGCGTATTGTTCCCTCGGCACATCTCATCGGGTCTGATGACGCAGTCCAGCGCAGCCGCAGAAATATGAAACGGCATATGCCGAGTCACCTGCACGATAAAGAAGAACATGGCAGAGAGCAGAGATAGGCCTGAACAGTGCTGCAGGGGCTGACCAGCGCTGACCGGTGACCCCTTCGCTTTTCCAACTTTCGGATCCATTTAGGGTCGATTGATTTTTTGCGTTTCGCACTGGAATTATGGAAGCTTATCATGACAACTAATCCACTTTACTTTCCGCATGATAAGCAAGTTGGCCACCGGTGGAGATCACAAAGTGGGCGTGTTGACGATGACACTAGGCTCGATTGTAAGGTTCAAAATCTTCTATGGTCGGAGCCCAAGAGCCACGCGTGGTCTAGGGTGGTCCAAGAGTGCAGGGAAGGAGATGGGAAAGAATAAGAGCCTGTTTCGATCAGATATGATTCGAGGACCCCGGATGACATCGGGCGGGGTCCTGATGCCAAATAAACCCAAACGCAAGCTCGACGGTCAACTCGACGACGAATATCCTTCGGCGCTCATTTTCCACAGTGTCGAAACCACCCAACTCACAGCTTCGCTGCTGCCTAGTGTATGTCGTAGATGCGTGGTTTGCCATTCCCTCAAGATGCCGCGTTTGAACGCGAGACATCACACGACTACGGTACTCCCGCAAGCAACCTGGAAGACATTCCCATTGACCCTGCGCTGGCTGACCCGCCCATAGATCCTGCCTTACAGGCTTTTCCAGTAAAACTCGACTCAGACCAGGTCCGTGTCTGTCCTTATTTCTCTATACGTGACGCGACTTGGTGCTGTGGCTGTGGCGCTCACGCACCAATTGACCGCGTCGCGTCACGTCTCCCCTCTTTGATTCACCAACCGAGTGACGTTCATGCGCATGCTTATGTGTACCCGTCTTTTAGGATGACGTCTCTTTGTCTCTCCCCACAGACACTACCCATCACATTCGCGAATACTCGCAAGGTCCTCAGGGCGATCCATTTGCTCAACCTCTCCCACCAGAGTATTTCTCTCCCGTCGCCGAGGTCGATTTCACCGCTAAGCCTCCAAAGAAGAAGAAAAAAGTTCGCAGGGAGCCAAATTGCGGCTTTTGTAACGGGAATGATAAGAAGAACAAGATTGGCGAGCCGGAGGAGATGGTTTCTTGTGACGAGTGTGGTAGAAGTGGTACGTCGTGTTCGCGTTGCTCGGTATTGTCCTACCTAACTGACACGAAATAGGCCATCCCACTTGCATGGATCTTGGCACCGTCGCTTCCCTCGTCCGCTCCTACCCTTGGAAGTGTGTCGAATGCAAGACATGTGAAATATGTCAAGAAAAGGGCGACGATGTATGCGCACAATTTTTCACAAAGTTTGTCTTGCTTATGATTGCTGTGAAAGGCCCGTATTCTCTTCTGCGACACATGCGACAGAGGTTGGCATATGGACTGCCTGACTCCACCCCTGCAAGACTCGCCACCAGGAAAGTGGCATTGTCCGTCGTGCACTCACAATCCTTCTGGTATCTGTGAAGCAGTTCCCCAAGTACGAACTGAGGAACTGGTTCAACATTCTGAGTCGTTTCGCTATTCGTCTGTTGCCTCGACGTCCTGTTCGGACGTTAACCCACCTCGACCATCGAAGCGAGGCAGGCGCAGAGCTATTACGCCGTCCACGTCGGAACGCAACACCGACGCCCCGGAATCTCCTCTTCTACCGCGAGGACGTACACGTACGTTAACACGCAAAGCGATGGAACATCCTCCGTCCGTCAAACGGCCCCAGCTGAAGATCACACCGCCACGGCCACCTGATTCACCACCGCGGCGAATGGTAGTTCGTCTTAGATTACCCATCCAAGGAAAAGGGAAAGAAAAGGAGGAGAGCAGTGATGAGGAACCAGCGATGGGCTTATTTGACGATATCTTGACCCCGGAGGACAGAGACACTTCAAAAACTGCGATAACCCAGGGTGACAAACTCAAATTCGAGCGAAGCCGGCAGGTAGCGGACGTGAGCTTCGCTTTGATTATCCTCAGGCTGTACTTCTGAATTTTTTCTAGACGAAGATCAATCCGCCTCAATCAGAGCCCAATACCTCAGGTCTAGAAACCCCGATAGCTGGACCTTCTAGCCGACCGCTTCGCTCCACTCTCGCGATAGCGGCAACGCATACACCAAATCTGGGGCGTTCTGTCTCTCCCACCCCTTCGACTCCTGGGCCTTCACCAGTCGCTGCGCAACTGACAGGACTCCGGATACGCACCATCCGTTTCGGGGAGTACGATATTCAGACATGGTATGATGCGCCGTTCCCAGAGGAGTATGCGAATATTCCCGATGGACGTTTGTGGATCTGTGAATTTTGCCTGAAGTATAATAAGAGCGGGTTCGGTGCCTCGAGGCACGGCGTGCGTATTCACATTGTCGCTGGAATGGATGGAATACTAAGTTCTGTATAGCTGAAGTGCAAGGCCCGTCATCCGCCCGGAGATGAGATTTACAGAGATGGAAACGTTTCAATATTTGAGGTTGATGGGAGACGGAATAAGGTGTGCCTTCTGTTACCTTGGTGCGACTTTTACCGAACTCACCTTTAACGACAGATTTATTGCCAGAACTTGTGCTTGCTGTCCAAAATGTTTCTTGATCACAAATCGCTGTTCTATGACGTCGAACCCTTTTTATTCTACGTGATGGCTGAATTCGACGACACTGGGGCACGGTTTGTGGGTTATTTCAGCAAAGAGAAGCGGAGCCCGAAGGATTTCAACGTCAGTTGCATTATGACCCTGCCGGTGCGGCAGCGGCGAGGCTGGGGAAATCTTCTCATGGAATTCAGTGAGCGGTATTAAAGCGCTTCTAGCAGGGGTCGAGAACTGACCAATGGATCAGGCTATCTTCTGTCAAAGAAGGAGCAGCGTTTAGGGTCACCAGAAAAACCCCTTTCGGGACTTGGGGCACTGGGTTATAAGAACTTTTGGACATTATCGATCATGAGATACCTTCGCACGGCTCCAGAAAATCCCACACTAGAAGGTGGGCAGTTCATCGGTTCCGCTTGCACTTTTGATGATAGCCTTTGTACAGACATTAGCAACGCCACTGCAATGACCATCGAAGATGTCTATAATACACTCTGTGCTCAAGACCTCATTGATGTCCTTGTAGTCCCTACCCCCAAACCGCTCCCTGGTCAGTCTATCAAATTGACAAAGAATCGCAAAACAGTAGTTGCGCGCCGACATCTTATCCGATCGCAAACGAATGACGATGACGTGACGAAGGGACCATTCGTTCCTCCCACACAATATGAGATTCATTGGGATCCGAATTACGTGAAAAGCTACTTGGACAAATGGGAGGCAAAGGGGTACATGAGAATTAAACCCGAGAAACTCAAGTGGAGCCCCTTTTTGTTGGCGCGCATGAAGAAATCGGATGCGGACTCCAGACTGGCGCTTGATGCAGAGGTAATTGGGAGCACACCCGACAAGGACAACCCAGGGCCCGCGTCGACATCCTCCGTTCCCGAGACACCAGCACTTGTTACCCCCATCGATGTGGATGGCAGTAATGACGAAGCCATTTCGACGCCAGGGCCGCATTCTCCAGGGAAGCACTCAGAACCACCTGAGTCACAAGGGACGTTGCGCCGGTTGCGCAACCAGAAGCGCACATCAAATCACGGCATCGATTCTGGGTCTACATTTACCCCGTCTAGATATTTGCGAGGTCCTGGAGTTAGTGGCAGTCCTCCGAATACGGTGCCAACCCCTTCGCGTGTGTCTAGCGAAGGTGCTAGCTCATCGAAACCTCCACACATACCCAAGTCCCGCGAACGTGAGACATTGCCTATCAAGACCGCCGATTCCCCCAATGTAAAAGAAGATCGATCACCGAAACCGCTTCACAGTCCTGTAGATGAAGACGCCGATGCTGCGCTCGCAGCTCGTCTAGCGGAAGAAGAAAGTCGGCCGAAACGACTGCTGCGCTCCCGCTCTGGCACCGGCACAATGTCTACGTTCGAGCTCCCATTGCTACCTCGAACCATATCGAACCGACAACCCCCACGGAAGCGAAGGCGCGTCATATCCCCCGCGATGGACGAGATCCCCCCACCATCAACGGAACTGTGGCGTGAGTCGGCGCTCATCAACGGCGTCACCCGTGGAGATGAAGATGCGCGCTCAGAACCGGAAGACACCGGTACACCTCTCACGGTCGTAACGAGTCGACACAGCGCCCCGAGCGACGATACTGTCGTCGCCGTTACCTTTACGGGTTTAGGTGCGACAGAGAGCGTTAAAGAAGATACGAACGTACCCTCGGTTGCAGATCCGCAGGCGATGGACGTAGACAATTTGACTGTGAGTGCCGCGGAAGGCATAAATGGAGACTTATGCGCCGATGTAGATGCGGATGGAGAGACAGATGCAGATGCAGAAGGAGAAGACGATGACGACTTAGATGCAGAAGGAGAGCCAGATGACGGTTTATAACTTATTTCTTTTTTTTTTTGGTTTCCAGAATATGGTTATGATATTTGGTGCTCCTCTGTAACTGTAATGTATCTCTCCTCTCCACTTTGCATCATTAACTGCTCCTGCTCCTGCTGATGGATTGGATCGTCGTACACTCTATGCTAGATATCGTACGAATCGTGCCTCCGGGCGTCCATATTGTACGTGTATGTGTGTATAATACCTCAAAACGACACGTTGATCGTTACAAACACTCACAAATACTCCCGTTCATCTCTTACATCGTGAATTCGTTTTGAAGGCCACTGCCTGTATCTTGCTGTGGGTGTTTTTTTTTGGTTAAATGACGATATTTTTACCTACAGCTCTCCTAAAACCTTTCTCCTGTTTTCTAGAGAACGTTGATTGAAGAGTGACATACTGTAGTTACAAACCTTGGTTTCTGGTTTTTCTCGGGTGAATTTGGGTGACGTGGTCACAATGCTCTTTAAAGGTTACAAGTTATACATTGTACCATGTGTGCAGGGCCGTTCTCGTCCATCCTTGCCCTCGTGGGCCGCCCATGGTGGTGGTAGCGAGTTTGCTGGTGTCTAACAGTAAATAACGACCTGGCGGACCCGTATCCGTTCTCACTTCGACGACCGAACGAATAAGTGCTCACTGTTTGCAAATTATGGTGTTGTTCGACAATCGTTGTCAGATTGATCATTAACTTTTTCTACATGAATGACCATCTCTAAGAGGCTAGATCTTAGCGCTGATGAGCTCTACCTTTTCTAACTATGTGCCACTCATTTGCATGCCCGCACGCCGCGGCGTACCATCGACGCACCGACTCACACCTGCCGAAACCGAGTTGTTTTTCTCGCGTTCTCATGGTTCCCTCTGGATCATTTGACGGCACGACGGCACACACCCCATCTCACCCCCTAATGCATTTATCATTTATTGATAGTTGCGCTGTGCAGTGCGCACTGTGTCAAAGGCGAAAAGAAACGGAGGACAGAGGACATGAGAACGTACACCACGAGTGATTTACAAGGAATCACCTACTATCATGTGACCAGTGTTTGAAAATTCTTGTTTTTGGGACAGTGATTGAAAATCCATTCCTCTCGTGTCAACCCAGCACTTTCTTGCCCCAGTAAAATCCGGGATCCGTTCTCAATACTATGGTCATAGTTTATGC
>WNFR01004080.1_pt1 | contig 15073 bp, 5 predicted proteins | sample 5400221 | NCBI WGS metagenome assembly WNFR01 (sample SAMN13153357, study PRJNA577476) | soil metagenome | isolation source: 40 cm soil under Madrone tree | place: USA:California | collected 2016-06-14 | reverse complement strand
CAAAGCGTCACGGCGAGCGTCAGGAGATTGCGATGAGTTTCGGCTCCGCCTCGGTTGCCCCTCTGCCATCGCGGCCAAACGAGTAGTTTATCGGTCTTGCCGGCGTCAGCTGCGAATTCTCTTCAGTCAACCACGCGCGAGAGGGAGTTCATTCGCATTTTCTAATTCGCACGATTGTCGAATGCTTTCTGTTTCTTGAGAACGTTCCGATGGCGACTCGAGCCGCAAAATTTCACACGTCTCAGGAATTTTTGGACGAATCGAAAACAAATCCATTCCAATTTGGCCGCACCATTTTCAAGGCATGGAACTAGCTATTTTTGTTTCACGACTTCGATTGTCGTGACGCATGCGATTAGCAACAGGGGACCAGATCACGGAACAGCTGGGGCAATCAACCGCTCACGAGCAATCGATAGCGCCTCAACAACAACACCTCATCCATGAAAACGAAGCTCCCTCCTTTTCTGAGAGTCATCCATCGGAAAGCCCGGAATATCCTTCGCTCCTTGCCCGGGCTACGAACGATGCAGTTCGGGATTTGGATCTAAAAACTGGCCGGCTCTCTTGGCCGCAAGGTCTGCAGACTTTACTCGGCTACCAGCCATCCGACGCCAGGAACGAGATCGCCTTCTGGCAAAATCAGATTCATCCGGAGGATCGCGCCCCGACTGCTGGCGCGATTCGCGCCGCGCTTAACGGCCCAACTAACCACTGGAGTGGAGAATATCGGTTCCGTTGCGCGGATGGAAACTACGTCCATCTGCTCGAGCGCGCTCTTATTATCCGAGACGACAATGGCGCGGCGGTACGCCTTCTCGGTTCGCTCATGGACATTACGGCGCGAAAACAATTACAGGATCAGCTTTGCCGTTCGCAAAAAATGGAAGCATTCGGCCAGCTCGCCGGTGGTGTCGCGCACGACTTTAACAATTTTCTAACCACTATTCTCGGCTATAGCGATCTGCTCTTGCACGAGCGTCACATCAAGGGCGAAATGGCCGATCACGTGGCGGAAATCCGCGGTGCGGCCGGTCGTGCTTCCACTCTGACTCAGCACCTGCTTGCTTTCAGCCGCAAGCAACCGTTGGAAGCGAAAGTCGTAGAGATCAATTCAATCATTACGAATCTCGAGCGCTCCCTGCTTCGGCTCCTTGGTGAAAATATCTCCGTGGTCTGTCATTTACATCGGAAAAAAGAAGGCGCTCACATCAAAGCCGATCCCAGCCAACTCACGCAGCTTATCCTCAACCTTGCTGTCAACGCGCGCGACGCCATGCGCAAGGGCGGACAACTCATCCTCGAAACTTCGATTGTCGATGTTGGCGCCACAGCGGAAGCCGATTCCGCCAGTAGCGAGTTCGATCCCGGCGAATACGTTCTGCTCAACGTCGCCGATACTGGCGTTGGAATGAGTGAAGAAGTCAAAGCGCACCTCTTTGAACCGTTCTTCACCACGAAAGGCGACGGCAGCAGCGGTCTTGGTCTGGCCACCAGTTACGGAATCGTGCGCCAAAGTGGCGGCCACATTTGCATCGAAAGCGAAGAAGGCAAAGGCACGACCGTCCGAATTTATTTGCCCAGAGTTCCCGCGCCGCCACCGCCGCCTTATAAAAAGCCGGGCTCGAAAAAACTTCACACCGGCACTGAAACAATCCTGGTTTTGGAAGACGACGTCAGCGTGCGCCACATTTCCGTGCGCGTTTTACGCAATCTCGGCTACCAGGTTATCGAAGCAGCCAACAGCGACGACGCTCAACGTTTGCTCAGCGAAAGCGCCGGTCGAAAGATCGATCTTCTTCTAACCGATATGGTCATGCCGCAGATGAGCGGCCGGCGTTTCGCCGACTGGCTGCGCACAGGCAACCCACATATAAGAGTTGTTTTCGTTTCCGGATATCTCGAGGAATCACTTCATCCCGGCGACCGACGTGATGCCGACATGTTTTTCCTGCCCAAACCGTTCGATTCCGAACAGCTTGCCGTCAAAGTGCGCGAAGCGCTCGACGGCGCGAAATAGGATTGTCGATCTTGTCGATCGTCGATCTTGCGCCCAAATTGGCAGCGCGTGATCACGTTCAAGGACATCGAGGCCGCGCACGAGCGCGTTAAAGGCGCCGTCTTCCATTCGCCTTGTCCGCCATCGATTGCGCTGAGCGAGATCGCCGGCATGGAGATCTTCTGCAAGCTCGACAACTTGCAGCGCACCGGAAGTTTTAAGGAACGCGGCGCGCGCAACGCGCTGGTCCAGCTTTCGGATGAACAAAAAAAACGCGGCGTTATCGCAGCTTCCGCCGGCAATCATGCCCAGGCGCTCGCTTATCAAGGCAAACTTCTTGAAACTCCCGCGACTGTGGTCATGCCGCAGTACGCGCCTCTGATCAAAGTAAGCAATTGCCAGAAACTCGGCGCCAACGTCGTTTCGCACGGAAAAGATTTTGCCGAAGCAAAGGCTCGAGCGCACGAAATCGCGGCCGAAAAAGGTCTGGCCTACATCGATGGCTACGACGACCCCGCTATCATCGCCGGCCAGGGGACAATAGGCTTGGAGATCATCGAGCAGGTTCCCGACCTTGACGCCGTCGTCGTGCCCGTGGGCGGCGCGGGTTTGATCGCGGGCGTTTCGCTTGCGGTGAAAACTTTGCAGCCAAAAGTAAAAATCATCGCGCTCGAAGCCGAAAACGTCGCCAGCTTTTCGGCGGCGCTCGAAGCTGGCAAACCGACAAAGATCGCGCTGCGTCCCACGCTCGCCGACGGACTCGCCATCCCGCAGGTCGGTTCCAACGGATTTGAGGTCGCTCGTTCACATGTCGATCTTGCGATTACTGTTTCGGAAGAACAGGTCGCGATAGCAATTCTGCGACTGGTCGAACTCGAGAAAACCGTCGTGGAAGGTGCCGCCGCCACTCCGCTTGCCGGTTGTCTCTCGGGAAAACTAAAAGAACTCGCGGGAAAACGTGTCGTGCTTCTACTCTCGGGCGGCAACATCGATCCGAATGTCCTTAGCCGCGTGATCGAACGCGGTCTTGTGGCCGATGGCCGTTTGTGCCGCTTCACTGCCGTAATCAGCGATCGCCCTGGCGGCTTGGCCGATCTTGCCGCTGAAATCGCTTCCACTGGCGCGAGCATTAAACAGGTTGTGCACGACCGCGCCTTTGCTTCATCGGACGTTTCGACGGTGAACGTTCTTTGCACGGTTGAAACGCGGAATCACGAACATCTTGCTGAGCTGCGCGCCCAGTTGAAAAGCCACGGCGTCGAAACCTACGACACCAAATAAATGTGGGAGGGACCTCGCGTCCTGAGTCCGAGCCGGACTGGCATCATCGCGGCACTGAGGCCGCTCCCACATTGCAGGCTTGAAGCAGCCTCTCCGTTCCATACCGTCTCGCATGCAATTGCGCGAACAAAACGCCGATCCGAATTCCTTCGCGCACCGCCATATTGGCCCGAATGACGATGAAATCGCGCAGATGTTACACGACGTCGGTTTTAAGACGTTGGACGCGCTCATCGAGGCGACCGTTCCAAAAAATATCCGACTGGATCGAGAGCTGAATTTGCCTGCAGCAAAATCGGAAGCGGAAGCGCTGGCCGAGCTTCGCGATATCTCGAAGAAAAACAAAGTCGCAAAATCTTTTATCGGCGCGGGCTATTCCGACTGCATTACACCGCCGGTCATCCAGCGAAATATTCTCGAGAATCCCGGTTGGTACACGGCCTACACCCCGTACCAGGCTGAGATCGCGCAGGGCCGGCTTGAAGCTTTGCTCAATTTCCAAACCGTGATCACGGATTTGACCGCTCTCGACATTGCCAACGCGTCCCTTCTCGATGAAGCGACTGCGGCGGCGGAAGCGATGGCGCTTTGCCATGCCGCCGTGCCCGGTCGCAAGACTTTCTTTGTTGCGGACAATTGCCACCCCCAAACCATCGAAGTCGTCCGCACCCGCGCGAAACCGCTCGGCGTCGAAATCAAGATCGACAATTACTCGCGCTTTAAGTTCGACGACTCCGTTTTCGGCGCGCTGGTTCAATATCCGGCAACCGACGGCGCAATTTACGATTATGCCGAATTCGTTAAGCAAGCCCACGACGCCGGCGCGCTGGTTGTGGTTGCTGCCGACATTTTCGCGCTGACTTTGCTTAAGCCGCCCGGCGAATTTGGCGCTGACGTTGCCGTCGGGAACACGCAGCGGTTTGGTGTTCCGCTCGGATTCGGTGGACCACATGCCGCCTATTTTGCCACGCGCGATCAATACAAACGCCACATGCCCGGCCGCCTCGTCGGAGTTTCGCACGACACAGAAGGCCGACCCGCGTATCGGCTTGCGCTGCAAACGCGCGAACAACACATCCGCCGCGAGAAAGCGACGAGCAACATTTGCACGGCGCAGGTTCTTCTCGCCGTCATCGCGTCGATGTACGCGGTCTATCACGGGCCGAGAGGATTGCGCGCCATCGCCGAACGCGTTCACAACTTTGCTTCGAAACTTGCGAACGGCTTGCAACAGCTCGGCTTCAAGATCACGCACGACAATTTCTTCGACACGGTTCGCGTTGAAGTCGGCGAGAATGAGGCCCATGAAATTCGGCAACGCGCCGAGCGCGCAGGTTGCAACCTGCGCGAACTCACGCCGCATTCCCTGACCATATCCGTCGATGAGACAACCACGGATGCAGATCTCGAAAGCTTGATGTCGGTTTTACGCGGGACAGCTGTTCGCGATTTTGCCGACGATAAAGTCAGCGCGTCTGCGTTCCAAATTTCGCAATCCGCAAGCCGCAAATCCGATTTTCTGACTCATCCGGTTTTCAACACCCATCACACCGAGACGGAGATGCTGCGCTATCTGAAAAAACTCGAGTGCCGTGATTTGTCGCTTTGTCATTCGATGATTCCGCTCGGCTCGTGCACGATGAAGTTAAACGCCACTGCGGAGATGTTTCCGATTTCGTGGCCGGAATTCGCCAGGCTACATCCATTTGCGCCGGCCGATCAAACGAGCGGTTACATCGACCTGTGCAAGCAGTTGGAAGAATGGCTCGCGGAAATGACCGGCTTCGCCGCGGTGTCGTTGCAACCAAATGCCGGGTCGCAAGGCGAATACGCCGGTTTGCTTGCAATCCGCCAATATCACAAGTCGCGGAACGAGGGGCACCGCAACGTCTGCCTCATCCCCACTTCTGCGCACGGAACAAATCCAGCGAGCGCGACAATGGCCGGTTTCAAGGTTGTCGCGGTCGCATGTTTGAAAGACGGCGACATCGATCTGGCCGATCTGCGCGCAAAAGCGGATGAGCATGCCCGCGACCTCGCCGCGCTGATGGTGACTTACCCGAGCACTCACGGTGTTTTCGAGCCGACGATCAGAGAAATTTGCGAGATTGTGCACGCGCACGGCGGGCAGGTTTACATGGACGGCGCGAACATGAACGCGCAGGTCGGTCTCTGCCGCCCCGGCGATTACGGCGCAGATGTTTGTCATTTGAATTTGCACAAGACGTTTTGCATTCCGCACGGCGGGGGTGGACCCGGCATGGGGCCGATCGGCGTGGCTAAGCATCTGGCGCCATTTCTGCCGGCTACGCCTTCTCTATATATAGATGTCGATCCAAAAGACGGAGTTGGCCCGGTCGCGGCAGCGCCCTACGGAAGCGCAAGCATTCTCACCATTTCCTGGATGTACATCCGCATGATGGGCCCGGACGGATTAAAGCGCGCCACAGAAATCGCAATCCTGAATGCGAATTACATCGCCAAGCGGCTCGATCCGTATTTCCCGGTCTTGTTCAAAGGTAAACGCGGATTCGTGGCGCATGAGTGCATTGTCGATCTTCGCCAGTGGAAAAACGCCGGCATTGAAGTGGAAGACGCGGCCAAACGCCTGATGGATTATGGATTTCATGCGCCGACGATTTCTTTCCCCGTCGCCGGCACGATGATGATCGAGCCGACCGAGAGCGAATCCAAAGACGAGCTCGACCGCTTCTGCGACGCGATGATCTCAATCCGGGCCGAGATCGAAGCGATCGTGAACGGAAAGGCCGATCAGAAGAACAATCTATTAAAAAACGCGCCGCACACTGCGCAACAAATAGCGTCCGATAAATGGGACCGGCCTTACTCACGCGAGCAAGCGGCCTTCCCCGCGCCGTGGACGCGCGATCACAAATTCTGGCCCGCCGTCGCCAGGATTGACAATGTTTACGGCGACCGGAACCTGTTCTGCTCCTGCCCGCCGGTGGAAGAATTCAGCGACTAATTCGCGTTTACGCCTCGGGCGCAAGCTCAGGAGAGGCGACGGCGCGGCCGGGAACGAGTCGCAGTGCGCTGCCGTTCGTTTCGTCAGACACTTCGTCGCCTTGTTCGTGGTACTCGGCGTCGGCGTTGACCTGCCACAGATCGTAAAGCTTGGTATCGGCCAGAATATTTTCAACGCACAACATAGCGGTCATCATGGCGTGGTCCTGGTTGTTGTATTTGTGCATGCCGTTGCGGCCGACGAGGTGCAGGTTTGGATAACGTGTCTCAAGTTCCTGGCGAACTGTGGCCACGTGTCGCGCGTAATCGTCGTCGTAAACCGGATACGCTTTTTTCTGCCGGACAACGGTGCCGTCGACGACGTCGCCTTCCTTAGCGAGACCGATTTGGATCAATTCCCGCTTGGCAAGCTCGATCAACTCTTCGTTCTTCGACTCCCAGAGACCGTCTCCCTCGAAACAAAAATACTCGAGGCCGTAACAAGCTTTGTCCGGATCGGGCACCATTTCCGGCGACCAGGAGCGGAAGTTTTGCACGCGTCCCACTTTGACGCTCGGATCGTGGATGTAGATCCAGTTGTCGTCGAATGTGTGGCGCTCCTTCAAAATGAGCATGACGGTGACGAAATCACGATACTTAAGGCTTTCCGCCGCCCGCAACGCGCGCTCTGAAACCTGCGGTGAAAGTCCGCGAATCAGTGATCGCATCGGAGCGGACGAAATCACGTGCTCGGTGTCGATCTTCTGCACGGCACCTTGCCGATCTCTGAACTGAACGGTCCACGTGGATGTTGGTTCGTCGTAGCTGCAGCCAACGACTTTGCAGCCCATTTCGACGTTGCCGCCCATTGTTTTCACTTTCTCAGCACAGGCCTCCCACATCATGCCCGGGCCTTTGCGCGGATAACGGAACGAATTGATCAATGTCTTTATTACTTTCGTGCGGTCCTTCGACTGACGCTGCGGGAAGAGCGCATTTTTAATTGCGCTGCCAAGCGAGAGCCCCTTGATCCGTTGCGCCGCCCAGTCGGCGGAAATTTCCTTACAGCTCATTCCCCAGACTTTTTCGGTGTAACTCTTGAAGAACGTGTTGAAGAGGCGTTTGCCGAACTGATTGCTCACCCAATCTTCGAAGTTGCGCGGGTTACGCACCGGGAAGAGGCGCGCTTTGAACCAGGAGAGGACGCACAAGCTCGATCGCACGACGCCGAGTTTGATAAGAGCCTCAAATGGTTTCAGCGGATAGGCGAAAAATTTGCCGCCGTAAAAAATCCGCGATGAGCGCGGGCGCACCAGCATGTCGTTAGGCAAAATCTCCGTCCACAGGTCCTCGACCGCTTTTGATTTTGAGAAAAATCGGTGACCGCCGATATCGAAATGAAAACCCTTGTAAGTGGCGGTGCGGGAAATACCGCCGACATAGACCGGGTCCGCCTCTAGAACGACAACGTCGACACCGTTCTTGGAAAGCAGATAGGCGGCGGTCAATCCCGCCGGTCCGGCTCCGATGATAGTGACAGTTGTTTTCATCATTCGCTACGCGACCCAATTTCCCCGGGTAAAATTCCAGACGTACCATCCCTGCACGCTTAATCCGGCCGCGCTACCCAGCACTGCGGCCGCCATGCCGAAGGCCCGTATCAGCACCGGCGGGAGGCGAAATTGCCGTAAAAAATGCAAAAAGGCCAGCACGATCAGTGCGTGCACGCAAAATTCGTAGCGGAGCATGCTTTCCATATCGATCGAAGCGACGCCACTGACGGAGACATAATAAATAACGCAGGCGCAAAAGTAGATGCCGAGGCGCTCGGCCCAATTGGTGTGGCGACGAATAGCTGGCAGCAATTCACAAATCGCAACGATGACGAAGAGGAGAGCGCCCAGGGTCATCGACATCTGACTCATCTCGGTTGGATTATTCAACGCCGGAACGAGCCATCGATAATTAGAAGGACGAAAGACCGCGACATAATCCGGTTCGATGCTCCACCCGGCGGATTGGGTGAGCATATACATGTCCCAGCGGCCCCAGCGCACCTGACAATAAATGAAAAAGAAAATGGCGCCGAACATCGCAACAATCGTTAAACCAAGGGCCGGCCCATATTCGCGAAGCCAGCCGCGACGGTTGCGCAAACCATCCCGTCCCTTCAAAAAAAAGCTGCGCACGACCGGAAACGCGGCGCACGGAACGCCGACAATCCGTGTCGCCGACATCACTATGCCATGTAACGCAGCCCAGATTTTCGCAGAGCGGCCTTCGCCGCCGCTCCAATAGATGAAACCGACGAGCGCCATGAGAAAAAGCGATTCTGAATAACCGGCAATGAGAAAGAAAGCTGCTGGATGCGCGGCGATGATCGATGCGCCGAAAAAACGCAGTGCGGGCGAGAGATTCCATCGCTGGCAAAAGAGAAAAAAGTAACTCCAAAAGCCCCACGCGGCTGCTTGCGCAGTAATAAGGAGCGCGTTTTCCGAATTAACGTGAAAGCAATAACGGACCAAATTCGCCAGAGCCGGATAAGCCGGAAAAAACGCGACATTGGAAACCTCCATCACCTTGTGATTGATGGGCGGGACGATCGTCTGATACCCGCGATCGACGATGTTCAGGAACCAGTAGCCGTCGTGCTGGATTAAGGTGGAATAGCGATAAGAGAGCGGGCCTTCCGGCGCCAAGAGAAGAACGGCCACCGCAATTTGGGCCAGAGTTACCAGCAAGCCGGCCAGCAACGGCTTCAATGGCGAGGACTTGCGCGACATACTAACAGGAACCGCCGAGGAAATACCAAAGCCTTCGACATTGCAAGAACTAGTCGGTTCTTGGGCGAGCGCGGGTTCAAATTGCATCAGCCTGGTCTATCACTCGGGGTTTGGTGGCAGAGTTTGACGACCCGGCGATGCGTTTATTCGGCGCAAGATCAACAATCTGTAGCCACTTCGCTGCGCGAAGCGCGACGCGAAGATGCCCACTTAAGCGTGCATCACGTCGCCCACAGGGCGACGGCTACAATTTGGCGGCTGCTTCTTCGTTCGTGCGGCGACGGCGAGGGCGATTTCGTAGGGCAGGATCGCCTTCGCCCAGAATGATCAGCCGGACGTCATCGATGAGTGAGCCGATCCCAAGCCGGAGATTGCTGAGCGATCGATCAGATTTGGCGAAGCTTTGGCTAGAGCGGCTTGAAGAAGTCCTGAGTTCGGCGCTTAATAGGGAGAGGTGTTGTCCGCTTCGAAGGTGGAGAAGGCCGAATCACTCATTCCCGATTTGTAAGCTACCGCCTCGAAAAGCTTGTCCGCGCCTGCGGACACGCTGACTGGACCGCTATAGATCAAGGTGCTCCCGGTTGGTGTGCCGCCGTTGTGCGCAGGGGTGACATAGCCAGATGTGCTCACTGTATAAAAGATTGTCGCTCCCGAAGTAGCCGTGCTCATGTAAACCTTCATGGCGGAGGGATAACCTCCCGAGGTGCTAGAGGTAACCGGCGCAACCTGTGAGGATGGCGTCGGCGTTGGAGTCGGTGTTGGCGTGGGCGTGGGCGTGGGGGTAGGTGTTGCCGCGGACGCCTGTGTTATAAGCAAGTCATCGAAATAATGTTCGTGTCCCGTGAACCAGCCCCAAGCGGTAATGTTAATAGACACTGTGGTGGACCCGGATGACGGCAGCGTGCCGACGTTGTAGGTAAGCTGACTCACATTGTTAATGAAATAAGTCAGATTTCCGGACGCGGGATCATAGATGATTTTCTCATTGAACCAGGTGTCCCAGAGCGGGTTGATTTCCGGACAGACGTTTGCCTGGTCGGATAGTAAAATGGGATTGGCATTATTTCGACCAATGAAGAAACCGTAACGGGCCATATAGGTCGAATCCGCGTACGCTATATTGGCATAGTAGAGCGCAAACTGAACGCTTCCGATCTGCACTGAGAATTTCGGCATGAAGTAGTAGTTACTCCCACCTGTCCCCTGATGAAGGAACACGCTCCGCGTGATCGTGACTAAACCACTGTTATTGGCTGGGAACGACGTGCTGGTAAGAACGCCGCCCGCATCGGTGACATTGGTTTGCACCTCCATAATTTGATTGGTCTCAAGAACGTCATGACCGGAGACACTCCACTTAGTGGGATCGATAGAGTTGTCGTTGAAGTTATCGGAGAACAGCACGTTTCCACTGGGGGTTGGGGTAGGAGTTGCGGTAGGTGTTGGCGTCGGGGTCGGAGTAGGTGTGGGCGTTGGAGTAGGAGTTGGCGTCGGGGTCGGGGTTGGCGTTGGTCGTGGTGTTGGCGTCGGCGTCGGCGTTGGGGTGGGAGTTGGAGTAGGCGTGGGGGTTGGCGTCGCCGACGAATTGAAGGCCTTGTACGTATAGTAATTCGAAGTCCAGGAACCGTTGACCCGCGAGCCTAGCGTTACATAGATGGTGCGCCCATCAGTAGAAATATTACTTACGGTCTTCGACCGCACAGTCACTTGGCCGGAGTTGTAAATATCGGTGCCATGTAGGGAATTGCCCAGGAAAAGGTAATAGGCGGTGGCGCTACCCGCGCTCCAGGTGAAAGTCACGCTTGAAGAACTAAAGGTCGATCCCGGTGGCGGACTGACCATCACCGCCGGACCAGTCGTGGGCGCAAAGTTAGCGACGATGTTCTTGTTTGAATCAATCGTGATCGTTAACGGATTGGTCGTGCCCGAGGCGTCACTGCTCCAACCGGTGAAGATGTAACCAGCAGCAGGAATTGCCGTAAGCGTGACTTGTGTTCCGACGTCATAGTTCGGTTGGTCCGGATTTTTGGTAACGCTACCGTTCGTAGCTGAGACGCTGAGCGTGTAAAGCGGAGAGGCAAATCGGAAGTTCGCGAGTCGCAGCTCCGCGGGGGTTGCACTCGCCGCGTGCAGCGTAACGGTAAAAACTCCAGCCTGTCCTGCGATGTTGGAAACTGGAATCTCGGCATGATCATAGTCGCTGCCCAGAAACGCAGTGCCAAGAAATGTGAATACCGTCTTATCGTTAAATTCGACGCTCATCCAATCACCGTTTCCTTGCTGCCGGAACAGGAAATCGAATGTTAGGGTCTTAGCGTCGCCTGGAACCCCCACATAAAACCGAATTGAGCTGTCAGCTAAACCGACTTGGGCAGTTGTTAAGCTGCGCGACGAGCCCGTTAACTGTGTGAGGAGGTCCCAGATAAGCAACTCCGTATTTCTAACTGCGTCCACCTCGAGATATGAAAGGCCAAGCGTCGCTATACCAGTTGAAATTAGGTCGTCGAGTTGTCGATCGAGTTCGGAGCCAGGCTGCCACTTCGATAAATCGGATGTTCCCCCACGAAAAACCGCGGAATGATCAAAGCCGTCGCCGTTGCCAAGAGATACTGTGGGAGTATAAAAATTGGCGACTATCGTACCGTGGTCTACAGTTCCGACCCATTCGCCGTCGCGCGGTGCCTGGGGAGCCGCCCCTGAAACTAATCCCCCAACTAATCCAAGCTGGTATTGTACGCCGCCACGATAGAACAGATATGGCAAACCAGCGATGTAATTGTCGACCCAGTCGACGTGCTGCGGAACCATATTATAGTAAAATATGTTGGCCGACGGGGGCCCGGACAACCATTGTAACGAACTAAGAGCAACACCTAACCACGCCGCGTCGTTAATGGGAGGATCGAGAAGCGTGCATTGCTGGACATGCCACGTAAGTTTCTTGACTGCGTGGGCGTTTACAAATGTCCCGAAGCTGTGCCCGACAAACTGGATGGGATTCTTGCTGGTATCGTAATTTGCACCGAGATGATCAACCAACTGATTGGCTAAATCAATGCCTGCGCTCTGTGTTCCAGCAAAAGCCGGTCCTGCTTTTAGAGGGACTGTGTACGCATCTTTCCAAAGATAAACCAGTACATTAACGCTCGGGAGACGTACGTGTATGGCAGTCGCTAACTCTTGAATATCAGCCGGCGGCGTCTTCCAAAGATCCGGCTGCGAAGCAAGAAGCGAAGGATCTGTTTGCTGCCAACCATGGGTGATTACGATCGTCGGTTGATTAGGATTTGGTGGGCCTGCTGGATTTGGATAAAGAGTCTTCAATAAGCCCGGCGTTGGTTGTCCCGAAGTAATAGGGGTAGAATTGACCGTGACGTATAGCGGCGCACTCGATACTGCGTCAGCAGCGTTCGTGACAGTTACAAAATAACTGCCGGAGAGGCTAACTTTGGTCGAGGAGCGTGTTTCACCGTTTAATGGAACATTGTCTTTGTACCATTTGTATAACAGGACGGGAGAGCCGGTAGCTACAACGCTCAGAGTTACAGTCCCGTCACTATTTGTCGATTGAGTTATTGGTTGAACGGACGGTGCAAGCGTTCCCGGTGAGGCACTGATCGTCAGAGCTTGAGAATGAGCGTAGTCATTGGTTCCGTTACTCTGATTAGTGATGTTTGTATTGTCTAAACTAACCCAAATATAGTAAGTCCCAGCAACGACCCCATTGACGGTGATAGGTGGACTTGTCACCTGTGCGGATTGACCAGTAGGAATAGCGATGGTCTTTACGTCCCCAAGTGACACGTCACTCGTAGTAGTCGTAGTCGAAGAAGCGGAAATTCGGAGTCTGGTGACGCTTGCAATGGCGTCCCCGGTTCCTTGATTACTTACAGTGAAGGAGACGCTCACTGAGGTCCCTACTGCGAAGGAACTTGGCGTAACAATCACTTGAGAAGGCACCAAATCTGGCTGCGGCTGTGCAGTGACAGTGAAATGAACTGTATTGCTTGTTTGGCCGTCGGGATTTTTGATCTGCAGGTTCCAAGTATCCGGGGTCAACCCGGTGTTAATCTGGACGGTAAGCTGCGACGCGCTGACAATATTGGGCAGGCTCGATGTGTTCTGCCAAGCATAGCCCTTGTCTTTAAACCCCACCTGTACAACCGATCCGCTAACGAAGTTGGCGCCGTTGATGGTGAATGTTCGGTAATTGTTGGAACCAGTCACGGAAGAGGGATTAATGCTCGCGATCGAGGGTGCCGTTGATGATGCCGTCACGCTGATCGGAGTGGTGCGCTGGTTATTATTCAAGCCTGTTGATATTTCAGCGACGGCTGAGTCTGCATTAGCTGTCGCTCCCATAAAATAGCTGCCGGCCGTAGTGCCAGAAGGTATCGTTACCGTACGCTGGTAGCTTGCGCTTTGACCCGGGCCTAGCGCTTGCGCCGTGAAGAAATCCAACAAAGGGTCCGTAGTCTGGATGGTCGTGCTCGTTGCCAATCGAATCCTAGTCAGCGATGAACTAGCCGAGCCAGGTCCATTATTGGTCACGGTTAAATTAACAGTCACCTGTGACCCAGCCTGCACATTGGTCGAACTGACGCCGAGCGCTGAAATTACTAAGTCAGGAAGTTGCGTTGCGGCCGTAACGGTAATTGGAGTTGTCCGCTGATTATTGTTAAGTCCCGTCGATATTTCCGCTACGGCGGAATCTGCATTGGCGGTAGCTCCCATGTAGTAACTGCCGGCTGTTGTGCCGGATGGAATCGTCACAGTGCGTTGATAGCTGGCGCTTTGCCCAGCAGCTAGTGCTTGTGCCGTAAAAGAATCGAGCAATGGATCAGTGGTTTGGATGGTCGTGCTTGTCGCCAATCGAATTCGGGTGAGCGACGAACCGGACGAGCCAGGCCCGTTGTTCGTCACCGTGACATTCACTGTCACCTGCGATCCGGCCTGTACGCTGGTAGAACTGACGCTGAGCGCTGAAATTACTAAGTCAGGGAGCTGCGTCACTACCGTCACGCTGATGGAGGTAGTTCGCTGGTTGTTGTTGAGCCCGGTGGATATTTCGGTGACTGCTGAGTCGGCATTAGCGGTTGCGCCCATGAAGTAGCTGCCAGCGGTAGTCCCGGATGGAATCGTCACCGTGCGCTGATAGCTCGCGCTCTGGCCAGGCCCCAATGCCTGCGCGGTAAACGAATCCAGCAACGGATCGGTAGTCTGGATGGTGGTGCTAGTGGCCAATCGAATCCGAGTGAGAGATGAGCCAGCGGAGCCAGGTCCATTGTTCGTAACAGTCAAATTGACGGTCACCTGTGTGCCGGCCTGAACGCTGGTTGAGCTAACGCTCAGAGCCGAAATGACCAAGTCTGGCAGCTGTGTGACGGCGGTGACAGTGATCGGAGTGGTGCGTTGGTTGTTGTTGAGGCCGGTTGATATCTCGGTAACGGCGGAGTCTGCATTGGCGGTAGCGCCCATGTAGTAGCCGCCAGCCACAGTTCCCGAAGGAATCGTGACTGTGCGCTGATAACTTGCGCTTTGACCGGCAGCTAATGCTTGCGCCGTAAAGGAATCCAACAAGGGGTCAGTAGTCTGGATGGTGGTGCTAGTCGCCAAGCGAATTCGGGTGAGCGACGAACCGGCCGAACCAGGCCCATTATTGGTCACCGTCACGTTGACCGTCACTTGCGACCCTGCTTGAACACTAGTCGAACTCACGCTCAGACTCGAGACGACCAAATCGGGTAATGCGGCGGCGACAAAATCAGCGGTATAACCAGCCTGCGAAAACTTATCCCACTTTACATAATACCAGTTGTGGCCGCCGCTAATGACCGGCCCGCTTTGGAACGTCCCTAAATCCCCGTTGTTCACTTGTCCGATAATATTCGTGATAATGCTGGTGTCCGTTGAAGTACGAACATTGACATTATTGCCGGTACACTGAACGCGATCGCCAGAGTTAAAGGCGAATGCGTCGGCACCAGCAATAATCTGCGCGACAAACGCAATAATGATCAGCGGCTTTTTCACGGCGTCGTTTTGA